>ORMF011742519.1_pt1 | contig 10356 bp, 7 predicted proteins | sample 1779871 | NCBI WGS metagenome assembly ORMF01 (sample SAMEA104232316, study PRJEB22302) | groundwater metagenome | biome: forest; feature: aquifer; material: groundwater | place: USA | collected 2011-08-07 | depth 5.4 m | reverse complement strand
GAGCGATGGACTCCGGGAGAGCCGTCAGTTGGTTGTTATAAAGGTTCAGACGATGCAACCGCCGGAGTTGAGCGATGGACCCCGGCAAGTCGGTTAGCCTCAAGCCGGAAAGGTCGAGCTCCGTCGCTCCTTGCTTGCGAGCCTCTTCAATTCGCCGCTCGGCTTCCGCCATCCCTTCCTTCTCAGTAAATTGCCCCTTGCCCAAAGAAGATTCCTCCAAACAATGAATGGCTAAGGTCCCGTGACCGTGCGATCCAGGAAACAACGCCCCAGCCAAGCGGGTGTTTCCCGTCTGTCCGCGACGTTGTCACCCCTGGCCCGAACGCTTCCGCCGCATTTTAACACACGAATCCGTTTCCGCTCCGGAGCAGGGCGGGGAGAGAGGAGTCGAATGGGTCGCCAGCGGCAGAGGGCCTGCGGCGCGGCACGGGACCGGGAGGACAGACGGTATACTCCGTCGCGGAAGAGTGGCGGGAAGTAGCAGAGGGAACAGGTTATAGGTTTTAGGTGATTAGGTTACAGGGAAGGGTGGGCGGCTGGGCGATGGCGCCGACCGATAGCCGGAAGTCCACGCCCTCGGTGCGCCCGCCTTCCCAAGTTTGCTCGTGCAGAAAAACTACGATGTCACTCGAGCCGTATCACTTCTAGGTCCAGCTTGGTTCTCCGGCGGCTTCCTTGCCGGCGATGTATCCCTGCGTGGTGCATCGGCCCGTGCCATGCTGGCTGCATCCGCCAGCCGACTCGCCTCCGCAGAAGAGCCCTGGGATGATCTGGCCGTTCCAGTCCATTACCTGGCACTTCATGTTAACTCGAAGGCCCGCGTAGGTGTCGTGGATCACGGCCGTGGCCCAGGCCGCATAGAACGGCGGCGCCGCAATCTTGTATGGCGGCGTGGGGCGTTCGAAGTCCTCATCCTTTCCGGACTCGACAAAGGAGTTAAACCTCGCCACGGTCGCTTCCAGGTTCTGGCCGGGCATCGCAGCTTTCTGGTACGGGTTCTTCTTCAACTTCTCAGCCAGCTCCGCCAGCGTGTCGGCGCTGAAAAAATAGAGCGGGTCGGTCGTGGTTGGATTGATGTCCCACTTTTCCCGCTTCACGGCCTCGGAATCGAAAATGGCCCAGGTCGGTCCCGCGGCGAAATCGGGAGCAGTGGACCCCTCGTTGATCGCTGCGGCGGCATCAAGGTAGTTCTGCATTTTGTATTTGGACTTCCCCGGATTTCGCCAATCCCCCTGGACATAGGGTTTGAGGTACCCGGCCGCGGTGCCGTTCGGCCAGCCCGCTTCCAGTTCATTATAGAATCGCTTGCCCACCTGATTCACCAGGATCGCGTTCTGCCAATCCTGAACTTTCAGGCCGCTCGCGCGCGCATCCGCGAATATGGGGCTGTTGGGCGTCCACTGGATGTAGAGATACTGCGCTCCAATCACTTCTCTCCTCCGAAGGAAACCGTTGCGCTCAAAGGTCTGGTTTGCCGCGCCCCACAGCGATGCCCCAACGGCCATGGCGGCGTGCTCGCCGCTCCCGTCCTGCGTGGTGTAGGGCATGCCGGCAAGGATGTACTCCTCCGTCATTCTCGGATCAAAGATCCGGCGGAAGTTAACGTTGCCCGTGCTGCCGCCCGTGGCCAAGACGACGGCCCGCTTCGCCTTGACCGTGACGGTGGGCGCCGTCATGTCGATATTTCCTTCGGAACGGAAGCTCTTCATCGGCGTGTTGCTTCCCGGCAGCATTCTGGGCGTGTACCTGGCCTGGATTCCCAGAACGCGTCCGGATTTGGGCGTCTCGCGGAAGATGACGTCCATGTGGTAGTTCAGCAGGAATTTGACGCCCTTCTTGCGCGCGCTGGCCTCGAGCGGCCGGAGCAGGCTTGTTCCACCCGCCCCCGCCGGACTTTCCGCGCTCTGGCCCTTTTTCCACACGGCGTGATTCTCGCGCGGCGCGGAACATCCGATGGCGTGTCCTCCGCTGATGTCCGGAATCTTCTCCTCGAACTTGACTCCGTTCTCCACCAGAAAGTCGTAGTTCAGCGGCTCGTTGTCGGCCAGCGCGCGCTGCACGCCCCGGTCGTTGTATCGGTATTCGGGCATCTTGTTAGTTTCAACAACCGACCAATCGGTCAAATCCTTGAAGAGTGTATCGGGCGAATCCTCGATCCCGTACTTCTTCTGCGCGGTCGTCCCGCCGCCCAATGGAACGTTTCCTCCGCAGATGATGCCATGACCGCCGACGTCGTAATTGGTTTCGATCACGATGACGGATACTCCCTGATCGCGAGCCCGAATGGCGGCCGGCATTCCAGCGGACCCGGAACCGATAATCACAACGTCGGCCTCCAAGTCCCACTTCTGAGGAATGGCCGGGGCGCTCTGCGGCGCTTGCGCCTGGAGCATGGGCAACGTTGCACCGGCAACCGCCGCGGCGCCCAGGCCCGCCCCTCGAAAGAAGTCTCGACGGCTGATTCCTTTTTTCTCTCTTTCGTTGGAACTCATGATGTACCTCTTCTGCGCTAAACTTTTCCGCGCTGATATTTCGATTTCCGCCCCGTGCAGTTGCGCCCGCGTGACTATGGGAATCCGGCACGGGATTGCCAATGCTTCCTGTCTGTCACGGGTTTCCTGCCAAGCTAAAGTATCACAAAATGGAGGCGTGGGAATCCGCTCTCTGCTGCTGCTGCCGCTGGCTTCCCGCCCGGTTCCCGCCAGGTACGCATGACCCGCCCACGCGATCATACAACATAACCGTATCCACCCGACTCGAAAATTTTGTCGAGCCGAAGAGTAACGTCCACCTTCCCCAGTTCGTCTGCCGCGGTTGAGGTTGACTCGGCAGGAAGGCGAGCGTATGGTTTGGGGGAAAGAATCGGAATTGGCGGAGATGGATGGCCGGATCGGGAGCTGCAATCAATATAGCCTACCCGCACGGCGGGTCCAAATCACACCGCGTTTAGAATTCGGATTTTGCTCAAAGGAAGGAGATCGGCATGAGCAAGCAGGATGAATCTCGCAGGGAATTCCTGGTTCGCGCGGCGGTTGGCGCGGGTGCCGTTGCGGGCGCGGGATTGGTTCCAGACGCGCTGGCCCAGAAACAAGAGCCGGACAAACAAACCAAGCCCCAAGCCTCTGAACACGCGCCGTCGAGCGGCGGACAGCCAGGAATACATTCCCCGCTCGATGGGCACGGCGCGTTCTTCAACCACGACCAGGCCGCCACAGTTGCGGCGTTCGCTGAGCGGCTCATGCCCAGCGCTCCGGGCAAGCCGGGCGCGCGTGATGCGGGAGTCGTCAACTACATCGATCTCGCGCTCGCCGGCGCTTACGCCGACCTTCAGGATTTCTACCGGCGCGGGATTGCGCAGCTCGATGGGTACTGTCGCGCGACCTATCACTCGCCATTCTCCCAGCTCAACGCCGCGCAACAGGACGAAGTGATCGCGGCGCTCGAAAACGGTAAGGTAGGCGGCTTTACGTGGCCCACGGCGCAGGCGTTCTTCAACACCCTCCGCACGCACACCATGGAAGGCATGTTCGCCGACCCGGTCTACGGCGGTAACCAAAACTTCGCGGGCTGGCGCCTGGTCGGCTTCCCCGGCGCGCAGGCGATTTTTACTCCGGCGGATATGCAGAACAAACAAGCGTTCACGCGCGCGCCCATCGTGGGATTGCAAGCGCGGGTGAAAGTGCCAAAGCAGGGTGCCTGAACAACGGCAACCGAAAAAACTGAATTCGCCATCGTAGGTGTGGGTGCAGCAGGCAGGATACTCGCGGCCGAGCTTCAAGATTATGGAGTAGGGAAGTAGCTTGCTGTCTAGAGGTTTAGGTTGTGATAAAGTGAACCCATGGAAGAAGCAGTGGTCAGTGTAAACCAAAATATCCAGGGAGGGACCCCGTGTTTTGCCGGCACGCGGGTGCCTGTGTCGTCGCTCTTTGACCATCTGGAAGGAGGCTACACCATCGACTATTTCCTGAGCCAGTTTCCCAGCGTCAAGCGGGAGCAAGTCGTCGCGCTGCTCGAGGCCGCCAAGAGTAGAACTTTACAGGACAGCCGACCCAGCATTCGATGAAGATTCTGCTCGACGAAAATCTCCCGCACGATCTGCGCTATTATCTGTCCGGGCATGAGGTTTTCACCGTTGCGTACATGGGCTGGTCGGGCACGGAAAACGGCGCGCTGCTGAAGCTAGCCGGGGATAGCGGCTTTGATGTCATGCTCACCAAGGATTCGGGCGTCGAATACGAACAGCCTCTTGCGGCTTTGCCGATTGCCGTGGTGGTAATGAAGGCAAGGACGAACAAGCTGGACGATATTCGCCCTCTCCTTCCCGCGGTACTGTCCACCCTGGCGAATCTGAAAGCAAAAACGCTGGTTCGCATTGCTTGAGAGCCTTCCCCGCCCGCCTGATGTGAAGACCGTTGAGGAGGTCATAATCCATGGCAACCGAAAAAACTGATGTCGTAATCGTCGGTGTAGGCGCGTCGGGTGGAATCCTCGCGGCCGAACTGGGAAAGGCCGGCATGAAAGTGATTGGCCTGGAGCGCGGGCCGCGCCTGACCACGGCGGACTTCACTTCCCACGACGAATTGCGTTACTTCCAGCGGCAGGAGTTGCGTCCGAACGTGAAGCGGCAGCCCGTCACGTGGCGGCCGAACGCGAATGTGCGCGCGGTCCCGATCACGAATCAGAATTACGGCAACCAAGCGGGCGGCGGCACAGTCCATTATGGCGCGCTTTCATGGCGCTTTCACGAGGACGATTTCCGCGCGCGGTCGCAGACCATCGAGCGCTACGGAGCGTCGGCGATCCCGGAAGATTCGTCGCTCACCGACTGGCCGCTGACGTATGCCGAACTCGAGCCTTACTACGATCGCGCCGAATACGAACTGGGCGTCTCCGGCAAGGCAGGCAATCTGCAGGGGCGCAAGATCGGCGGCGGCAATCCGTTCGAAGCGCCGCGCCGCCGCGAGTATCCGCTGCCGCCGTTGATAGCGGATCAATCGGGCGTGCTGTTCGAAGCCGGAGCGCGCAAGCTCGGCTATCACCCGTTTTCTTCGCCGCGCGCCATCCTCTCTCAGGTGTATCAGGGGCGGCAGGGCTGCACCTACTGCGGGTATTGCCAGGCGTTCGGCTGCCATATCGGCGCCAAGTCTTCGATCCTCGTCACCAAACTGCCCGAGGCCGATGCGACCGGCAACTTCAAGCTCGTCACCGGCGCCATGTGCTACCGCGTGAACAGCGACAACAGCGGCCGCGCCACTGGCGTCGCGTACTACGGTCCCGACGGCTCCGACAACACCATCGAGGCGGAGCTGGTCATCCTCGCTCCCTTCATCTACGACAACACGCGCCTGCTATTACTATCCAAGACGGAAAAATTCCCCAACGGCCTGGCCAATTCGAGCGGCCACTTGGGCAAGCACGTCATGGCGCACATTGGGACGCGCGTGTTCGCCACGTTCGACGACCGTTTCGTCAACATCTATATGGGACCGAGCGCGCAGAAGCATTCGCTCGACGACTGGAACGCCGACAATTTCGATCACAGCGGCTTAGGCTTCATCCGCGGGGCGCAGATCTCGGTCTCTCCCTCGGACCTCGAAGCCGGCCCCATCGGCGCCGCCATGAGCCTGACTCCGCCGCCGGGCATCCCGCGATGGGGAGCGGCGTATCGCGACTTTTTGTCGAAGTACTTCGCGCGCTACGCCGGAATCACTGCGCAGACCGAGAACCTGCCCTACGCCGACCAGACCATCGACCTCGATCCAAACGTGCGCGATGCATGGGGATTGCCCGCGCCTCGCCTCACTTATGACTGGCGGCGTCCCAACGAGCGGGCGCGCGTCGAGTTCCTGCAAACGAAGCTGGAAGAGATCGGCCGCGCCATGGGCGCCACGCAGGTGTGGCGCGCGCCGCTGGGCCAGGGCGCTCCCGGCCCGCACCACGAAGGCGGCACGCGCATGGGGAGCGGTCCGAAAACTTCCATCGTAAACCGCTACGGCCAAAGCTGGGACATTCCGAACCTCTTCATCGTCGGCAGTTCCACACACCCGTCCATGAGCGGCTTCAATCCCACGCTCACCATCCAGGCGCTCGCCTACATGAGCGCCGATGCCATCGTGAACCGCTACAAGAACCATCCCGGACCGCTCGTGGAAGGTTGAACCACAGAGACACAGAGGCTCAGAGAAAAACAACACAAGGTTTTAAAAAATCAAAGTTTTTCTTCTCTGTGTTTCTGTGCCTCTGTGGTTTCCGTCCGAACGACGGGGGCTCACGAGACCTTTTCCTTGCCCAGCAAATCCAAACGGTCAACGAGCCAAGTCTTGATCAGAGCCTGGCGTGAGATTCCGCGTCTGGCGGCTTCTTGATCCAGGGCTTTGATCGCCCAAGGCGGAAGATCCGTTCGCACTCGCTTATTATCCGTCTCAAAATAATCCAGAATGCTTTCGCCACGGTCAAATCTTTCTTCCAGATTGCGGGCGCTCGTGGATTCTCTCCTGGTAGAGTTCTTTCTCTTCATCGCGTGATCTCCTGCACGATATCAATCGAATCGCTTCCGCCCGTTGAACAATGATAGCGGTCCAGTGTTTGCCGCCGATTTTCCCAATCGCAAGCTCTCTAGGCTCGCCGGCATTCTTCGATGGGAGCCTCAGTACTGGCGACTGCCAAAGTTTTTGCGCTTCTTCGAAATCGATCCCGTGCTTCTTGCGGTTAGACGAGGACTTGAAGGGATCGAATTCGAATCGCATCTTAATATACTGTACCAAAAAGCGACTATTTTCGCGCCAAGCCGCTCGAAAACCCTTGACAGCCGCCGTTTTTTCATGCGATAAGACGGACACGTTCACGCTTGTATTGGCGGATGTCCAGGAAATTTAACCGTCTTCTGGCGAAGAAGGGGAGAGGTCTGGAAATGACACAGCGACTAGCGCTCGTTTGGATCGCGGCGGCCGTCCTGTCCGGTTCGATTCTGCATGCTCAGGTGAACACCGGCACAATTCTGGGCACGGTGACGGATCAAACCAGCGCCGTAGTGCGCGGAGCCACCGTGAAGGTGACCAACATCGAGACGGGCATTGTACGCACCGCCGCTACGGGCGCGCGCGGTGAATACAGGATTCCCGCGCTGGGCCTCGGCAGTTACGAAGTGCGGGCGGAGATCGCCGGATTTGAAACCGGGGTGCGAAACGGTATCACGCTGACTGTAGGCCGCGAGGCCGTGGTGGACTTTGCGTTGAATGTCGGCGACGTTACGCAGCAGGTCACCGTCACCGCCGAGGCGCCCCTCATCGATACCACCTCGGCCTCCATCAGCGGCCTGGTGAATTCGAATCAGATGCGGGAGATTCCGCTCAACGCCCGCAGCTTCCTCGAACTCGTCCCGTTGCAAGCCGGCGCCGTGTTCGCCGAATCGAGCGATCCCTCGGGCGTGCCCAACGGCTTTGGCAAGAAGCTTTCCGTCGTCGGCACCCGGCCGGCTTCGGACAGTTTCCTGCTGGACGGCGCCGACATCAACAATGCCGCGGGCGTGGCGGGCAGCGCCGCGCAAACCATGGCCGGGGTCGAAACCGTGCGCGAGTTCCGCGTGGTAACCAATGCCTACGACTCCGAATACGGCCACCACACCGGCGGCGTCATCAGCGCCGTCACCAAGTCCGGCACGAACCAGATCCACGGCTCCCTCTTCGAATTTCTGCGCAACGACAACCTGGACGCGCGCAACTTCTTCGACCGCCTCAAGCCGTCCTTCCGGCGCAATCAGTTCGGCGTTGCCGTCGGAGGCCCGGTCCGCAAGGATCATACGTTTTTCTTCGCCAGCTACGAGGGGCTGCGCCAAGGGCTCGGCACGACGAACATATATAATGTTCCGGGGCGGGCAATGCGCAACGGGATCATCCGCGGCGAGTCGATCGGCGTGAATCCGGCGGTCCGGCCGTTCCTGGACGCCTATCCGCTCCCCAATCAACCCGACCGGGCCGACGGCACAGCGCAATACATCTCCGCCTTCACGCAGACCACCAGCCAAAACCTCGGCACGGCCCGGATCGACAACCGGATTTCCGACCAGGATTCCCTGTTCGGCCGCTACACGATTGACGACGCCGAGCAGTTCACTCCCGGCGGCAGCGGCTTCAACACGGGATTGAATTTGGGCTCTCCCAACCGCTTCGTCACCGTGGAAGAAACCCACATCTTTTCCTCCGCGTTTCTGAACCGGACTCATTTTTCCTTTAGCCGCACCAATCTTGCCAACTTCGATTCGGCTCTGCCGGGATTCACGTTCCCGAAGTTCAGCTTCAGCGACGAAACGAACGTGCCGGGAACCATAAGCGTCTCGGGTTTCAGCGGCTGGGGCGGCGGCAGCACCAACCCCAAACGGCACATCCAGAATACATTCCAGTTCAAAGAAGATTTTTTCCTGACCAAAGGCCGCCACTCCATCAAGTTCGGCGGGCAGTCGGAGCGGTTCCAGTTCAATCAGGTCTCCGATTTCAACGGCGGCGGATCATTCAGCTTTTCCAGCCCCACGGATTTTCTCCGCAAGAACGTGAATGTCGCCGATTTCGTCAAGCCCGGTTCCGACGATATTCGCGGCTGGCGGCAGGACCTGATCGGTCTCTATGTCCAAGACGACATCAACGCACGGCAGGGTCTGACGTTCAACCTGGGTGTTCGATACGAATTCATCACCACTCCCACCGAAGTCAACGGCAAGGCGGCCACCGTTCGCGACATCACGCCGCAACATCTATATAGCGTCAGCGGGAAGCAGACTGATGTCGGCGACCCCTATATCCTGAATCCATCGCTCAAGAGCTTCGCTCCCCGCGTCGGCGTGGCATGGTCTCCCTTCGCCAGCGGCAAGACCTCCTTCCGAGGCGGCTTCGGCATCTATTACGATCAGCTTCTGCCCAAGACTTACGTCGTTTCCGGCGTCCGCATGGAGCCGTTTTATTCCGTCGCGGAACTGTTTGGGAGAGATGTCGATATCGACTTTCCCAACGCCTACGTCACGCAGCGGGATCGCTTGGTGCAAAGCATCGGCTCCAAGCCCCAGGCGGAAGGACTGCAATGGAACCTGTCGCAGCCGACGGTCGCGAAATGGAGCTTCGACATCGAGCAGCAGATCGCCCGCGACACCACGATACAAGCCGGTTATTCCGGGACCCGTGGCATCCATCTGCTGCGCGGCGGAATCAACTTCAACGCCACGCCCGCGCAACTGGTCAATGGCCGTCTGCTGATCCTGATCGACCAGCCGTTGCCCAATCCCAATTGGAATCGCCTGCGCTGGACGCTTTCCGACGGCACTTCCGATTACCACGCCTTTCGTCTGACGCTGAATAAGCGCTTCAGCCGCGGTCTCCAGCTACAGAGCGCCTACACCTTCTCCAAGTCTCTCGACGACAGCTCCTCCTGGACCGGCGGCAATGAGTTCGGCACCTCCGACCAGCGCGGGTACCGCGCCAACAAGCTGCACGGGCCAAGCGCCTTCGACATCCGCAACAGCTTCTACACCAACTTTGTCTATGAAATTCCCCAACGCAATTGGGGAGCCGCCGGGAACGCCCTGCTCGGTGGATGGAGCCTGAGCGGCATCGTGCGCTTCAACAGCGGAAATCCCGTCTCGCTCAGCGCGGACCAGCCATCGCGAGGATCGCTGACGGAGCAGTTTGTGGACGGCCAAACGGTCGATCTGGTTCCCGGCGGCAATCGCAACGCGATTCGCCCGCAGAATCCCAATCAGTATATCGATTTGTCGCAGTTCAGCTATCCCACGCCGTTCTTCCAGGGTAACCTGGGCCGGAATGGTCTCATTACGCCGGGAATCGCCAACACGGATCTCTCCCTGATTAAGGACTCCGCGCTTCGCTGGCTGGGAGAAAGCGGCAAGCTACAGTTCCGCGCCGAGTGGTTCAACGTCCTGAACCGCGCAAACTTCGGCAGTCCCGGCGTCAACCTGTTTTTCCAGAACGGAAACCCCAAGAGCACGGCCGGCGTGATTACTTCCACCCGAACCAACTCGCGGCAGATTCAATTCGCGCTGAAGATTTTGTTTTAGAGCATTTCCACAATTGCATAGACCGCTTCAGGAGACTGTCACCGCCCCTCTCACAATGACGTCATCCTGAGCGAAGCGAAGGATCTGCTTCTCCCTTTGGTCTACACTATTTGTTGAATCGCTCTAGCCCGGAATATTCGTGAAGGGCTCGGCTTTTTCTCTAGAGCATTTCAACAATTGGTGTAGACTGCCTTTCCGTCAGGGCATGGCTTCAGAGTGTGTGTGAAAACCTCAATTTGTCGTCAGGGCACGACTTCAGTCGTGCCGTAAAATCAATGCTTGCAACGCGGCTTTAG
>ORMF010633593.1_pt1 | contig 10359 bp, 7 predicted proteins | sample 1779871 | NCBI WGS metagenome assembly ORMF01 (sample SAMEA104232316, study PRJEB22302) | groundwater metagenome | biome: forest; feature: aquifer; material: groundwater | place: USA | collected 2011-08-07 | depth 5.4 m | reverse complement strand
GCCTAGCCTCTCGATCCTGCGGTTGTCCAATGATCATACTGAAGGCATCAAATCCGGAGCACCGACACCCCAGTTCTTCGTAGCTGACAACGATTATGCTCTGGGGAAATTAGCCGAAGCAGTTTCCAATAGTCCTTACTGGAAAGACACGGCTATCTTCGTTATTGAGGATGACGCGCAGGACGGTCCTGATCATATCGATGCGCATCGTTCGCCCGCCCTGGTAATCAGCGCCTACAATAGGTCGGGACTGCTTATTCACGATTTCCACAACACTGTCAGTTTGATTCGTACGATTGAGCTCCTGCTGGGCATGGACCCGATGAATCAGCTTGACGCCACCGCAATTCCGATGAACATCTTCCGCACCGAGGCGGACTTGCGACCTTATGAGGCCCGGGTTCCAAATGTAGCCCTTGATAACCTGATGACGCCGGCGCGAAGCGATCCCGCCACCGCTTTCTGGATGCGACGGACGGAGGAGCAAGACATGACGCATCCGGATATGGCCGACGCTCAAACGCTAAACCAAATCATCTGGTTTTCAGTCCGCGGTCGAACACCTATGCCTGCGAGTGCCCGGCTTCCCATCTTTGATGCCCTGCGACTTGGTATGACCGAAGAGAGGGAAGACCTGGCGAGTAGAGAGAAGACGCGAGATCCTTATTGACTTGAACAGCAAAAGTTAGACGAAGCAAGCCAAGCCACCCCCTGCCAGAAAACGCGCCCTCGCAATAACTATTTCGTTGGTGAAGCGCAAGTGGTTATACGAAACCACACTGCTGGCCAAATCATTATCTTTGCTCTGGCTAATCGAATGCCGAACATAGATCTTAGGCCTCCTGGACTAGGTTGAAACGTCTCATCGCGGAAAAGAGGCGCCCAATACTGTGGGCGCGTCCTTCTTTGTCGGCGAATATCCTTCGACTGTAAAAAGTCCGATCACTCCTGCAGGCCCGGCAAGACTGCAGTCTTCTCGATACGAACCGATTTCAGTTCACCTGGCTCGATTCCCAGAGCCCACAGTATCGTCGGCGCGACCTGCGAGCTGGCCACTGGAGTTTTCACTATGCGCGGGTCGATCTCTGGGTTTGAGATTATCAGTCCCACATTTGAATCTCCGAAGCTGAAACCGCCATGCCCAGCGTTCTTATTCTTCGTCGGGTCGGTATAGATGGTGCCGTACACCGGTGCACGATGGCAGGAGAAACGGAAGATGGAAACAACCCTATTTGTTTCAGATGAAGGATGAAGCTAATTGCCTTTACCGGCATCTGGGACGCATGGCCGCAGGCTTCGGTGGCGGTGATTGTGATGACAATGACTGAGCTAACCAGGGCTAGAGAACTGTCAAAAGAGCAATTCCCGCCGATCTGTCATAAGGTCCTCTAAGGGATGAAACCACCTGCGAACAGGAGCGATTCGCAGGTGGCCTCTTTCTGTAGCCGCGATTGTTTCTCAGCGGTCGCGTTCCTCGAGGTTCTTCCCGGCGGCAAGTCGCATTAGCTTGAAGAACACGTCCGTGTTCTGTTGTAAGCCGAAGAAGAGTTGGTAGCTTTGAGTGCTGCTACTGTAAGCGGAGATTGGAATATCGGAGGCCGTGTGTACGGCCTGGCCTTTACCGAAGGCCTGCCCTCGAATGTAGTAGCCAAACTGATTTTCTGAGCGTTCGATTGGTTCTCCGGGATAACCTTTGTTCTTCAGTTCTGTCTTAATATCGTTCGGAAGAAGGCTGTCGCGCACCGGCAACGGCTTGGTCAGCCAACCTTCGTAGCGATCCGCATTGGCTCCGTAACCAATCAGAATCTTGCCGCTGATGTCGAAAGTCTGCGGATAGCCATCAGCAGCAATCGTGTACTTTGGAAAGCCCGCTGCGTCATATACGCCGACAAGTTTTTGTCGTTCGGGTTTGGTATTCGGGTCCAGCGTGGCATTGTCCGCCGGCAGGTTCTTGAGATTATCGATGCCGCCCGTCAGCGCGCCGATCAAACTGAAGCCAGCGCATTCGTGATCGGAAACCACTATGATCAACGTATCGCCAGCCTTGTCCGCGAATCGTCGAGCAGCGGCCACCGCGTTGTCGAACTCGATGGTCTCGTCGATGACTCGGTCAGCATCCATCAGATGCGACTGCTTATCGATATGCGCGCCTTCGACCATCAGAACAAAACCGCGCTGGTTCTTATTGAGCACTCGCAAGGCCACATCGGTCATTTCATCGAGCATCGGTTGATCCGGCGCATGATAATCGTCGACCGCAAAACTGGTTGCCCCGGGCAGCAATGTGTTGCGGCGCTTGGCCAGCTTGTCTAGAGCCACATTCATGTTGCCGTAACCAAACAGGCCCAGAAGCTTGTCAGGAGTGCCGGTCGAGTTCAGGCTGGTTGCGGTGTCGACATAGGTGAATCCGGCGTTCTTAAAATCCTGCAGTAGGTTGCGACTCGGATCGACGCCCCCAACTGCGGAAGCGGGAAGACGCCACGCGGCGACGAGATCTGCCGGTAGAGCAGCATAGTCGGTCCCGGCGCTGCGACTGGATCCGAATTGCACTGCGGGCAGAAACCAGCGTCGGCCGCCACCCATGAGCACGGCTAAACCGGTGCCGAACTTTTCCGTATTGCCAGGGTCGCTCTCATCCAGATACTGGTCGCAGATTCCCGTACCTCTGTTGCGGTCACCTGTGTGTACAGCGTTTGCCGCAGGCGTCGCGTCCTCGACATCCGCAGTCGTCACCAGGCCCAGCGATTTACCCAAAGAGCGGTGCAGGTACTCAGAAAGATACTCGACGCGCGGGTAAAAGAAAGGATCGATCATGTTCGCCGGGTAAACCCCTTCCTGACCGTTCTTGGCGTGATTACCAGTGGTGTAGCAGGACATGCCAGGGGCAGAGTCGGTGATTATGCTATTCAACGAGTGAGTGGTGATCATTCCGGTTCCCGGGAACTGGTCCATCGCAAGATAACCGTTCGGCTCTCCCGCGGTAACACCGTACTTGACCAGACGCGCCGCCGTGCGATGAGCGACACCCATGCCGTCTCCCAGCATGATGATGATGTTGCGAACTCTCCCAGATTCATCTCGGTCATCAGAGCGATCGCGGTCATCCGAATCGCCCGGCAAAGTGATGATCTTAAACTTGCTTGTGACAGTTACGGTGCCACTTGTATCGGTAAAGGTGGCGGCAATAGTGTGCACGCCTGGCTCGCCATTGAAGTATCCGCGCAGGTTGAATCCGCCGAAGCCCGGAGAGGTTATACCATCGGTGGACATGGAGTTCTGCGTGCCTGAGGTAAACGTTCGCGACACGCCGTCAATCTTTATGGTTGCAGAGAAGGGGCCGGTACCTTTGCCCTCGACTCTCAAGTCAAACTTCTGGCCGACAAAGAAACGTGCCCCATCGGGCGGTGTTACCGTGACACTTGTCGGAAGTCCAAAAGCAGTGCTTGCTGATCCGATCGCGACCAGGAACAGACAGGTGCGTAGCATCTTGCTTATCAAAGAGTTCATATATTCCTCCTCGTTCTAGTGTAAAAGTTAAGATTGCTTCTTTGAGTTCGTTGTTGACGATCTCGCTTCGGGGACTACGGGCGATCCAGGATGAGTCGGATAAATGAGACTCGTCCCTCCTCGTCCTGGAGGTTGCCCACCGCAAGAATCCCGGTTACTTCGAGTGTGCGGGGACTAAACGGAATCGCCTTGCCCTTCCATGATCGAGCGATCACCAAAACGCTTTCTGGTGGCAGGTCGGCGGTGCCAGCGCCTTCTTCATCGCAAGTGATTGGCCGCGGGCAGAGAAAAAACGCTCCCCGCGGAGGGCTCTCCAGTTGTGCCATGAAGCCCACTAATCGCACACGCTTACCATTCATTCCGAGCAGCTTTTCCGATGGCTTCAATTCTCCGTTCAAGGTCGCAAAGAAATCCTTAAATGAGATCTCGGTAACGGATTCATACGTTTTCGATATCTCTTGGCGCTGCATAGACGGATGCGCTGGCTTGTAGTGAGCGGCGCACTGGATAAGCTGCGCCAATAGAATGGTCTCGACCAATGGCATAGTGGCATTCCTTTGTCCTGCGAAGTATTAGAAGGTTTTACGGTCTCTTCCGACGACCGGGTTCCTTAGATTCAAGTGTGTCGTGTGAATCGACAAGATAAAGGGTGGAGGTTACGTTTGGGTTATCGGCGCTTTAAATTTCAATTAACGGGGACGGATTTGATCTGGCATGAAGGAAGGGATGGGGAGCCGATTCGAAAGCCTCGACTTAAAGGATCTTGGTGATTACTTGGGTGTATTCACCAATGACCATGAACCGCGTGGAATGAAAGATGGCGTCGCTAAATGGACGCAGCGGGATTTCGTGACTATCTTCGGCGTCAGTGTCCAGTGATTTTGAGCTCTCGCAGTAAGCGAAGGACCCTGTCTTCGATCAAATCACGCACCGCGCGGAACTCGTCCATTGTCATATCTCCTGGGTCGGGGATGTCCCAGTCGTCGCGCAGCTTTGCGCGCACGAATGGACACTCATCACCACAGCCCATCGTCGCTACGAAGTCAAATTCGATGCCGGCTAACTCATCCAGAGATTTTGATCGGTGGCTGGAGAGATCGTACCCCACTGTCTGCATCGCTGCGATCGCTTTGGGGTTAATTGTGCCCGACGGTCGCGAGCCGGCGCTGTAGGCTTCTACTTTATCGCCTCCATGAATACGGGCAAAAGCCTCGGCCATCTGACTGCGATTAGAATTCTCGACACAGACAAACAAAAGACGCTTAATTGAATCCTCGCGCTTTGGCTCAGTCATAACCTACTCCGCTCACCGCTCTTGATGAGTGAATCGGCGTTAGTTGGCGCATCCGTTCGCCGAAGAGGTATCAGCCAACCGAAAAGAATGGTTGCCGCGGCGGCGCCGAGAAGCTGTGCCACCATAAAGCCGGGCACGTCCATAGGCCTGATGCCGGTAAAAGTGTCGCTCAATGAACGCGCAAGTGTGACTGCAGGATTGGCGAACGATGTTGATGAGGTAAACCAATATGCAGCCGTTATGTAGGCCCCGACGGCGAAGGCCGCCATGGACGAACGCTGTCGAGCGCAACTCAAGATGACCGAAAGAAGACCAAACGTAGCGATGAACTCACTGAACAACTGCGCCGCCCCGGCGCGTGCATGATGCGACGCAAAGAATACCGGAAGGCCGAACATTACGTTGCCCACGGCCGCGCCACAAAGGGCCCCCACCATTTGGGCGATGATGTATGCCGGCACTTCCTTCCACGGCGTGGCACCTTGTGCGGCATCAGCGAGCGTGACTGCCGGATTGAAATGCGCACCTGAGATCGGAGCGAAGGTTAGTATCAGAGCGACCAGCCCCGCGCCCGTCGCCAGTGTGTTCGCGAGGAGCGCGATGGCCGCATTACCGTTGGCCAGCCTCTCGGCCATGATTCCCGATCCGATTACGATTGCCAGCAGGAAGGCTGTGCCAATCGCTTCAGCGATAGCTCGACGCGTCAAGTTCATGATAGCGCGCGGATTCTAACACGCTGCCGCGTCACTCGATTCACCGCTGCCAAAGTTCACCGGAATTTAATGCCGGGTTCACATGACCGTAACTCACCCGATGTAGCCTTCGCCCTCACGCAGATCTCATCAAGAATTCAGAAAGCTGGGGGGCTCCCCAGTTTTAGTCCATTTTCCGAGTGCCGCGGCAACAGCAGGGCTTCACGGTTTTCGTAAGCCTCAACGGAAATCCAGATCCAGGCAGGAGACAAAATGAAAAAGACAACTCCCCAAAAGAACCGACCAGCACCACGTCTGCAAATGCTGTTTCTGGCAGCGTTGATTTTTCTCTCGTTCATTTCTCCGAGACCTGTCTGCGGCCAGTCTGAGTCTGGCAACGCGGCTATTGAGGGTGCCGTCGTGGACAGCAATGGCGCCGCGATTTCCGGCGCCACCATCAGCGTTCGCAACGTCGACACCGGCCTGACGCGCACTGGAACCACTGCCGCGAACGGCCGCTTCAGCGTACCGGTGCTCCCCGTGGGACATTACTCGGTCAAGGTCGAGGCGAAAGGCTTCGGCCCCGCACAACGCGATCAAGTGACTCTGCGGGTCGGCGAGACGACCACTGCCGATTTTGCTTTGCAACCAGCGTCTGTGAGTGAAAAACTCACCATTACTCCCGACCCGGAAGGCATCGATAAAGAGGAAGGGGCCACAAGTTCCACGATCACGCCGCGAGCAATTGCTGACCTGCCGGCACGAGGCCGTAATTTCAGCGAGTATGTTCTCCTTACTCCCGCCGTGATGCAGGAGTCTGATCGCCAGGGACTGGTAATAGCCGGTCAGCGCTCGATCAACTCCAATGTAGCTATCGATGGCGCGGACTTTAACGACTCGCTTCAGGGGAATCAGCGTGGAGGCAATGAATCAGTCTTCTTCTTTCCCCAAACTGCGATCCGCGAATTTCAGGTCGTGCGTTCTGGAGCTACAGCTGAAGTCGGACGGACCGCCGCGGGTTTCGTCAACGCCGTCACCAAGTCAGGAACTAACGAAGTTCACGGCGAAGGCTTCTACTTCAACCGAAATCGCAAGCTCACTTCGCCCGACGCGTTCGGGCGCAAGCTCAACAACAAGCAAAATCAGTTTGGCGGCTCGATCGGCGGACCGCTGGCGCGCGATCGCGCCTTCTTCTTTATCGGTATCGAGCAGAACTTCCTGCGCATTCCGTTTCTGGTTCAGTTCCTAACTCCGCCTTCGGGCATCGCGGTCCCTGCCAACCTTCAAGCGCTGCAAGGGGAGCAGGGGACGACAAACAATCCGACGGCTTTGTTCGGACGCGTGGATTGGAACTTGTCACAGAAGCACTCACTGAACCTGCAATACACCTACTCGCGCTTGCTTGGCCAGAACTTCAACTTCGATAACAACACGACCGTAGTAAGCGCGGCGGCGTCAAATAACTATAAGCGAACTACCTCGAGCAATGGCTTTAAGGCCGCACTGGTGTCCGTGATTAGTGCGAACCTGGTGAATGAAGCCCGCGGCCAGATAGCCACCGATAATCGTTTCGAGGCCCCGAACTCCAACACGTCGCAGATCACCATCTCAGACTTCGGCACCCTGGGAGGCGACACCGCGCGCCCACGGCTCTTTGAAACCAGGCGCGTTGAATTCACCGACAATCTCACCTTGAACGCCGGGGCGCATCACCTGCGATTCGGCTTTGACACTAACATCAACCGGGCCAGTCAACAGCGCGAGAGTAATACGCAGGCAAGATGGGATTTCGAGACCAGAGTCAGCGGCGGCGCGCTGGTGGCCGATGGTCTGCAAAACTACATGGCGGTTCGCCCGCGCCGCTATCGCCAAACATTCCCGGTCGGCGGCCCGGAAACTCTTATCTATCACGGGACCCAGAAAGAGCTGGCGTTCTTTGCCAATGATCGTTTCGCGTTGGGACGCACGGTGACGCTGACTGCTGGGCTGCGCTGGGAAGGACAATGGAATCCGCAACCCCCCAAGCCGAACCCGGCGATTCCTGAGCCCGCTTTGATTGCGAACGATTTGGGCATGTGGCAGCCTCGACTCGGTCTGGCCTGGGATGTAAAGGGAAAGGCGAAGACGGTGGTCCGGTTTTCGGCGGGACTCTATGACGCCCGCACGCCCGCCAATCTCTTCCAGCGCGTCTTTACCGACAACGGCTTGACCACTGTCCAAATCGATATCAGCGAACCAAGCGCGTGTCGCAACTCTACTGATCCTAATCGCGCTGGATGTTCATTACGCGGTCCGAACGCCATCATCACCTTTCCGAATGTTTTCACCGCACCCCCGGCGGCCGCTTTCATAGCTAAGCCCCGCGTCTTCGGGTTCGACCCGACTTTCAAGAATCCGCGCTCGTTTCAAGGGGCCGGAACCGTTGAGCAGAGCCTTGGCACAAACATGACTCTGAGCGTCGGATATATTCACAACTCGACCTGGGCACTGCAGCGTCGGCGTGATCGCAATCTGTTTCCGCCCACAATCAATGCGCAGGGAACACCTATTTTTCCGACGACGAGACCCAATCCAAGTATTGGCTGGTTCTCAGTCAATGAATCAACGGCGCACTCGACCTACGACGCCATGACGCTCAGCCTAACGCGCCGTTTGGCAAAGCGCTACCAGTTCCAGGCTAATTACACACTGGCGAACAATCGCGACGATGATTCGAATGAACGAAACTTTTCGCGTGAGGTTGAGCTTAATCCTTTTGATGTCTCGATCGAGGATGCACCCTCGAAACAGGACATCAGGCATACCCTAAGCTTGAACGGGTTGGTAGATGTCGGGCACGGTTTCACCTTCTCGGGAATTGTCATCACGCGTTCCGCCATTCCCTTCAATTCGGTCATCGGCGCTGACCAGCAAAACGACCAGAACGACGACAACGACCGCGCGATCATTAACGGACGAGTGGCCGAACGTAATAGCTTGCGTCAGCCATATTTCTTCAATCTCGACCTGCGCCTGCTGAAAGCTTTTCGTTTTGGTGAAACCCGCCGTCTCGACCTGTCCGTCGAAGCCTTTAACGTAACCCGCAACGGCAACAAGAACTTCGGTAATGACGGAATCAGTATCTACGGCGTTCCTCTGGCCAATGGTGCACCTTCCGTGGCCACCGCGGGGAGACCATTGTTCGCCCCATCCACAGCGCGCTTTGGCGGACCGAGGCAAATGCAACTAGGGGTGCGGTTCGTTTTCTAGCCGGGGGTTCCCGCTTGAGCGCACTTGAGCGACCGGTTTCCCGCGGAAGCGAGGAATGGGCTCGGGTCGCTCGCGAGTCACAGAGCAGGTCAAAATCCACTCGTCCGATCAACGGACACGCTATCTCTCATCCAATCACGCGGCATATAACCGGGAGGGCTTCGTTCCCTGAAATGTTCAGACACGCAGGCTGCTGTGACGACGCATGTGGGCCCGCCGGATCTTGACACCATTAGTCGGCTTCCATACAGTGGGCAATGCCGATGAGGACGAGGCTCATATCTTTGGTCATATTGCTGGTCGTCGCTGGTAGCGCTGTTGCCGGTGCTCCCCTGCATTCCAACGAGCAGTCTTGCAGCATGGGCGGCGCGATGGGCGAGATGGATTGCTGCAAAGCTGCGCTCAGCCACAACAATACGCCGCAAGTCGCCGGTGCTCGTCTGTGCTGCTCATTAAACTGCTCGCAGAACGGCACGACCCCATCAAACGGCGTCCGTGTCCAACCAAAGCTGCAGCCATCTCTTTCGGCGCATCTAACAAGCGCTCAGGCCATTCTTCCTTCTGTACCCTTGCTGCGGCATAGGAGTCATTCTCACGGTCCACCCACAGATTCATATCCCGCTTATATTCGCCATCTCGCGCTCCTGATCTAGATCCAATAAGCCCGAAGTGTGTCTTCTTGCAGCCTTATCGATCTGCAAGGGCATTGGTGCGTTCGTGTGCCTCGCACGCGCTCGCGATAACTATTCCATTTCTTGGCTTAGGAGGATCGAGATATGAAGAAGTTTAAATTGGCATTCGCTCTGGCATTCGTGACTGCTCTTGTCATAGCCGCGGCGTGCGGTTCAAAGACGGGGACTAACGTCGGCGTTCCGTCAGGTAAGACTATAAAGTCCGTCACGGTCGGCAATCTTACCGCGACACTCTCCAACAACACGGGCCAACTAAAGCCAGGCGATCAAGTCGTTATGCTTGCTTTCACCGACTCGTCCGGGAAACCGGTCGATGTTGGAGCTGTATCTCTCAACTTTCACATGGCCCAGATGGGGACCATGGCCGAGATGAATGACGCGACGGCCTTCACGACGACGGGAACACCCGGAATCTATCGCGGCCAGGTGAACATTGAGGTAGCCGGCGAGTGGCAAGCACAACTTGCTTACGAGGGACCAGCCGGAAGCGGCAAGACGACCTTTACCGTAACAGCGCAATGATCCAACGCCTCATTGAACTTTGTCTGCGCAATCGCGGGATAGTGATTGCCGTATATCTCGGGCTTGCGGCATGGGGCTATTGGGCCTTGCTGCGCACACCGATCGACGCGATTCCCGATCTTTCCGACAACCAGGTGATCGTGTTTACCGATTGGACAGGACGGTCACCGCAGGAAGTCGAGGATCAGGTCACTTACCCGCTGGTGACAAACCTCCAGGGTCTGCCTGGTGTGCGTGTCGTCCGCGCGAGTTCGGCGTTTGGCTTCTCGATGATCAATATCATCTTCGAAGACAATGTCGATCTCTACTGGGCGCGTACCCGCGTGTTGGAGCGGTTGAATCTGGTTGGCAAGCAACTTCCCGAAGGCGTCACGCCTACACTTGGTCCTGATGCAACGGGGGT
>ORMF010604723.1_pt1 | contig 10360 bp, 7 predicted proteins | sample 1779871 | NCBI WGS metagenome assembly ORMF01 (sample SAMEA104232316, study PRJEB22302) | groundwater metagenome | biome: forest; feature: aquifer; material: groundwater | place: USA | collected 2011-08-07 | depth 5.4 m | reverse complement strand
TAATTGAAAGTGACAGGGTGGTTTTTCTTTGCCAAAAAAATTATTCGCTGATCCACACGCCCGGTGAATTTTCTTTTTCATACGCTTTTTTATCGATCGTAAAATAATGCGGAAATCCATAATTACATAACAATAATATAATTGTCAGCAGTGAACTGGTCATTAAAATACCCGCACTTACCATTGGCGCAGATGCCATTTTTTTCTCTTTATTCTTCACGGCGTTAGATGCTAGGTGCAAACAAACCATCCACACGATTAAATCAGCAAACGCTGAATATTGTCGAACGATTAATACTGCAAAATTGACAGGTGAAATCCATGATAGCATTGGCAGAAAGCAAGCCAGTGCAAATAAAATATAAAATAACGTTGAGAATTTATATTGGCGATTTATTTTTAACAACGTCACAACAGGTATTATTAAAAAAAGATAATAATAAACCCAAGCCAATGGTGATAACAATAACGCTAAGATAATCAAAAAACTAAAACTCAATTCATAAATATAATCCGGCAAATATTGTAGATAGCGATAATAATAAACGCATGCGCGAAAAAGTAGATAAGCAGATATTGAACCCACAATCACATGCAATTGCGTTAACGTAACAGGCTTATGAAAAAACGATAAACTATTTAAAACAAATCCTAATAACGCACCATTCATCGAAAAACCAGAATGCGTGATAAATACCTGACTGTCATTCGGCAGCTGGAAAAATCCGAGATAATCTTGCCATGAAAAATAAATCATCGGCGCAAAAAAGAAAACCAAAAAACTTGCAGTAAATATAGCGGTCAATTTCCACTCGCGTCGCATTAAAAACCCTAGGATAAAAATGAGGAAGAATATTTTTAAGCTGGCCAGTAATCCCAATGTAACCGCCATTGCTTGCCATTTTTTATTATGGCCCAGTAAAAATGCCACACATAACACAGGCAAAGCAATAAACGAAACTTCACCGCCGACTTGCGCATATATACTCGGCCAACTCAAAAAGAACAATAACGTGAGTGGTAATAAATATTGTCGTTGATGACTGCCGTAATAAGACATCAATAGACAGACACTCATCGTAGAAAACAAAACAGATAATACTGTCCATATCAAAACAGTTAACGAGATGTTTGAGCTCACATTCAGCAAGCCCTTCAATATAAAATTCATTGTGGGCGTGTTTAGATTAACCGCCAATTGCGGCGCAGATTGCGGAGATTGATCAACATATCGAGCATAATATTTTTGATATACGGGTCCATGTGCGTTGAGCGTGTGGTACAAAATACTGTAATCAGCACGCAGGTGACTTGCGCCGATGGCTAGGTATTGCCAGGAAAAAAAAGTGATAAGGAATAGTGCGAGAATAGAAAAAACATTAAGAGAAAACATCCGTGTCGTATTCATAAAATCATACTCGCTAAACGCGCTTTATTTGCTTTGACTTACGCTCACTCTAACACTGATCATTCTAAAACGCCCTGGAAAGCACGCTTATTACGCGCGAGTACGCGCTTCATGCGCGTTTCCGTGTATCGGAGTTACATCGTGATGCAACCCGGACACGACTTACACCCTCTTTTTATACGGCAAATAACTAGGCACCCACATTTTATCGCGAATGCGCTGTGCAATTTCATCGTCTGAATATTTATCTGCAAGTCCTGCACGCACCGCTTCTTTTGCAACTGCAAACGCCACATCAAATGATACAGCACGAATATCCTTAAATGAAGGCAATAAATTCTCCGTAGCATCCTTTTTTGCAGGAGAGCAATTGGCCAACGCTTTTGCCGCAAGCATAAACATTTTGTCTGTTACTTGTGTTGCATGCACTGCAATTAATCCTAGTCCCATTCCTGGAAAAATATACGCATTATTCGTTTGATCTACACGGAATGATTTTCCATTTTTCATGATATTGGGAAACGGACTTCCGGTGCCAATAATAGCCGCACCGTTTGTCCACTTTAATAAATCATCTGGTACTGCTTCGCTACGGCTGGTTGGATTCGACAGTGGAAAAATTACGGGCTTTGGTGTATGACGCGCCATCTCACGCACAATTTCTTCAGTGAAAATACCAGGCTGTCCAGATACCCCAATTAACAAATGTGGTTTTGCATTCGACATGATGTCTTTTAAATTAATTTGTGATGGCGAAGTTAATTTCCAATCAGCAATATTATTTCTAGATTGCGCAAATTTTTCTTGGAATGATTTTAAATCAGACATACCTTCGATCAACAATCCATTACGATCAATTAAATAAAAACGTGATCGCGCTTCTTGCTCTGACAACCCATCTTCCATCATGGCTTGCATAATTAAATTGCTAATCCCGCAACCAGCAGAACCGGCTCCAACAATAGCCACCCTTAAATCACGCAATTTTAATCCAGTGACTTGCGTTGCAGCCAATAACGTTCCCGTTGCTATCGCAGCAGTACCTTGAATGTCATCATTGAACGTGCATAAATCATGGCGATATTTTTCTAGAATACGCCCTGCATTTTCTTGCGCAAAATCTTCCCATTGTAGCAACACTTGTGGAAAACGTTTTTTAATCGCTTGCACAAATTGATCGATAAATTGATCGTATTCTTCACCACGAATACGTTCATTTTTCCAGCCAATATATAATGGATCATTGATTAATTCAGGATTATTGGTTCCTACATCTAATGTAATGGGCAATGTCGTTGCCGGATGAACACCCGCTAATGCGCTATATAACGCTAATTTTCCAATGGGTATACCCATGCCACCTGCACCTTGATCACCCAATCCTAGAATGCGTTCGCCATCGGTTACGACAATCGTTTTTACTTTATCAAAACGCGGATTTGCCAAAATTTTATCGAGATATTGACGATACGGATAGGCTAAAAATAATCCGCGCGGACGGCGATAAATATGACTGAAGCGCTGACAACCCAAACCAACAATGGGCGTGTAGACAATCGGCATCATTTCTTCAACGCGCCGCATCAACAAATGATAAAACAGCGTTTCATTTGAATCTTGTAAATCACGTAAATATAAATATTTTTCAAGATCCGTTTGTTTATTTGAAAATGATTCATAAGAGCGATCAGATTGTTCTTCTAATGTTGCAACACGCGGCGGCACCAAACCATATAAATCAAATGCGGCACGTTCTTCTTCTGTGAATCCCATGCCTTTATTTAAAACAGGATTGCCTACTAACGAAAATTCACTGACGGCAACTTCAAGATAGGCATTACCTTGCGCATCGGTTTTCTTTTGGTAATACATAGCACTAATCCCCTGTTAAACACTGAATTGGATTTAATTTTGATGCGCGAAGCGCTGGATAAAAACCAGAAAAAATGCCGACCAATACTGACACAAAAAAACCTAACACTACGGGTGTTACATAAAAATAAAATTCCCAACCCGTAAATATGGTTAAAATATACGACGATAGTACACCAAACATAACACCCAGTAATCCACCAAAAACGGTGAGCATAATCGATTCAACTAAAAACATGCGTAAAATATCATGTTGGCGCGCACCGATTGCCATGCGAATACCAATTTCACGTCGACGCTCCACAACAGAAACCAACATGATATTCATCACACCAATGCCACCAACAATCAATGAGATCGAACCAATTGCGCCTAGCAACCAGGTATAGGTTTGTTTCTGTTTACCAATAATATTAATAATTTGTTCCGGGCTGTTAAAAATAATTTTTTTATTTGGAATAATCGTAGCCATGACTGTTCGAATTTGATTTTTCACTGTATCCAAATCAGGATTGTTAATAAGGCGAATTAAAATATTTTCTATCCTTGTGTTTTTATCCAGAAAATAGGATGTTTGAAGTGGAATAATAATGCTGTTATTGAGATCTGCAGAAATAAATAAATTCTCAGGCCATTTTTTTAAAACACCGACCACCGTAAACATTTCTTGACCCAAACGAATCTGATTTCCCAAAGGATCTACACCATTTTTTTCTTTAATTTTTTTTGCAAGCTTTGCACCAATAACACAAAAAAAACTATGATGATCGAAATATGAAATAAACCGGCCATTTTCTACTTCTACTTTTGCAATGGCAGCGAAAGGTTCAATCGTACCAACAATTTGTGCATTTAAATTTGTGTCGCCAAAATAACTGGGTTGAAATCCCTGCGTGTATGGCGCGATTAATTGAATTTGCCGAGAAGATTTTTGCAATGCCGGCATATTAGATAATTTAAATTCTGCAGAATGACCCGATGACTGAAAAGAATTCTCATCACTGATATACAATGAAATTAAATTTGTTCCCAATTTTTTAAACTGTGCAAGCGCGTGCGCAGTTGCTAATTGACTAGATGAAATAAGCGCTACAACAGAACCGGTTCCAACTAATACACCTAAAATCGCTAGAAAAGAGCGTAATTTGGCGCTGAGTAAATTAAGCAGCGCTTCTTGGAGAGCTGAGTATAGTTCCATAATTGTATCTCATCTTTAAATTCATCGTACGGATATTGCTGCTCTGCAAGGCACGCTTATTACGCTCCGCTTCGCGTTCGCTTCATGCGCGTTTCCGTAGTACCGTTCTTAATTCGCACTCACTCCACTATCAACCCATCTCGAATTCGAATCGAGCGATGACATTGTTTTGCAATCTCGGGGGAGTGCGTAATAATTACAACCGTGGTGCCGGTTTCCGCCACTTCCTTCGCCAATAAATCCATAATTTGTTGACTGGTTTGCGTATCCAATGCACCCGTTGGTTCATCCGCCATAATAATACTAGGGCGCCCTACCAGTGCGCGCGCGATCGCAACACGTTGCTGCTGTCCGCCAGATAATTCATTTGGACGATGAGTGCCAAATTTCTCCATACTCACTTTTTCTAACATGGTCATAGCAAGCGCTGTCATCTCTGAATGCGGCATTTTTTCTTCATGACGATAGGTTAGTGGCAACATGACATTATCAAGCGCAGTCAATTTTGGTAATAAAAAAAAGTTTTGGAATACAAACCCTAATCTTTTATTACGTAACGCTGATAATTTATCACCTGAAAATTCTGCCGTATCAACACCATCTAAATAATATTTTCCACTGGTAGGCGTATCTAACAACCCTAAAATATGCATCGTCGTTGATTTTCCTGATCCAGATGGACCCACAATCGCAACCAATTCTTTTTTTTGAATTTCAAAACTAATGCCTTTGAGCGCTTCGAAAACCGTTTCGCCCATGTGATATATTTTTTTTACATTGTCTAATTTAATCATGGACGACTACCTTATCACCCACTTTAATGCCACTCTCAATGACAACATCCGTCATTGTTGTGCGACCCGTCACTACCGGCACGTCTTTTTCTTTTCCATTCGCATCTAAAATTGTCACAACACTCGCACCATTTTTTTCAGATACGGCTGACAATGGCAACATAATACGAGATTGTGAATCAATATTAATTTGAAATTTAGCAGTCATGCCAACGCGAATTCTTTCCATTGTTTTTGGATCTACGTTAGGAATTTTCACCGAAACCGCATACATACTTAATCCACCGTTGCTACCACCTTGGTTGGCTTGCGCTGAAACAGTAGAAATAACACCCTGTAATGCTTTTCCAGGAAATGCGCTGCCCGTAACGGTGACAGGCATGCCATTGTGAATGCGATAAATATCCACCTCACTCACGTTGAATGATGCACTCAGTCCTGACAAATCACCGATAGATAACAAAAGCTCATCTTGTTTAACCGACGCACCTACCGTTAATTTTCCAGACGAAACATCCGAAGAAGACCCACCTGAATCAGATTTTTGCGGTGGAAATAAAGCAATGCCCGCACCCGGTGAAATAATTTCAACGTGACGAAAACGTCTTTCCAATAATTTATTGACTTGATCCGTATCTGAAATGGTTAATTTTTCAATTTTTTCTGAATCGACACTGGCAGTGCGTAACACACTTTCTAGGTCGTATTGCGCCTGTAAAAAATCTAATTTCGCATTATCCAACTCTGATTTACTCGCGGTATAATCATTTTTTGCAACCGCCTGCGCATCATACAACGATTGCATACCTGAAAAATCTTGTTCTTTTGTCGTATATGCTAGCTTTTTTTGCAGATAATTATTAATCGCTTTACGATAATTATCGGCCAACGCAGAAGAACTCAGTACAAATAACAGCTGATTATTTTGAATGCGTTGACCATAGGTAAAATTCATCGACACAATATTCGCTGCAATCGGACTGACAACGGGCACAGTTTGAATGGGATCTAACGTGCCAGTAAAATACAATTGCTGAACCGGCGTTTCTAATTTTGCAACGATGACGTGTGTTTTTTGAGTGTGCTTTGATTTTGCTTCGCATGATGCTATAGCGATCAATGCGGAAAATAAAAATAATATTAAACAGATTTTTTGAATACGCATGTTTTTTTACCTGTTGTTGCTGTCCGTGTACTTTGCGTTACTGTCCGTGCACTACGTGTTAATGATGCTCCAATACTTTGCGCACTTGCTGTCGCGCGCGCTTCTGAAGCCTCGTGCGAGCTATGCCTCATTGTGCCTATTTCGCTAATATTTTAGCGAAATTTTCCATTTATCTAGCGTTAATCCCATTGTCTGATACAAATCTGTTGCCGCATTCAAATATGTAATTTTGGTATTAATTAAACCCACTTGTTGCGATAGCAAATCGGTTTCGAGTGTATTCATTTCAAATACCGATGATCTTCCGTATTTTAATTTTAATTTTGCATTGGCCAATGTTTTTTCCTGCAATTTTACAGCCAATGTTGCGATATCCACTTGCCGGCGCTGATTTCTAATCGTTTCCCATTGATCGATCACTTGACGCACCAATTGTTGCTTTGTCTGTTCTAAATTTATTTTCGCATCTTCAATACCGATTTTTGCACTTTCTTCACCTGATTTTGCTTGAATGTTATCAATGGGAACACTTAAGTTTAACGCCAAAGTAGGATTCGTATCAGATGACGTGATTGGCTGCCCTAATGCAGAACGTTCTGCGCCTACTGTGGCCGAACTCACTACATTTAACGTCCACTTTCTCGCGTTTTGTGCGGTAATTAATGCGCGCTTGGTAATATTTAATTGTATTAATGCAGTTTGATAGGCAATATTATTTTTCAATGCAGTTTGAATACAGGTTGGTAAATCGGGAATTTTTACATGATCAATGGTAATTGTACGATCAATTAAAATATTCGCAGACGGCACCAATCCTAATGCAGATAAAAAAGCCTGATAAGCATCACGCAATGCATTTTCATCCTGCACAACACTTAATCGCGTCGATTCCACATTCGCTTGCTGCTGTGTCAAATCAGCTGGCGCCACCTGACCAGCCTTTACTCGCAATTGTCCTATGCGCACAGAGGCTTCCTGATTCGCCAACGATTGTTTGCTCACATCCAAACTATTATAAGCAGCGACCAGACTGCGATAGGCTTTAATGACCGTTACAACAACGGTAATCACACTGTTTTTAAAGGTGATCCGCGCCACCCTTTCACTATCAATACCATTTTGATAATTAACCAGATTGAACGCCATTCCAAATCCTTGTAACAAGGGCTGCGTGACAGTCAACGTGGTATTACCTGGGCCGCCCAGTAAATTATTGGTTTGCGTCAATGCGAAATTGGTTCCGGTGGGCGCGGTCAATGAAATGCCGCCACCCGCAGCCCATATCGGGAGCACTTTATTTTGCAGTGTTGTTGTTAGGGTCAATGGATCCCACAACACACGGTATTGTTGCGCAACCAATTCCATACTAAATTTATCCATAATGCGCTGCAATTTACTGACTTGAATTGCCGGATTGCCGCGCAATGCCAAGGCGATGGCATCATACAAACTCAATTCTCTTGTTTTACCGGGAACGGGCATCGGGCTGGGCAATTTATACTCAGCCAAGTCGGGGGTGTAAATTGGTTCATAAGTATAGCGAGCATTCCCATCGGCATGCGCATCTTCCACACGCTGCCGAGAAAATTCCGCAACTGGATTTCCGCCTACTTTTTGGATCGGATAAATTGGCGGCGCATCCCAGTCTCGTGAAACGGCAGGTTGCGGCAACGCAATCGATGATGACGACGGCGGCGGCAACGCACCCAACACGCATCCGCTAACCATCAAGCTGGAAAAAATGAGAACACGCCGCATGGGCTCGCCTTTTATATCGATCTATTCTATAGTCTACCCGAACTAGCCAACCTTTTGTACACGCGGAAAAAGCCATTTTGAAACTCGTTGCTGATAACAAAATCCCACATATCCCTGCATTTTTTACGTCCTGCGATGATATCGTTTATCTGCCCGGTGAAGAAATTCGTCATATGGATTTGATCGACGCTGATTTGCTACTGGTTCGTACTGTCACTCACGTCGATGAAAAATTACTGAAAAATACCGCTGTTAAATGGGTTGGCACTGCTACAACGGGAATCGATCACGTTGATACAGCGTGGCTTTCAAAAAATCATATTACTTTCGCTGATGCAGCCGGCGCCAACGCAAACGCTGTTTTGGATTATGTTTTATCCTGCATTGCGGGATTAAAGAGCCACGGGTATTTATTGAAAAAAAGAGCGGTTGCGGGCGTTATTGGTTGCGGACGCATTGGCCGGTTAGTTGCAGAAGCACTCAAAACGCTTGGATTTCAGGTGGTTTGTTACGATCCATTATTAACAGAAAAATTGAATGTTGATTTTGTTGAATTAGAAACGCTACTGAGTGAATCTGATTTCATCACACTGCACACGCCACTCACCAAAACTGGGCCGCATCCCACTTATCACTTAATTGATAAACAACAATTAGCGCAGATGCAACCGAATACCATTTTGCTCAATTGCGCGCGCGGCGCTGTGATTAATCAAACTGCATTATTACAAACTGAAAATATTTTTATTTGTTTAGATGTGTGGGAAAACGAACCCCATATTTCCCTTGAATTATTGAATAAAGTAACGATTGGCACGCCGCATATTGCTGGATATAGCGTGCAAGCAAAATTCCGCGCAACACAAATGATGTATGAAAGTGCGGCACAATTTTTTGGATGGCCACAATCGAATTATGTGATTTCAAGCTCCAATACAACGTCACATGACGATCCATTTGCACACACAGCGCAATTTCGCGCTGGATTTGCAGGGCAAAAGGATCCGGAGATAATTAAAACAATATTTATTGAAGCAAGAAAGCGCTACCCGCTGAGATAAGTAACTCGTATGTTGTAAAACCACCTGCGGCTGGAAAAACGTGCCCGTGCCTGTGATTACAATTCAAAAGATTTGTGGGGTTACATTAAACGGTGGCGAATTGAAGAATTTCATAAGTCCACAAAACACAAATTAATACTGAAGGCCAATCAGGTGATGTTTAAAGAGCTACAGGAATTGAAGGCTGCTGCGTAAGGTGAGTTACTTATTGTTTGTTTAGTTTGTCAGAGGCAATCTTACCGTTAAGAGGCTGTTTGATTGCCTTTGAGTGAACGAAAATCCGTGCCAATAAAAAAATCTAAGTGACATGGAAAAACTGCGTAACATAAGTGATTCACGCAGGACAAGCGCCTGATTTCATGGCTTCGTTTCATCGTCTTGTTTTGAGGCCGATGTGAATTTTGTTAACCTCACGGGGTCGAGGATACGGCTTCCGCTTTTTCCCCTGGTTGTGGCGGCATAAAAATCGCTTTTAATTCGGCTGTTGTGATTTTTGCATTGGGATGATCAAAGTTCGTTACTGGTATCGCGTTTTCTAGAATCCTTACAACATCCGCATGACCGAATATAATTGCAATATGTAGCGTTGAAAAATAGGGGATCACGGCATCATTTTTCGCTATCTCTATCTGCTTATTATTCAATAATCTTATAAATTTTTCGATTGCTTCTGGATTATCTTTTATTCCGTTTAGCAGCACAGAAACACTGGCATTCATAAAACTTGCAATTGCACACGGCTGCTCTGCGGTTGCTTGCGAAGAAAATAGAGAAGATGCGCTGGGTTCTTTAATTGCTCCAAGCAACAAATCAACCGCATGAGCATGACCCTCTTGTGCCGCAAGGAAAAGTGGGGTTGCACCGCTAGATGTTGGAAGCCTAACTGCTTGTGCAAGTGCGGCTTTTATTCCAGCATGATTTTCTGCAAGCGCAAAAAGCGAGGTAAGTTGATCGGGCGCATAGCACGCAATCATATGCAGACCTGTCCGGCCATTTGATTTTTGACGCGTGAGCACTGCTGCTGCAAGTGCGTCTTTTATTTTATCATGATCTCTTGCAAGTGCAAAAAGCGAGGTAAGTTGAGCGGGTGCATTGCACGTAATC
>ORMF010501654.1_pt1 | contig 10361 bp, 9 predicted proteins | sample 1779871 | NCBI WGS metagenome assembly ORMF01 (sample SAMEA104232316, study PRJEB22302) | groundwater metagenome | biome: forest; feature: aquifer; material: groundwater | place: USA | collected 2011-08-07 | depth 5.4 m | reverse complement strand
GCCGGCGCGATCCAGGCCAAATGTTCTTCATAAAATGAGGGGAAACGATTGGCCAATTTTTCCCAAAACCAGTTCTTGTAGCGGCCCAGAAATTTGAGATGCGTCCGGGCTGCGCGGAACCGGCAGCCGGTGTAGAAATCCCACGGCCCCTGGCCGGTGAAATAATCCATGGACCGCATCCCGAAAAAATGCTTGTGCGTGGGGTCGGTATAGGCATTCGAACAAGAATAATGCGGCACGATAATTTTAAGTTTGCCGCCGGGTTTCAAAAGGCGGTGGAGCTCCTCCATCACCCGGACAACATCGTCCAGATGCTCCAGGACTTCTTGGCATAGAATTTCCTCAAAGGCCTGGTCCGGAAATGGATAAGGAAATTGGTTGAGGTCATGCACGACGTCCGGCTTAAGGCGCGGGTGCCAATCCATATTCACCCAGCCGGGCAGGATATTCTTGCCGCAGCCCAAATTGAGTTTCGCGCTGGTCTTCATGCGGCGCGGCCTCCGCGGTCACCAAGTTTGTGCCGAAGCGACAGGATAGAATATTTCAAATAAGCCAGGGGTAAACGGAAAGCGCCCGGGCGCGGCTGCGAAAGGACAAAACGCCGCTGCCGGTCATCTCGATCCCTTTCACCTGCGGCCGCTGAAATTTCCGTATATTCAAACTGGTTTTCCCAGAAAAGAAACTGCACGCGTTCCTCTTTTTTGAGACTGAAGGCATGCCACGCCGGCAAGTGCAGGCCGGACCGGGCCAAGTCCGGGCCTTTCCTTTCAAATTCAATCCGGTTTCCTTGGATGGCAACCAGCCAGTGGTGATGCTCATTGCCGACAAGCCCGGTACGAAAATCAACGATGGATTCCTGCAGGCGTGACGGGACTTCAATATAACCGCGCTTTCCGATCCTTATGATTTCCGAACACACCCACAGAGGATCACGGATATCTTCAAGCGTGTGCGAGCAGATTACGAAATCTACGGATTTATCCGCAAAAGGAAACGGCGCATGGTCGCAAATATCCCGCTGGATCCAGGTTTGCTTGGAAAATCTCTCCGGTCCCTCACCTTGAAATGGCGGCATCCCGATCTTGCCGTAGAATCCGCGCGTCTCATAGGGAGCAACGTCGATCACGTAATTTGCGCGGCGAAACGGCTGGGCCCAGCCGCCAAGATCCAGGACAACATCGCCTGGTTGAATCAAGCTCAAAACGCGTTTAACATTCGGTTCAAACATGACCGGCTTCCTCATGAACGCAAAAGGGGCCCAGGATCAATGCATCGAGCCCGCCGTCCAGAAATCCGCGCACGGCATCTTCCGGCGTGCAGACGATCGGTTCTTCGTGCATATTGAAACTGGTATTGACCAATGAAGGAATGCCCGTGCGGCGGAAATATTCTTTGACCACATCGTAGTAACGGCCGTTGATTTCGCGCGTCACGAGCTGCGGGCGCGCCGTGCCGTCCAAATGCACCACCGCCGGGGACGTTTTTTTCATTTTTTCCGTGCATTGATAGGTGAGGGTCATAAACCGCGCGGCATGCTGATTGGGTTTAATATTCAGATAGCAGTTCGCGGCTTCTTCGGCCAGCGTGACGGGCGCGAACGGCATAAACTCCGACCGGCGCAGGCGCTGGTTCAGCCAATCATTGACCGTGCGGTCCACTGTCGGATAAAGAATCGAACGATGGCCCAAGGCGCGCGGCCCGTATTCCATCCGGCCTTCGTAATACGCCACGACTTTGTTGGCGGTCAGCAAATCTGCGATGCGCTTCACCATCGGTTCGCTTTCCATCCTTTCATATTTTAATCCGGCCTGAAGCAGGGCCTGTTCCATTTCCTTTTCAGAATATTCCGGGCCCAAAAAAACATGTTCGATCGGATACGGCTCAAGCCATTTCCGCTGCGAAAGCGCCCACAGCGCGGCGCCGGCCGGCAAACCTTCATCCCCCATCGCGGGGAAAATAAAAATATCCTCGACGCCCGGCAATTCATAAATTTTTTGGTTCAGCAGGACGTTTGAAAAGACACCGCCCGCTAAAACAATCCTCTTCAAGCCCGTGCGCCGGACCGCTTCGGCAGCGACGGAGCAGAGCACCTCTTCAAGCCGGCGCTGAGCGGCAGCGGCCAGATCTTCGCGCGGCACGCCGGCAAGCTGGCGGCTGAGTTCCGCCGGCCGCAGATGCGAACCCACCGTGAGCCCATCCGCCCACAAAGCTTTTTTCATGATTTCATAGCAAGCCGCATTGGGATTGCCCGAGGCCGCTAAGCCGGTAACTTTGCCGCCGTGTTTATGATGATTAAATCCGCAAAGATGCGTAATGATTTCCCAAAAACGGCCGGGAGAATTGGGTAAAAAAGTGCGCGCCAGCACGTGGATCTTGCCGCCGCGGCCGACCGCTGTAAGCCCGCTCTTTAAAGCGCCGGCCCCGTCCGCCGTAAGGATCAAGGCTTCGTCCCATCCTGCCGCAAAATAGGCCGAAGCCGCATGCGCCACGTGATGATCAACCCTTATCAGGGGGGCGTTTTCCAGTCCCGCGTATTTCAAAAAATCCGGCCAGTTTTTCAATTGCGGCCGGCGGTCCTGGCGCTGAACCTTGAGGATTTGCTGCCGGTAATCTTGGGTGTATTCATAAGCACCGAGCGCGCGAAATTCCTTTTGAAAAGGTTCGGCCGCGGAACGCGATGCCAGCCAGCCGGGCGCAAAACCGGGGCGAACCGCGGAATGCAGGGCCACGCGGCCCAGTTCCTGTAATTTTGCGGTTGATTCCCAATAAGGAAGGGCCACGGCTTCAAGATCCGCGGCCTTAAAAGGAAACATCTTCCGCAAAGCATCCAGCGCGCGAAAAGGATATCCGCCGTCCATTTTAATCCGTGAAAACCGTTCTTCGGAATGCGCGGCGAGCAAACGGCCGCGGGAATCCAGCAGTGCCAGCGCCGAATCGTGCCCCTGCCCTTCCGCGGGATGGTAAATACCGAGGATCATTTTCCCGGCCATATTAAATTCCGCCTTCGATCAACAAATTGACGTGCAAATTTTTCTCCAGTTTCCGCACGAGTTCGGCAATATCGCCCGCCGGCTGTAAGCCGCCGGGAGTGATTAACCGGATGCGGAATCCTTGTTTTTCAAAGTGATGCAGAAATTCAACGGGATCTGTTTGCATTTGAAGAAGGCCGCTTGGCCAGAATTCCAATAAAATGCGGAGATATTTATTCTGCTTGATCAATTTTTGCGCGCCTTCAAAAGCCAGGCCCTCCGCGCCTTGAACATCGATTTTTATGATGTCGATGCGGCCGGGCTTGTCTGCAAAGTAATCATCCAGCGATACGGTCCGGCAGACGATGCTGCTCTGCTGTCCCATCTGAAGATTGGCCTGGCTCAGGGAATGCGCTCCATAATTCAGCGCATCGCGGAAAAGAGTTTGCGTCCCGCTGCCGCGGCTGACGGCCGCCCGTTCAAGCACAACATTCGTATAACCGTTCCGTGAAACGTTCTCGCTCAAGAGTTTGTAATTATCTTCATCGGGTTCAAAGTCATAAACTTTTCCGGAAGGACCCGCCAGCCGCGCGGCCAGCAGCGTGTAATAACCAAAATTGGCGCCTACATCCACAACCGTCATTCCTTTTTTTACCGCCGATTCAAACAAACGGGTTTCAAAGGGTTCGAACCGGCCCGGTGTCATGAGCTCATCCGTGATTGCGCGGTCCTTCCCGGGGACAAGCATCCGGTGCCCTTTTACGGAAACCTGAAAATTAATTTTTGGCTTCAAGAAATCATAAATCCCCTGCCGGAAAAACCGGTAAAAACCGCTGCCGCGGCGGAATCCTAAAGGCAAATGCAGCACAAGCCCCCGCAAAACGCCGAAGATTCTGACCCGGCAGTTCAGAATTATATTTTTCATGAACCGGCCTTTTGCGCCAGCATGACCAGGTCCCAGGGTTTACCCAGGCGCAAAACTTTGTCGGCATGGCCAAAACCAAGCCCGATAAAACGCGGCAGCCAACTGCGCCGTTTGCCGCCGAGCGTTTCGAATTGCCATTGCCACAGCATGTAAAAAATTCGCATTAGAAAAAATAAACAGAAAATATGGCGGCGGACCGTAAAGCCATTCTGCTCTAAAAGCACCGCAAGACTGCCGATCGTATAACCTTCGCGCACGTGATTCGGGTCGTGCGGCGCCGGCAGCGCCGGCACGCTGATCAAGAGCATTCCATCAGGCCTCAGCACCCGCGCAATTTCAGAAACAGCTTTGTGATCGTCCGGGATATGTTCCAGCACTTCACTGGCAAGACAGCAGTCAAAACTTTGGTCCGGGAACGGCAGCTGCGTCAAGGACCCCGGAACATAATCCGCAAGCCCGCCCGCGGTTTTTTCCTGCAAATCCATATTCACGACCGATTCAATGCCCGGCAAGGACCTTAGCAAGGAGTCGTACAAGCCTTCACCGCAGCCGGCATTCAGGCAGCGGCCGCGAAAAGGATAAATTCCGTCTGATAGAATTTCGCGGAAAGCCGCGCCCTGCGGAATCTGCCGCACTTCGTCCGACCAGCCCGGCTGGATCCAGAATTTTAAACCTTTTTTTTTCATGCTTTGCCCAAAATTTCGCCATAAAAGTTTCTGACTTCCGTAGAAAAATTTTCATCGGTCAAGTGGCTTACGGATGCGGACGCAGAGGCCCCCATCCGGCGGCGCAATCCGGCATCGTTAGCGAGCGTCTGCAGCCGGTCTTTAATTTGTTCCACGGAGCGGCGCTCAATAACGAAACCTGTTTTACCTTCCGCGATAAGCTCCGCTGCGCCCGACTGCCGCGTCGCGATGACCGGCCGGCCGCACGCGAGCGCTTGCGCAATCACCAGGCCATAACCCTCTTCCACAGCCGGATGCACCAGAACACTGGCGGGACCATAAAGTTTTTCGGCGCCGGTTTCATTCACTTCAAAAATTTCATGCCGTATATTGGCGTGCTTGCGCCGGAAAGAACTCAGCAGGCCGCGCGACCAGCGGCTGCCCGTGCCGCCGATCAAAAGCAGTTCTGAATTGGGGATTTTGGCTTCGGTAAAAGCCTGCAGCAAATAATGGATGCCTTTGCGCGGGTCTATGGAAGCAACCGCAAGCACACGAAAGACGTCATCCGGCTGGCGCACAGGATAAAAACGCGAAGGATCCGCAGACGGTCGAATGACTTTGATTTTTGCGGCCGGGACACCCCGTTCCACAAAAGTCTGCTTGATCCATTCCGAATTAACGCGGATCCGGTCCGCCGCCGCGATTTCCTGCAAAGCGCGCCGACGCATACGCGGGTGAATAAAATGCGCCGTTCCTTGCCCTGTCAGGCGGCATTCTTCTTCGAGCGCTTCATAAAGGTAATCGATGTGCGTATTCAACGCGGTCAAAATGCGCGCCGTCTTGCCGCTGCGCAGACGCTCAAACGTCAGAGCGCATTGCCCCATGACCCCGTCAAACAGTTCGGGTTCTCCAGCGGATTCCGCTGCCCGCCGGTCAAACTCCAGGTCCGAGAGCAAAGTCAGCCAATCCTGGCGGCCGCGCAGCACAGGGATCCGGATCAAACTATTGAATAGCAAATGTTCGGGCATTCCCGAAAATGGCAGGTCCACCGCCGCGGCGCGGGACGGCGCACAGCCGCGGCTCAGCACGGCAGTCCCAGGCATGGAATCCAGCGCATATGCCATTTGGCGCAGGAATTCGCCCTGGCCGCCGGCGCCTTGCCGCGCATTGATCGCAAAAAAAATTCTGCGTTTATTTGCGTTCATCTTGCAGATAACTCTTTAAACATTTTTCGGCCGCGCGTTTCCAGGTAAAACGCGCCAGGATTTCTTCCCGCGCACGCTGGCCCATATGCCGCGACAACTCGGGATTGTCCAGCAGAAGACGGATTTTTGCGCACAGGCCTGCCGGTTTATTTTCAGCGACAATGAATCCCGTCCCGCCTTCTAACACGATTTCGGGCAAGGAGGCCACGCGGGTCACAATCGCAGGGGTGCCGCAGGCCATCGACTCCAGCACGGACAGACCGAGCAGTTCCGGCTTTTCGGAATAATTCTTATAGCAATCATGATAGACGGAAGGCAGCACCGTCACTGCGGCCTCGCGGTATTTACGGACCAGTTCTTCATCTTTGACTTCCGTTAAAAAACTGACTTGCTTGCCTTCCGCTTTGCGCTTCAGCAGATCAAAATAATCCTGACGGTACGGCCGCCCTGCGATTTCAAGCGGCATATCCGGAGTCACGGCGTCAATGAGCTGGTCAATTCCCTTGTGCGGTAAAAGCCGACCGACAAACAGGATTTTTCTTTGCTTCTGCACCGCGGGATCAGGGCAAAACCGTTCCGGGTCCACGCCGCCGTAAATCACCTCTGTGCGCAGCGGCCGGCCGGGCGTCTTTTCCCATAATTGTCTGGAATATTCCGAAATCAGAAGCAGCGCATTCGCGCGGCGGAGTAAAGGGAATAAATAGGACAAGGCAAAGCGGTCGCCGCCGCCCAAGTCCGTTAAAAAAACTTTTTTCCCGGACAGCAAAGCCAGGTCTGCGGCAAAAGTCCGGACTTGATGACAATGAATCACGTCGGCCCAGCGGAGCCAGCGCTTAAAAGCCGTTGAAAAGGGATTGACCGGATAACGCCGGCCGAAAAACTGGCCTTTGATCCATTCCAGCCGCAGTTTCCCGCGCGTCTCACTGGCCGCTTTCGCAGCAAAACTGAGAAGGACCACTTCATTATCCGCCGCTTCCGCGCGCGCAAGCTCGTACGCATACCGTTCACCGCCGCCGATGAAAGACCGGTCGTCAAAAAAAGTCGGTGAGATATGCAGGATTTTCATACGGGATCAGCTTTCTTTTCTCCCGTAAATTTCCAGGCGCAGATAAAAGTGCCGGCAAAAATAAGCAGATACGCTGCGACCGTTGCCGCGGCCGCGCCGTTAACACCATAGACCGGTATCCAAAACCAGTTGAGAATGACATTCAAAACTGCGGCGAGTCCGAATAAAAGCAGGTTCAATTTTTCATGATGCAGGCTGATCAAAAGATATCCGCCCGTAATCGTGCAGTAAACGAGAACGCTTTGCCACACAAGGATGCGCAGGCAATCCGCCGTGGGCGTAAATTCCTGGCCGAACAGAATTCTTACAATAAGCGGCGCCGCGGCAAAAGTAAGTGTTCCCAGCACAATACCAGCCAGCCCGGTGAACAGCGTGCTGCGCAAAAAGACGCGTTTCAGCCGCCCGTGCTCCCCCGAAGCAAATTGCGCCATCATGGGATAAACAGTGCCCATAATCATGATCGGCAGCGCATCCAGCAGGTTGGTCACACGGTAAGCGGCCGCATAAATGCCCACCTGCCGGAAATCGGTCATGCGCTCAAGCATTAAAAAATCGACGCGGTTCACGGCCGCCGTCAGAAGCCCGCTTAAGCCCAGCCAAAATGCCGACTTCAATATTTTTTTTATGAGCGGCGTGTTCCAGGTCGGCTTAAACGGGCCGTAGACGCGCGAATTAAGCCAAAGAATCGCCGTGTAAATCGATTCCGCCAAGATTAACGCGGCAACAATACCCGTGATCCGTAAATGAAGCGCGGCGGCAGCAAGCACGAAAACAACGGCCAAAATTTTTGCGGCGATGCCGGCAAGCGCCGGACGCGACGGGCGCATCTCGACCTGAAACATGATCGCCGGAAGCTGCAAGCCGGTAAGTACAAGCATGAATCCGTAAAGAGCGAGGGCGCGTTTGACATCGGGAGGAAAATCCAGGCGGAGCGTGATCAGCCACGCGGCAGCGATGGAAAGGACCGCAAGAACGATCCGGAAAGTCATCACCGTGCCTAAAATTTCCGCGGCACGCGGCCGCGCTTGGGATATTTCCCGCACGGCAATCGCGCTCACTCCGAAATCGTTCAGCGCCATGAAAAAATAATAGAAGGCGAAAATATATTGAAACCGGCCGAAGGCTTCCACGCCCAAATAGCGCGAAAGCACCACGTTCATCACAATGCCGCTGGCCAGGATCACGGCATGCGCAGTCATCTGGATCGCCGTGTTCCGGAACACGAGCGGTTTGAGTGCGCCGCCTGGTGAGAAATTCATTTGCATGCGGCTATTTAAACTGCTTTTTCTCCCAAGGGTAGCCGGCCTTGCGGTGCCGCATCCACGGATAGGGCCGCACGGCTTTGCCTTTGATCAGCGTCACGAGCTTGCGCGCATCCGTTCCTTCAACGGCCGGCTGGCCGGAAACAATGCGGTGGGATTTGACGGATTTTTTCACGGCGCTCTGCGCGCCGACAATGACATGCTCGCCCAGCTTGACGCCGGGGAAAATAACCGAGGCCGCGCCGATCACGGAATAACGGCCGATGACGGGGCCGCGAATATCCAGGCCTGTTGGCGGAAACCAGTCATTTAAAAGAATGACGTAGGGATGCAGCCAAACAAAATCTGCGACGCGGGATTGCTGGCCGACGGTGACGTTGCTGTGGCCGGCCACGTAATTTCCGATTGAGCAGAAACCTTGGATATCCGAATAATTGCCGAAACGGCTGTGATGACCGATCTTGGTTTTTTCACGGATGCTGACATAAGGCCCGCTTTCAAAATGCGCGCCGATCTGAACATCGCCATAAATGATCGTTCCCGCACGCAAAACTGAATTTGCTCCGATGACGCAGGGCTTAGGCTTAAAACCGGCAAGCTTCTGATAATAAGCGCGCGGCCGCTCGCCCAGGATACAGCCGGGTCCGACATGCACGCCGGCGCCTAAGCGCGTGCCTGCATAAAGGGTCGCATTTCTTTCAATGACGCAGTCATCCCCGATTACGACGTCGGCTTCCATTTCCACATTGCGGCCGATTTTGACATTCCGGCCGATATCCGGCTGGTGTTTTTTCAGCAAGTGATACCTCCGTCCACGACAAAAACCTGGCCCGTCAAAAATGCGGCGCGGTCTGAGATCAAGTAATCCGCAAGTGAAACCACATCGCCCACTTCGCCCAAACGGCCCAGAGGTGTGCGCCGGACGATTTGATCCTTTTGCCCCTTCGAAAGCGCTGAACTCATTTCCGTCAAAAGATATCCGGGCGCAATCGAATTCACGCGGATATTGCGGCGCCCGAGCTCGCGCGCGAGGCTGCGCGTGAATCCGTCCAGCGCGGCTTTGGTCGCGGCATAAACGCTGAGGCCCGCATAACCGCGCAGGCCGATAATTGAAGAAATATTCAGGATCACGCCGCTGCTTTGCTGGATCATGCGGCGCGCGGCCAGCCGGCTTAACCGGATGGTCGATTTGAGATTAATATCGATAACTTTGTCGATTTGGTCTTCCGCGAAAACAGGCAGTACCCCTTCGGCCGCAATGCCCGCATTGTTGATCAGCACATCCAGCTGCCCAAATTTGCGGTCGGCTTCAGCCATCAAGGCTTCAAGGTCCTTGCCGGAACGAATGTCGAGGGCGCGGTAAATCAGACGCTTGGCGTATTTCTTCTGCATTTTGCGGATAAAAGGCGAGGCTTCGCGGCTGAACGTGACGACATTGTGGGCCGTGTTCTCCAGGAAATGTTTCACCATTCCCTGCCCCAGGCCGCGGCTGCCGCCGCTGATCAGAATTGTTTTTTTATTTTTTGCTGCCATTACGACCTCCGGCTGATTTTGGATCCATGAACAAGCGGCTTGCGCGAAAATGCGATCACGCGCGGGACCTTGGGCCGCGCCAGCCGCTCCTGGCAAAGCGCGACGGCCCGGCGCTGCACGTCTTCTTCACGGGCTTCAGGGGTTATTTCAATATCGGCACGCACCAGATTTCCCAAGAGACCGGAAGGCTCGCCCGAAACGCGGGCCTGCAGGATGCCCGGCACTTGATATAAAACTTCTTCCACTTCATAAGGATAAACTTTGAAGCCGCCCACATTGATGATATTACTTTTGCGGCCGGCAAAAAAAATGCGGTTATTTTCCATCCGGACCATATCGCCCGTCGCAAACCATCCCGCGGCCCTGCCCGCGCCGGCATAACCTTTCATGGCGCGCCGCGATTTTATATAAAGTTCGCCGCCCGCGATTTTCGCTTGAACGGCGTTCGCGCGGCCTTTCAAAACCGAAGCGGGCAGCCCGGGCTTGCCGTCGCGCACGTAAAAGCAGGCGCCCATTTCCGTAGAGGCATAAATCTGCGTGATCGCTGCGCGCGGAAATTTTTTCTTGATCCGGATTAAGAGTTCGGCCGGGATGGCTTCCCCGCCCAGCGTTATATGTTTTAAAGCCGGCAGGTCTTTCGAAGAAATTTGCGCTAACAGGCCGCGCCAAAAAGAAGGCGTGCCGCTGATATGCGTGATCTTCGCGCGCTTAATCGCTTTGACCGGATCGCGGCCGG
>ORMF011861852.1_pt1 | contig 10363 bp, 10 predicted proteins | sample 1779871 | NCBI WGS metagenome assembly ORMF01 (sample SAMEA104232316, study PRJEB22302) | groundwater metagenome | biome: forest; feature: aquifer; material: groundwater | place: USA | collected 2011-08-07 | depth 5.4 m | reverse complement strand
GCGGCGAGCGTCGGCTGGTACCCGACCGCCGACGGCGTGCGGCCGAGGAGCGCGGACACTTCCGAGCCGGCCTGCGAGAACCGGAAAATGTTGTCCACGAACAGAAGCACGTCCTGATTCTTCTCGTCGCGGAAATACTCGGTCACGGCAAGCGCGGACAGCGCGACGCGCAGACGCGCGCCCGGGGGTTCGTTCATCTGGCCGTAAACGAGGCCAATACGAGAGCCGGGTTCGATTTTCGGCAAACCATTCTCGCCAAGAACCGGGTGGCCTTTCGCATCCTTCTGCACCTTGATGACGCCGGCTTCGATCATTTCGTTGTAAAGATCATTGCCTTCGCGCGTGCGTTCGCCGACGCCCGCGAACATCGAGACGCCGCCGTGCAGCTTGGCGATGTTGTTGATGAGTTCCATGATGACGACGGTCTTGCCGACGCCGGCGCCGCCGAAGGCGCCGACTTTGCCGCCCTTCAGGAACGGGCAGATGAGGTCAATGACCTTAATGCCGGTGGTGAGAATCTGCGGGCTGGTGGATTGATCCACGAGCGGCGGCGCGGCGCGATGGATGGGCAGGAACTTGTCCGCCTTCACCGGGCCTTGCTCGTCCACGGCGTTGCCGGTGACGTCAAACACGCGGCCCATGACCGCCTCGCCCACGGGCATGCAAATCGGCCCGCCCTGGTCGGTGATTTCCATGCCGCGCTTCAGACCTTCGGTGGCGCTCATGGCGACGGCGCGCACCCAGTTGTCGCCGAGGTGCTGCTGCACTTCGAGCGTCAGCTTGGTCTTGCCCGCCGCGCCCGGCGAGGTGAACTCGACGGTGAGCGCGTTGTAAATGGCCGGCACCTGGTCGGGGAATTCAATGTCCACGACCGGGCCGATGATTTGGACGATTTTGCCTTTGTTCATGAGAATAAATTTTCGCTAGCCCAACGCCATCTGGGCGGTGGTGATTTCCAAAAGTTCCTTCGTGATGTTTGCCTGCCGCAGCTTGTTATATTCGAGCGTGAGGTCTTTGATGAGCTGCTTGGCGTTATCGGTCGCATTCTTCATCGCGACCATGCGCGAGCTTTGTTCGGACGCCTTCGCTTCGAGCAGAATCTGATAAATCTGAAAATTCAAATAATGCGGCAGCAAAGCGCCCAGCACGGTCTCGGCGCCCGGCTCGAACTGAAATTCAACGCCGGATTTTTCCAGCGCCACCGAGCTCGCCTGACCGTGAAAGCCCGCCTGCACGCTCTTCAATTCGCCGATGGGCAGCAACGCCTGTTTCTCCGGCTTCTGCACGAGCGTGCTGATGAAATTGGTATAAAGCACCTCCACGCTGTCCACTTCGCCCTTGAGGAAAAGATTCTGGACGAACTTGGAGATCGCGCGCGCTTCCGCGAACAGCGGCGCGTCCTTGTAGGTGAATTCCGCCGCGAGATTGCGCTTGTTGCGGGCGACAAACTGCGCGCCCTTCTTGCCCGCGCAAACGAACACCGTGGTGTCCTTGTCGTATTTCGCAGATTCGCGGGTCAGATTCGAGTTGAGCGCGCCGCACAAACCCTTGTCCGTGCTGACGAGAATCACACAATGTTTCTCCCCGCCGCGTTTTTCCATCAGCGGATGCGTGAAATCCCTGGCATCGGCGGAGACATTCGCGAGCACGCTGTTCATCAACAGCGCGTACGGCCGGCCCGCCAGTGCGCCGATCTGCGCCTTGCGCATTTTCGACGATGCGACCATCTGCATGGCCTTCGTGATCTGCGCCGTGTTCTTGACCGACTTGATGCGTCGGCGGATGTCGCGCGTGCTGGGCATGAAATTATTTTCGGGAACGTGTCTTCACCCGATACGGAGGTGATGTCTCGCGCATGAAACCAATTTGCTTGCGGTTTTCCAGCAGCGGCGGCTCGATTAATTGCCGGATTGCTTCAAACAAATTCTGAAGCGCCTCGTCGTGCCCGGTGATGCGGCCCTCCAACTCAGCGAGCTTCCCGGCGAGTTCCTTGTGCGCGGCGAGTTGATCGCGCATCGAAACGAAAACTTGGACAACGCGGATGCTCGCCTCGACAGCAATTTTGCTGTTCAAAACACTGGCCAGTTGCAATGCGCCATGTTCAGTGAAAACCCAGGGCAACTTGCGCGTGCCGCCATGCGTCTTCGGCTTGGCGTATCCGGGTTGCATGTTTGCAACCTCTTGAGCCGTGAGTTGAAACGCAAACGTCTTCGGAAAACGCTCAGCGTTACGGCGCACGGCTTGATTCAGATGCTTCAGTTCAACTCCATAAACTTTCGCCAAATCCGAATCCAGCATGACACGCAAACCACGCACGCCAAGGATCAAAGACTCAATCCCTTCTCCGTTTGTGATTTGCTCGCTTGCCATAAATATCTGGTGTTTCACATTTTACAATCTTGAAGTCACAATTTGTGACTTCAAGTTTACTTACCTATCAATCATTACCGATAAGTCTGCTTGAATTCCGTTACCGCCGCCTTCAACTCGGTCGCCAGCGCGTCGCTGAACGCCTTTTCGGTGCGAATCTTCGTGAGCAGCTCGGCTTTGCGGGTATTGAGGAAATCCGTGAGCTTGTTCTGAAAATCCTTGATCTTGTCCACCGCCACATCATCGAAGAAATTATTCTGCACCGCCCACAACACGGCCGCTTGAACTTCCACCGGCGTGGGATTGAACTGCGGTTGCTTGAAAATTTCCACCACACGCTTGCCGCGTTCGAGAATGGACTGCGTCTTGGCGTCGAGATCCGAACCGAACTGCGCAAACGCGGCCAGTTCGCGATACTGCGCGAGGTCGCCCTTGATACGACCGGCTACCTGCTTCATCGCCTTGATCTGCGCGGCGGAACCAACGCGGCTCACGGAGAGGCCGACGGAAACAGCGGGTCGCACGCCTTGGTAGAACAGATCCGTTTCCAGATAAATCGGGCGGTCCGTGATCGAGATCCCTTTCGTTGGAATGTAGGCCGATACGCCGCCCGCCTGCGTCTCGATGATCGGGAGCGCCGTGAGCGAACCGTTGCCGTATTTCTCAGCCACGCGGGCCGAGCGTTCGAGCAGGCGGCTGTGGAGATAGAACACGTCCCCGGGATACGCTTCGCGACCGGACGGGCGCTTCAACACGAGCGAAACCTGGCGATACGCCACGGCTTGCTTCGAGAGATCGTCGTAAATGATCAGCGCGTCCATGCCGTTATCCATGAACCATTCGCCCATGGAAGCACCGGCGAACGGAGCGAGATATTGATTCGCGGCGGAATCCGAAGCGGCAGCAGCCACGACGATCGTGTCTTCGAGCGCACCGGCTTTTTCCAGTTCCGCGATGACGCGTGCGACGTTCGACTGCTTCTGACCAATGGCGACGTAAATGTTATAGACCGGACGGAAACTCTTGTCGGCGGACGCGCGGCCGACTTTGTTCATGCGCGCCTGATTGATCATCGTGTCCACGCCGATGGTCGTCTTGCCCGTCGAACGGTCCCCGATGATGAGTTCACGTTGACCGCGGCCAATCGGAATCATCGCGTCAATCGCCATGATGCCCGTCTGCACCGGCTGGCTCACGGATTTGCGCTTAATGATGCCCGGCGCAATTTTCTCCACGGGATAGAACGCGTCCTGCTTGATCGGCCCTTTGCCGTCCACCGGACGACCCAGGCAATCAACGACGCGGCCGAGCAGCCCCTTGCCCACCGGCACAGAGAGCAACTTGCCCGTGGTCTTGACCTCCGAGCCTTCATGCACGCCGAGGTAGTCGCCCAGAATGATCGCGCCGACTTCGGTTTCTTCGAGATTAAGCGCGAGGCCGATGACGCCGTTGCCGAAGTCCAACATTTCGTTGGCCATGCAATCGGTCAGGCCCTCGATCTTCGCCACACCGTCGGAACATTCGCGAACCGTGCCGACGTTCTGCTTGGTCACCGACGTCTTCACGCCGCTGATTTGCGCTTCGATTTCTTGCAATAGATTACTCATATCAAAATTTCAATTCCGTTTGCCGATCAAAAACTCGCTTCCAACTCGTTCAACCGAGCGCGAATGCTGCCGTCGAACACATCGCTGCCCACCTTCACCCGCAGCCCGCCGATCAACGCCGGATTCACCGCGAAACTCACATTCAAGCCCGCGCCATAGCGTTGCGCGAGGTTCGCCTTCACCGATTGCATCAAGGCATCGTTCACCGGCATTGCGCTCTCGACATGTGCTGAGCGGCGCTCAATATCCAGCTTCACGAGCCGTTGAAAATGCGACAAAATCCCGATGTAACCACGCGGCTTCCGCTCAATCACCGCACCGACCACCTTGCGCACGCGCCCCTCGTCCATAAGCCCGCCAACCTTGCAAGTGTTGAACAGTTCTTTCGCGTCGCGCCGGGCTTGTTTGGTGATCTTCATTCCGCGACCCGATTAGTTGGCGGCCAGTTGCCGGTTCGTCTCGTCCGCCAGACGACCTTGATCGTCCGCCGTCAAAATTTTGCCCGTGACCTTCGCCGTCGTGCTCACGACCAGGCGGCCGACTTCCTTGCGCAGTTCGCCCTTCATGCGAACAAGTTCCGCCTCACTCGCCTGCCGCGCCTTGGTGATGATGTCATTGGCCGTGGCAATGGCCTTCTGCGATTCCTGTTCCAAAATCTTGGCCGCCGACTGCCGGGCTTCTTCAATCATTTTGTTCCCCTGCGCGCCCGCTTGCGTCAGAATTTCCTGGGCCTTGACCTGCGCGTTGGCGAGCTCCGCCTTGATCTTCTCCGCATTGGCCAGGCTCTCCGCGATTGTCTCGCGACGCTCTTCGAGCACCTTCAGAATCGGCTTGTAGGCGAAACGATGCAGCAGAAAACAGACGATGCAAAAGCTGATGACCTGCGAAAAGAAAAGCTGTTTCTGAAAGCCGAATTGTTCGCCGGTATTTTTGGCGAGTTCGAGCAGGTCGCCCGCCGCAAAGAAAACTTGATGGTCCATAAATCAGTTGTCAGTGGTGAGGCGCGGCGACTTGCGCCGCCGCGCCCACGATCTTACTTCGCCAGGAAAATGGCGAAGAACACGATACCTTCAGCGAAGGCGGTGCTCAAAATGGCCTGCACGAGAATCTTCGTGGCCGCGCCGGGATTGCGCCCGACCGCTTCCGAAGCCTTCATGCCGATGAGACCGACGCCGAGAGCCGCGCCCAAACAGGCGAGACCGATGTGAATACTACCAGTCATTTTATTACCTTTCGTTTTTTCCCGCCGCCTCCCGCGATTGAACACGGTCAAAGCGGCGAAATTGTTTAATGATGCGCCGGCTCGTGACCTTCTTCGTGCGTGCAAATCAGCAGCGTGAACACCGCCGTCAACAACATGAACACCAGGGCCTGAACGATACCGACCAAAAGTTCCATCGCGTAAAACGGCAGCGCGAGCAGCCAGCCGAACGCCGGGCCGCCCATCGTGGCCATTGCTTCCAGCATGTTCTCGCCGGCAAAAATATTACCATAGAGACGGAAGCTCAATGACACCGGGCGGAACGCAATGGAAACCACTTCCAAAACGCCGACCACGATGAATACAAAGATCATCAAAATCTTCAACGCGCCGGTCGTATCGCCTTTCGGTCCGAACAGGTGAAGGATGAATCCTCCCGGCCCATTCGCTTGGAGCGCCCAGACCGTCCAGCAAACAAAGAAGATCATCGCCATCGCCAACGTCATGTTCAGGTCGGCATTCACCCCGCGCAATAGCGGGCGGGAAATATGGTGCAACGCGCCAGCCTCATCCGGGGTGCCCCACCCTACTGTGCCGACCCCGGGAACCAGACCGGCCCAGTTTGTGGCCAGAATGAAGATGAAAATCGTGGCGAAGAACCAAAACGTCTTTTTGACCAGGTCGTGGCCGATGATGTCCTCAAGAAAACCATACAAGCCCTCCACCAACCACTCCCAAAAATTTTGCGCCCCCTGCGGCACGGCCTTGATGTTTCGCGTCGCGACCTGGGCGAAAATGATAATGAATAACGCCACGACCCAGGTCAGAATCATCGAGTTGGTGACATGGAACGGACCGACCTTGATGAGCGGAGCAGCGGCCGGGAGGCCTTCCTGATGTTCCGCGTGCGCCGCCACATGTTCGGTGGGTTCAGCAACCGCAACCGCCGCATGCGCGACCGACGCCGCCCGAACCAGCAACGCCGGCAGCGCGACGAACAAAACCGACGCCAAAATGATTTTAAGCAATCGCATTGAAATTCTGAACCTTGTCGCGCCAGCGGCCATGTGTATCCAGCCGAACCGGGCGGCGAAAGGACGCGAAGATTGCCCTGCTGTGAAATAATTCACAAGGCTTTTTTGAATTTTTTTGGATGATGCCGCTGGTTAAACTGGTTTAATGGTCAGCGTAAGGTGGTGGAAGCAACCCGTCCGCCGCCCCAACCAACGGTTACTGCGTTGGGTGGGTCACGGGCGAAACCGGCTCGGGGTTGTGATTTTTGTGACCGGTGGTTTCGAAACTGCCGATGAGGATGGCCACCGCCAGGCCCGCGATCAACGCGACGGAAAGTTTGAAACGATCGTGCGAATGAAATTGGAGTTCCGGCAGCAGATCGCTGCACGCGATGCACAGAAAGTTGCCGGCGCAAAACGCGAGAGCGCCGCCGAGCAACGCCGCGTGCGCTTCCGCTAGTTGATTCACGCCGAGGCCGAACAAAATCGCCCCGAGCGGCGTGGCCAGCGCGAACAGAGCGTTCAACAACTGCCGGGACGACCGGGATTTGCCGCTCGCGGTCATCAAGGTAGTAATCGCCATCGCATCAAACGGTTTGTGCAGAATCACCACCAGCGCCGTGCCCACGCCGGCCAACCCGGCATGGCCCTGCGCCTCGGCCAGGACCGCCGCCGCCAGGGCCAGGCCGTCGAGCAGCGAGTGCAACGACAAACCGAGCGCCGTACCCGCCCACGAGAGTTGCCGCGCGGACTTTTCCGCCAGCGTATGCGAGTGATCATGGGCGTGCGGTTCGGCGTGGTCGTGGCAGCAATCTTCGGGATCGTCCTCGGGCAAATCGTGATGATGAAAGTGGAAGAACCGTTGCAAAAAAAACATCACGAGAAAACCGGCGAGCGCCCATGCCACCGTGCGGTCAACGGAATGGGATTGCGCCACGGCGTGCGGAATCTGGTGCAGCAACGCCATGCCGAGCATGAGGCCGGCGACGAAGCTGATGGCGGTTTGCAGCCGCGTGTGCGTCAGGCGCACGCGCATGGGCAACCAGCCCCCGGCCAGCGAGGCAACCAAGACAACCGCACAGTAGGCGCTCAGCAATCCAATCGTGGAATTCATGCCCGCAGCCATAATTGAGGGAACGTCGGTTGGCGTCCAGTCGGAACCGGGCATGGTCGGGCGGCGCGGCGATTAAGCGGTTCGCCGGAACTTTTGCGCCACCACAACCAACAACAGGGTCCCCCCCAGCACACACACGATGGCGGCGCCGACCGGCCAGTTGAAAACGCCGGAGCAATAAATGCCGGCCACGCTGCCAAGCGTGGACACCGCACAGCCGATGGCCAGCAACGGAATCAGTTTTCGGGCGAGAAAATTCGCGCAGACCGCCGGGATGATCAGATAGGAAAAAACCAGCAGCACCCCGCCAATGTGGACGAAGGTCGTGACCACAATTCCGAACAACGCGTAGAAAAGAAAATCCCAACCGCGAATGGAAAGCCGTTCCGCCTCGGCGCGCGCCGGGTCAAAGGAGATGGCCAGGAGTTGTCTCCGAAAAATGAAGTGGATCACTCCGATGGCGGCGTAGAGCGCGAACGGCTTGAACACCTGCTCCGGGGTTTGCAGATAAAGCAGTTCGCCAACGAGCGTCTGCTTGAGTTCCTCGTTGCCGTGCGGACTGTTGTTGAGCAGCAAGATTCCGCCGGCCGCCGCCACCACATACACAATCCCGATCAACGCCTCCTGCGGCACTTGCTGATGTTCCTTCATGCGCGTGAGCGTAAAAATCGCCGCGCCAATCAGCGTGAACGCAATCGAGAACGCGTAGCTTTGCCAGTCGTGCGGGTCGAAATGGAACAGGATGGCCACGCAGGCACCCAGGGTGGCAACTTGCGCGAGCGCGAGATCAACGAAGATAACCTCGCGCCGGATAATGTGCAGGCCAAAGTAAACCAACAAGGGCGGCAAGATCAGGCACGCCACCAGCGGCCATTTCATCACGGAGAAAATTTCAGTCATAGAATAATTTAGCTGTAACGTCCGCCCTCACCCCTGCCCTCTCCCCCGGGGAGAGGGAGAATCATTCTCCGTCCAAGAGAAAATCGTGCGGCTGGATATGCCCGCCAACCATCGGAACAAAACGAGCGCGCGATTGCTGTCCCCTCTCCCATCCGATGGGAGAGGGTCAGGGTGAGGGCACTTTCTCGTTTCATCTCACTTTTTCTCCCCCAGCGCTTTCGCCAGCGAGTTCACGAGATAATCCATCAGCGCGATGTAACCGCCCTCCGTCCCTTTCACGCCACCCGGGAATTGCGCCACGTCCACCACCGTCGCGTCTGTGTTCCGCGCCACGGTTTCCGCCGTCCGCCGGTTCAGATACGGGTCCACGATGATGACGTGCGCCTTGTCCGCTTTCATCTTGGTGATCACCGACGCGAGATGCGCCGGCGACGGCGGGATGCCGGGTTTCGGTTCGAGAAACAAATTGATCTTCAGTCCGAAGCGTCGCGCGAAATAGACCCAGGAATTGTGATACGCGACAATCTGCTCGCCTTTGAAGGGCGCGAGTTGCTTTTGCCACTCAACCATTTTGGCGTCCATCTGCTCGAGAAACTTTTTCAGGTTCGCCTGGTAGGTCGCGCAATTCGCGGTGTCCAGTTTGCAAAATGCCTCCGCGATATGGCGCGCGACGATCTTCGCGTTTTCCGGGTCCACCAGAAAATGCGGATTGCCCGCCGCGTGAATGTCGCCCTTCGACCGGTCCAGCTCCGTCGGCACTTCGAGCATTTGAACTCCCTCGTTGCCGCGGACATAGCCCGGGGCGTCCGACGCGAGCTTCGCGTTGCGCGCACCCGTGAGCAGCGGCGGCAGCCAGCCGATTTCCAACTCCGCGCCGCCTTCAATCAAGGCGTCGGCGCGGTTGAGCTTCACGATGAAACTGGGTTTGGCATCCACAAAGTGCGGGTCTTCGGTAGGCCGCGCCAGGGTGGTGAGGTCAATTTGTTTGCCGCCGACCACTTCCGCGAGGGACGCCAGATCGGGCGTGGTGACAACGACGTTCAACTTGGCCTGCGCGCCAACGGCAAGCAACGCCCCAACCATTCCGAGCAATAGTTTTTTCATAAAATTCAATCTGTGTTTCATCTGTGTAAATCCGTGGCTAAAATTTGTGCGCCGAGTGCGCGCCGAGGAGGAACTCGAATTGGAACCACACCGAATTTTCCCCGCCCACGTTCTGGATGTGGTCGTAATTGTATTGGAGGCGAATCTTGGAAAACTCGCTCGGGTAAAAAGTCAGCGCCGGCGAGATGCGGGAACGGTCGTCGAGCAGCGAGTTGGTCCAGAAGTCACCCGGCTGGCCGGTCACGTAATCGCCCCGCAGCGACGCGACCCAGCGGGGCCGAAAGCCGTACGACACCTGGGAGTAAACGCCCCAGTTGTTGATCGTCGTGGCCGCCGCCGCCGGAAAGCCGGGACTGCCGGCATAAGCCGCCGCGTCATAGTGGCTGTATAAATACTCCGTTTGCCACGTCACGAACGGAAAGCCCTGGTCGTGATGGTGCGATTTCCATTTGTAGAAAAGGTCCGCGCCGTAAATCGCCGCCCGCCCGTCCTGGCCGCTGGCGTTCGGGCCAAACGCACCGGACCCGCCCAGCACCAACGTATGTTCATCGCCGAGGTCGAACGACATCACGTAGCGCGGCGCATAAAGCATGTCGCCCGCGTTCTGCACCGAGGTGTCCACCCCGGGACGCTGGGTGATCAACGCGGTGCCGGCCACATTGCGGAAGCTGTTGGCCGTCGCGCCCTGGCTGTTTTGCACGGACAGGAACAGCTCGGAGTAAAACGGCGTCGGTGCCAGCCACGAAATCTGCGCGCCGGGATTGCGCAAGCCGTCCGGCCCCAGAAACCGGCCAATCACCAGCGGCTGATCCGCAAAGTCCCACGTATGCGGATGCGTCGGGTTGATCCGCCCGAACTGGGTGTAATACTGCCCGGCCTTCGCCTGGAGATTCCACGGCAGTGAAATGGTTTCCAGATACGCCTCTTCGGCCTCAACGGTCGTCTCACCGTTGGGGGTGATTTGCAGGACGATGTTGGCCTGGCCTTTGAAGTAGGGATCCACCTTGCCATCCAGCGTCATCTCCAGATTTTGCACGGTAAAACCATTCTGCTT
>ORMF011350624.1_pt1 | contig 10363 bp, 2 predicted proteins | sample 1779871 | NCBI WGS metagenome assembly ORMF01 (sample SAMEA104232316, study PRJEB22302) | groundwater metagenome | biome: forest; feature: aquifer; material: groundwater | place: USA | collected 2011-08-07 | depth 5.4 m | reverse complement strand
TTGAACGCGTGAGCGGCTCAAAACCGCGCTTCACCTTCCTGACTCGCGCCTGCCAAACTAGCTCACCGAAATCCGTTCCCTCCCTTCCGCCTCACCCCGGCCCTCTCCCGCCGGGAGAGGGAGCCGCGGCAGCCAGGCTCCCACCCAGCGAAACGCTTCGGTCGTCAGGCGGCGCTGCCAGACGTTCTCCCTCTCCCGGCGGGAGAGGGCCGGGGTGAGGGGGAACGGCATGTGGGCCAGCGCAGGCTCCGCGGATGATTCGGGAACCGTCAGACTTTACGAGTCCTCCGGCAGAGCCAGAGGCTTGCATCTTGAGTCATCGCGGCTGTCCAACAGGCGCGATCAGCGACGCCAGTGTCAGCACCTCACCGCGCGTCAGATACCGCCACTGGCCCTTCGCGAGCGGGCCAAGTTGCAGCGGCCCGATCGCCACCCGCACGAGCCGCAGCACTTCCACGCCGAGCGCTGCGAGCAGCCGGCGGATGTGACGGTTCCGGCCTTCGTCGAGCACGACCTCGAGCCAACTGTTCTTCTCGCCGTGGCGCAGCACGCGCACGCGTTTGGCCGCGAGAAAATCACCTTCAACCGCGACGCCTTCTCGCATGCGACGCAAGATTTCCTCACCAGCGAAAGCGCTCACCTGCACGTGATACGTCTTGTCGAGCTGGCTTGCGGGGTCGGTGATGCGCGCGGCCCAGGCCGTGTCGTTGGTGAACAGCAGCAGTCCTTCGCTCGCCTTGTCGAGCCGACCGACGGGAACCACGCGCGGCAGACTGCCCGCCGCCGGCGCTTCAGTCGCGCCCGATCCGCCCAGGCACTCAAACACCGTCGCCCGCCCTTGCTCATCCGCCGCTGTCGTGACGAGGCCGCGCGGCTTGTTGAGCATCAGATACACCTTCGGCTCGGTCCGCACCGGCTGCTCGTCCACCGTGATCCGGTCGCGCCCGAGCTCGACGCGGCGTTCCGGATCGCGCTGCACGAGGCCGTTCACGAGCACTCGTCCGGCCTTGATCAACTCCCACGCCTGGCTTCGCGAGCAGAAGCCGAGTTTCGAGAGCGCCCGCGCCAGGCCGGTGCGTGGACTGGTCGGCGGGCGGCCTCGGGCTTGTTGGTGCGGGGCCATCGCTTGGATTAAAACTCCGTTGCCTCCCGAAATCCAGTCTCAGAACTCGTCATCCCGTAAAACGATTCGGAGCGAGCCAAGCGCGAGTGGGGGGCGAAAGGTGGCTCGGCGCGGACCCATTTTGCGCCCAGGCCGCCGATGCGCTCTTAGGTGCAGTCACGGCCAGGCCCAGCGTCCGCTCACACTCCAGCCGCGCCGCGTCAATGAAAGCCTGCGCGGGCTGGGGCAGGCGTCAAAGCTCGACGACGATCGCGCGGCCTTTCGCTTGAGTTCGCTCTGGGACCAGGGACCTTCGACCTCGCGGTCGCAGCCACATCAAGGCAGCACGAGGAGACGGTAGAATCGTGAGGGGCGATCCCGTTGCGGGTCGTGCGCGGTGGCCGTGGCGCCGTCGGCGGTGGTGGGCGCGCCCAGGTCCATCCAGTTGGCGGTGGCCAGTGCGTCTTTGAATTGGACTTGGTAACGCTGGCCCGGCTGAGCCGGCCACGTGAGCACTTTGCCGTCGCTCGAGGAAGTCACGCTCGTGATGCGGATGGGCTGGCTCGCAGCAGTGACGGTGATTTTCGTCGTCCTCGTGGCGCTCAACGGCGAGGCGGCGTCATCCGTCACCCGGATCGTCAGCGTGACGGTGCCCTCACTCTGCGAGGAGGGGACTGCCCAGGTGAAGGCGCCGGTGATCGGGTCGATGTTCGCCTCTGCAGGCGCGCCACGGTCGAGGCTGAAGGTGAGCGTTTGCGCGGGCTGATCGGCATCCGTCGCCTTGGCAGTGAAGGTGACCGTGCTGCCGGCGGTGGCGCTTTGATAGGCGATGGCTTCGAGCGTGGGCGGGGTGTTCACTTCGTTCACTGCGACCGTGAAGGTCTTCGTGTCGCTGAGCTTGCCGGCACCGTCATCGGTGGCGCGGACCGTGATCTGGTGTGAGCCGGGGCCTTGCGCTTCGGTCGCTGTCCATCGGAAGACACCGGTGGTCGGATTGATGTAGGTGCCCGTCGGCGCGCCAGTGTCGAGACTGAAGGTGAGCGTTTGCGCTGGGGCATCGCTGTCGGTAGCGGTGACTGTGAAGGTGAGCGTTTCGCCTTCGTTGACGGGTTGGTCGGCGATCGCGGCGAGCACAGGGGCGGCATTCACCTCGTTGATGGTGATGGTGATCGTCTCGGAAGCGCTCCGGACAGGCGAGCCGTCGTCGGTGACACGGATGGTGATTGTCTTAGTGGCGCCGCCGTCTGCTTCGATCGGCGTCCAGGTGAACGCGCCAGTCGTCGGATTGATCGACGCGCCGGCCGGAGCGCCCGCGTCGAGGCTGAAGGTGAGTGTCTGCGCAGGCGTGTCACTGTCCGTGGCGGTCGCCGTGAAACTCAGGGCTTCGCCTTCGTTCACGGTTTTGTCGCCGATGGCTGCGAGAACGGGTGCGCTGTTCACCTCATTCACAGTGATGATGATCGTCTCTGAGTCGCTCTGGGCAGGTGAGCCGTCGTCGGTGATGCGGATCGTGACGGTCTTGGTGGTCCCGCCGTCCGCTTCACCCGAGGTCCAAGTGAACTCGCCGGTCGTGGGATTGATGCTCGCGCCCGCGGGAGCGCCGGCGTCGAGACTGAAGGTGAGTGCTTGCGCGGGCGTGTCACTGTCTGTGGCGGACGCGGTGAAGGTCAGCATCTGGGCCTCATCGACGCTCTTGTTCCCGATCGCGCCGAGCACAGGCGCAGCGTTCACTTCGTTGACCGTGATTGTGAGCGTCTCGAAGTCGGCCAGGGCAGGGGAGCCTTCGTCGGTGACGCGGATCGTGACCGTGGCGGTGCTGCCGCCGTCCGCTTCTGTCGGCGTCCATGAGAAAGCGCCGGTCGCCGGATCAATCGACGCACTGGCCGGCGCGCCGGCGTCCAGGCTGAAAGTGAGAGCCTGAACCGGCGCGTCGCTGTCCGTAGCGGAAGCGGTGAACTCCAGGGCCTCGCCCTCGTTGACCGTCTTGTTACCGATAGCGGCGAGGACTGGCGCGCTGTTCACTTCGTTGACGGTGATCGTGATTGTCTCGGAGTCGCTCCGGGCGGGTGAGCCATCGTCGGTGACGCGGACCGTGATGGTCTTCGTGCTGCCGCCGTCGGCTTCCGCTGGCGTCCAGGAGAACGCGCCGGTGCTTGGGTTGATCGTCGCGCCAGCAGGTGCACCCGCGTCGAGAGTGAAGGTGAGGGTCTGCGCGGGCGCGTCGCTATCGGTCGCCGAAGCCGTGAAACTCAAGGCCTCGCCCTCGTTCGCAGTCTTGTTGCCGACGGCGGCGAGCACGGGCGCGGTGTTCACCTCGTTGACTGTGATGCTGATCGTCTCGGAATCACTCTGCGCAGGTGTGCCATTGTCCGTCACGCGTACGGTGACGGAGTAGCTACCAGGGCCCTGCGCCTCGGACGGCGTCCAAGTGAAGACGCCCGTGCTAGGATTGATCGACGTCCCAGCGGGCGCGCCGGCATCGAGGCTGAAGGTGAGCGTCTGCGCTGGCGCGTCGCTGTCCGTGGCGCTCGCCGTGAAGCTCAAGGTCTCGCCTTCGTTCACGGTCTTGGCGCCGATGGCGGCGAGAACCGGTGCCGCGTTCACCTCGTTCACGGTGATCGAGATCGTCTCGGTGTCGCTCTGAGCCGGCGAGCCGTCGTCGGTGACGCGGATCGTGACCGTCTTCGTGGTGCCGCCATCGGCTTCCGTCGGGCTCCAGGAGAAGGCTCCGGTGCTCGGGTTGATCGTGGCGCCAGCAGGCGCACCCGGATCGAGGCTGAAAGTCAACGTCTGTGCCGGCGTGTCGGCATCCGTCGCCATGGCGGTGAACGTCAGCGCCGCGTCTTCGTTGGCCGACTTGTCGCCGATGGTCGCCAGCACGGGCGCGGTGTTCGCCTCGTTGACTGTAACGCTGATCGTCTCGGAATCGCTCTGCGCCGGGGAGCCGTTGTCCGTGACGCGCACCGTCACGCTGTAAGTGCCGGGGCCTTGCGCCTCGGTCGGCGTCCAAGTGAGGACGCCCGTGCTAGGATTGATCGAGGCTCCAGCGGGCGCGCCGGTATCGAGGCTGAAGGTGAGCGTTTGCGCTGGCGTGTCGCTGTCCGTGGCGGTCGCCGTGAAGCTCAAGGCCTCGCCTTCGGTCACAGTCTTGTTGCCAATCGCCGCGAGCACGGGCGCCGCGTTGACTTCGTTGACGGTGACACTGACGGTCTCGAAGTCGCTCGCCCCGGCGCCATCGGTGACGCGCACCGTGACGTTGAAGGCGCCCGGCCCGTCCGCCTCGGTTGGCATCCAGGTGAACGCGCCCGTGGCCGGATTGATCGACGCACCCGCCGGCGCGCCCGCATCGAGACTGAAGGTGAGCGTTTGCGCGGGCAAGTCCGGGTCAACAGCAGAAGCGGTGAAGGCCAGCGTGGCGCCTTCGTTCACGCTCTTGCTGCCAATTGTGACGAGCACGGGCGGGCTGTTCACCTCGCCGACGGTGACGGAGATGGTTTCGGCGGCGTTGAGGCTGGGCGTGCCGTTGTCAGCAACGACGATCGTGACGGAATAGATGCCCGGCCCTTGGGCCTCGCTCGGCGTCCAACTGAACACGCCCGTCGCCGGATTGATGCTCGCGCCAGGTTGCGCGGCTTCCAGGCTGTAAGTCAGTGTCTGCGCTGGCTCGTCGGCATCGCTGCCCGCGACGACAAAACTGAGCAGCGTACCTTCGGGAGTCGTCTTGTCGCCGACGGGCGCGAGGATGGGCGCGGTGTTCGCTTCGTTCACCGTGATCGTGATCGTCTCAAAGTCACTCAGGGCGGGCGTCCCATCGTCAGTCACGCGCACGGTCACCGCGTACGAGCCGGGGCCTTGTGCCTCAGTCGGCGTCCAGGTGAACACGCCGCTGGTGGGATTGATCACCGCTCCGGCTGGCGCGCCCGCGTCGAGGCTGAATGTGAGTGACTGGCCGCTGTCAGGATCGGTCGCCGTCGCCGTGAACGTCAGCAGCGCGCCTTCGGCGACTGTCTTGTTGCCGATGGCCGAGAGCACCGGCGGGGCGTTTTCGTTGCCGCTGCCGGTCGTGTTGGCCGAACCGGGCGTCGGGGTCGTCATCGAGACAAACGGCGGCGCGTTGCCGTCGGGCCAACGGCCTTCGCTCACGTCGCTGACCTGCGCGCCGAACGTGATGCTATCGACCAACGTACCGTTGGGTGCGTAGAGGCCGATGGCCTCGCCGCTGCCGCTGAGCTTGAAGTTCGTGTGCAGCGCGCCGGGGCCGTTCTGGCCGGTCTCGTTGTCGGCCCACACGAGCAAGTAGCCACCCGCCGGGATTGTCGTGCCCTCGGGGATCGTCCACATGGCAGGCGTCGCGAGCGTGTCGGTGAGCGTGTAGCCGGACAGATCGACCGCCGAGGCACCTGCGTTGAAAAGCTCGAACCAGTCGTCGAAGTCGCCGTCGGCAGGATCGGCCAGCGTGCTGCCGTTCGAGGCCATCCACTCGTTGATCGTCACGAGCAGCGGCGGATAGCTGTTGTTGTTCGCGGCGCCGGGTGTGGCGTAATAGAACTTCTGCCGCTTGCTCGGCGTGCCGTCGGGAAATGCGCCGTAAGAACGGTCAGCGTTGATGAGCGCGTAGTTGAGATAGTCGATGACCGTCGATTGCGCGCCGGCGACCTTCGTGAGCACGACCGAGCCACTCGGGGAAGCCGCGCGGAAGTTCGCGTGAAACTCCGAAGCGTTGGACTCACCCGGCTCGCCGTCGAGCCACACGACGAGGAACTGGCCCGGATTGATCGTCGCAGCGGGGAAGGCCCACTTGGTGAGAGTCGCGTAATCGTCGCTGAAGTAATAGCCGCTCAGGCCGATCGCCGTCGCGCCGGAATTGTAAAGCTCCACCCACGGGTCGCGATCGCCCACGCGATCTTGCGGGCCGGTGAGATTGCTCGGCTGAACTTCGTTGAGCCACAACAACGGCAGCGGCGCGAGCGAGGCCAGCACCGAGTTCGCCGCGCCCGGCGTGTACGGGCTGCCCGCGGTGGATTGCGCGTCGAGCGTCAGGCCAAACACGACGTCGGAGCTCCCAGCATTGACCTGGTGCACCTCGACGGCCAGCACGTTTTCGCCCTGCACAAGGCTGGCCGAGGAAATCGTGAACGGCCCTTCGTACGCGGCGTCGCTGACCGTGCGCGAGGCGAAGGTGTTGTAGTCAATCGCGCCGGCGGCCAGGCCGAGCCGCAGCACTTCGACGCCGTTGAGATAGACGACCGCGCCATCGTCGATCACGGTCGAGACGGTCAACGTGGTCGTCGCGGGAGTGTCGGTGAAGTTGAACTTCGTGCGGAAGTAGAACGTGCGCGGGCCGATGGTCAGCGCGGTGTTCTTCGGGGCGGGCAAGGCGGCGTTCTCGACATAGAGCAGCGCCGCGCCCGACGCCCACGCCGCATCGTTGTAGCTCGACTCCCGCCAAGTGGTGCCGAGGTCTGTGCCGGCTTGATTGTATTTCCACGAGTGCGCGATCGCGATCAGGTTTTCCGACCCGCCGCCGCCACCGCCCGCGGTCGCGCCCCAGTTGGCGACGCGGTTGTTGTCCTGAGCCGGGTCGATCAGTTGGAGCGACGGGCCGAAGCCGTTCGCGATCGTCGGCCACGGCGGCCCGCTGTCGTAGGTGACTTCGTCGATGAGCTGGTCCTGGTCGGGGGTCGCGCCGGGCTTCACGAGCTTGAGCGTCTCGCCGTCGTTCTGAAGCTTGCCGTTGTAAGTGCCGACGATCGGGATGGAGCTGCCGTAGGCCGCCGCAAATGACGCCGCATCATTCGCCACCACCGCGAACGCGCTTGGCGCGATGATCGTGCCGCCGGCGAAAGTGAAGTCCGTCCCATCGAGCCGGAAGTTCGACAGGTCGAAGGCCGTCGTGCTGGACTTGTTGAAGACTTCGACGAAGCCCGCGTCCGGCACGGTCGGGTTGTACATGATTTCGTTCAGGACCAGATAATCCTGAGGCAACTGCGGAGTGCCCGTGTAAGTGACGGTAATCGTGTCTGAGAGGCCGGCGATCGGGTTGCCTGCGGAATCGTAGGCCGTGAGCGTGAGTGCGTTCGCGCCGGGGCCGAGCGCGACTTTCGTGCTCCAACTTGTCACGCCCGTCCACGTCATCGGGAACTCGACGCCGTTGATCTTGATCGTCTTGACCTGCACGGGTGCGTTGCCGGTGAGCGTGATCAGGTTCTGCGTGCTGCTGTAGTTCGCGCCGCCGTTGTTGGTGATGTCGAAGTTCGCCGCCACGCCGTCGAGCTGAGACTGAAGGTAGCTTCGTCGCGATTGAATCCAGCTCTTCGTCGAGGCAGGGGAGGAGACGGCGATGCCGTTGGCGAGCAGCGCGGCGTATTTCGGGTCCGTGATCGCGGCGACTTTGGCGTCTTGGAGCGGGCCGTTGACGGCCTCGTACATCGCGCGGAAGTAGGCGCGGCGGAACGGCGGGTGATTATACATGCGCGTGACCATGGGATCGTTCGAGCCGAACATGCTCGTCGTCGGGCCGTCGCTGCCGGAGCCGAGCACGAAGTCGATGTCCCAAGCCATCAGATGCCAGCGGCCGTCGCGGCCCTTGTAGCCGTACATGTTCTTGCCGCGGTTGTAGCCGTAGGCGTCCCAGTTGCCGACGAGGTGCTCGACGCAGAAGACGCGCATCCACTCGTCCATGTCCGCCAGCGCCTCGGTCTGCGCGGTATAAACGGCCGAGTCGGCGGCGTTCACCGCATCGACGAGCGAGAAGAGGCTCGTGTAGTCGCTGGCCGAGTTGTTGAGCGCGCGCTTGCGCCAGCACCAGCGGTAACGCGCGGTCTTCTTCGCGCCGCCGGTCGTGGTGAAGTTCTGGAGCGTGGCATCGACGTTGAAGAGCTTGCCGTCGCCGCTGTCGTCAAACTCGAACCAATCCTCGATCTTGAACAGCTCGCCGTTGTCGTCGTCGGCGAAGAACTCGTCGATCATGTCCGAGTTCGGCTGCTGGGAATCCTCGTAGATGAAACTGCGCTTCTGGCCGTTGAGATAAACGTGGACGTAGCGCCGGTAGTTCGTCGGCGCGCCCAACTCGCTGAGCATCCAGAAGGCGAGTTGCTCGCGCTGGGCGGTGTTGTCGTTGCCGAGGTTGCCGACCGTCGCGAGCACGAAGTCCGTCGCGCCGAGCACCGGATCGTCGCTGGGGAGTTGAGCGACGTAATCGCAGGAGTTGCCGAGCGGGCCGCTGTAACCCGGCGTGTGCCACGGGCTGCCGCTGTAGAGCGTGCCGATGTTATAGACGACGCGCGTGTTGTTGTAGGCAAACGTGCCGTCGAGCGGCTTGTTGGAATTCTTCTCGCGCGTGGACCACTTGTTGGCCGTCGCTTGCGTGATCCAGAGGTTGTAGAAGGGGAAGTTGCCGCTCGGCTGCGTGGTGCCGAAATAGACCAGGCACTCACGGGTCGGCGCGTCGCTGGGGAATCTCGTCGTCGCGGCGGGGCTGCCGCTGTCGGTCGCCTCGACGTAGAAGGCGGCCATCGCGCCGGCAGCCTGGCCGGGGATCGTCGCCGCATAAACCCCGTCGCCCGCGATGGCGTCCCCGCTGGTGCCGTCGTCCTTGAGGTTCACGGTCGAGTAAGTGGCGGATGGATCGACGCGATATTTCACGACGCGCGTGCCGAGGCCGTCGGGGTCGTGAAGGCGAGCGGTGACGACGACGGCCTGGCTGGCGGCGGGCAGGACGGGTGAGTGAGAGACTTCCCAGATCGCCGGCCCGGCATTGCTCACGAGTCGGCTGTTGGCAGCGGCAGGAGTGCCGAGGTTCGTTGGCAAAGCGGGTTGACCAGCGGCTTCGAGGTAGTTGCCTTTGAGGCGAAGCAGAATTTCGGGATAGCCCTTCAACCACTTCACCTTGGCGCGCAGCGTGACGGTGTCGCCGTTGGCGAAAGCCGTGCTCAGCGCGGTGCGGACGCGGTTCGCGCCGGTGTCGCCGCGGCCGGCGGCGCGCACGTGGAGCGAGCGGCTGCTGCTGTAGCCTTGGGTCGTCTCCTGGCTGGAGGCATCGTGCGTGCCCTGGAAAGCCCACCCGGTCGTGCCGCTCTCGAAAGTGGAGTTGGCGACGCGGTTGTTCCCGCCGGGACCGATCGCCTCGACGTTATCCACCAGGCACTCGCCCGCGCCGAGCAGGAACAGTTGGAAGGAATCCATTGTGCCGTTGCCGTTGTCGCAAACGCCGGTGAACTCGACGTTCGTCCACGAAGCCTTGGAGGTCTCATCGCTGTCAGCCCAATTCGGCGCGAGCCGATTGTCGCTGTCGGGATCGGTCAACTCCAGGCTGCTGCCGCCGCCGTCGGCCCATTTGCCCCAGCGCCCGCCGTCGCCGTAGGTGACCTCGTTCATCACGATGTGGATGAGGTTCGTTTTGAGCGTGCCGCTGGCGTTGGTGCTGACGATTTCGTCGGGCATCTCCAGCGCGAGGCGCTCGCCCTGGTTGCTCAGTCGGCCGGAGAAATTGCCGAGCGTGTTGGCGCTCGTGAGTCCGGGGTAGTTCGTCAGCAGGCGCGCGGCGTTGCGGGCGATGACGAGGTAACTGTTCGCCGCGAGCGTCGTGCTGGCCGGAAGGTCGAAGTCGATGCCGTCGCGGAGCCGCCAGCCGCTCAGGTCCACGGATGCGCCGCTGCGGTTGTAGAGCTCGACGAACTCGTCATCGTCGTCGCCGGAGATTGGCGCATACATGATCTCGTTGATGACGACGGGTGAGAGCTTTCCCGACCTGTCGGGATTGGCCGCGCCTTTGGTTTTGCTTGCCAGCCGATGGAAAGTCGGCGCGCCGTCAGGGAAGCGGCCGGTGGAGACGCCGTTTTCCTGACCGCTGAAGCGCACGGAGTCGAGCACGCGCGATTGATCCGGGTTGACGAGGAAGATCGTCTCGCCGCTGGCGCTGAGCGCGAAGCCGAGTTGGTTTTGGTCAAAGGCGACGTAGCCACGTGCAGGGATCGATGTTCCACCGGGGATCGTGAACTTGTTCGTGGAAGGATCGTCACTGAGGTAGCAGCCGGACAGATCGACGGCCTGATTGCTGTGGTTGTAAAGCTCGATGAAGTCCAGCTCCGGATCGTCGGTGTGCGCGAGGAATTCGTTGATGACCACGTTGCGGAGCGGGCTCGGACGATAGGCTTCGATCTCGCCGGGCGAACCGCCGATCACATCGCTCGCGGCCCAGGCGCGCGGATCGCCTTCGCCGTAAGAAGGCCGCGCGAGCACGAGCGAGTGGCCCGCGCCGTC
>ORMF011343454.1_pt1 | contig 10364 bp, 12 predicted proteins | sample 1779871 | NCBI WGS metagenome assembly ORMF01 (sample SAMEA104232316, study PRJEB22302) | groundwater metagenome | biome: forest; feature: aquifer; material: groundwater | place: USA | collected 2011-08-07 | depth 5.4 m | reverse complement strand
ATGAACAGCCGCATCTTGATCGCTGACGACGACGAAGTGAGTTGCCAGCTCTTCGCCGAAACCTTGGAAGACGAGGGTTACAACGTCGAACAAGTAACTTCGGGGGACCAAGCACTCGCGCGCTTGAACGTTGCGTCCTTTGACCTGTTGGTCGTTGACGTGCGCATGCCCGGCACTTCCGGCTTGGAAGTCACGCGCATTGTGCACGAAAAATATCCTTTGATGCCGGTCATCGTCATGACCGCGTTTGGTTCCATCGAAACAGCGGTGGAAGCGATCCATGAGGGCGCTTTTGATTTCATTTCCAAGCCGATGAATCTTGCGGAGCTTAGAAAAACGGTGGAAAAAGCGCTCGCGCAGCGCGCGCTGCAGCGCCGAGCCGACAAAAGCACCGAAGAAAGCAGCGCTGAGTTATCGCCGCAGCGCATGAGCAAGATCATCGGCAAGACCCCGGCCATGTTGGAGGTCTATAAAACCGTGGCGCGCGTGGCGCCGACAAAAAGTACTGTGCTGATCCTCGGTGAGAGCGGCACCGGCAAGGAAATGATCGCGCGCGCCGTGCACGAACATAGTCCGCGGGCGAATCGGCCGTTTGTCGCCGTGGACTGTGGCGCGCTGACTGAGACGCTGCTCGAAAGCGAGCTGTTCGGCCACACGCGGGGCGCTTTCACCGGCGCGGCGGCTGATAAGAAAGGCGTTTTCGAAGAAGCCCAAGGCGGCACCTGCTTCCTCGATGAAATTGGCGGTATCAGCGCTAATCTACAAGCGCGGCTGCTGCGCGTGCTGCAAGAGCATGAAGTGCGGCGGGTCGGCGGAAAAGATTGGTTGCCGGTAGACGTCCGGGTAGTTGCGGCGACCAACTACAATTTGCCCGAAGCGGTGCGCCATGGTGAGTTCCGCCAAGATCTCTTCTATCGATTGAACGTCGTGGCGATTCATTTACCGCCGCTGCGCGAACGCCAAGAAGATATTCCCTTGCTGGTGGAGCATTTTTTAAAATACTACAGCGTCGAAAACGGCAAATCGATTGCGACGGTTTCGGACCGGGCCATGGAACTGCTTTGCGCTTATTCCTGGCCCGGCAACATTCGCGAGCTGGAAAACGCCATCGAGCAGGCCGTGGCGCTTTCCTATCAGCCGATTTTGGCGCCCGAGGATTTGCCGCGCGATGTCCGCGAACAGGAAACCGCTCGATTCACTTTGCCCGGAGCGCAAGTCGGGCAGTTTCTCTTTGCCGATACGCCGAGCCTCGAAGAGGTGAAAAAGCGCTATGTCTTGCAAGTGCTCAAACAAACTCAGGGCAACGTTTCGGCCACGGCGAGGATTCTCAATGTCGATCGCCGCTCGCTTTATCGCATGCTGGCGCGCTACAAGGTCGAGCCGTTTTTAAAGGAAGAGTGAGGCGAGCCGGTCCATCGCAGCGCCAGTTTGCCTCACCTCCAGCAAACATCGCTTCATGAATCGGAGAAAATGTTCAACACCTGCGTAAGATTTCAGCGGCACCGTCTTTGCTCTTTCAAGAGGAGTAAGGTGAACATCATGCGTGTCCCGGTGATCGATGACGATGAAATTTTTGCGCGACTGTTAGTGGAAATCCTCGATCAGATCAGCACTGATGCGGTGTGCCGAACTGACGGCTTAGATGCTTTCGAGCTGTTGAATCGGGAAAACTTCGACCTATGCATCATTGACGAGCGCATGCCGTCGATCTTAGGGTCCGAATTGGCCGAAGCGATCACGAAAACTTATCCGCGGACCAAGATCATTCTGGCTTCAGCTTTCCCGGACCGGGCATTGGCGGAATACGCTTGTCGCAAAGGAATCTTGCTATTGGCAAAGCCATTCACGAAATTACAGTTGTTCGATAGTGTCAAAACCGCCGCGGTCGATTCGGTCGGTTGTAATTAAATTGCCAAACGTTCTCACAGCCGTTCGCCGTGCAGCGAGGCGATCGCCCAGTCCAGGTCGGTTTTGATTTGTTCGTCACTGGCCTCAGCGTCGGGGTTGGCCGTCCCTAAATCGGTCTTTGCGTCGTTTACCTTTTTTTCAATGGCTTTGAGGATCGGCATCAAGTCCTGCGTAACCAGCGGCAGCGCTTTTTGCAAATAGCGATCGGCGCTGTCGAGCTCGATCTTGGCTCGATGTTTTTTGACTAAAGCGACGCCAAAAACTTCGGCATTGGCGACGTGAAAGCGCGCCTCGATCAGGTCGTCTTCGGCGCCGCTCTTGGCATGCACTTTGCCCCAGTTTGCGGTGTCGTATTCAACCCTCCATTGGCGCATGATCATCGCCCGCTGCCAGAGGCTGTTCAGGTAGTCGCTAATCGACATCCTAGGAAGAGTATCAGTCCATGAGCTTTCAAACACCGAATCAGCATGGTCCGATTGTTCGCCTGAGCGAGCGAACCTATATCCACTTTCAATAGCTTCACGCACCGACGTCGTGTGGCGCGCGGCAAAAAGGGCAGCTAGAAAAAGTATCGTGCATAGGTTGGCAAAAAAGAACTTCCACATATGACTATCTCCCCTGATTGTCGAGGCGCCGCGCTGATTTGTTGTTTTGCCTAGCGCCGTACCGTTCGCCGCTGGCTACCGTCGTTGTTTATCTCCCGGTTCCCAGTTCTGAGCCGAATGCAAGTTGCCCTTGGAGTGAAAGTTCGTACCGTAAAAAATTAATCCGCTCCTTGGCCAATTGGCAGGCGATAAATTCAAGTCGGCCGTTCTCGTCTCACTGAAAAGCAAATTCAGCGCCACGGAACTGCCAAAGAAAACGAAAATGGTGGCGAAGCGAAATCACTACGCTGCCCGAGCGCGAGAAAAATATTGCGGTTTTCCGCCGCTCGGCGCGGCAAGCAAGCGCTTCCGCTTCATCGATATTGCCGAAAAAAATCGCCCGGCCTGAAACCTGTGGCCAAAATGTGTGGACGGTGTGGCTAAATGGAACGGTCAAGTCAGATTTCGCCACGTTTGTCCTGGGGATTCTAACCAAAATCGATTGGACCTGCTGTTGCTAAGAGCTAGCCCAATAACAGTCGCCAGCACGGCGAAAGCTATCGGGGAGGTATGTCAATGCAGTCCAAGCAAAATGTTTCGCAGCGGCTCGATCCGCCGAAAGATCGTTCGGCGAGCTGGGTGAGGGGTCTCGAACCGAGGACCGCCAATCTCGATGACCGCGCCTTGGCGATCTTTCAAGTTGACACTTTACTGCGCGACCAATATTTGGCCACCTTCAAACGAAAGTTATTATTAAGTCCGGAAAAAACCCTCATGCTCGCGATCTTGCAAGACGCCGTCGTTTGTTTCCAGGATTGCGCCGGCGCCCAAGAAAAGCGCAAACGGCAAGTTTTTCTTGAATCTGAAGAGTGGATACTGAGCGAGGACAGCTATTATCTATTCTCCTTCGAAAATGTCTGCGCGTCGTTGGGCTTCGATGCCGGCTATTTGCGGCGCGGCCTAATGAGTTGGAAAAATAAAGCCCTTGGTCTGGATAACCGGGGAAAACTGGCGAGCTAAGAAAGCAAGCCTGGGTCGTTCTTGTTCTCCTTCATCGTCACACTGTAAAACACTCAATTAGATTGTCTTGCTGAAAAGATTTGGCTTGATGAAAATTCTTGCCGGCTTGCCATCTGAGTTAGCGGGCCGAAAAGATGGAATTTGCGCAGGGTTCGATTTTGCGATGCCAGCGAGGGAAGGCGTTGCCTTCCCTCGCTGGCATCGCAGTATGTTTAAATTAATCGGAGTAACGATCCATGCGGTCCCTTTCTTGGAGTTTTTGCAGCGCGACTTGATCTGGTCCAGTAGGGCTCTCATCGCAGGACCCGTAGAAGTCGATCACGTCGCCGGTGTCCGATCTCTTGAGTTCCGGATTAGCACTTTCCAAAGTGTGCTGCCGTATAGCCGGGAAGCGCGTGTGGCAGTAATTATTATCTGCCCGCTCCTTCAACAGAATGCCGTCGGCGTTGCCAGCCATCGCCGTGCCCGCCAATGAGCCCATCAATACCAGCATGGACAGTGTCGTTCCGATGTGTTTCATGATCCTATCTCCTTTTTTTCATCTCGTTCGTTACCCGACGTGGTTGAGCTTGTTGTCTGTCGGCGGGGCTCGGTTTGTATTGGCGCGATTCATAATCACCTTACTCCTCTCAAATTCCTTGATTTGCCGCTTGGAAAAAGCTGCAACGCAAGCGACATGCCGCCCGCGGGCGCGAAAACGTTTCTTAAATTCAAAAGAAGTTAAACGTCTGCGACAATGAGAATGTGACGCATTTGAGTGGCAGATTTCCAATCCGCCACACGCGAACGCCGCGGCTCTGCACGATCGATTGCCAAAATTTATTTGATTTCTGCATTCGTGAAGCTGGTGCCGTTCTTGCGTAGAAACGCTGAACAGTCGACATCTTTGAAAGGAGATCAAGCTTGTGATTTCGAAACGTAGTTACGTCATTGGATCGTTACTCGCGTGCACCTTGACGTTTACCGTTACGCTCGCACAGGGGCACGGGAGCCGAGATGGAGAAAAACAGAGTCGTCCTGAATTAAGTGATTTGCAACGTGATGAAGAGCAGTTGGCTGCGGACGTAAGCTCTCTGCGTAATTCCTTACGTCTACACAAAAGCCGAGAACGTATCGAGCAGCTTCGCTATCAAGTGCGCCAAGATTGGCAGCAAATCGTCTTGGATCGAGGACATTCCGATTCAGATCAGGTGGATCAAACGTCGAATTTGGTGAATCGGCGCCATAGACAAAACGCGCACACCGGGTAGAAATATCCTGCCATCGCCGCACAAAGTTTTCATTCGGCGACCTTAATGCGAGTGTGGTGGGCTGCGACTAGTTTTTTTCTGCTCGATTAGATAACACTGAAAAAGATGGTTTCCCCACGCAACGCTTCCACGGTCGTCTTGCTTCGGCCCGATGATTCCGGCGGCTTCGAGCTGCTGCTCACGCGCCGGCCCGAGGCGATGCGCTTTCTCGGCGGCTTCTATGTTTTTCCCGGCGGCACTGTGCATCGCGATGATTGTTCGGCGCAGACTTTAGCGCGCTGCCGTAAACTGTCAGGCGAGCAAGCGCGGAAAATTCTTGGCGGCGATCATGGACCCGATGAAGCGATGGGTCACTGGGTGGCCGTGGTGCGCGAACTGTTCGAGGAAGTTGGTATTCTGCTTTGTCAAAACGAAGCCGGCGACGATATCGATCTGGCCAATGCGGCGACGAAACTACGAATCGAGCAGCAGCGCCAGGCGATCGTCAAAAAGCAATTGGACTTCGGCACGTTTTTGCAATCGGAAAAACTATACTGCGATTTGTCCCGGGCGGTTTACTTCGATCACTGGGTGACGCCGGAGATTTACTCGATGCGCTTCGACACGCGTTTCTACGTCGCGGCCTTGCCATCGAATCAAATCCCGCTCGCGCGCTCGGAAGAAGTCACTCATAGTTTGTGGATCAAGCCGATGGACGCGTTAACGCGCGTGGACCGGCGCGATTTTCCGATCCTACCGCCGACCACCACGGTGTTGCATGAGCTTGGCCGGCTTTCATCGTGGGATCGACTGCGCCAACGGTTTAGTCTCGATTGACGGCGGCGCAAAAAAGAAAAAGAAATTGGGATTATTCTCCCGCAAAGCATGTCCTGAGCAACGTCGAAGGGGCGCAAAGACGCCAAGTTCGGAATCAGAGAATGATAGCTGGCCGCAATTTATTTCTTTCTATTCGAACTTTGCGCCTTAGCGCCTTTGCGGGAGATCATCCGATTTTCCGCTGTGGCCGATGATATTATTGAAAAGCCGGCGCTTTCCGATATATTGACAGGGTCGTTCCAAGCGAACGATTAATCTTTTAGCGAGAGGAGCAAAACATCATGATTGAAGTCGGCAAACAAGCGCCGGATTTCGAGTTGGTCAGCCACTTGGCTGGAACCAAATTTAGCCTGGCCCAATTCAAAGGTCAGAAAAATGTCATGTTGGTGTTCTATCCCTTGGACTGGACACCTACTTGAAGCAAGGAGGTGCCTGGACTCGAAGCTTTGAAGAGCGAGTTTCAGGCCTGTGACACCCAAGTGTTGGGTGTGAGCATCGATAGCAGATTTTCCCATGACAATTGGGCGAAGTCGCTGGGCGGCATATCTTTTCCGCTGTTGCAGGATTTTCATCCCAAGGGCGAGGTGGCGGCGAAGTACGGTGCGTTCCTCGCGGAAAAAGGCATCACCGATCGCGCCACCGTGATCGTCGACAAGCAGGGCGTGGTGCGCTACTCGGTGTCGGTGTCGCCGGCCGGCGAACGCAACCCGAAAGACCTCTTGGCCGAATGCCAGAAGGTCAATAAGGGCTAACGGTCCCGTCATGGCGATGGAACTTTACTTCTACAACGAATGCGGTTTTTCTCAGAGTGTGCTCAGCTGCATGATTAATCTTCATTGCGAAGATAAGATCACCAAGAAAAATATTCGGGAGCATCCTGAATTTGAAACCGAACTGGTCGCGCTCACGGGCGCGAAGACGGTGCCGGTGCTGGTGATCGACGGTAAGCCGATTAAAGGCTCCGAGGAGATCAACCAATTTCTCGTGGGGAAGTTCATGTAAGTAAACTTGTCCTGACGACGAGTGAAAAAAAGGATGGAGGTAAACTCCGTCCTTTTTTTTGCCCTACGAGATTCGAAAACTTAGCCGCATTGGATCGGCGATCTGCTTGCAGAGGGCATAGAGGTCGCCGATTAGAAGATTGGGTGCGAGATATACCGAATTTTTTTGCGTTCTTTGCGCCCCTTGCGGTTACCCATCAGCGTCCGGTTTGTCGTCGGGTGAGTGAGCCGTGTTGCAGCCAACGTCGCTCGCTCGCCGACTTTACTGGTGCTTAACGATTGGCCGGCGATCGACAGTGTCTGGATCAAGACAGCAAGCGGCCCAGAGTGACGATCACTTCTTCGATGTCATCGAGCGAGTTCCAGCGCGGTGAGCCGCCTAAGTGCGGCGTGACGATGACGTTGGGGAATTTGATCAGCGGATCGTTGGCGTCGCCGGGTTCTTCGTAGAAAGTGTCGAGGCCGTAGCCGCCGAGACGGCCGGACTCCAGCGCGTCACGCAGGGCGTTGCGCTCGACCAGATTGGGCTGCGAGACGTTGATTAAAAATCCTCCCGGTTTGAACAGCGCCAGTTCACGTTCGCCGATAAAGCTAACCGTCGCCGGGCTGCGCGGCAGGTGCAGGCTCACGAAGTCGGAGCTGGCGAGCAGTTCGTCCAGTTCCATGTACGTCGCCTGATACTGCTGCTCGACTGCGGCGGGCAAGCGCGTGCGCTGGGTGTAGACGAGGCGCATGCCCAGCGCGATGGCGCGCAGCGCCAGCTCCCGGCCGATCTCGCCCAAGCCGACGATGCCTAATTGCCTTCGGTAGAGCGTGACCATGTTGGGAATCCGCGCCCAGTTGCCGTTGGGTGTATGGGCGCGGTTGTAAGTCGTTGGCGTGTAGCCGGCGGCTTTGAGCTGATCGATGCTGATCAAGTTTGCGTTCTGCGTCACTTGGCGCGCCAGCGCGAGCATCAGCATCAGGCCTTGCTCTGCCGTGGAGATGTTGGCTCGGCGTCTGATCGTGAGAATCTTTGCGCCGGCGCGTTCGCAGGCGGCTTGATCGATGTTGCGGGTGGTGCAGCCGTACTTCTGGACGAATTGCAGCGTGCTGCCCGCCGCGACGATTTCTTTGGCGCCGAAGTTGAGTTCTTCGACTACGGCGACGTTAGCGTCGGCGAGATTGGCGCGCAATTCTTCTTGCTCGTCGACGAGGCGAACCTCCGATGGAAAAAGATTTTGCGCTTGGGCGCGAATTCTCTCGCACCAGCCGCGGAAGTCGGGCAGATCGTGCAAGCAAAAATGGGCGAAGGCTTCCATGCGTTCGGCCGGTGCCGACGGATCGAGCACCACTTGGATCAAACGCAGAAAGGTGTCGTTCTCGACGACGAATTTGAAATGGGGCGATGTCATGGGTTAAGTCGGTTCCGGGTCGACTTTCAGTGCTTTCAAAAATCTCGTCAACAGGTTGTAGGCGCCGATCAGCATCGTCAGTTCTACTGTTTGGCGCTCGCTGAAATGTTTGCGCACCTCGGCGAATACCGCCTCGGCCACGACGATCTCGCGCGTCATTGCATCGGTGTAGGCAAGCAACGCGCGCTGGGGTTCGCTGAAAAGCTTCGAAGGCCGCCAGTCCGCGATGGCGCTAACCTGTGCGGCTGTGAGCCCTTCCTTTAACGCATAGGCCGGTCCGTGTGCTTGCTGGACATATTCAACATCATTCAAAATCGCCACGCGGATGACGGCGAGCTCGCGGCTTTGGCCGTCGATCTCGGTGCCGTAGCGCACGGCTTGATTCAAGTCGAACCAAGCGTTGGCCAGCGCCGGGCTGTGCAGCATCAAACGATAGATGTTGATCAGCCGGCCGCCGCGCGCGCCTTTGATCTTGGCGATGGACTCGGCGAGCTCGGGATGTTCGGTTTCTTCGATTAATGGTACGCGTGCCATACTTTTCGCCGCCGCCGTGTAATTATTCCGATACTTAACCCAACAGCCACGAAATATCCATCCGTCGAATAACTGTTTCCACAGACACGACCCCGAAAAGCTTTTGAGCTATAATGACGGGATATCGAAGTCTGAGAGGGCACTATCTATGGAGCATCGCGAGCGTTGGAATAATCGATTGATGGCAATCGCAATTGGCTACGCTCTCGCACGCTCGGCATTGACGCTCCTCGATTGGCACGGGATTTATCTTAACGGGGGTCCTCCTTGCTCGGATTGCCGGGCTGATTTTCCCACTTTCTACGCGGCGGCAAAACTAGTTTGGCAGTCGCCTCATGCGCTTTACGATTACGCGCAGCAACTGATCATTCAAAGAACCATCGACGACCGCAACGGTGGTTCCGTTTTGCCGTTCGCGTACCCGCCCTTCACGGCGGTTGCGTTGATGCCTCTGGGTTGGTTGTCCTTTCGCGGCGCCTACGTGGCGATGACTCTCATCAATCTGCTGCTGCTCTTCCTGACACTCCGGTTGCTGATGCGCAAGCTGGGGCTCGGAAAAGAGCAGTCGACATGGTTGTGGCTGAGCGCCGTCTGCAACTACGGCATCCATTGGGTGTTGCTGCAGGGCCAGACTTCGCTGATCGTTTTAGCATTATTGACGGCATTTATGTTTGCGGCCCGTGAACGCGACGATCGACGGGCAGGATTTTGGGCCGGCTTGGTCTTTTTCAAACCGCAAATGTTGGCCATGCCCTTCATCGCGCTTTTCTTTCAGCGGCATTGGCGCGCGCTGGTTATCGCCGCGACTGTCGTCGTGGGACTGGCAGGATTTTCTGTCGCGCTGGTTGGCAATACAGGAATCGACCAATACCTGCGCTTATTGAGGTATTACGCCGCCACTGAAAGCGGTTTCGGCAGCGATCCCAAAAGCATGCATAACCTAAGAGCGCTGGCGCAATATTTCGTGCCGTTCGCGTACGCCAGTTACCTTTGGGTCGCACTGGTTGTCCCGGTGGCCCTGGCGACCATGTGGCTCAATTCACAAGCGCGTGAGAATGAAATCTCGCGAAGCTTCGTGTGGATTGGAAACTTTCTTGCCGCGATGCTGCTTACGCCGCATCTTTATTCGCATGATCTCGCCTTCATGCTGGTGCCGATTGCGTTGCTGTTGCACCTTTGTGGCATGCAAGTGCCGGCTCTGCTAGGTCTGTGTTTGATTCTCCACGGTTTTCTGCCGCTGGTGCCGCTGGTGTCTGGATACCTCATTCCGCCGGTGCTGCCGCTGATTTTTCTTGCTGGATTCTACTATTGCCTGCGCTCGGTACAGCGCGCGAATTTATCTGCCTCGACGTAAGTGGTTAACCCAAGCGTCGGAGCAACTTTGCGATTCGCCCCGCACGATCAGTTGACGCTGCGCCGTTCTAATCGGAGAGTGAAACTTGGCCTTTGAATATGAATTCGATTGCGCTTCGGTTGCTTGCTCAACACGGCGACCAGATTGACTAGCGGATTGCCATTCGCCGTGTAAGTCCGCGCCGGGCCGGCGGCGCGCATTTTGTTCACTTCTTCCTCGCTGGTGAAAAAACGCAGCAAAACTTCTTCGTCGCTGGCGCTCGGGCCGCCGTACTTTTGGCGCAGTTCCTCGAGTGTGTCGGTGGGGTGCGGCCGGTCGGCGATTTCTTTGGCGCGCGGCCGATGCAAGATTTTTTCTTTGACGTTTTGGTCCATGAACTGGGCGCCTTCTTTGCCCCAGATGCCCATGGCGTATTCAATGGTCTGATCGGTGACCTGTTTGTAGCGCTCGCCGACAATCACGTTGATCGCCGCTTGGCTGCCGACGAATTGCGATAGCGGCGT
>ORMF010760821.1_pt1 | contig 10366 bp, 8 predicted proteins | sample 1779871 | NCBI WGS metagenome assembly ORMF01 (sample SAMEA104232316, study PRJEB22302) | groundwater metagenome | biome: forest; feature: aquifer; material: groundwater | place: USA | collected 2011-08-07 | depth 5.4 m | reverse complement strand
CTGTAAAATTGTTGTGCCTTCAATTGTTTATCTTTATTCTTGTATGTTTCAAAAAGCCCAGCAAAATGGTAGTTACACAGCAACAAGTGTTGAAACGATGATCGCTCCAGGGGTGAGGGTTGATGGAGAAGTGGCAAGTCAGGGGAATATTACAGTTGAGGGTGAAGTACATGGGAGTATTAAAACAGATCAACATCTACGCGTAGGCAAGGAGGCTAAAATTTCGGCCAATATCAAAGCGCAAACCGCTTTTATATCGGGTCAGGTGCAAGGAAACTTAAAAATTAAGGACAAATTGGAAATTACGGAAACTGCAATAATTGTTGGTGATGTTGAAACAAAAACGATCGTGATCGCTGAGGGTGGTATTATCCATGGAAAGATTATCATGCTCACCGACGCGAAGATTAAAGATTTAAAACCACAGGCAAAGTCCGAGACTAAAATTTCAGAGGAAGAACAAGTATAAAGGGGTATTGTGTACTCCTATCTTTATAACGAAAAACTGTCGCTCTCGGGATATCATCGTGCAGTAGCTGCTATAGAAACGCGCCTGCACGATCTTGATATACAAGGAAAAATCTGCCGCCTTACCCCCATGAAGAATCCACGTGAGCTTGTTGAACAAGAGTTTCACCGTGGAGTGAAAACGCTTGTTGTGGTTGGTGACGATGTATTTGTGGAACGTATTGTGACGATTATCGCCACCCAAGGGTGGGATATGATCTTAGGAATTATCCCCGTCGGTAGCGGCACTCACGATATTGCAAAATCTCTTTCAATCCCACTGGGTATTGATGCATGTAATATCTTATCGTATCGCATGGTACGAACGCTGCGCATCGGGCGTGTGAATAGTCGTTTTTTTCTTACCAGTGTTCAGTGTACTGGAATGCTGACTGTGGACTGCGGCGGATTGTTTCGCGTTTCTTCACCCCACAACAAACCTATTTCGGTTGTGGTCACAAATAATCCTTATGAAGAATCAACTGTGGGGCGCGGTATCCCCGCACTAAAACTACGTGTTATTTCACACCACGCCAAGGGTCTCTTAGCGCGAAGTAAGGTGGAAGAGAGTTTATTTGTCAGCCATCGTTTTTCGATCGACGCGCGGGATCGATTGACGGTAACTATTGATGATCATCAAGTTACGACAACGCCACCAATTACTATTGAAAGTTCCTCTATTAAACTAAAAATGATCACGGGCGCGCTGCGCCCGTCTGTGCGAGCAACATTGAATGCCCGCCCACCGATCAACAGACAACCAGACACACAGGAATACGGGTGGTGAGAAAGGAGGTGAGACGCAGGAGGAATAAAAAAACACCCCCCGCCGAATCGGCGGGGGGTGTTTTAGTTCTTCATCTTTTGTGTATGGAGGGAGTGTACTCTTTTTTTGAGCGAGGACTGTGTGAGGGAGGGATTGACCGGTTGAGGTCGACTTTTGCTGATGGCCAATCCCGGTGCCCGATGGCACCCGAGTTCCACAGCCAAAAAAAGAATGAACGCCCCCTGGATGCCTCCTCTTTTACCCGTCGATGGTGGGCAGGGGTTGTGTGAGTATTGAAGGTTCCACCACACGGACCATACCATCGTCAACAACCATTTTTTCAATGGTGATGGAAACAACGGCAGTTCGTGGGATCACCCGCTCTGAGGCGAAAGGTGAAAAATATGGGAATTGCGCAACAATGTACTCCACCACCAATTGTTTTTCGGCGTCGAGGGTGAAGCGAGTGATTCGTCCAAAATGCTCCCCAGATTTTGTATAGACTGGAAGGTGGAGAAGTTGGTTGTCGGAAATCCTCATATATACCCGTGGTTTACTTTCGAAAGACGTACCATTGCTGTGCGGTTAATAAAATAGTAGAAACCGCCCAATACAACGAAAGTCCTGCAGGAATTTGAAGCCCCACCACCACCGTGATGATCGGGAACACATACAACATTTGTGTGTTCATTGTGGCCATCATCTTCTCGTCCTTCCCACCATCTGCTGGGGCGGCTGGAGCACTCCGGGGCAGTGAACGCGCTTGAAGAAATTGAGTAAATCCAGCGATCACAGCCATCACAGCGTTGGAATGGGTAAGATTCACCCCTAAAAATGATGTAATAATAATTTGTGGCACCTGTACAAAAGAATAGAGTGCTTCTTTTGGAATTGATGCGTCGCTCAGTCCCACTTGTAACGCTTGATACAATGCCCAAAGAATGGGTAACTGCACCAATACCATCAAGCATGAAGAAAAGGGATTAACATTATGTTCTTTATACAATCCCATCAACTCCCGAGAAAACGCTTCCTTATTTGCACCATGTTTCTTTTTAAGGTCGTTAATTTTTGGCTGTAATTTTTTCATTGATTGCTGAGCAACCAACGAACTATTCATGAATGGATACAGCAGGGCCCGCAGCGCAATCGTGATGAGAATGATCGCAACCCCAATATGCCCCCCCACAACACCGGTGAGCCAAATCAAAAGGTTGAATAGTGGTTCGTAAAAAATACTATTAAATAAGGCAATCATGTAAGTGGAACATCATCAACTCCCCCCGGGCTAGCTGGGTGACATCGAGCGATGCGTCGAATAATAAATAAGAGTGCAGTAGGACTTGAGTGTTTGATAAAAGCGGTGCGTGCGTAATCGGAGCAGGACGGGTACCAGCGACAGATGCGGGAAGCCCCAAACACATACCGCCACTGATGATCCCACGAGAACAGATGTTGATATAATCGAATGACGGCAAGAGCGAGTGCACGAATGGTTTGATCGATATTGCTCATAGAAATACACTCATCTTGAAGTGAATTGTGGACGCGGTGGTGTAAGGCGATGAGAAAGCTGAAGAAAACAATCCATCAACTCCGCTCGTAGAACAGATTCATTGGGGACCACTTTCGTCACCACCACCATTGCTTCAAGGATGGGGGTTGGATGGTTGTTGGTCCATTGGTTAATCTCAGCGAAGAGAATGCGGCGAATCCGATTACGCCGTGTTGCAAGTTTTGATATTTTAACAGAAACAACAACCCCCCATCGGTGAGATGGTGTTGGGGAACGCCGCCACAACAATCGTAAGTGGGGGGTTCGGACTGCGATTCCCCGGCGGTACAGCGCTTGAAACTCACGTGTAGTTCGTAAATGAGCGACAGGCATGGAATTAGCTCTCATTCGATACAGTGAGTTTCTTACGGCCCTTTCCACGACGACGCGACAGCACCGTTCTCCCATTTGCCGTCTTCATTCGTGAACGAAAGCCATGTTCTTTTGCGCGGTGTCGTTTCTTAGGCTGATATGTTCTTTTTGGCATATAATGTTGTACGAAAATAAGTGAGTATTATGGTAATTATTAACATCTCAAAGTCTACCATGACACACCCTTTCAGTAAAGAAGGTGTTTTGTAGATCCTTCTTATCCACAATTCATCCACAGGTGATAAACGCTAATTATTTATGATATTCCATTCTGTTGTGGACATATCCACACCTGTGCTATCCTATGGGTAGGATATAAACTTTCTTTTTTTCATCATCGGGCCGCGTCTCAATGGACATTACGCGGCATGATTCTGTTAAATCATATGAATAATGAACAATTGTGGCAGGCAGTGTTGGGTGAATTAGAGTTATTAGTGAGTCGTGCGAATTTTAGCACATGGTTTAAGGATACCTCTATCGCTTCTTATGAAGATGGAAAGGTAGTTATTCGGGTTCCGAATGCTTTTACACAAGCCTGGCTTGAAAAAAAATACCACCCTGCAATTATTAAAGCTCTTTCTAATATTACACGAGAGTTGGTGAAAGATGTTATCTATAAAGTCGAAGTGTTACGAACACCTCTTCATTCTTCCGCTCCGATGAGCGTCATGATGCCAGCCACCCCCCAACTACCGTCCCAATTGGCGGGTGGGAACAACCTCCACCAGCAGTTCGACACACAATCAAACGGGGTGAATAAAAAGTACACATTTGACACCTTTATTGTGGGGAAGGCAAATGAATTAGCTCACGCCGCATCGTTGGCGGTCGCTACAGCACCAGGAAAGGCCTATAATCCTTTATTTATGTATGGCGGTGTGGGTTTGGGGAAAACTCATTTGATGCATGCTATTGGTAACAAAGTCCGCGAACAAAACCCGAACGTAAAAATTCTCTACGTCACTTGTGAACGATTTACGAACGATTATATTCATGCTGTGCGTAATGGTCATGGAAAAGAGTTTAACGACCTGTATCGTGGGGTAGATATATTAATGGTGGATGATATCCAATTTCTCACTGGAAAAGAAGGGACGCAAGATGCCTTTTTTCACACATTTAATGAACTTCACCAACAAAATCGGCAGATCATTATTAATTCAGACCGCCCCCCAAAAGCAATTGCTACCCTTGAACAACGTCTCCTTTCACGATTTGAATGTGGGATGATTGCTGATGTTTCTCAACCCGATCTTGAAACACGGATTGCTATATTAGAATCAAAGTGTCAAGAACGAGATGTCGTATTAAATCATGATATTTTACAATTTATTTCTGAAACAATTCAAAGTAATATTCGTGAACTTGAAGGAGCATTAAATAGGATCCTCGCCCACCGTGATCTCCACCACATTGATTTAACAGTAGAGGTGGTTCGTTCTATTCTCTTAAGTCTGCACGAAAACCAACCCCAACAAAAATCATTTAATATTCGTGGATTGATTAATACAGTGGCGGGGTATTATGACCTCACACTTGATGATTTAATGGGAAAAAGCCGGATGAAACGGCTAGCGCTCCCTCGGCAGATCATGATGTACCTTATGCGCAAAGAAATGAAAAGTTCTTTTCCCACCATTGGACAAGAGGTGGGGGGGCGTGACCACACAACCGCTATTCACGCGTATGAAAAAATAAGTAGAGAGATTCAAGAAGATGAAAAAATACGAACAGATATAGAACTCATTAAGCAAAGGTTGTATTCATTTGCTGTGTAGAAGTTGTGGATGGAGTGTGAAAGGTTGGGGGAGAAAAGGTGGAAGTTTTTATTACTCCACCTTTTTAATTAAATATACCCAAACCATACACCACTTTTCCACAATCCACAGAAAGTTATTAACATATATTTATATCTTAATAAAAGCAAATAATAGAGTTATACACACTTATCCACACTGTTAATATCACTAATTGACTTTATTTATATATAAACTAAGATATGGTAGTTGTGTGTATAAGTCACCAACTGGGTTTAGGTATTGATTTGAATTGTTATGAAATGTTCAATTCTTAAAGAAAATCTTTACAATGGGTTGGTAGTGGTGAGCTCTATTACATCAAAAAACCTCACACTCCCCATTCTACAAAACGTCCGAATCAACGCAACACAAGGGGCGATTGAATTCGCAACCACAAATCTTGAAATTGGTATTCGGCACACTATTCGGGGGAAGGTGGATGAGGTGGGTGAAATTACTGTCCCTGCACGGGTCTTTTTAGAAATTGTGAGCACACTTCCCAACGAACGAGTTGATTGTTCGACAGAGGGGAACACTCTTACAATCCAGTGTGCGCAACTCAAAACAGTGTTGAGGGGGATTTCTGCAGAAGAATTTCCTGTCATCCCCACACTTAGTGGTGGAGTAGAGGTGGTGTGTGAGAGTAAGGAGTGCGCTGATGCGTTGGCTCAAGTATTATTTTCAGCAGCCACCGATGAAACACGGCCAGAAATCCACGGAGTTTTTTTAAAGGCAGAGGACAAAGTGTTATTATTTGCTTCCACTGACAGTTTTCGGTTGAGTGAACGATCCATCCCTACCACCACAAACATTCCTGAGGCACAAACAAGGATTATTCCACAACGCACCCTTCATGAATTAGAGCGGCTCATTACACAAAACCCCAATGCCACCACCGTACATCTCATAATTGGGGAGAATCAACTCTCTATTCATTGTGGGGATAGTGAGATTATCAGCCGTCTTATTGAGGGGAAGTATCCCGACTACACACAAGTCATCCCCACAAACGCTAAAACAACAATCACCGTCTCTACAAAAGAGCTCTTAGGGTTGGTGCGGGGAGCGAGTTTATTTTGTCGTAGTGGGATGAATGATGTGCATTGCACGTTTTCAGGTGAAAAAGGAACAATGCGTGTGCAGGCGGCCAACACACAGGTGGGGGAGTATGATGCGACCGTCGCTGCGCAAATCACGGGGGAAGAAAATGATATCACACTTAATTATCGATATCTTCTTGATGGACTGAGTGCGATGAAAAGCGACATGGTCATTCTTAAGATGACCGAGAAGAACAGCCCGATGTTGTTAAGCGGTGCGGACGCCAAACGGAAATATCTGCATTTGATTATGCCGATTAAGCAGTAGTTATTCTATCTTTTTTCCCACAACCTCACGGAGAAGTTTTAATGGTACACGGTCGAGCTCTGTAATGGGTTCATGAAGGACTCTTACGCCAATGGTATCCCCTGGGATTTTAATGTAGATGGGACCCCCCTTAGTCTCTCGTAAAATTCCAACAACCTTTCCATTACCCAAGTTTAATTCGAATTTTTTACCACAATTATCCTCATTAGAAAAATAACTCGTTAATCGGCGATATTGTTCCAACATAGTTTGATGTATTCCTGTAGAAGTGAGGTATTGTCGAAGACGATCAGGCGCACCATAACTCAATCGTTCATCAAAAGGAATATGTGATTCTTCCAGCGCAACAGGAAGATTGTCAGGCGCTGACTCTTCGCGTCCAGTGGTCTGTTTACTCACTATCCCACCACCCAATACTAAACCAGCTGCCACAGCGCCGCTCCCCACCTCTGGTCCCAATATTAGTGAGCTGCGAGGGCCGGATGCAGGATCTTCTTGTTGGCCTGGTGTGGGGGGTTCATCGGGGAGGGGGCTACGATTGGGCGCGTCCGGGTTAGGATCGTTTGCAGAAGGATCAGTGGTTGGTGGTGTTTCTACCGCAGGGGGGGTGGAGGCTGGTGTGGCTGGCTGTGCTTCTGTTGGTGGAAGTGTTGGTGTAGGTTCAGGAGGAGGGGGTGGCGCAGGGGGTTCTGCAACTGGTGCAGACTCGGGCGGGGTCGCTGGCGCAGATTCCGCGTGAGTGGATGGCACAGAGGGTGCGCTCGGTGTTGCTGGTGTGGGTTCGGGTGCTGGCGGCGGCGGGGCTGTGGGGGGAGCTGCAGGTGGTGCACTTGGGGTAGAAGGGGTTGGGGGTTCCATCCCCGCTTGCTGCCACGCCTGTTCTTTCAGGTGTTTAAGGTTGGTGATCATGTGTTGGATGTTTTCTTCCGGCGGTTTCGACGCATCGTTATTTCCAAATAACGAGATTGGGTGTAAGTTTGGTTTTTCAGCAGTGGGGAACAGGGCTTGATGGCCCACTCGATACACAGTCATACCCGGCAGCCCATGGGGTCGAGGGTCATTATCCATTTTTAGCCAAAAACGTATTTTATTGGCCGTGTCCTCAATCATCACTTCATGGTTCTTGTGGTCTAATATTTGGACCACCTCAAATCCTGCGCCCTCAATCACGCGGTTAAACACCTGCTGTGGATCGTGGTCTGGAGTGGATGCGACCAGCGCTTCCATCGCGCTGCGCTGGGCCGCTTGTTTATACTCTGGTGTTTCTTTCTCTATCTCATGGAGCTCATTAAGATCAGGGGTTGTTTCCAACTCCCCTGTGGCCAACCGCAGTGGTGCGGTCAGGAATGTGTCGTTGTAGTTCATCTTTAAGTGATCGGTAACTGCGTTCGGCCACCCTCCATGTGCTAAGGAGTATTGCTGAAAGTCACTCAGCGCTTTTATAGGGTTCCACCGACCAGACCAGGCCTCAGAACCAATCCATCCAAACGTCGCCACCTTTGCCCAGCCAGCCACTGCGTCGATTGTTCGTTCCTTCCATCCGGTGCGCTCTTTCATTTTCCCTTGGAATGTCACAGACCGGCCCAGTTCAACACTTCCTTTCCGTACTGCATCTTTTCCACTCTGCCAATCCCCAACCAGTTGCGTCATCTTCTTTTTGAAGGCGCTGTCTGGGATCGCAGATTCGTCCTCGAGTTTTTGGCGTTGGTGGTATTCTTTTACCGACCGTTCAGCCAGCGCCAACACACCATACCCAATGCCGCGCACTAATTTGAGGTTATGCATCAACGTGGCTAGGTTAAAGGCGTCGCGCACCACGCGTTGGCCGCTCACCGTTGAGCCGATGTAGTCATCCGCTACTTGAAGAATTTCATTTTCATAGCGTTCTGTTTCAAACTTTTGATCGCTCTGGTATTGCTCTAACAGCGTCTTGACCCGCACCTTCATGGTTTCTTTCCAGTCTTCTGGGACATACTTCAGGGTATCAATCTGCCGTTGAATCGACTCCGCTTTAAACTCAACAACATTCATCACGCCCGGAGTCTCAGGTCGATTGGCAATGCGCTGCTCCCGCACCAAGACCATATAGTCTGCGAGGGTTCGCTTAAATCGCAGTTTCTCTTCCTGCACTTCTTTGCCCCATCCCCATCCTTTTCCTAGTTTGTGTTCAAGCCAATCCTGCGTTTCTTTGCTCAGCATACCGCCGATTTTATCAAGGCCCCACTTTGGAAGTGTGTAACCAATCGACACACCCGTGCCGTTAGCGAGCATGCTGATCACCGCAATCGCGGCCTGGGCGCTGGTAAGACCCGCTAATGCCTCACGGGCCTTACCCCAAACCAAATGTTTTTCTGCATCCAGCATGCCGCCAATAGCTCCTTGAGCAGTCTCCCAGTTATTCAGTATGAACGTCCACATGGTGTCCGTGTTGGCATATGGGTTGATATACCGGATAAAATCTTTCAGCGCTCCTGGCCCTGTAAGAAGAAATTCCTTCACTTTCTCCCAGCCTTCGGGGTGAGGATGATCGCCAGCAACCTTGTCTTGTCGAGCGGCGATGTCACCTTCCAATGATTTTTGTACGCCCTTTAACCGCTCCAGTCCGGCCAAGCGAGCGCGGCCTTCGGGCGTTTGCACGAGGTCTGCTTTTTTGCGCTCGAGCAATGCCGCCTGCTCATCGACATGAGTAATACCACTGCGTTTAGCCGCTATCTCGCGGTCAGTGGTTGCAATTTCAACCTCAAGTGCTTTCTTGAGTTCTTCAGGGGTTGGTGGAGGTGGTGGGGTTTCGCCAGGGGGGGCCATACGGTAAAGATTTATGAGTTTTTCGTCTACTGTCATTTGTCATTCCCGCCTTGAGCGGGAATCCAGACAAAAACATAAAATAAGTGAATTCTTGTTGATTTTTATTTCCTGGATCCCGGATCAAGTCCGGGATGACAGTAAACTCGAAGTCCTGCGGTTACTGTTTAGGTCTTGTTCACCTCGGCAAAGAGGCGCTCAACGGTTTCTTTTATCAGCGGTATTCGATTCTTCTTTGTAGTTGTGTTGGATCCGTGCACTGTTGTGATGACTGTGTTGGTAAAATCGTCCACCGGAATTTCAACCGTGAAGCCGGTAAAAATTTCAATGGTAAAATTCGTCACAATCACGGCCCCTCCTCGTTCTTTTGGTGTAATGTCCTGTTCAAGGCTTGGTTTAAATGTTGGTGGGGGGGTAATATGCAACGATGTCAAGTATGCTCCAAATTCGTTGTTTACTTTTTCAACAGCCGTTCGTTCTTGTTTGTAGAGTGTATGGCGTGTTGCAAAGTCTGGAGGTACAGGAACCGGAATAGCTTCGCCGTCTGGGAAGAGAATTCCGCGAGCGCGCACGATCGATGTGCCATCTTCCGAAAGGCCGTACTCAATACCATCATAGGTGAATCGCCAGATGTCTTTGAGTGTGGCGGTTTCCGGTTTGGGAGTATTGAGAACATCTTTCTGATAAAAGTCGGTGATCAATTGTTTATCTAGTCCAAGCTTTGTGGCGAATACAGCAATAAGTTCGTTTCGTTCTTTATCTATTTGTGCTTTCTGTTCTTCCTGCTCCCAGTTTTTGTTTGAATATTTTTTATACAGTGTTTCAATATGTTCTTTGGTCATGGGCCCCTCCACTTTCGGCCCTCGTTGGACCCATCCATCTACCGGTGAGATTTCTCGCACCATTGATTGATCAGGATGATCGAGTGGGAAGCGGACATCGAAGAATACCCTTTCCTCCGGTTGAGTGGGGCTAGAGATGTGAAACGATGCTTTCACAATATTTTCTTTGTCTATAAAGACTAGCCCGAGAAATGTTGGCGCAGGGTCTATGTGTAGGTTTTCCAAAAAGACACGGAACGCCTCAGCAGCCAGCTCGCGTCGAGGGTCTTCCGGTGGGAGAGGAGGCTCTTCCGGCGGGGCCGGCGGAGAAGTGTTGGGCTCCTCCCCTTTGTGTAAAGGGGAGGTTGGGAGG
>ORMF010207620.1_pt1 | contig 10366 bp, 10 predicted proteins | sample 1779871 | NCBI WGS metagenome assembly ORMF01 (sample SAMEA104232316, study PRJEB22302) | groundwater metagenome | biome: forest; feature: aquifer; material: groundwater | place: USA | collected 2011-08-07 | depth 5.4 m | reverse complement strand
AATGAAGTAGGTCCCGGATTTCGGCAATGTGGTGATTAATAACCCGGGGACACGAATAGCCTCCAGACGTGATTGCAGGTCGGCATAATGCAACGTGAGTTTCTGTAATTCGCTGGCTATCGCGTCCCGCGCACGCCCCATATCCTCGCGTTCAGTGACGAGCGTCTGTTGCCGACGCTCGACTTCTGCCGCCTCGGCGCGCAGCCGACTGACCTCTCGCGTCAATGCCTCGTTTTCCGCAGTGAGGCCGTCGAGACTCTTGGCAACGTTGTCATGGCGGCGGACAAGCAGTTCGCCTTGTTCTTGCGCCTGGTGCAGCGCCTGATCGAGGCGATTGTTTTCCGCCGTAATGAGGTCGATTCGCTCGGCCATGACCTGGGCCTGGCTGGTCAGTTCGGATAGTCGCCGTTCCAGCGCCGCCTTCTCGTCCGCAAGGCGCCGATTGTCATTCTCCGTCTCTTCCAGAGTCTGGACCGTGCCTCCATAACGGTTGGCAAGATCTTGCAGTCCATCCGACAGCGTGACGATGCGTTGCGCCAATGCCTCATTCTCCGCCCCCAAACGGTCACGCTGGTTAGCGGCCTGCCGATTTTCGGCTCGAACGACTTCAAGGTCCTCCACCACCGCGGCGTGGTGAAGCACGACTTGCTGAAATTCGTGCGAAAGCGTAGTCACCTGATCGGAAAGCCGCGTGCCTTCCATCTGCCGCTGATCGCGTTCGCTGATCAGGCGCAGATTGGTCTTGCTGATCTGGCTCAGTTCATTCGATACCAGCTCGACCTGGCGGACGAGAGCGGCATTTTCCGCCGCTGCTGCCGCCTGTTCAGCTTGCAATTTGGCTGCTTCCGTCGCCGCGCTGTCGATCGCTTGCTGCAATTCTGAGGCCTTTATACGTAACAGCTCGGCCTCGCGGGAGGCCGTGTCGATCCTGTCGTATAACTTCCGGAAAGGCAGACGAAGTAGCGTCTTCAGCACGTCAGTTTACCCTGCGGCAGCAATTTGGGCGATGACAATGGGAAGCTGACTGAATCATACAATTGGACCTCGTTGGAAGCCCGGTTCATTCTTTTAGGTTTTTTGTATATCACGATTATGCTGGTTGCTAGACGCAAACTTACAAAGCCCTTGAGCCCGTCAATCAGCGTGCATTAAGCGCGTATTCACCCTGTGTTGGGCTCAAGCAATGCGCAGAGCGTTCCCGTTGTTCTATCCACTTTAGCGCCTCAAGTTTGCGACGATCTGCTGGCTTGCTACGTCAATTGTAAGTGAGCTCCTTCGCAATTTTGCGATTGTAGGCAAAGCGCAGTTCCGGATCGCCGTCACTGAATTCAGTTAGCTGTTTGCAGATATAGCTGAGCAGTTCGTTTGCCCTCGCCAGTTCGTTCGGGGTCAATCGTCTGTTCGCCATGGCCGTCCCGTTGCTTGCGAGACCTGTACACTAGTTCAGTCCATTCCCTGTTTCCAGGGGATAATCCGATATTTTAGTCATGGATTGCCGATGTTAACGGCCTTCTGGCACTTGCGCCTCGCTGGCGCTAATGTCACTCAGCTGATTATTGGTTGTCTGGAGGTTGCCGGATGAATTGGGTTGACACTCGCGGTGCCGAGAGGGCTGCGAGGGTTGTTATTGTTTCGCGACGACTGGACATCGGAGGAACCGAAAAACATATCGCGCAAATCCTGCCGGAACTGCGCCGGCGTGGAATCGATGCATCGCTTTTCGTGCTGGAACGTGGCGGCGCGCTCGAGTCACCACTTGCAGCCAGTGGGACACCCGTCTTCGGTCCGATGTTCAAGAAGACAGTTCTCTTTAAGCGATTGCGCAGCGCATGGCATCTTTTTCGCCACCTTCGCAGACATCGGCCCGACATCGTACATTTTTTTCTTCCTGAGTCTTATTTGGTCGGCTCTCTGGCATCAATGTTTGCCGGAAACAAAGTTCATATCATGAGCCGCCGCTCGCTCGCCAACTATCAGACACGACATCCGTTTCTAGCACCGTTCGAGAGATGGCTGCATTCGTATACTGTGGTATTGCTCGGAAATTCAAGAGCTGTTGTCGGCCAATTGGCACAAGAGTGTTCTGATTTGACAAAGATTGGACTGATTTACAACGGCGTCAAACGCACACCCGCAATCAGCCACGACACGCGAATGAAGCTTCGACAGGATTTGGGGCTCTCGCCTGATTGCTTAGTATTGACCATCGTAGCAAACCTCATTGAGTACAAAGGTCACAGAGATCTCTTGGATGGTTTGGCTCTTGTGGATGATCAACTGCCACAAGGGTGGCGCCTGCTTATCGTCGGTCGCGATGACGGGGCTGGCAATTTGCTTAAAGCGCGCGCCGTGGCGAATGGAATAAATGACCACATACTGTGGCTCGGCGAGCACCAGGATATTGACCGGTTTTTTAGTGTCGCTGACATTGCAGTGCTCTGTTCCCATGAGGAAGGATTTTCAAACAGTTTGATTGAGGCGATGGCGCAGGGGCTGCCGGTGATTGCAACTGCCGTCGGCGGCAATGTTGATGCGGTCGTGCACGGAGAAACTGGTTTGCTTGTTCCGGTCAAAGCTCCAAAAGAGCTCGGGGCGGCGATTGTGACTTTGGCTACGGAATCTGAACTTCGTTCGCGTCTCGGGGCGGCGGCTAGGAGCCGTGCCGAAGATCTATTCTCAGTTGATGTTTGTGGGCAGCGCTACATGAATCTTTATACCGGTATGGCACGAGTCGCTCGCATGCCAGTGCAATCAATTATTGATCCGTCCACAATCGCGCGTCCCTCGACAACGAAGACATTTTCCGGCAGCAAACATCGTCGGATTTTGCACGTCATTCCCGATCTTGGGATTGGTGGTGCAGAAATGATGCTGACGCAAATAATCACTACACAAGATCTGCGGCAAACCGAGATGATGGTCGTTAGTCTCTTGCCTGGCGGCATGTATGCCGATCAGATACGGAAGGCGGGTGGGACAATCGTGGAGCTCGATTTCAAGTCAATGGGGGGGATGTTTTCAGGCATCATAAAATTGGCTCGCCTGATTCGGGCCTTCCGGCCCGATATCGTTCAAGGGTGGATGTACTATGGGGATCTCGCGGTATTGCTCGCCCTATACCTGTCCCGCCATCGCGGGAATATACAACTGTTCTGGGGCATTCGTTGTTCCGATATGGAGTTTGCACTGTATAAAATTCAATTGTGGCTGGTAGTACGAGCTTGCGCAATGCTGTCATTCTTACCCGATCTGGTGATCGCCAATTCGACGACGGGAATAAAGGTCCATTTGGCGATGGGATACCGACCGAAGCGCTTGGCTGTCGTGCCCAATGGCGTCGATGTAACGCGGTTTCAGCCCGATCCGATTGCACGACTGTCGGTGCGGCAAGAACTTGGCATACCGGAGGATGCAATTGTGCTCGCTCACGTCGCGCGTGTCGATCCGATGAAAGATCATCAGACATTTTTGTCAGCAATGGCTGATCTGCCTGACTACTACGCGCTCTTGATTGGCGCGGGTACCGAGCAACTCTCCACTACGTCGAGCATTCGATGCCTAGGGCTGCGTATCGATATGCCGCGCCTATATGCTGCCGCTGACTTCGTGGTATCAAGCTCCGCATTTGGAGAGGGCTTTTCGAACGTCATCGCGGAGGGCATGGCATGCGGATTGCCGACGGTTTCAACTGATGTTGGGGATGCAATGGCTATAATTGGTGATACTGGTTTCGTGGTACGCCCACGGGATGCAAATGAACTTGCGGCAGCGATACGAACTTTGGCTTCAGAATCGTTTGCACAAAAGGTCGCGCGTTCAGCGCGGGCACGCGCCAGGATTATTGAAAACTTTTCACTCGAGCGCAGCATTGAACATTTTAACGAAATTTACCTCGGCAGTACTTAAAGGGTGCGAGGTTGGCTGAACCTTGCCCGCCGCGTACCGGCCCGGGACGCCGTTAGCGCGGAGGCAAGGTCTACTGGTTGTATGCGCCCGAAGTTCGAGTGCATCGGCAAAGGCAAGGCGCATCGGCCCTACGAATTCGAAGTTAAGTTGAACATCGAAACCGCGCGGATTATTGGCCTATCGGGCCGTCTTGGCGGGCTTGCAGCAATCATCGAAGTTAGCGTTCCCGCCTCGGCGCAGACCACGATCGCGACCTTGATGGGTCAACCGCGCGGACGACATTTCTCAGCCGTACCGATTGACAAAACGTCGAATTCAGAGTTGCGTTATAGCCTACACGCTACCAAAGCGAGCGGGCCATTTTATACAGGGAGGGTCTAAACGTGCGTGCATTCAGCCGAGCCTTAACCTTTGTCGGAATGGGTTTTGTTCTTGTTCTTCTGCATGCGCTGCCCGCTCAGGCGCAGGCAACGCGTACCTGGGTTTCAGGAGTGGGCGACGACGCCAATCCCTGCAGCCGAACAGCGCCGTGCAAGACATTTGCCGGAGCCATATCGAAGACCGCGGCCAATGGCGAAATCAACGCCATTGACGCGGGCGCCTTCGGCACCGTCACCATCACCAAGTCGATCACCATCAACACCGAAGGCTTGGAATCCGGTGTGCTGGGGACCGGCACCAATGGCATCACCGTCAATGCTGGCGCGAACGACGTGGTCGTCTTGCGGGGCCTCGACATTGACGGGTCTCAGGGCGCCGGTGCGAGCCCCGGGTTGAACGGCATCCGCTTTCTTGCTGGCGGGGCGCTCCACGTCCAGAAATGCCTGATCAGGAATTTCAAAGGCGCGTCGCCGAACGGTTTTGGAATCCTGTTTACGCCGAACAGCGCGAGCAAGCTGTTTGTCTCGGACACGATGATTTCCAATAACGGCGCCGCAGCGACCGGCGGGGGAATTATAATCAAGCCCTCGGCGGGAGGCAGCGCCAAGGTGGCATTGGATCGGGTCCGGTTGGACGGCAACACCTCCGGGTTCAATATCGACAACTCCGCGGGAACTGGAAGCAATTCGTACATTCGTGACAGCACGATCACCGGCAACAATCAAACCGGGATATCGTTCCTTTTCACTGCCGGCGGAGGAGGCGGGAGCCTCTTTGTCGATGGCACCGGCCTCTTTAGCAACGGCGGATTAGGCATTACGGCGAATGGCAACGCTGCCACCATGTTCGTTAGCAACTCGACCATAACGCAGAACAACGGCGGCATCAGTACCGTCAACGGCGCGCAAATATTCTCGTTCCAGACAAACAATCTCATCAACAATTCCGGAAACGATGGAGCGTTTACGCCACCCGTCCAAGCCCAACAGTGACAACCATCCGATGCGGGATCGCACCGGATGGTCTTCACGCTGTCTATCGCCCCTGACGCCTGCGGAACAATCGAAGGAGACCATGATGAAACGGACAATAATTGCGATGGTGGCCGTGGCGGCATTTGCGGCGCCCACATTCGCTCAAGCGCCCCAGCCGCTCATCAACTGGCGAGGCATGACGCTCTACATCTCAGATCAGGACACCGGGGGAACCTCGAATTGCAACGCCCAATGTGCCGCCAACTGGCCGCCGCACTTGGCGGCCGCTAATGCGCAGGGCACTGGCAACTGGAGCGTCATCACCCGCGGCGACGGCAACAAACAATGGGCCTATAAAAGCAAGCCGCTTTACACCTACAAGAACGATGCCAAGCCCGGCGACACGAGCGGCAACGGACAAAATAACAACACTTGGCATACCGCGATGCCCTGAGTGTCCGTCCGGAAAGATGTGCCTGATTTGACTCATTTTTCTATTCCAAAAAAATCCGGTGAATTGCCGGGGAAGCCCTTGCTGGCAAAACTGTGCCAACTTTTGTTCAATACTTTCAATGGAAACTTTCCGGACAGACACTGAGGGTATACGGTTCCCGGCGGCAGCTTCCGCCGGGCTCATCGATTGACGCTATGCAATACGGCCAATGAAGATTTTGCTCGCTTTCTCTTGTGCCGAAAGCGCGCTCTTATTGCGTTTGCAACGCGCATGAGTTTCGCTACTATGGCTCTTAAGAACTCCCCCATATGTAGCGTGCCATGCATTCACAGGTCTTTTTCCGCGAAGCCAGTCAGATTTGCCAAGAGATCGATTTGCACAAAATCGAAGCTCTTGCGGAAGAGCTTCTAAACTTAAGAAGCCGAGACGGACGTCTGTTTTTGCTGGGCGTTGGCGGCAGTGCCGGCAATTGCAGTCACGCCGTGAATGATTTTCGAAAGCTTTGCGGCATCGAGGCCTATAGTCCGATTGATAACGTTTCCGAATTGACGGCGCGGACAAACGACGAGGGCTGGGAAACCGTGTTTGCGGGTTGGCTCCAGGTGAGCCGACTCTCCGGCAACGATGCCATCCTCATCTATTCCGTTGGCGGTGGTGACGCCCAACGCAATGTCAGCATGAATATTGTGAAAGCAATCGACTACGCAAAGTCCAAGGGCGCGAAAGTGTTCGGAATAGTCGGAAGGTCAACCGGGCACACTGCAAAACAAGCTGATGTCGTCGTGGTCATACCGGAAGTTAATCCGGATCGGATCACCCCTTTGTCGGAGGCCTTTCAGGCCGTCGTCTGGCACTGTCTTGTTTCGCACCCCAAGCTACAGAAGAACGCGACCAAGTGGTGACTAGGGCTGTCTTTCTCGACCGCGACGGCGTCCTCAACGCCAATTCAGAGCGAGACGGCCGCCCGGTTGCCCCCACGACCCTTGAAGAGTTCCATATCTTGCCGGAGGCCGTGGAGGCGGTTCGTCGCCTCAAGGCGGCCGGTTTCGTCCTCGTGGTAGTGACCAATCAGCCCGATGTTGCGACGGGTCGCACGTCCCCAGCAGCGCTCGATGCCATGCACGCCGAGCTCAGGCGAAAGCTGCCCCTCGATGATATTAAGGTTTGTCATCATGTCGACGCGGATCGCTGTCAATGCCGCAAACCACAGCCCGGAATGCTTTTGGAGGCGGCGGCCGAATGGCACATCGACCTCGCAGCGAGCTATCTGATTGGTGACCGTTGGCGTGACGTGGAGGCCGGGCGTGTAGCGGGATGTTCCACGATTTTTCTGGACTATGGGTATCCACAGGATGGACCAAACCGGCCAGATCAGGTAGTGCACTCACTGCGAGAGGCTGTAGATTATGTCTTAAATCACGAGTGGTTAAGGGGAGCATCGTGACAATGTCGACCGCCCAGAGTCTTAAGATCAAGATTTTCGCTGACGGAGCCGATATTAAGGGCATCCGCGAGGCTGCTGCGAATCCCCTTATCAAGGGCTTCACCACCAATCCCACGTTGATGCGTCAGGCCGGGGTTAATGACTACAAAGCCTTTGCGCTGGACGTGTTGAAGGTCGTGCCGGATCGGCCAGTATCCTTCGAAGTCTTTGCCGACGACTTCCCCACTATGGAAAAACAGGCACGCGAAATCGCCTCCTGGGGCCAGAATGTTTACGTCAAGATCCCGGTTACCAATACCAAAGGCGAATTCGCCGGCCCGCTCCTCGCAACGCTGTCCCACGCAGGCATTAAGCTTAACGTGACGGCGATTATGGGACTCGATCAGGTTTCCCGCGTCGGTGAAGCGTTGGCGGCTAATATTCCAGCTGTGGTGTCCGTGTTCGCCGGTCGGATTGCTGACACCGGGCGCGACCCTGTCCCGCATATGACGGAAGCTCTGCGACTCCTCCGCAACCGACCGAAGGCCGAGCTGCTATGGGCGAGCCCTCGCGAGGCGCTGAATATCTTCCAGGCGGACACCATCGGTTGTCACATCATCACGGTAACCAACGATCATCTGAAAAAACTGGCGTTGGTTGGCAAGAATCTCGATGAATATTCTCGAGAAACCGTTGCCATGTTTTACAAGGACGCCGTCGCGGCCGGCTATACCATTCCTGTGGTAAGCCAGCGCGCAGCTTCCTAAGAAGTTAGAAAATCCGTCTTTATAACCTCCAACGGCATGGGCATTTGATACCATCCCGCTAACTAATAGTGAGACCATGAACTCAGATCTCAAGCGCGTTCTTGTCACTGGAGGGGCCGGCTATGTCGGACATTCCCTCACGCCACGTCTTCTCCAAGAAGGTTACGAAGTTACCGTCTTTGACACGCTGTATTTCGGCGCTCGGTTTCCGAACCACCCAAATCTGCGCGTAGTCCAGGGTGACATTCGCGACATCAAAAAACTGTCGGAAGCACTTAAGAACCAGGCTGCCGTGCTGCATCTGGCATGCATCTCAAATGACGCCAGCTTTGAACTGGATGAGAAGCTGTCCGAGACCATCAATTACGACGCGTTCGAGCCGATGGTCGTCGCCGCCAAGAATGCTGGGGTGAAACGGTTCGTCTACGCTTCGTCGAGTTCGGTCTACGGAGTAAGCGATTCCCCGGACGTTACCGAAGATCACCCGCTGGTGCCGCTCACGCTCTATAACAAATTCAAGGGCATGTGCGAAACGCTCCTCTGGAAGCACAAGGCAGACGACTTCACTTGCGTTACCATTCGTCCCGCAACGATCTGCGGGTACACGGCGCGCACGCGGCTCGATCTTTCAGTCAACATCCTGACCAACCATGCAGTGAACAAGGGCGTCATCCCCGTCTTCGGCGGAAATCAGATGAGGCCGAACCTGCATGTTGAAGACATGGTCGACGCGTATTTGACCATGCTGGATGCGCCGCACGGAAAGATCCACGGCGAGACATTCAATATCGGATTCCAGAACTACACGATCGCCGAGATCGCCAACATGGTGAAAAAGGTCGTCGAGGAAGAGATGCCGGAAAAGGCGCCAATTAAGATTGTCACAACGCCGACCAACGACATGCGCTCGTACCACGTCAATTCGGACAAAGTGAAGCGCGTACTTGGATTCGAACCGAAGCACACCATCGAGGATGCCGTACGAGATCTGACCCGCGCGTTCCGAAACCATATGGTGCCAAGCAGCTTCGATGACGACTGGTACTACAACGTCCGTACCATGAAGAAAATCGGTGCCAAATGACTGCCGCTGGCAAAATCGCGCTTATCACGGGGGGCGCCGGTTTTATTGGCAGTCACATGGTTGACCTGTTGCTTGAACGTAACTATCTGGTTCGGGTGATCGATAGCTTGTTCGGTGGTCGGGAAGCCAATCTCGCACATCACAAAAACAATCCTGATTTATCCATTTCTTATTCCGACATCCGCGCGCACCAGCCCGGAGATCCGCTTTTCGACGGCGTTGACTACGTGTTCCATTTTGCAGGGATCGGCGACATCGTACCGTCAATCGAACGGCCGTTGGAATACATGTCAGTCAACGTGCAGGGCACCGTGCATATGTTGGAGTGTGCCCGGCACGCAGGTGTCAAGAAATTCGTCTATGCAGCATCTTCATCCTGCTATGGCCTTGCAGCCACGCCGACAACGGAAGATCATCCGATCGCACCGCAATATCCGTATGCTCTGAGCAAATACCAGGGCGAACAGGCGGTCTTCCACTGGCACCACGTCTACAAACTCCCGGTCAATTCTGTTTGCATCTTTAATGCCTATGGTCCCCGGGTGCGTACAACCGGGGTTTATGGCGCTGTGTTTGGTGTATTCTTTCGGCAGAAGCTTGCCGGGAAGCCATACACTGTAGTTGGCGACGGTAAGCAAACGCGTGATTTCGTGTATGTAACCGATGTCGCCCGCGCCTTCCTTGCGGCCGCAGAAACATCGACCTCGGGCGAACGGTTCAACGTTGGCGCCGGCAATCCACAGTCCATCAAGCATCTAGTGGAATTGTTAGGCGGTGAAGTGGTTTACGTGCCGAAGCGTCCTGGAGAACCAGATTGTACCTTTGCCGACATTACAAAAATTAGCCGCCAGCTCGGCTGGCGCCCAGATATCCCTTTCGATGAGGGGGTCCGGCGGATGTTGGTCGATATCGAGCGCTGGGAAGACGCGCCTCTTTGGGATCCGGCATCCATTGCGAAGGCCACCGAGACATGGTTCCGTTATATGACTCATGAACAGCACTAAACGGGCGCCACATGTTGATCCCGCTCATCGACCGTTATCAGCACAAGCTTAAGTCTCCCGAGGAGCTTCGCGAGATCATCGGTCCGCGACCGCGTGCCAAACGAGTAATCATGTGCCACGGCGTGTTCGACGTAGTGCATCCCGGTCATGTCCGTCATCTGATTTACGCTAAGAGCAAAGCCGATCTCCTGGTCGTCAGCATCACCGCAGATCGCCACATCACTAAGGGCACACACCGCCCTCACGTGCCGCAGGACCTGCGGGCAGTCAACCTCGCCGCCTTCGAGATGGTCGACTTCGTCGTCATCGATAAGAACGAAAAGCCGCTCGCAAACATTAAATTCATCGAGCCAGATTATTTCGCGAAAGGTTT
>ORMF012552006.1_pt1 | contig 10367 bp, 7 predicted proteins | sample 1779871 | NCBI WGS metagenome assembly ORMF01 (sample SAMEA104232316, study PRJEB22302) | groundwater metagenome | biome: forest; feature: aquifer; material: groundwater | place: USA | collected 2011-08-07 | depth 5.4 m | reverse complement strand
TGGGGGTGGCCCGGGCCTCCCCGCGCGGCGCTCCGGCCGGGGGCGTTTGCCCGGGCCCCGCCGCCGGGGCCGAGCCGGTGCCGGCGCTCGTCGACGCGTTGCGCGGCCGCGCGGTGGCACAGGCGTGGATCGAGGGTGAACGCCTGTCGCTCCTGATGGCTCCGGGCTTCGAGGGCAGCGCCGACCTGTGGAAAGCGTTCGGCGAACCGATCACCGATCCGCGCGTGCTCGTCCACCCGGTGCTCGCGCGCGCCTGTCCCGCGGAATCGGAAGCCGCGCGCACCGTGCTCGAGCGCGCGGCCTTCGCGGCCAGGGCCAACGCCGACGCGAAGCGCGACAACGCGGGCCGCTATCTGCTGAACATGCTTCGCAACGCGCGAGCGATTGCCGCGGGCGGCGACGTCGCGACACTCGTGGGGCTCACCCCCGGCGTCCCAGCCGTGGTCGTCGCGGCCGGGCCGTCGCTCGATCGGAACCTCGCGGACATCGCTGCGTATCGCGACCGCGCGCTCGTCATCGCCGTCGATACGGCGCTGCGGCCGCTCCTGACGGCCGGGATTCATCCCGACATCGTGGTCGGGGTCGATCCCACCGAGGCGAACGCGCGCCATCTGACGGATCTGCCGCCGTGCCCTGAGACGCACCTTGTGGCCGAGGGGAGCCTGGATCCCGAGGCGCTCCGCCACTTCGAGGGGCGCACGTTCTTCTTCCGCGTGAGCGATCATCATCCGTGGCCGTGGCTGCGCGAGCAGGGCTGCGATCGCGGCCGGCTGCGGGCGTTCGGCTCCGTGCTGACGACGGCGTTCGACCTGGCGCTGGTGATGGGCTGCGATCCGATCGTGTTCGCCGGTGCGGATCTCGCGTTTACCGACGGCCGGCCGTACGCACGTGGCACGACGTACGAAGACGACTGGCGGCGGGAACAGGCGTGGGGGGCGACGCTCGAGGAGATCTGGCGGGCACAGCTCGGTCAGTGGCCGGAGGTTGACGAGGTCGGCGTCCGCGGGGCTACGCACCGCACCGCCCCGCACCTGCGTGCGTTCCGTGACTGGATCGTCACCGAAGCGCGGCAGGCATCGGCGCGCACGATTGTCAACGGCACGGAGGCGGGGATTCTCGTCGGCGAGCGCGTACGGCAGGGAACCATTGCGCTGGCGTTGCGCGATCGGCCGTCGCTCTCCGACGAGGTGCGGGCCCGAACCAGGGAAGCGCACCGCAGCGCAGGCACGACCGCTCGCGTAGACGTGTTCCAGATCACGTCCGACACGCGATCGACATGGCTCCACTTCGCGGGTGACGGGACGCCCGCCGCGGCAATCGATGAAGCGCTCGGCCAGAGATGCGGCTCCACGGTGGCGGATGGGGCATCCGCCGTCTCCGTGGCCGCGGCCGTCGCGCCTCACGACCGCGTGCTCGAGGCGTTCACGGCGCGTGCGGACGCGGCGGGCACGCTCACGGAATTGCCCAGGACGGCCGACCTGGCACGTGTCAGCGAATACGCGGCGCGCGCCCTGCCCTCCCGCGTCATCGGCATAGGGGACGGCGCAGCAATCGCGGGGCTCACCGCCATTCTCGCGGCAGGCGCTCACGCCACGCTGCAGATCGCGTCGCCCGACGCCGCGGCGCAGGCGATCGCCGACGGGCTGGGAGTCGGCACCAGAGTCCGAATCACCGGCGATTCACCGGGCCCCGCGCCGCTGGTGATCCTCACGTGTGACCATCCGGCCGGCAATCTGGAGCAGGCGATCGCCGGAGCATGGACATCGGTCGAGCACGGGGGTCGGTTGATTGTGTTCGACTCGACGCGAAGCCCGGGCGGCGTGCCCGTGCGACGTGCCCTGTATCGATTCCTCGAGTCACATCCCCAGGTGGCGATGCACCATCGCCGCTACTTCGACCCCGACGCGCAGGTGTCCTGGCTCGCCGATCGCGATCGGATGCGGTCTGAGGGATTCGACCTCGACAAGGGTTCTCCGGCACACCCGGAGGTCGCCGACCGTCTCGCCGGTCTGATCGTCGAGCGGTACAACCCCTCGACGGTGCTGGACGTGGGGTGTGGGCGGGGCTACTGGCTCGATGCGTTCCGGCGCCTCGGGGTGAACCGGGTCACCGGCGTCGAGGACTCGGACTGGCTGGCACACGTGGGGATGGCACCGGTCGATCCGGCGGTGTCGCCATGCGATCTCGCATCGCTGGCGGTCGACCCCGCCGACCTGTGCCTGTGCGTGAACGTCGTCCACCGTGTTCCACATGCGACCGCATCGTCGATCATCGCCGCCTGCACGGCGTCGAGCGATATGGTCGTGTTCGCCTCGCCGGCTCCCGGCATCGGGCTGCCCGGTTTCATCAACGAACGACCCTGGAGCGTGTGGCACCGTCTGTTCCTCGAACGCGGGTTCGTTCTGCACGACGAACTCCGGCCGGTAGTCGAGGCGCGGTGGGGAGGGTACAGGTCCACGCACGACCTACTGGTCGTGTATCGCCGAGACATGGAGCCCGGGCCGGTGGACGGCGACTCCGTTCGCCAGGCACTGCTCGAATCCGCGTCGAGGATCGATGACCTGATGATCCAGGGATTCTGGTACCAGCAGCGACTGGCCGCGATCGCCCGGGCATCAGCCGCATCCGCGTCTGCGATACCCGTCACCCCCATGCGTTCGCTGGTCATTGCGCCCGCCGCGATGCGGGCCGCTGAGCCAGGCGCACGGCGCTATGTGTTCAGGACGGACGCCGCCAGGATCGCGGTCGGCGTGGCGACCGGGGTTCAATGGGCGGCTCGGGAGGACCACGTCGTTCTCCGACAGGTCCAACCCGGCGAAGGGCGCCCACTCCCGCCCGGTTCGTTCAGCATCGATCGCGACGGCGTCACCTTCAGGGCATCCGACGGCTCGGACCCGCGGCTGAACGGCCGCGAGTACACCCTCCACGCACCGAGCCATGTCGTCTGGTGCGAGCAGCAGGCCTTCGACACGGTCGTCCAGGAGGGCCTGTGAACGCGGCGTTGAACGTCGCGAAACCGTCCGGCCTGACTGTCGCAGACGCCGGCCTGCCGCTCACGCTGGCAATGGTGGTGGGCCGGTTCAACCTAGGAGAGGTGTCACAGACACTCGATGCGCTCAACGAGGTTGGGCGCTTCATGGTCGACACGCAGCTACATCTTGACCTCGGGCACTCCGATGCATGCCCTGCACCGAGCGACATCGCGCGGGCATGAGACATGGTCGCCGCTCGGTCGACGCGGTGGCCGAACCTGACTATCAACCTCACGATTGCGCTCGAGGACATATCGGGGTCAGAGCCCTGCTCCGACCCGTGGAGGGCGCCCGGTGTGGCTGTCGACGGGTATGTCACCTCCCGTTGCATCTCTTGGGATCCCGCAACACCGGGCTATGCCAACCCGGCAGAGACGCACCTCGACGACAGTCTTCCGCGCGCCCGCGTACCGCAGCTTCATGGCGAACTACCCGCAGCGCGCGCCAGGCTTCTGCTCGGGGTGCGCGAAGAACACGCGCCCAGTCACCGAGAGCTTCCCTCCGCTGCAGCGGCACCCGTTCTCGCGTCCGGTGGAGAAGGTCGCATGACCCCACGGCCGGCAGCGCACGCGCGGCCAGTCGACGCGTGACCGAGACGATCGCCTCGCGATTCGACACGATCTGCGCCTCACAACCGGATGCGGGGGTTCGGCCCTATCGTCGAAGCGACGCAGACGACTGAGTTCAACTTCGGCCGACTGCACGCCGATGTGCGGCGCTTCGGGAGGGCGTACCGGCACGGCGGTATCGGCGCCGGTGACATCGTGCTGGTGCTGGTGCTGCTGCCGCACGGCCGGCCCTGTACTCCGCCTTTCTCGGCGGCCATGGCAGTGGGCGCCGTCCCGAACATGATGCGCTGCTATTTGGGGAAACTGGACAGATCGAATTTCGGTGCACGTTTCTTGGGCGGCTCGGGCCTGTGACTAGCGCGGTCATGTGCCTGCACGAAGATTGGAGGATGAAGCTCCGCCGCCCTTGACCGTGTCTGAGGCAGTGCTATTCTGGCTGCTGTCGCCTCGTCCCCCGACTCCGAGACATGAGGCCTGTCGTTCCCCGCCCGATGCGTGGACGAAACAATCCCGTGGCGCCCGGCGGCGGCACCTCGGTAGCATCGAACGCGCCAGCCCTACGCTCACGCGCCGCGATGCGAATACGCTCCTTGGCTCAGTCGGCTCTACTACTACTCGTTCTGCCAAGAACACGGAGGCCACCCTATCCGTAGACTGATAGCCGGCGTCACATGCGTCCTCGCCCTTGCAACCCTTGTGGCTCATCTAGGCGCGCAGTCGTCGTCGGCCATCGTGGCATACCACAACGGCGTCCAACGCCTAGTGATGTATGCGACTGGCAGCCTAACGGACCTTTCACTCACTAACGCGGACCTTGGCGACGACACTGCTGGTCCCAGAGTCTGGGTTGGCCGAAATAGTAACGCCACAAATCCGAATCCAGGCACCGTTGGCTTGACCAGCAAGGCCGGGCGAACTTGGTACCTCTGGGCGTCCGAGTACGGGACTATCTATACGAGCAGTTCTCGCCCCGAAGGCGCCTTAGGAGAGACGGACAGCACTGTGGTCGGCTCTCAGTCTTCGAGCCGCGACGTCAAGAACATCATCGGAGCATTCGACAAGAACAAGGAGGCCTTGGATATCATTCTCCGAACGCCTCTGTATCGTTTCACATACAAGAATGCTGATTTTCCGACTCAGGAGTTCGTCGGCCTCGTTACTGACGAGGCCCCCGAGTTCGGGCAATTCCCGGATCGCGAACATCCTAACGGTCGCGCTCTCAACGTTGTCAATTCGATCGGATACCTGATGGCAGCGGTGAAGGCGCAACAGGCCGAAATAGAGAGCCTCCGAGTGCAACTTGCAGCACTCAGATCAGGCAAGATGCGCGGCGGGCCACAAGGTCACCGACTGGAACCCTGACGACTACTCTTCGAACGGGCGGGCCTCGCCAGCCGGCGTGACTTCGCCACTGTCGCATTCGTGGCCGAGCACGTGCTGCGATCCGCGGCAGCCAATTCCGCCGCCTCAGGCGGCTGCCGCGCCACGGCGACCCGCGGGGGCGTCCGACGGCGGCTGGCATCGCCGTTGCTAGTCACCAACGCAGCAGGCCAGCACGGTCGCCGGAACAGGCGCCATGTGTCGAACGCACGTCGGTCGTTCGACGCCCGCGCCGCCCATCCATCATGCTCGCTCCGTTGATCAACGACCTCCCTGCCGAACCGGCTCCGGGCGCTCGACTGGTCGCGCCCGCTCGTGGCGCAGGCCAGTCGGCCACCGCGGTGCGGCGACGCGCTGGCATCGTGGTGCCGGCGCACGTCGTCTGGGCCGAGTCACAACCACGCGTGACGATTGTTGAGCACGAATTGTGATGGCCACTGACGTGACCGCCGTGACTCGTCCGGGGCCAAGCGCCGCGGTCCGGCACCCGTCAACCACGCTGCTGCTGCGCTCGAGCCGTCATGTCGGGACGGCTGTACATGCGTTGCGGCAGCGGAATCCCGCCGCGCGCATCGTCGTGCTCACGCGCCCGGGAGCGGAAGCGGCGCTGGCCGAGGCCGCCGTGGCACCGGAGGATCAGTGGCCGTTCGACCGGAATCGCTTCTCGCCCGCGGCGATGATGCCGCTCGTCGCGCACCGGCTGCGTGGTGTCCGGCTGGGCTCGGTGGCGATTCTCGCCGACAACGAGGAGGGCCGCGGATTCGGGAACGTCATCGCGAGCGCGTACTGTCTGTTTCCCAGGAGCGTCGTGGCCGTGCTGCCCGATGGCTCGATTCACACCCTCAGCGTGCTCTCGCTCATCCGACGACGGTTGGTCCACGCGTGGCTCCACGCCGTGGACCGGCTGACGAACCGGACATGGGCCTGGTTCGCACGGATCGAAGGCCCCGAACTCGAGCCACGCCTGTGGCATTCACACTACCTGGCGGTCCGGGCGTTCGCGCGGGACGTACCACCGCTGGCCGCCGCGCTCACCGGCCTGGTGCTGGATGTCGGCAGCGGAACCGGACTGGCGAGCCGCTATCTGAACCCCGCGCGTACGCGCTACCTTCCGACGGACCTGCCCACCGGGCGCAACGTCTCCGACCCCGCAATCACGACGGCGGGCACACGACCGCGTGTCTTCTGTGACGGCCGTGCGCTCGCCATCGCACACGCTGCCGTGGATGGTGTCCTGCTGTACGCGGTCTTGGAACACGTGGCGGATCCCGAGGTGCTGCTGCGCGAAGCGTGGCGCGTTCTCCGGCCGGGGGGCCGTGTTCTCGTCCAGTTGCCGTTCCTGTTTCCGCTGCACGGGGAGCCGCACGACTTTCGGCGGTACACCACGTACGGCGTCGGACACGATCTCGAACGAGCGGGATTCATCGTCGAACGGACGAACAAGATCGGCGGAAGCCTCGCGGCGCTGGTCGTGGCGTGGCATCTGTTCGTAAAGAGAGAGATCTTCAGCCGCGGCGGCCGGTGGAGGCGCCTGCTGCTGACGGTCGTCTGGCCCGGATACCTTGTCGTCCAGGCGGCTCTCAATCTCGTCGGACTCGCCAGCCGTCCGCGCACGAACACACTGCTGCCGATGGCGGTGGTTGCGGTGGCGTACAAGCCTGAGCGTCGGTGACGCTGAACGGAGGGCCGCCTCCTAGATGGAGGCACGTGCCGGCTGGCGAAACTGATCGTGTTCCACGATGCGCAGGAGACGCGCCATCTGCTCGCGCTCGTCCTCGTGATCACGGATGTAGCTGACATTCGTGGACACCATGGCCTCTCTCCGGTCCACGTCGTTCACCAGGGCCTCAACCGCACCTGCGATCGCGTCAGGCGACGATCCGTCCACCAGCGCAAGGTCGGCGCCGGCCGCCGCGAGTTCGCGGTAGGCGGGCTGATCACCCACGATGACCGCGGCGCCGGCCGCCATGGTCTGCAATACACTCCAGGACTTCGGCTCGATGTACCCGGACGCCGAGATCGCCACGTCTGTGGCACAGACAAGCCGCGCGAATTCCTGCATCTGGAGGTTGCCGCCGAAGAACGAGAACCGGGACTCGAGGCCGCAACCGGCAACCTGCCGCCGCGCAGCATCAAGGCGTTCGTCGTTGCCGATCCCGCCGATGAAGACGAAATGTGCGGCCCCCATGCGCTCTGCCGCGCGCAGGCACGCCTCGAACACGACCTGGCAGCCCCACAAGGGATCGAACCGACGCACGTTCGTGACAACGACCGCCCGCTGAGGCAAGCCCAGCGCCGCGCGCAGGCGGTCTCGCTCGTCGCCGTGAAGCGGCGCGAACAGCGTCGTGTCCACGCCAAACGAGATCGGGTGTACCCGCGTCTCCGGCACACCGAACGCTTCGATGACCCGCGTGCGGATCGGTGCGGCGCACACGGCCACCGATTCCACCGATTGGAGCGCGAACCGGCACAGCGCGTGGTGCAGCAATGAGGCCTCCGCGAACAACTGCACGTCACCGCCCCACACGCAGAGCGTGCGCGGTGCACCGTAGCTGAGCGCCGTGGCCAGTCCGTACACGAAAGCTTCCTGGCCGAAGACCGCGCGCGGCCGCAGTTCACGAACGACCTCGCTCACCGCCAGACCCGTCCTGGCTGCGGCCGCCAGTGAGGGCAAGTTCTTGCCGGGACCCCAGGCAGCTGAGACGAGACGGCGGCGTTCGGTCTCGAGTCCACCGAGCTGCTCTTCGATGCTGCAGAGAATCGGCTCCATCATCGTCCACTCGCGCCGTGCGAGCGCCGACTGCCGCCCTTCGGCGGCAATGACGGGCGTTCCGTCTTCCAGACACGACAGCGGCTCCGCCGTGCGACCGCTCACGATCACGGTTTCGATGCCCTGGCGCCGCCAGTATCTCGCCGGATGCTGGACGAATACCGTGCCGGGATCACCCAGAATGACGATAGGACCATCCGGTCGACCGAGCGGCATGCGACCCGGACTGAGTGCAATCGAAGTGCCCGTGGCCGGCCGCAGCCAAGCTGGCACCCGCATTGCGCATGAACGGATCGCACATCGATCCGGCGCCCATTTCAGACGTGTTTGAGCGAGTAGACCGTCGGCCTGCCGACACCTCTGTCGCCCAGCAGTCCATGGCCGCAGCACTTGCGAGATTTCGATGACACTCGCCCCTTCGATCTACGACCTCTCGATCGACGAACTTCACGGGTACGACTTCTCGCGTCCGCTGTTCGTCCAGGCCAGTCCGCCGGCGCATTGCTTCGAGGTGATCGATGTCATCCAGCGCCGGCTGGGCCTGACGGAGGAGCACCTGACGCTGCTCGCCGGACCGACGTGCCCGCGCAAGCCGTCGTGGTGTGGGGCGCAGATCGTCAACCCAGAGGCCAGGCTCTCGTCCGTCACACGCGCCGCGGTCCAGGCGCACGACAGCCTCCCCTTCACGGTGATGGTCGTCACGACGTCGGCGCGATTCACGGACGTCTATGGCGCCCTGCGCGACCACGGCAACGTCGCGTGCTTCTGCCATGCCATGGAGCCCGTGCCGTCGCTTGTCGTGAACACCGTGGGGCAGTTCGCGCCGGCGCGCGTCTTCTTCCAAATCGAAGATCGACCGGTCGGTCCAGGGACGGTCGTGGGCAACATCCTGGTCGCGCCGGAAGAGTCTCAGGCACTGTTCGAGGCTGCCATGCACCGGCCGGCCGGTCACGTCGTCGAGATCGGGCGTTTCAACGGCGGAACGGCGATGGTCCTGGCGGCGGCCGGGCGGTACAGCGGCCGGCCGGGAGTGACGTCGATCGACGTGACGCGGTTTCCCGCGGCGGACTATTTTCGCCGCGTCAACGGGTTCGATACCGACATCGAGTTCGTGGAGGGAGACAGCCTGCGGGTGGCCGAGCAGTGGAGGACCTGGCACCCGGACGGCGGCATCGCACTGCTCTTCATCGACGCGGATCATTCCCAGGATGGCGTCTTCCGCGACCTGGCCGCGTGGACGCCGCACGTGATTCCCGGCGGCGTCGTGGTACTGCACGATGTGTCGACGCCTGACACCGGCGTCGCACGGGCGGTTTACTACCACCTCATGACCCGCCCGGAATTCGGCAACATGCGGCACGTCAGATCGATGCTGCTGGCCGAGCGGGTTTCGAGGTTCGCCACCGGAGCCCGGCACGACATGAATGTCGTCGAGCGCGCCTCATGAACCGCGATCTGGTGGACGTTCTGTGCTGTCCGGCGTGCCGCGGGGATCTCACGCTCGATGCCCTCGACGCGGAAGGCGGCGACCGCGTCAAAGCGGGCGCGCTGATGTGCGCCGGCTGCGGATCCACGTACCCTGTCGTTCGAGGTGTTCCGCGGTTCGTCGCTTCGGACGGATACGTCCGCAGCTTCTCGTACGAGTGGCGGCGCTGGAGCCGGGTCCAGTTGGATTCCGCGAATGGCCGGCAGGAATCGGCAGAGACGTTCACGGCCAAGACAGGGCTCGGCCCGGCTGACGTGAAGGGCCGGTTGGTGCTCGATGTCGGCTGCGGTGCGGGTCGATTCCTCGAAGTCGTCTCGCGGTGGGGCGGACGCGTGGTTGGAGTGGACTACTCGTTCGCCGTCGACGCGGCTGAGGCCAACCTCGCGGATCGGACCGGCGTCGACGTGGTTCAGGCCGACATCTTCCATCTTCCCTTCAGTGATCGGACCTTCGACGTGGTCTTCTCGATCGGCGTGCTGCACCACACGCACGACACCCGTCGAGCGTTCCTGCAACTCCCGTCGCTCGTCCGAGACGGAGGGGTCCTAGCCGTGTGGCTCTACTACTACACCGACGAGTTGTACAAGCAGGCCTCGGACTTCTGGAGGCGCATCTTCTCCAGGCTGCCGGCGCACGGCGCCTACGCGTGGGCCTGGGTTCTGGCCGCCACCCTTCACCCGCTGTACCGGAGTCGCTGGGTGCGACGCTGGCCCCTGTCCTGGCTTCCGCGACTCGTCCCGATCAGTCCGCACCCGGACTTCCACTGGCGTGTCCTCGACACGTTCGACTGGTGGACGCCACGGTATCAGGACAAGGAGTGCTCGCCCCAGCGCGTGGTCGCGTGGTTCGGCGAAGCCGGTCTCCGCGGAATCGACGTGCTGTCGCCTCCAACGTCGGTGCGGGCGCGCCGCGATGACTCCGCGCGACTCCCGCGGCTCACGTCCGTACTCCCGTGCCATGGCTCCCCGCGGTTCGTGATTTTCGGCGCCGGTGCGGGCGGCGCCGAGGCAGCTAGGCAACTCGAACGGCTCGGGCTGGTGACGGACATCGTGGGGGTCTGCGACAACGATCCGGCCACGCACGGGTCGGCGCGGTTCGGCCATCCCGTCCAGACCTTCGAGGCGCTGGCG
>ORMF012351563.1_pt1 | contig 10367 bp, 15 predicted proteins | sample 1779871 | NCBI WGS metagenome assembly ORMF01 (sample SAMEA104232316, study PRJEB22302) | groundwater metagenome | biome: forest; feature: aquifer; material: groundwater | place: USA | collected 2011-08-07 | depth 5.4 m | reverse complement strand
GCGGGCTCGAACGTCCCGGCCCCGAGCCCGGAGATCTCGACCGTCGCCGGATCCGCCGACGGCCCGTCGGGGCGCAATTCGGGCGCCGGGGCGAGGGCCGATGGGAGAAACGCAAAGACGCAGAGGCGCCAAGGCGCGGGGAGGGAGGGGAAACACGGCACGCGGGTCCGGATCATGGAGCTGCTCCCGGTTTCGAAGGAGCGGACGTGGCCACGAAGGAGATTACTGAACCTACCGCACCCGCAGGAATCGTCCAGTGGACGATTCCTATCGCGAGCTTGGTACCCCCACCCGGGTATGGACCTTCCCGGGGAATCTCACCCCTAATCGATAGATTTTACATCCCCCTCTCCCCGCCGGAAACCATTTCCGAACCTCACCTTGGCGCTACGGGAACATTGTTGGCTGAAAACGGAGAATCTCCATGACGTAAGGGGGGTCGATGGGTCTAAACAGATTTTTCGTTGTGCATGTGCTTGCACGTAACGACCCAAAGAAAAAGTCGAAAATTTTGGCCTTTGCGGTGACAGACACGGAGACGACGAGTATTACCCGCGGTGTTTGTGATTGGTTCGTGGTTGGTAACGGTTTTCGGAGTGAGGAGGGCTAAGCCATGGGCAAGCAAGGGGCAACCGTGGAGAAGCTGATGGCACTCGACCGGTGGCTGAAGCGGCAAAAGGCCCTGAAACGGCAGGGACGTCTCAGCCGGGACAAGATCGAAGCCCTCGATTCGATCGGGATTTGCTGGGATGACCCGGCCCCGACCACGAGGAAGACCATCAGGAGGCCGTGATGAATCCGAGGGGAAACCGCAAGGACGCCGGGGCCCGCAGTCTCGCCCGCGCGCAGGTCGACGTCGGGGAGTTGCGGTTGCTGGCTGGCGTGCTGCTGGCCGTCGCCGACCGGTTGGGGCGCACCCTGCGTGAGGTGGTGAGGTCCAGCCGTCGTTGATCGGCTCGGATTGACACGGTCGCCAGGGTGACGCCCGTGAAGCACGTCGTAGGACGTTGAGAAAGCCGTAGCCGTGGGAGCACGCGAGGCGACTTCTGTGTCTCCCTGATGTCGGCATCAATTGGCATGAATTGGCACTATCGCCAGGGAGACGAACGCGGACAGGGAGGTAGGACGTCCGGGAGTAACGGTTCCCTCCGCGTTCGTGTACGGGCTTCTGGGTGTGTCCCGCGATGAAAGGAGATGACGTGATGCTGCTTCCTGAAGAGAAACAGTTCATTCCGATCGGGTTCGGGTTCATCGACCATTGCCTGCGGAAGATCCCGCCGACGGCGCTGGTCGTGTATCTGGTGCTCAAGCGGTTCGTCTGGCGGGGTAAGCACAAGGCGTTGCTGACGCCGCGGTACAAGGCGGGCTCCCTGTGTTGCTCGGTAAGCCAGGGCAAGATTGCCGATGTGTCGGGGCTGTCGTTGGCGACGGTAAAGCGAAATCTGAATAAGTTGAAAAAGCTCGGACTTGTGGAAGCTAGAGCGATGGAGGGACGCGACGAGCTGGTGTACATGCTCGGGGCGAGGGTAAAGACATCGGACGGGAAGTTTGAGGGAGAGGTCTACTTTGTAGATGGCTGGATCAATCCGGTCGTGGAGGAGGGTAGCTCAAATTTGCACACCCCCCAGCTCAAAAGCAGCCATGGGGTAGATCAACATGGGCTAGGGGATAGCTCAAATCAGGCTATCCCTATAGGAATAGATTGTAACGAAGACGGAGTAGTGAATAGAGAGGTAGTGAAGTTGTGCGCGCAAAGCGCGCACACGAGCGCTACCGCGCCAGCGCCTTCTGAAAAACCCCAGCACAACGGCCACGACAGCCCTGTGGACGCAGTTGCAAATACGCCGACAGCCTCAGCCGCGAACACCTTCACCGATCCCGATGCGAACTTCTCTGGTCCGCCCGCGGCGCAGCCGCCGGTCGTCGGCCCGCGGGCGCCAAAGCTATTCGCTGGTAGCGACGCGGCGCTGCTCTGCGGGTACCTGGCGAAGCTCGTCAAAGAGTCCACGCACTTCGAGGGGATCGTAATGCAGGCTCCGACAGGGAAGGAGCTTGCGTTGGCCAAGAGGCTCGTTGAGAACTTCGGAATGGAACAGGCGCGTAAAATGGTGGAGTGCTTGGCGTTGGACTGGAATGCCGCCAAAGCCAAGTGGCGGCTGTACGACGAAGTCCCGTCGATGGTGGTGCTACAGGCACACGCGAACGATCTGGCGTATGCGGTGAAGAGCGGGGAGGGCGTCTGGACGCCGGTTCACCGGTGCTCGGAGTGGTCGTCGAGGCAGACCGCTTGATGAGGACCTTTCAGTCTGAGCGCCGTTTGGCGAGCACCGCCGCCCTAGCACCCGCGGCGGACATTGCCGGTCTGCTTGCGCTCAGTTGGTGCGCACGTGCATGGGCAGACAGCCGGTATGAGCGATGTCGGGGGACCGGGTAGAACGGCGGGGTCGTACATGGCAACCAGCGGTCGCTCGACCTACGGTTTCGAAGGGGGGGGCATGTGGGACTTCAGGATCTAATCGAGCGGCAGTCTGGGTCCAAGGGATCGCACCTGGCGGGATTCGAGTTGCCGAAAATCACCGTAAAGGTGGTCGTCGTCCCCGTCTTCGACCACAAATTCGTCCTCGTATTCGTCTTCTTCGCCTCCCCCGCCGGGATCGACGTTGTCGTCACCAGTGAATCGGATTGGGCACTTCCGGCGAATGGAACGGAGGAATGACCGGGGCCAGATTTGATACTTTTGACGATCGGGATTCGGGAGATTGAAAGCGTGGCTGATCAAAATGCAACTGGGGCCTTGGTGGGCCGGAGGTGGTCCAGAGAGGCGATTGCTGATCGCCGCCATCAGGTGTTCGAGATGGTGCTCATGAAGGGCATCAGTGCAACCGCGTTCGCTGAGCAGGCGGGCGTGTCGCGGCAGACGATTTGCGCTGATGTGAAGGCTCTGCGGCAGTCAGTACGACGGGAGGTGAAGGATCTGGATTTCTTGGCAGAGGTCGGGGACCTGAAGGCCCGCTTTGAGAAAATGGCGGAGCTTGCACTCGTGGAAGCGGCGATGACGAAAACGCCGGCGGCCAAGGCAACGCTGATGGGGCAGGCGCTTCGGGCCATGGAACTGAAGACCCGCATGTTGATTGACGTCGGATTCTTCCCGAACGCAGAGAAGAAGGTCAGCGGCAGTCTCACGCTGTCCGGCGGGCTTGCGGTGACGAAGATGACGACGGGCGAGTTGAAGGCGATGCGTGAGCGGCTGGCAATCCGGCTGGCGGATGTGCTGCGGAGGCCCGGGGCATGACCGCGGAGCGGAGACGAGCGGGGCTGCGGGTGCCGTTGCAAAATTACCTCGGCGCGGGATCGTCCAAGACGGTCTGGGCGCTTGGCTCCGGCCGGAGGCCATGCGCAAGATCTTTGGCGTGTACGCGAGGAAGGTCACGACGGCGGGGCATTCGGACGCCCAGTGGCCCAGGGAGAGAGTCGTGTAGTTCATTTTTGTGAAACGGTTAGAGTAAATCTATGGAATCTCGATAAATATATTCGAAATATAAACGGCGTACATTTCGAGCCTACGTGAATTTTAAAGATATCCTCACATCCACGCCCGCCCACCAGATTAAATCCCAAGTTGCTCATGATTTCTCACACGTATAATACCTACACTGTTATGACATATTTGAACATTTGTGGGTGTGTCATGAGTAATCGACATCGCAATGAAATGGGCGAGATCTACGGATCGCACGGAGTACCGATAAGAAAAGTAGGTCTTGCCCGTTACGATTCGAGTGCGCTCAAGACAGTCTTACAGAAGTGCATCCGGAGGTGCATGACCGGAGATGCGGTCGCAGTCGCCAAGACGATGATCCAGAAGGGGGAGTCGAGCACCTTAAGACGTCGCTTGCCGGTCGTCGTTGGTGAAGATGTCGGTTGGCGACACCTGTGGATCGCGAAGCACTGCAGCGAGGAGCAGACCGAGATTGACCTGCTCCGGCTCGTGGAGTCGGCGTGTCACGGAGTCAGGGACAAGAGCTGTGAGCCGCTCATTGGAAGGGCTAGGCGGACTCCGAAAGAGGACGCGGGAAAGCTGATGGAGTATCTCCTCACGGGGGATGTGGACGGGGCGGCGCGAGTCGTCGTGCACGACATGGACCCGCGCGAGAAGGCTACCGGGGGCAGTCCGATCTGGTCGGTATTGGCCCAGGCCGCCGTGGAACTTCGGCCGGATCTGCCGGACCTCCCCAAAGTCGTCGTGGCCGTGCGCAAACGTCTAGGCCAGGGCTTGTACCAGAACGACAGGTCGTTGTTGACGATCCCGCTCGTGCAGGCGATTTGCGGGAAGACGTACACGAAGGACGTTGGACCGAAAGAAGGCTGGATCGGGGCGGACACGTGGAGGCAGCTGGATCCGAAGCCTTCGAGCTTGCAGGATTTCAGCGCCCACACCTGGGCCATCGACGCGCACCACTGGCTTGGGAAGATCGTCGGCGGGATCCTGGTGCGGAAGAAGAAAATCGAGTCGGTAGAATGGTTAAGCTGGGCTCAGTTCTGCTGCGAGTCGGGCGTCGTGAGCCCGGCGAAGGATTTGGAGTATATCCATGATTGGGATTTGCAGATCCAAGCCAAGTGGCCGTCTCAGACGCTGGGGACGATGACCGCGAAGTATAACGAAGTCAGGGAAGAGATCCGGAGCTGCATGTTGTGGCTCTTGAAGGAACGCGGATTATTGTGACTGTTGCGGCCATCAGGGGGGATGCGATGGTCCAGTCGTCGAAAGTGCCGGCGGTCGCAAAGAAGCCCGGGATGCAATCCCCGGAAGCTAAAATCGCCGCTTCCTCGAAGAAGGTGAACATTGACCAAATCCTCTTCGACCTGCTGGCGGAAGTCGACGCGAACCCGCTCTTCCCCGACGAGGAGACCAGGGAAATAGCCAAACGGGCCCTCCGAGCAGGTTTCGCGGCGGAGGAGTGATTCAATGGAGGTACACATGGAGATCGGTGAAGGGAGATCCGCCGGTAAGCGGGTCGCGGTCTACGCTCGTTGCTCGACCCGCCTGCAAAACCCCGAGACCCAGCTTTTGCCCCTCCGGGAGTACTGCCGGAACCGAGGATTCTCGGAGGTCACGGAGTACGTGGACGTCGGCCAGTCGGGGGCGAAGGTCAGCCGTCCAGCCCTGGACCGGCTGATGAAGGACGCCCGGGGACGGCGGATCGACGCCATCTTGGTCTTCCGGCTTGATCGGGCGGCGAGGTCGACGGCTCATCTGATAGCTATGTTGGAGGAATTCCGGGCACTCGGTGTGGAGTTCATCTCCATTAACGAGCAGGTGGACACCAGCACCCCCATCGGAAAAATGATCTTCACCGTCATCGGGTCCATCGCCCAGCTCGAACGGGACATCATTCGGGAGCGGGTCATGGCGGGGCTGGAACGGGCGAAAGCGGCGGGCGTCCGCCTCGGGAGACCCCGGAAGGCGGTCACGCCGGATCGGGCGGGAGAGGTCTACCGGCAAACTGGTTCCGTACGCCGGGCGGCGGAGGTCCTGGGGGTCAGCCCGGCGACCGCCCAGCGGCTTCTTCAGCGGGTGCAGGTAGCCCCGGTAGCGTAATTTCCGGGCGTCTCAAAACCCCCGGCCAAAACGAAGCCTCCCACCCCCAATCCCAAACCGGTTACGTCGCCGGCACGGGGTGTACCAAATACAACTCTTTTTTAAACGTATATAAGTTGTTTTGTAATATATAGATGGGATTCAGTGGAGGTGCATATTTGTCTTGTGATATACTTTAGTCATAGCTAAACTACCGGAGAAAACATGATCGAGACCCGTTGGAACAGCAAAACAAGTCGAGCAGGGGGACGGGAAGGCCCGCATGGTCTATTTCCTCAGGCCTATTCCTGGAATCCGTATTAGCGAACGTCGAGCTGTCGTCTTTCTCGAATCGTCTACTGAGGAAAACAACATTGATGCACACAGTGCGTATCTTGGATTCGCCCAAGACCTCCAACGGGGTATAAACAAAGCTTTTGAACTTTTCGTCGACGGAGTCGATTCGAACGACAGAAGACATCACGGATGGGACAAATCCCAGTCCGGAGGACGGTACACGTGTTGTCATGTTTTCAAGCACGACCAGACCCGTCTATATGGGATCAAGGGGCATTCCGATACCCAACATCCTCGATTCGAGGTTTGTGCGCTGGTCGAGTGCGCGCAGAAGACGAAGAACGACACTGACGAATCGATTATGAAGCGCCTTGTCATGATCGCAGCATCTCAGGAATTCAAACGGGCTTTGACTGATTACGGATGTCCCCACGGTGGAGGTAGGAACCATGAAGGGCGAGCGGCACTGGACCGCGGGCAGTCTCGACGACTTCCAGTATAGCGTTGCTTCTGACCTCGTCCACCAGATCGATCAGCGACTCGATCGTCTGATGTTGAGCCGTGCGGATTTCGCCGAACTGATCGGGAAGACCGAGGGACGCGTCTCGCAGATCTTTAACAACCCCGGGAACTTGACCCTGCGATCGATGATTGGGTACGCGCGGGCTGTCGGGATGAAGTCCGCCGTGATGGCCTACGACGACGGTGATGCGGAGAACCTGAAGGGTCCAATCCACCCGGATGTTTTCGTGACCTGCTGGGAGCGAATGGGCAAGCCCATCGACATGTGGGCGTTTGAGAAAAAGCAGATGGATTTGGGCGCCGGGTCTCTGGCGTTCGCGGAGGCGTTCTTTCAGGCCGTCACTGGTTCTATTGGAAAAATCGAGACCACGATCGGAACTCGGTTCCCCTCTCATCAGGAGCTTGCGCCGGAGTCGGCCGAGTTGGCGTCCTGCGTCAGCGAGGACGCGGCTCCTTCGCCGGATGGAAATCCACCATCCAATGATCCCACGTCGGGTCTTCGAGGACTGGCTGCGTAGGGTTACCAAACGGATATTGAGGCAAACATGCAAAGTATCAGCTTGAACGCCTCTGATCAGGATTTGAAGGCTGCCTTGGCCGTCACGTCTGCGGTTTCTCTCGCTGATATGCGCCTGGTTCAGGCTGAGGTCGTTAACACCATGCCGGATTGGTCTCCGTCACACGCCACCCAGTTGCGCGTTGACGTTGATCCTACCGAGAGCAGTTTTGCCGTGATCGGCGAGCGACGACTGGCGGTGCGGGTCGGGCTTTGCGTCAAAATCGTGCCTGCGGAAGGACCCGCCAACCGCCCCCAGGGTGCGGTTGTCAAGGTCGTTTATGTGGCTGAGTACTTACTCCCCAAGCCTCCGATCCCCCCGCAGGTGGAGAAGGAGGGGTTCGCCGCATTTGCTCGCACCAATGCTGTTTTCAACTGTTGGCCGTACCTGAGGGAGGAAATCCAGCATCTCACCACTGCGATGGGCATGCCGGTGATCATCCCCCTGTTGAAAGTCAACATCGGTGAAAGTCCCGCGCCCCGGCCGATGTCGGCTGAAAATGAGGTGGTCACCGCGAAGTAGTGGGTCTGGTGCCAGACCTGCGCGGGATCAAGTGAAGAGTCGGTAAATCGGAGAAGTATTCGAGTTCAAAATCAGGAATCTCGACAGGGCCAGCAACTTTTGCACTATCCCTCTACGGGGATAGCTATGCCGTCCGCCGCCGTAACGTAGCGAGACGGAATCCGCCGAACCCACCGACTGGGAAACCTCAGCAAATCAGGATAGATAAGAACTTCCTTGCCGATCCTTCCGTTATTCGCGGAATAGTCAAGATCGAATGAGATCAGGTTCATCGTTCGATATAGTCTCCGAATCTCTGGAACATTGTCGTAAGTCATGACCCATTGGAACCTCCTCTTTTTGCGGAGTGCGGCAGCAACGAAGGCGTGGTCTTCGGGATCGTAGAAGTTCAAGTAGAGTTGGCTTCCCTTCTTGAAATAGGGGGGATCCAAATAGACGAAGGTCCGTGCTGCCTTCCCGGGATCAGCGTCGATCCCATCGATGAAATCAAGGGCGTCTAATTTCGAGATGACAATCCGATCCCGAAATAAAGCAATCTTCCGAATCCGCTTCGCCAGTTCTACTCTGTTGTACCGAGCGTCGATCTTCCAACGACCATTCTGCCTCTTGCCGCCGATCATACCGCCTCGGGATATAATACCTGAGCGATTACAGCGGTTGAGAAAGAAGGTTGCGAAGCCTACCCGGAGAGGAGTGTAGTAACTGGGGGCAAGATAGATATCTCGTTGCCTATGCCATTCATCAGGGGTAGGTTTTGTGCTTGTAAGCAAGTCGAGGAATTTACCCGTACGATTGAGAATCGATTCCCAGAAGTAGAATACCCGCTTGTCGGCATCATTAATGAGGATCCGATCGACGTACTCTCCGAAGAGGAGCCACAGGGCGGCTCCGCCTCCGCCCGCATAGGGCTCAGCGTATGTGCCACCTATAAGTCCGTTGAGGCGGAGCAGGTGTGATAGCACACGTGCTAAAACTTGCTTTCCGCCTGGGTACCGAAGCGGGCTATGAACGACAGACATCTTGACTCCACTAATTGTTGGGCTTCGCGGGAGCGGCCGGAGAGCTCGGCGGTTTGTATTCAACGAGCGTGACCTTGAGCAGGTCTTCGACGCTATGCCACAAGCCCCGCAAGTAATCCTCCGTGAGATGCCCGTAACGGTTGTGTACAATTCCGTCCATCGCATCGATCGAGAAAATGTGATTATCGTTATCAACGGCTTTGTTGAGATTTTTCCGATTGAGAGGCGATAGCCCGGCCGTCAACTCCGAATCCTTCATGCCATGTCGCAAGAGATGCCGAAGAGTAGGGAACCAATCGTCCGGCTTGCCGTCCTTCTTCGCCTTGTCGAGCAGGGGTTGGATCTTCTTGCTCTTTTCGAGGTAGTACCCAAGGCTCAATTCGAAGAGGACTCGAAGCATAACCCCGGCGGAATTCGGATAGTCTACAAGGTAGAGCTTTTTAAGCTCATGGAAGACCGATTTTATGCGCGGGTTTTCGACTTCGCACTTGAATCCGATTGGAACCATGCTACGGGACTTCTTCGTCGTAAAAGGCTTGTTCCGGGCCGGTGGGGATGGGGCGACATCCATAGTGGTGTCGGCTTTCAGCAATTCCTTCGAGGTGAATTTTCCCCTTTTTCTTTTGTCCGGGATATCCCCCGTCATGTCGGGATTAGCGAGATAGTCCTCGATCGCCTTCGTCGTGTTCTGCTTTCGGGAATCGAACGCACCATCCGCCACGTCCGAGACCAAGCGGCGGTAGCCTTTCTTGAACTCCTCGGCATCGATCTTGCCGATCGGGTTCCCGCTTTCGTCGAAATCGACGCCGAGCCATACACGGACAGCGGGGGTATCGAGAAGGCGCTCAAGGTTGGAGAGAGCAAACTTCCTCGGGTCGTGGACGACCGCTCGCGTGGACTCGCGGAGACCGTCGAGCGAGCAAGCGACCTCGTACATGAGATCCGACCGAAGGAATGCCGCGACTTCGCTTGGAGTTCGACGACCGGCCTTGGCGGCTTCTTCAATCGTCAGCCCGGATTGAACGAGCGCCCTGTAATAGCGGGCCTGTTGAATGGGACTCCACTTGGACACTTGTGTAATCGTGTGGCGCGCAGCGATGAGTGGTGCTGCCGCTTTTCGCGACGGCGCGAAGACGACAGGCACCTTTTCTATAGTCGTGGCGTCCATGTCATTCGCAAGGGAGCGGAACTTCTTCTTGTATGCCTCCGGCGCTGCGTCAGGATTAATGAGGCAACGGAGTGCCGCTAGACGCCGGTTTCCCTCAAGGATAATCTTCTTCCCATCTTCCTCCAGGCCGATCAAACTCTCATAGGGAAAATATCCTTCTTCCGAGATGCTTTTTGCTAGGCCGAAAACATCGTCATGCTCGACGAGTTCGGCAATCAAGTCTCGGGTGCTTCGGATCTCGGTCCCCGCAGGAATGCGCGGGTTTCGGGGATCTAGTTCAATCTCCGTGACTTTCACGTCGGCGTGCTTCCACTTTCGATAGTCCGTCACGAGTACTTCCTCCTCATGAAACGATGACAGATTCTCATGTAGCTTTCAGGACGTTGGTCGGCTGAAGTCATTGAAGGGCATATCGCATACCTAGTGCGATTCGATATTCTCGTCCAACCCCAGCTCCCGGAGCGCCGTCTTCATCCGCTCGACCCGGGCCTGGGCGTCCTCCCCTGATGGGGCCTCGACCTGGACTCGGAGTGTGAGGCCGGGGGTTGAGACTAGCGGACTGACCACCTTCGTGTAGAAGTTCATCCACTTCTGTGGAGGAACGGCGCCGGACCAGGCAATCTTGCCGCCGGGGGCGCCGGGGGCCTCGCTGGGGAGGGGGCGCTTGACGGTCTCCTTCTGGATTCGGACCTCGATGACGGCCT
>ORMF011260570.1_pt1 | contig 10370 bp, 10 predicted proteins | sample 1779871 | NCBI WGS metagenome assembly ORMF01 (sample SAMEA104232316, study PRJEB22302) | groundwater metagenome | biome: forest; feature: aquifer; material: groundwater | place: USA | collected 2011-08-07 | depth 5.4 m | reverse complement strand
CGGCGGGCGAGTTGTCAAGAGGATCGGCCGGTGGCCGACCGCGTCACCGTACCGCGCTAATCATCACGCGCGGGTTGTTATCATTTCCTCGATGGACGAGCCGGGTCCCGATTCTCGCCTCGTGGCCGAGCTGCGGCGACGATCGCCGCGGACGCACGCCCTCGTCGGCGCCGTGCTGGGTGGGTTCTGCTGCGTATCGCTCGCCCCCAACTTCGTGCCGGGCATCGAGAAGTCCCCGGAGCAGACGTTGATGGCCGTGGTTGCCGGGGCCCTCGTCGGGGCCGTGATCGGCGTCGTCGGCATGCGCCGGGTCTACCCCGCGGCGCCGGAAGACCAGCTCGCGCCGCGCCCTTCGGTCGATCCTGCTCGCCGGTGCTCGACGTGCCTGATGCCCATCGAGGGGACGTACTTCGAGTACCTGCGCGACCCGCTCTGTCCCCCGTGTGCCGAGGATCGCCGGTTCGGCCGGGCGCCTGGAGAGACGCTTCCGGCGATCGCCCGGGCCATGGTGTGGGGACTCCCGACGGCGGCAATGGCGGCCACCGCCTACGCGATCGTGTCCATTCGCACGGGTTTCATCTACGCCTGGCTTGCCCTTGCCGTCGGTTGGCTCGTGGGCAAGGCCGTTCGCCACGGCGACGGGCGGCGGGGCGGGCTCCCGATCCAGCTCATCGCCGCGCTGTTCACGTACGCCGCGCTCGTGGCGAGCCGACTCGCAGTCGTGTTCTGGTTGCGCCCGCCACCCTGGTCGGGCTTCGTGGAGTGGACGGTCGGGCTCGTGCTCGTGCTTCCCGTCGCGGCGTCGTTGCCGTTTTCGTCCAGCAACGGCACGATGAACGCGCTCGCCGTCGGCGGCCTCATCGTGGCCTGGGCGAGCAACGTGCGGATCATCGCGTCGATCACGGGCCCGCACGGAGTCGAGCCGGCTGCTAAGATCGAAGTGTGACCAACAACCCCTACGATGTGCTGCGCGAGCTGATCGCGATCGGTTCGCCCGCGGGCTACACGGACGCGGCGTCCGATCAAGTCGCGCGCTGGCTCGCCGCGTACGGCTACGCGCCGCAACGCACGACCAAGGGAGCCGTGCGCTGCGCCCTCGGCCCTGCGCCACGCCTTGCGATCGCCGCCCACGTCGACACGCTCGGCGCGGTGGTGAGCAACTTCAACGCCGACGGAACGCTCGCGATTTCCCCCGTGGGTGGGCTCCAGCTCAACTACGTGGAGGGCGAGTACGTCCAGATCGTGACTCTGGACGAGCGCCGCTACACCGGGACGTACCTGCTCGACAACCCCTCCGTTCACGCCAACAACACGACGAACGAAACCCGCCGCACGGCGAACGCGATGCATGTGCGTCTCGACGAATCCGTGACTTCGCCCGTGGAGACCCAACTCCTCGGCATCGACCGCGGCGACGTCGTGCTGTTCGACCCGCGCTACCAGGAGCTCCCGAGCGGCTACATCAAATCGCGTTTCCTCGACGACAAGGCCGGGTGCTACGTGCTGCTCGAGATCGCACGCCGCCTTGCCGGCGAGGGGCGCCGCCCCCCCGTCGAGCTCGTGTTCACCGTGCACGAGGAGGTCGGGCACGGCGGCGCTTGCGGCTTCGCCGACACGATTCGCGAGTTGCTCGTCGTCGACATGGGCGTCGTCGGCAATGGCTGCGGCGGCGACGAGCGAGCGTGCTCGATCTGCGCGAAGGACTCCTCGGGTCCCTACCATCGCGGCTTCCGCCAGCGCCTCGTTGCGCTGGCCCGCGCGGGGGACATCGCGCATCGCCAAGACGTGTACCCGTTCTACGCCTCCGACGGCTCGGTGGCGCTGCGCGCGGGGCACGACCTCGAGGTCGCGCTGATCGGCCCCGGCGTCGCGGCGTCGCACGGTGTCGAGCGCACGCACCGGCGCGGCGTCGAAGCCACGATCGCGCTCGCGCTCGCCTACATCGGCACGCTTTAGGCTCGCGGAGCCGGCCTCACTCCGCGGCCGAGTCGCGAGCTCGACGGTAGATGACCTCGCACGCCAGGTCCCGTCCATCGTGGTCGATGCGTGCGACCTCGGCGACGCGGCGTGCGCCATCCGGGTCGCGCTCGAGGTGGATCCACAGGTCGATCCCCAGCCCGATCTGGCGGCGGATCGCCTCGAGCGGCAGCCCGCTGTCGGCCTGGAGCACGAGCGTCTCGAGGCGCAAGAGCCCCTCGCGGATGCTGTTCGCGTGGAGCGTCGTCATCGACCCGTCGTGGCCGGTGTTCATCGCCTGGAGCATGTCGAGCGCCTCGCCACCGCGGCACTCTCCCACGATGATGCGGTCCGGACGCATGCGCAACGCGTTCTTCACGAGCTGCCGGATCGTCGTGCCCGCCGAGCCCTCGTGCATGGCGGGTCGGCTCTCGAGCGCGATCAGGTGCCGGCCGGGCAGCGCGAGCTCGTGCACGTCCTCGATCGTCACGAGCCGCTCGGGCTCGGGCACCACCCCCACCAGGGCCGCGAGCAGCGTGGTCTTGCCCGAGCTCGTACCGCCGCTGACGCACAAGGATGCGCGCTCCCGCACCTGACCGACGAGCAGCCGCGCCAGACGCGGGCTCATTGCCCCGAGCTTGACGAGGTCCGACAGCCCCGGCCGCGCCTTGGGCGCCTTGCGAATCGTCACCGCCGGACCGTACACGGCGAGCGGCGGAATCACGGCGTTGAACCGCGATCCGTCCGGCAGCCGCGCATCGAGCAGGGGCTGGTTCTCGTGAATCTCGCGCCCCGCTCGCGCCGCGATACGGCGGATCACCCCGAGTAGGTGCACCTCGTCGCGGAACGCGGCGTCGACCTTCGTGAGGCCCCCGTCCAGGCGCTCGACGAAGATCGACGCCGGCCCGTTCACCATGATCTCGCGCACCTGGGGATCCGCGAGCAACGCCTCGAGCGGCCCGTGCCCGAGAGCCTCGGCCACGACGCTCTCCACGAGCTTCGCCCGATCCAGCGGAAGCGCGAGCCCGCGGCACCCGTGGTCCACGAGCGCGTCGACGCGCCGCCCGACGTCCTCGGGCGTCGCCGCGTCGAGCACGCCTCCGCTCGCGCCCGAGACGAGCTCGTGGTGTAGCCGCTGCTTGACCTGCTCGAGCCCGGCCCGCCCTGGACCGGACCGCGCGAGCACGAGGGGCAAGGGCGGCGCGTCCTCCGGCGAGCTCACGAGAAGGCGCGCCTGACCGAGCTCCAACAGCGAACCTGGCGGCACGGGCGTGTCACCCTGGATGAGCCGGCCGTCGCGCAGCGTGCCGTTGGCGCTCCCAAGGTCGCGCACCAGCAGGCGACCTCCGTCATCGAAGATCACCGCGTGGAGGCGAGACACCCCGGGCGCGTCCAACACGAGCCCGCAGTCGTCCCGCTTGCCGATTCGCAGCGGAAGCTCGCCGCAGTCGACCTCGCGACACCCGCCCTTGTCCTGCACGATCAGGTTGGTCCTCACGGCCGTTCCTCCCCGGCGCGGGTCTTGGTCCCGCGCAACGCCAGCACGATCGGACCCCGACCCCGGAGCCCCGCGATCCGCGCCGCTTGATCCCCATCCACCGCGACCACCACCGCGCGGTATCCCGCTTCGCCGGTCGGCACGCCGAGTGCCAGCACCTCGAGTGCCATCGACGTGGCCGCGCCCGCCTCGGTCACCACGACGACGTCCCCCACTGCGAGCCGGCCTGCTACACCGGCCACGAAGTCCGCCTCGATTGCGAGCGCGAGCTTCCCCGCGGGCACGCGGTCTGCCAGCGCGCCATCGCGCACGACGAGGTCCGTGCGCAAGAGAGGCTCGCCCGCGGCGAGGTCGGCCGCGAGCTCGCGCCCGACGCACGCGGCGACGGTCTCCGGCGCGACGTAGCGCCGCGCACCGAGGCTCGCCGGCAGCTCTCGGACTTCGAGCATCTCGCGCTCGAGCCGCTCCCCCGCGCGAAGGCCCCGCGTTGCGACCATCGCCGGCACGAGCTCCCCCGCCGCCCCTGGCTTTCCGGTGCCGCTCGCGCTTCCCCACGCGGCGAGCACCAGGCCCAGCCCGAGCAAGCCCACCGCCGCGGCGGACTCTCGATCGAACTTCGCGCTCATCGCTTTGCTCCCTCCGTTGAGTCGTCCCCGTCGTTCCCTTCGCACCGCCACGCCAGCGCACGCAGCCAGCCGGCGCGAGCTTCGCCCACGACCACGACCCAGCGCACGCCGGATCGGACGAGCTCGATGCCGCCGAGGGAACCCGCCCTCTCACACGTCCAACCGTCCTCTACCGCGCGGTCTGCGATTGCCTGGAGTGCCCGATCGACCAGTGCGCCCTCGACCTCGCGGGCCACTACTCGGCCCCTCGCGGTCGCCAGGTCCAGCACGACCACCCAGGCCTCGGGCAGGGGTGGGCCCGAGTCCGGCACCGGGTCGGGCCCGTGCATCGCGAGGCCGAGCGCGGCGACGCATGCCCATCGCGCGCCCCTCACGGAGCGTCCCTCCACGCGGGGCGCGGGACGAACATGCCCTCGTGGGGCCGCCCGTCGCGCATCGGCTCGTAGTCCAACCGCCACGCCGGCGAGCTCCTGAGATACACGCCCAGCTGCTCGGCCCAGTGCTCCTGGAGAGCCGCGTGGCCTCGGAAGTCTCCAGGGTCGCGGAGCCGCTCCCCGGTCCGCGGACCGGGCGCACCGCGCGTCCAGGCGTGGTCGTGTACGCCGGACCCGCGGACGTCGACCGCCGATTCGACCCACCCCAGGCCATCGGCCAACGACCACACGGCAAGCCCCGCGGATGCCGCGTCCTCGGTCGGTGCCACCTGGGTCCATGCCCCTGAGACCACGCGCTCGGTCACCGCATAGTGGGTGACCGTTGCGTCCAGGGTCCGCGCGGTCGCAGGCCCACCCCCGAGCGCGACGAGACGCGCACGTGACGACGACCACCCCGCGACCTCACCCGCATCCACGATCGACACGAGCATCGCGGCGCCGAACGCCAGCCACGGCGTCGCCCACGCGAGCTCCAGCAACGCCGTGCCGCGCCGCCGCCGTCCTGCGTGAAGTCTCATTTACTCGTCCTCCCGCGCGACCCAGCGCGCGCCCCACACGGTCACGTACAGGTTGTCCGTACCTCCGAGCCACTCGCCGCTTCGTGGACGATCGACGTCGAGCACGCGCCCGCCCGGCGCGATCCGGTACAGGCCGACCCGACACCGCGCGCGGCCATGGATCGCGCGGGGTGCGCTGCGTGCGAACACCGCGGGCAGGCCGCCTAGCGGCAGGCGAACCTCGACGGCCACCATCGGCGGACCACCCGACGCGATCGACCACACGGCGGGTGCGCCTGCCACCGGGCGGCGGAGGGCGAGGTCGGCACTCCCGTATCGGACGCGCACGTCGTGGTCGGTCTTCACGACGTCCGTCGCACCGTTGCCGTCATGGTCCCGGGAGCGACACGTCGGGCAGCGCAGGATCGCATGGTGGGTACCGCCCCCGTCGAGCGTCGGAATGTGGCCGTCGTCCTTGTGGCCGTCGTCGTGAAACACGGTCGCGACGCCGTTGCCCCGCCACACGAGGTGCGCGTGGACCGCATGCCAATGCCCGTTCGCGCGGCCGGGGTGCGGCCAGTACTTCCCGTGTCGCTGGCCATGCGCGAGGTCCTTGGGGTGCCAGCACTCGCGAAGCTGGCGGTAGCCGCGCGCCGCACCGGTCGGAAGGTCGTACCAGGCTGGCAACCGTGGGTCATCGGGTGGGAGGTACCGCGTGCGCAACGCCCGGTCGAACCGTTCCCAGCTCGGACGCTCCAGCACGCTCGGGCCCGCTCCCTCCGGAAGCCACCGCACCGGCTGATCCAGCGCGACCACCTCGCCGCCGTGGACACGCGCCGCGCGATCAGCCGCGTCGCGCATCCGCGCGGGCGCGCTCGCCGCTATTGCCCGGCCCGCGCGCCACAGCTCCGCCATCCACCTCTCACCCTTGGCCAGCGCGTCCGCGTTCGCGGCGCGTGCGTCTGCCGCGAGCCCGTTCGAGCCATCGACACCGATCCAGGCCGGAGGCGCGGGCCCCGGCGGGTGTTGGCGGAACAGATCGAGGGTGTCCATCGCGACGCGGTCGACGAGCAGCCGCCCGAGGCGCGCCTCGAGGTGCGCCATCGCGCCGTTGAGCTGAGCGAGCGCCGACAGCGAGTCCGCGGCGACGAGCCCGGCGGCAAGGGACGCCGCATCGGCCGCGGCGCCCGCCTCCGCCGCGCGGTCGAAGGTCCGGCTCGTCGCAAGGACGAGCAACGCCGCGAGGAGGATCCCGGCCAGAACCATCGCCACCAGCGCGAGGGCCTGGCCACGTTCCCCACGCCGCCTCATCGCCCCGCCTCCAGCGCGGTCGCCCAGGGACGGGCGAGCGCGACCTCGGTGCGAAGCCATGGACCTCCTGGGGGGGCCCCGGCCGGCTCGGCCCCCCCGAGGAGCGTCGTGAGCAGGGGCGCGCGCCGCCACGCGACGAGCGCGATGACCCGTGGGCGGTCCTCCAGGGCGAGCACGAGCTCGGCGCGGTCGCAGCCCAGCCGCGAGGCGACTCCGATCGCGACCGACTCCACGTGGACCGGCGCGCGGCTCGCCCGTGCCTCGCGCAGCTCCGCCTCGACCGCCGTGCGGAGCGCGATGCGGTCGAGCCCGGCGAGCACGATCAGGTGCAGGCCGATCCACACGGCCCCGATGATCGACGTCGCGACCAGCGTCTCGAGCACGACGGCGCCACGCTGGGCGGACCTCGAATGGCGGAGCGAGCGGCGCATGAGCGTCGAGACACAACTGCCGTGCCGATCGGCAAAAATTCGCGTGACGGTTGCGGAGGCCCGTCGATTGGGGATTCTGAGCCGTGCGGTCCCTGCACGCGCGGCCTGCGGCGGCGCAGCGCCCGCGTCACCTGTGCGGTCCCGCCCGCGATGGCGATCGCAAGCTCAGACCGCGCCGTGATGCTCGAGCCGACCGCCCTCGAACACGACGTGGGGTGCCTCGGTCGACGGCGACAGCAGGCGCCACTGCTCGCGGCCCAGCGAGTCGTGCGGAAACACCTCGAGCGCATGCGCGTGCGAGAACGACAGCGTGAAGCCGCCGACGTCGTCCGCCGAGATCGCCTCGACCGGCAGCGGGCATATCGTCGCGACGAAATCGGCGGTCCGAGCGTCGCACCGATTTGCGCCCGGCCGGTCCCAGTCGAAGTCGTCCGCGACCTCGTCGGGGTTGCCCGCGGGGTAGAAGCGATCGCGGGACGCAACGACGATCCCCTCCGGACCCCGAAGTCGCCACGCGCATTGGACGTGGAGCGCAAACGCTCCGACGTCGTAGACCTGGCCTCGCCGGCTCGGCAGCGGGCTCGCCACCGTGCGGCGTTCGCCGAACTGGAAGTTCTGGAGGTCCGCGGCGCGCCGGACGGTCCACAGAGGCAACCCCCGCAACACGGACAGGGCCGCGACGATCCGTTCCGCGACGGTCACGACTACCACCGCAGCACGCCGAGCAGATCGCTAGCCCGGTCGGTCCACTCCCGCGACACCGCGGGAGCGGGACGCGTGATGCCAGAGAACGCGCCCGACCGAAGCCAGCGCTCGTCCGCCGAGGCGACCACCCACGCCGACGGATACGTCGCGGGCGGATCGCCCGGGTGGAACACCGTGATGGCCCGCAGGCCGATTGCGGACGCCATTCCGTGCACCACGGGCACGAGATCCACGTGCACGCTCGAGACGTGTACGGCGACGATCCCGCCCGGAGCGAGGTGCGCGCGATACACGACCGCGGCCTCGTGCGTGAGGAGATGGACGGGGATCGCGCCGCCGCCGAAGGCGTCGAGCACGAGCACGTCGAAGCGCCCCGGCCGTCCCGCGGCGAGCTCCTGCTCGAGCACGACGCGCCCGTCACCCGTGGCAAGCTCGATCGCCGCCGCCGACTCGTCGAGGAAGGTGAAGTACCGCCGCGCGAGCACGACCACCTCGGGATCGATCTCGTAGAACCGGAACACGTCTCCCGGACGACCGTAGGCGGCCAGGGTCCCCGCACCGAGCCCGATCAGGCCGACTCGCATCGGGGTGCTGCGCATCCGTCGCGGATGAGCCTCGATCGCCCGTCCGACGCCGCTGTCCGTGTGATAGTACGCCGTCGGCTTGTGGCGATAGGGTTCGGCGCTGAACTGGAGGCCGTGGCTCACTCCCCCGTGATTCAGCTGGTGCGCCTCCAGCTCGGTGCCAGCCGCAATGTGGCGGATGCGGAGGACTCCGAAGAACGTGCGGCGGATCTCCACCTCATCGGGTCTGGGCCGCAATGGCGGCGCGGCCAGAACGATGGCCGCGAACGCCACGATTCCGCCGCAGATCCAGCGATTGCCCCACGTGGCATCCCGCCGAACGACCAGCGCCGCGGTGGCGCAGGCGAGAAAGGCGATCGGGAGCTCGAGAACGTCGTCGAACACGAGTGGAGCGATCGCGGCGACGGCCATCCCGCCCACCGCGCCGCCCACCGCGATGGCCAGGGTAAACGACGTTGCGCCGCCGCTCTCGGGCCGGTCTCGCGCGAGCTCGCCATGGCAGGCGATCGCGGCGCCGAACAGGGAAAGCGTTCCCAGCGCAGCGCCGATCGGTGCCGTCGCGACCGCGCGACCGACCGCCGCTCCGACCGTGAGCGCGCGCTGCACGTAGGGAGACGCACCGCCCCACGCTCGCGACCACTCTGGCACGGCATACCCCTGCTCGGACAGGAGGTTTGCCGAGATCGGAGCCACGCAGGCGAATCCGACGACGATGCCCACCATGGGCCACGAGCCCGCGCCCGGCCGGAACGGGACGATCCACGCCAGCAGGTACACCGCGAGCGGCACGACCCACAAGAGCGGGATCGGCGCGAGCTCGTGTGTGAGCGCACCGGTCATCGCCGACAGGTAGGCAACCGGTGCCCCCGCAAGGAGGGCCCACCGCGCCCAACGCCACCTCGCGATCGGCTCCCGCGCGAGCCGCGCGAGGGGCGCCGCGGGCAGCCGCGCCGACTGCGCGGCGGCCAGAAGCGCGAGAAGGCCGAGCCCCGCCCACCACCCGCGTGCCTGGACCTCGAGGTCCCACCGAGGCTCGACGACGAACGGGTACGCGAGCAGCGCCGCGAGCGAGCCCGCGTTCCCGAGAGCCACGAGCCCGTACGGCGACGTGCCCGGCCGAGCCGCAGCCCGCGAAGCGAGCAGGATCGGGGCGCTGGCGGCGACGGCAACGACGGGGATCCCGGCCGCGACCGCGAGCTCGCTCAACACGGACCACCCGGGCCAGGACGTCGCGGACCCCGCACCGGGTGGGATCAAGAGGGGAGAGCCCCAGACGCTCTGCTCGACCGCGAGCGCAAGAGCGCCGACACCGAGCAGGACGGCATGGGCGAGGCCCGCGCCGCGCGGCGAGAGGTGGCGAGCGAGCACATGCGCGAGTGCGTAGCCCGCGAGCAGCGCCAACTGAAAGAACACGAGCGCCATCCCCCACACGGCGGGGGCACCCCCGTGCCGAGGCAGGAGCCATTTGCCAAGGAGCGGCTGGACGCCGAACAGGAGCAGCGCTGCGAGGAATGTCGCGAGGGCGGTCAGCATGCGTACACTGGCGGGCAGTGTATCCCACGTCCTCGCCAGGTCCCGCGCGATGAGCGCGGCCGAGCTCGTGCCGGTCGCGCTCACCGTGCTCGCGGCGAGCGTGGTGCAGGGCATGACGGGGTTTGCCTTTGCCCTGGTGGCGATGGGGATCCTGCCGGTCCTGATCGGACTACGCGACGCGATCGTGCTTCTCATGGTGCTCGGCATCGCCGGCAATCTCATCCAGCTTGCGCTGCTCCGAGGCGGGTGGGATCGGCGCGACCTCGTGTACCTGTGGATCGGCGCGGGCGTCGGGCTTCCCCTGGGGGTCGCGGTCCAGGCCCGCGAGCTGCCGGGCCTCACCCGCATCCTCGGTCTGGTGCTGGCGACGTACAGCCTGTGGCAGTGGACGCGAAGGCCCACCCCGAGGGCGCCACGCCATGCGGCCGGTGGAATCGCCGCGGGGGCGCTCGGTGGCCTACTCGGCGGTGCCCTCGGGACGTCGGGTCCGCCAATCGTGATCTGGGGTCAGCTTCGCGAATGGAGCCCGGACCGAGCGCGGGCCACGCAGGTGGCGTACTTCGCGACGACGGGTGCCGTGCAGCTCGGGCTGTACGCCCGCGGGGACATGGTGGCGCCCGCGGTCCTCACCGCTGCCGGGGGCCTGCTCCCGGTGTTGGTAGCGGGGCTGTTCGTCGGCATGTGGATCGGCCGACGGCTGGACGCGCGGCGGTTCCGCCAGGTCGTGCTCGCGATCCTGCTCGTCCTCGGGGTGCGACTCGTGATCGCGGGCTAGAGGGTCTGTCTCGCAATTCG
>ORMF012286513.1_pt1 | contig 10371 bp, 4 predicted proteins | sample 1779871 | NCBI WGS metagenome assembly ORMF01 (sample SAMEA104232316, study PRJEB22302) | groundwater metagenome | biome: forest; feature: aquifer; material: groundwater | place: USA | collected 2011-08-07 | depth 5.4 m | reverse complement strand
TTGTGGATTATATGGCAGGCCGTGTTCCGGTCATTTGCGGAGCCGGTTCTAATGCGACTTTGGAAGCAGCCGGTCTCTGCCGGCATGCAGAGCATATTGGAGCAGATGGGCTTCTAGTGGTCACGCCTTACTATAATAGACCAACTCAGGAAGGCCTTTACCGGCATTATGAATTTCTAGCGGGAAAAGTCGATATACCTATTGTACTTTATAATGTGCCCAGCAGAACGGGCGTCTCTTTGACACCAGAAACCGTCTCGCGGCTTTCAAAAATACCCGGGATCATTGGAATTAAGGAAGCAAGCGGAAATGTGGATCAAACCAGCCAAATTCTCTCGCTTTGCGACCTGTCGGTTTTGTCAGGCGACGATTCACTCACAGTTCCTTTGATGTCGGTAGGAGCGCGCGGCGTTATTTCCGTTGTAGCTAACGTGGATCCAACCCGGATGAAGGAGATGGTGCATGCGGCTCTCAAAGGCGATTTTAAAAGGGCAAAAAAAATTCATTTTGAGTTACTTCCGCTCGCGAAGGCTTTGTTTTCAGAAACGAATCCCATACCAGTCAAGACAGCGCTCAGCTTAATGGGGCTCTCAAGCGGAGAGCTCAGGCTTCCGCTTTGTGATATGAAACCCGAAAACGTGAAAGTGCTCAGGCAGGCTTTGAAAGGGCTTCATTGGCTGCGTTAATTCCTGTCCAATTGATTCATAATTATGAAAGAACTCGTTAAAATTATAGTTGCAGGAGCGGCCGGTAAAATGGGCCGTACGATTCTGAATCTCGCCATGGAAGACGCGGAGATTAAAGTGTCCGGCGCATATGAACGCGCAGGCCACGCTGCAATTGGCCGGGATTTGGGAGAATTTATTGGCCAGGGCCGTTTAAATGTCGCGATTCAACCGGACACGGGGAAAGGTCTTAGCGCGGGTGATGTGCTCATTGATTTTACGCATCCAAGCGCGACGCTCACTCATTTGAAAGCAGCGCTTGATTCGGGAGCAAATCTTGTGGTTGGCACGACAGGACTCTCAGATGATTTAATCCGTGAACTTGAAAAAGCTTCTAAAAAAATCGGGATTGTTCAGTCTCCCAATATGAGTTTAGGAGTCAATCTTTTATTTGATCTCGTAAGACAAGCGGCTTCGATTTTGGATGATTCTTATGATGCTGAAATCGTGGAAGTGCATCATCGGCACAAAAAAGATGCTCCGAGCGGAACGGCGCTTGAACTTTTACGTCAAATTGCCGAAGCCCGTAAGATTGCACTAGAATCGAAAGTAGTATTTGGCCGTAAGGGAGAAACCGGTGCACGTCTCAAAGGAACGATTGGAGTTCATGCGGTCCGCGGAGGAGATGTGGTCGGGGATCATACAGTTTCTTTTTTATCGGAAGGGGAGCGGATTGAGCTCGTTCACCGCGCGTCATCGCGCGCTGCATTTGCGAAAGGCGCGCTTCTCGCTTCTAAGTTTATTGCCAAAAAAAAATCCGGCTTTTATAACATGCAGCAGGTGCTTGGGTTATCGTCCTGATTTCTAGCTCTGCTTCGCTCAGTGGGTGGTTCGAGTTAAAGGTCGTGAAAAAAACAAGCCTGATTGTTTGCACATTAAGTTTACTCGCACTTTTATTTTCATTTTCTTCTCCATTTTCTCTTCACGCCGAGCCGGAACAAGTTTCTAAAGAACCCGCTATTAATTTTATTCTGCGCGATACTTTTTATTTTTCACCCGATCTTAAAATAAAATATAACACCTATGAATCCGACGGTTTTCTTTTAATCAAAGAAAAACGGCCGGATATGAATTCTAAATTTTCGATTGTGAGCGGTTTTGACGGAGCCGTTCTCGAATCGCTCGCCATGAAAAACGTGAATACGATTGAGGAAGCCCACATCTATCTCAAAAAGAACGCAAAAGTCACCCGATTCATGAATGTGATGATTAAAGATCTGCCGCTTCCGAAAAAAGACAGCGCTTTAGCGACTCATTATTGGATTGGTGAAAAATCCTACCCATCCATTGAACTTGCGCAGGCAAGCATTGTTGCTGCAAAGACAGCGGTAGAAACTCGGGGCGGTGATTTTGAGCGCGCGATTAAACTCTCGGAAGAATTTTCACCGATGGAACCTAAAGTGACAACAGAAGAAGAGGTCGCTTCTAATTATCAGCAGGAAGAAAAACTGGCGATAAAAGCCATGGACTGGCTGCATGTTGGGGATAAACTTTGGGGCCCGCTGAATACTCCCGGATATCCTTATGGAGAGCCTGTTCTTTGGCAGTCATTCGGTGAAAGCAGTTTCCGTTTTACAAATTTATCACATCAGGAATATAATTCTCAAGTCAGTTTTTGGGTGAATCGTATTGTGCTGAAAGGAATCCGCGCCCCCTTTGGTACTACCCTAGACCCTTATTTGGAAGTGACCCCTTCTTTAGAAACGAATGGCCTTAATTTCCCATCCAATCTCGTTTTGACCGGCGGCATTGAATGGTATCCCTTGATCAGGAATGTATGGCTGCAGAATTATCGAGGAATCGGAGATGTCCCATGGCTTGATTTCGTGCGCGGCTACCGGTTCTACATCCAATACATGCATGAAGAGAATTTGAAAGACGAGATTGTCGGCACCAAAGATTATGACGTTCGCGCGGGCATTGACATATTTAAAGAATGGGGACTTGAACTGCCGAAACTGGGCTCCAAACCGATTCATAATAAATTTATGGATTATGTGAATGATTATGTGTGGGGAGAATATTACGGATCGTACCATTATGAAGCGACTGATCTTTCTCCGCTGAAAGATTTTAATTCATTCATTGTGAGTAATTCGCTTGCTTTGGGTGTCAAGTGGCCGAGCATTCCTCTTCCGCATAATTCTGTGAACAATGAATTTCTGCTCATGCCGTACCTGCGTTTTGAAGAGGCGACCAACATGAATCATCCGCTTTCATATCAAAATTATTATTTTGTTGCGGCCGGCCTTCGGTGGATGCCGTTTAGGTCTTACGAATATATGGATAACGAGTGGCTGTTTAAATGCAAAATTTTCTTTGAGTATATCGGCATGGGCGGAGTCTTCCGTCCTTCCGCCAATACTGCCATTGATACGCCCATCCGCGATTACCGCATTGGGATTAACTTCTCACATAGGCGCTTTTAGTGACTATCAGAAGATTTTATTCCTTTTTTTTATTTCTAGCGCCCACAATTATTTTTTTCACACATCCCACCTTTATTTTTGCCAACGAAGTTGATAACGCGAGTTTTGAAAGTGCTTTAGGCGGTTCCAATAATTGGGACAATACGGTGAACCGTGGCATCTCACGCGTCACCGCATCGGATGCTCCGAGCGGTTCCAGTTATTTGCGTTTGAGTGAAGCCGGTATCGGAGGCATAGAGCTTTTTACTTTTACTTTTCAAACATCTGGTTCAGAAGTACATCCAGGCGATACGATCGCTTTAAATGCTATGGTCAGACAAAATGTGAAAGATGACGCAGATGATGAAGCTCAAATTGTAATTCAGTTCAACGATGAGAATAGCAACCAAATTGGAACGGCAATCGCAACGACGGGCGGCACCACAAGCGCAACATTTTCGCGTCTCTCGGTTTCACAAGCAGCTCCTTCAGGGACAACTCAAATTGTTGCGGTGCTTCGGATTCAGAACGGTGAAGCGGGGGGGACAAGTTCTGCAGATTTTGACGACGTTAATTTGACTATTAATGGAAGCCCAATTGATCTTGACGTGAATGTCACAAAAAATCATGTCCCCAAAGGCGGCGCTTCATTTGCCACGATTGGAATTAAAAATCAAACCGCTGTTTCCCAAAGCAACCTTGAATTGGTTCTGAACGTTCCGAACGGGCTAACCGTTCTGGATGACGGCGTTCACTTAAACAATCAAATCCCAAGGTCTCAAGAAGTCGGAAGCTCAAAATTTTTTACGATTGGAACGATAGGGTCCGCGGATGACAGGCGGCTTTCATTTTTAATTGTTGCGTCCACCGGAGCCGTAATCGGGCATCGCTATTCAATTACTTTGTTTGTGCGGAATTCCACGACCGGTATTGGATTGTCGCAAATCCGCAACATTCCAATTGATGTGATTGCCGATCCTTTTTTTGACGAAGGCACGGTAATTGGAAAAGTATTTGATGACCATAATGAAAACGGTGTTCAGGACGCGGGAGAGTCAGGAATTTCGGGTGTTCAAATTGCTACGGAACAGGGAATTCTGATTAAAACTGATGCCGACGGAAAATATCATATTCCAGGAGTTGAGCCGGGTAGACACGTGATTAAAATCGACGGCCACTCACTTCCGATTGGAACTAAATTTGTAACGGAGGAATCATATCTCACGAATGTGACGGAAGGAATATTAAATCAGGTTGATTTTGCCGTAAAGCTTCCGGAGTCTAAAGTGTCGGATGAGTACAAAAAAGATTTAAATGTCATGATCAGCCGCGCGAATGACTTTATAAGGCCGAAACTCACAGTTCGGATGGATCCTGAAATTTTAAGAATCGGTGAAGGACTTCTTGAAAAAGAGCCTGTCTTTAAAATGGAAACTAATTATTCTCAGATGATTAACACGTGGCATTTGGAAGTGAAAGACGAGCAAGGTAATGAAGTGTGGACGGGGTATGGGATGGGCGCACCGCCCGCTGAAGCGCCGTGGAAAGGTTTCACGAAAACACACCAAATTATTCCGCCCGGCATTTACGGATATCGCCTGATCGTGAAGGATAAAACAGGGCATGAAGACTGGACACCGCTACAATTTTTTAAAGCAATCAGCAAAAAAAATCCGGCAGGCGCCAGCGAAAAAATAGAAATTCCGGCAGTCGGTTTTCTGAATATCGCTCGCGACGGCAAGCGGTCAATTCCAACAACGGCAAAACCAACTCTTTTGATACGTGGGAAAACGCTTCCCGGAAATAAAGTGGAAGTAAACGGAGAACCGGTTTCTGTACAGTCGGACGGTTCTTTTGAAGCGCAAATATTTACGGATGTAGGCAACCAGCCTGTGGATGTCCGGGCTATTATGGCGGACGGAAGGGCTGTTACGTATCGCGATGATGTCAAAGTGAAAGATACCGAATTTTTTATGGTTGCGCTCGGCGAAGAAGAGCTTGGCGGAAATTTATTCAGAGGTAATTTTGAAACGCCGGGAAGAGACGATCAATTTCAGAATGGCTTTTATCAAAAAGGAAAAGCAGCTTATTATTTGAAAGGGAAAATCAAAGGTAAATTTCTCGTTACTTCCCGGTACGACACGTCGACGCCGAATCTTCGCAATCAGCTTTTCACCAATTTAGACCCCGATCAATATTATCCCGTCTATGGAGATAAATCCGAAATCAGTTACGACGCACACGACACTCAGCAGCGGTTTTATCTTTTGGTGGAAATGGATCGTTCCTATTTAAAATGGGGAAGTTATCAGTCTGACTTTAATGAAACGGAGCTCGCCACTTACAACCGCGCTCTTTCCGGATTCAAAATGCATTATGAAACATTAGAGACGAATAAATATGGCGATTCCAAACGCGGCGTCACGGTGTTTGGTGCCAAAGTGAAATCGCTCGCGGATCATAATGAATTTGTGGGAACAGGCGGATCTTTGTATTACCTCCGGAATAAAAATGTGATTCAGGGAAGTGAACAGCTTACGATTGAAATTCGCGACAAAATACAGGGCATTGGCATCTCACAGCGAAAACTTGCGAATGGTACGGATTACGAAATTGATTATTCGGCAGGCCGGATTCTCTTGAGAAAACCTCTTTCTTCCGTCGCGTTCAGCGATACAGTTCTCTCAAATGAAATTTTGGACGGCGATCAAGTTTATTTGATGGTGGATTATGAATTTGAAGTTCAGGATCTTTTCGGCGAACAGCCTGCCGGCGTTCGGGGATATACCTATTTGGGAGATCATTTGAGAATTGGCGGAACCGCCGTCAAGGAAACAAGAGCCAATACGGATTACGATATGCGCGGCATCGACTCGACGCTTAAAATCGGAAACAATACCAAAGTGTCCGCCGAATATGCTCAGTCTCAAAACGCGCAAGTTAGAAATGCCGTTTCCTATAACGGAGGAATTAGTTTCCAGCCCATCATCACCGGGGACAAGAACATCAAAAAGCAAGAACGTTTATTTGATGGCGCTTGGTCTCTTAAAGCGGAATCCGCTCCGCGTAAAGGCACTGAAATTTCGGGATACACTCAGCGTTTCAATAAAGGGTTCTCTAATACAGATTCCATCAGCCAAAAAGGAGACATTAAAGGCGGAGTTGAACTCAAGCAAAAGCTCGGTGAAAATTTAGCGGCAAGTTACCGTTTTGATCGCATTGAAAATATGAAACAAGTGAAGCAGTCTCAAGTTGTTACGCAAACGCTTCAAACTAAATATGATGACAATCACTATCTTGGAGTTTTGGAATACCGGCATGAAAATTACAACATCACGCCGCTTAGCACGCGCGCTTTAGACCCTATTTTTGAACGGCAAGAGTTTAAAGGCGGATTCGGCGCTAAATTGGGTTACCACATGGATAATGGTTGGCTTCCTTATTTAAGAGGCCAGGCAACTACGTCGGGAAAACCCAATGATCAAATTGGAGCCGGCCTTGAAGCCAACATTGACGGAAAAGGAGTTCTTCAAGTAGAGCAAATGACGGGCAATTTAGGTGATTCAACCGCGATTGGTTTTCAAAGACAGGTGAATGATCAAACTAATGTCTACAGTAGAATGGTTTCTGGGGCTTCTTCAGACGGTATTCACACTGGAAATGGGGTTTCTACTACTATTGGAAGCTCACATCAGTTGAATGGAAATAGCCGTTTTTATTCGGAGCGCGAATTATCATCTTATCGAGATGGCGATAAAACGGGCAATGTGGCCGGTTACGATGTGAATCTAGATGACAAATGGAATGTAGGTGTATCGGGCGAGCGCAGCCGGATTCGCGATTTAAAAAGCCAGTCTGATATTGTCAACAATCCTTTGATTGCAAACGGAATTTTGAATGTCGAGCGAACCGCCGGTTCTGTCGAGCTCAGTTATTTGGATAAAGAATATATTAAAATGATTAACCGGCTTGAACTCCGTTTAGATCGCGGTGAAGTCCGGCGCGATCAGTATCTTGGAAGTAACTCAATCGAATGGAAGTTAAATCACGATTACACATTCCTCTCGCGTTTAAATAAATCTATTTCATTAAACCGGGAAGGCCCGGGGAATATTGACGGACAATTTACGGAATTAAACGTTGGCCTTGCGTACCGTCCCGTCGCTCACAATAAATTTAATTTTCTGACTCGTTACACCTGGTTTCAGGACATGGGTGTGGCAGGGCAATTTTCAACCAACGATATTGAAGGGCTTCAAGTCGATGAAACCTCTCAGATTTTCGGTATCGAAGGCATTTATGATATCTCGCGGTATTTTAGCTTCGCCCAGAAATTCGGATATAAGATCGGTGAAATCAGATCCGCCGCCTCAAGCGATTGGATCGGTTTGAGCACTCTTCTCACAGTCAGCAGAATTAATTTTCATGTGACCCACCAGTGGGATTTAGCGACAGAATATCGAATTCGCTTTGATGAACAGGCCGTCAGTTCGGTTAAAAGCGGGTTTTTATTCGAAGTAGACCGTGAAATTGTCGATTATGTGCGCTTTGGCCTCGGTTACAACTTCACGGATTTTGGCGATGATCTGAGACAGTCCAATAGTTACTCAAATCACGGATTTTTTACGAGGATTTCGGGGAAATTCTAGCCGTATGTTTTTTGTTGCTAATTGGTGCTGAGATCGTTAAAATTACCAAATATATGAAACAAGTTGCTTGGGCGAGCTGTCTCGCGTTAGTCCTCATCACAGGTTGCGCTTCGAACGAGAAAGCGATGAATCCTGCGGATTTTCCTACCCATGTGTATAAACAACCATACGATTTAGTTTATAAGAAGGCGCTTGATGTTTTGGGCGCTCAGTCAGGCTGGATATTGGATCCGACTAATAAGGCAGAGGGAACAATTGATTTGCAAGGAACGGGTTACGGTAATGTGCTGGATATGGATAATCAAAAAGCCCGTTTTATTATTAAATCAGTGAATCGAGCATTAACTTCCGTAGGGTTTGATGCTGGGTATTCGGCGTGCAAATCTGATGGTTGCCAGAAAATGTACAATCAGCTTGATAAAGTTCTAGGGACGTTACCCCCAGCTCAAGAAGTTCCTGAAAAAAGTTAGAGCTAATTTCTTAGCTTACCATTTCCCCCGAGTTTATGAATGCCATTGAATTACGCGGTGTCCGCACCCACAATCTCAAAAATTTAGATATTAATATTCCGTACCGTTCGCTCACGGTTGTGACGGGCGTCTCGGGCTCCGGGAAGTCATCCCTTGCGTTTGACACGCTTTACGCTGAAGGCCAGAGGCGTTACGTGGAATCTATTTCGGCTTATGCGCGCCAATTTCTTGAGCGTATGGAAAAACCAGATATTGAGTCCATTCGGGGCATTCTGCCTTCCATTGCGATTGAAGCGAAGAATGTAGTGACGAATGCGCGCTCTACCGTCGGCACCCAAACGGAACTGAGCGATTATTTGCGGCTTCTCTTTGCGCGCATCGGAAAAACTATCTGCAAAAAATGCGGAAAAGCAGTTAACATCGATTCGCCTGATTCGATTGCCCGCGGATTAATCAAACTTAAATCCTCCGAGGAAGCGCAGATTGGCTTTTTGGTTCGCTCAAGCGGGAAGGCCAAGAAACTGTCCAAATCAATTCTGGAAGAATATGCGCGGCAAGGTTTTATCAAAGCAGAGATCGGGGCCCGGGAATATGATTTGAATGAGGATGAGTTGCCGAAATCATTTCAAAGCGCCGTTGTTATGATAGATAAGCTTGAAGTCGCGCTTGAAAATAAATCACGCATTGTGGAATCTCTCGAAACCTCATTCCGGTACGGAAGAGGAAGTGCCATTATCCGGATCGGAACCAAAGATTTTTCTTATTCAAACCGTTTTGCCTGCGCTGCCTGCGGAATTGATTATAAATTACCGACGCCGAACCTTTTTTCTTTTAATAGCCCCTTAGGCGCTTGCCCTGAATGCCAGGGATTCGGACGAATTATCACGATTGATTGGGATCTCGTGATTCCAAACGAGGGGAAGTCGCTCGGGGAAGGGGCAATCGAGCCATGGACGAAACCGAGTACGAAGTGGGAATTCCGCCAGCTGAAAGAATTTTGTAAGCGCGGAAAAATTTCTCTCGAAACACCTTTTCGTGATTTGAGTGATGATGAGCGCAAAATAATTTTGGAAGGTGAGAAAGGATCAGATTTTTTTAGTGTGAAAGATTTTTTCGCGTATCTGGAAAAGAAAACCTACAAAATGCATGTAAGAATTCTTTTAAGCAAATACCGCGGTTATCAAATTTGTCCCAAATGCCGGGGCACGCGTCTTAAGGAAGAAGCTCTTTTTGTGAAAGTGAACGAATCAACGGTGGCAGATCTTACCCGGATGTCGATTTCAGATTTAAGAAAAAAATTTGAAGATTTGATTCTTTCCCATCAGGATAGTGAAATTTCAGCGCCAATTCTTCTTGAGATTAAAAAAAGACTCCGGTTTTTAGACGAAGTTGGTTTAGGATATCTAACGTTTGATCGCGCTTCCCGCACACTCTCAGGCGGCGAAGCTCAGCGCATTAATCTTGCGACGTCCCTTGGTTCCGCATTGGTCGATACGCTCTATGTTTTGGATGAACCCAGTATCGGTCTGCATGAGCGGGACAACGAACTTTTAATCCGCTTACTTCATGAGCTCCGGAATCTTGGCAATTCGGTAGTGATTGTAGAACATGATCGGGCCATGATTGAAGCTGCCGATTGGGTGATTGATTTAGGGCCGCTCGGAGGTGAAAAAGGCGGAGAAATGATGTATGCCGGTTCATTCCGGGATCTTTTAAAGTCCCCATCCTCACTTACTGCGAAATATTTTAGAAAAGAACTTGTTTTAAGCCGCGAACTTCTTCATAACGGAAAAGAGAAGAAAGCAATTCGAGTTATCGAAGCCACTCATCATAATTTAAAACAAGTTTCTGTCGACATTCCTTTGCACGAACTGGTAGTGATCACAGGTGTCTCCGGATCGGGGAAAAGCACGCTTCTTTATGACGTGCTCTTTTCCAATTTTGAAAGATTTATGGGGCGACCGGTTTCTGATATAGGTGCCGTGAGGAAAATCGAAGGATTTTCAGACGTAAAAGATATTCTTTTGATTGACCAGTCACCTATTGGCAGAACGCCCCGCTCAAATCCGGCGACGTATCTCAAAGCATTTGATGAAATCAGAAAAGCATTTTCCAAAAC
>ORMF012208991.1_pt1 | contig 10372 bp, 8 predicted proteins | sample 1779871 | NCBI WGS metagenome assembly ORMF01 (sample SAMEA104232316, study PRJEB22302) | groundwater metagenome | biome: forest; feature: aquifer; material: groundwater | place: USA | collected 2011-08-07 | depth 5.4 m | reverse complement strand
TGAGAGCTTTGCTAGGTGGACTGCGTAGGGGTTCTTGTCCACGCCGTACAGGCATCGCTGTGCCACTAGCCGGCGCGCGTGGTTGACGACGTCGTCGTGGGCATCGGCCACGAGCGCGAGCTTCCCCTCGCGCGTCCACGCCGCCACCACCTGGTCCCCGAGGAAGCGACACGCCTCGACCAGGAAGGCCCCCGAGCCCATCGCGGGGTCGCACACGGCGAGCGAGAGCAGCTGCTCGGAGGTCGGCTCGCCACCCATCGCGCTCAGAAGCGGCTCAAGCGTCTTGCGCACGATTGGCGCCGAGAGAGATCGAGGTGTGTAGTGGCTGCTCGTGCGGCGACGCTCAGCGCCCGGCTGGAGAACGAGCCGCCCCGGCAGCGCTCGCTCGGTGCCGCGCTCCTGGTGGGCATCCAGCGCCGAGAGGACCGACTCATCGTCCTTCGCACCCTTGAGCGCGGCGGCGAGCTTCTTCGACTGATCCGTGGCCAGGCCCCATTCGTCTCTTGACCACTTCTCGAGGCGGGCTCCCGATTGCTGCACCGCCTCCTCGGCCGTGACCCACACACGGTCCGGGCGCAGGCACACCGCGGGCGAAGCGATGCGCTGGACGTGGTAGCCCATGAGCGCCTCGTAGACGCTCCCGATTTGTTCTACGTCGAGGGTGCGGTACGAGAGTCGCTGCCCCTCGAATACCACCAGCTTCTCGAGCACCCGGAACACCGTCTCGTCGTCGAGCGTCGGTACGCGCACCGCTGACTGCGCCTCCGGCGAGTTGATCGGCGAGCTCTCGCCCGGCCGACGGCCCTCCAGGAACGGGTAGGCGTGGGGGTCGAACAGATGACCACGGCGTGCTGGCATCTTGAGATCGCCGTGGTCCGCGCCGACGAAGATGGCGCGGAACAGCGCAAGCAGCCGCCCCCAGGCGCCGAAGCGACGGTTCATTGCATCGGGGTAGGCACCGTGATCTTCCTGGAGCTGGTCGAAGAGACCCAATGCCGAGAGGTTCCGAGCGTAGAACTCGTTCTGGACCGGCAGGAGGTCGCGGTCCTCGGCGTAGAGCACGAAGACCAGGCGCAGCAGGACGGTGAGCAGGCCCCCATAGACGTGATCCTCCCCCTCCTCCATCGCCGGACGCAGCAACCGACCGCCGTCGCGCTCATCGGCGGCCTCGAAGCCGCGGAGAAGGGTCTCGAGTGCCGAGAACACCTGCGCGGCCAGGGCGTTGGTGACGTTGGCCTGGCGCTTGCGACTCTCGGCCAGGAGCGACGGGAGCTGGTGCTCGGGCGCCGCGCCGAAGAACCGGTTCGCCCCGAGGAGCATCACACAGGCGTCGAGGATCGGCCGGCCACCCACGGTGGCCATGTCGCGTAGGCGGAAGGTGATGCTGCCGCTCGATTCGCCGTGCGGCGCGTAGACCAGGCGCATCACACGCCGGTTGGTCAGCATGCCGACCGGCACGCGGCAGTGGCGGAGCAGGCGATCAAACTTGGCCGACGCCGGGTAATCCCAGGGACCGGTCGTCTTCTCGGCCCTGTCGAGCTCGAGGCCATCTGGCAGATCCCAGAGCAGCGCCGCGTATCGCGCCCCGGCACGGCTCGCGGGCGTGCTGTCACCCGCAACGTCGTTCTCGCCCTCGATCGGCGACTCGAGCTTGCGCAGACCGAGCGTGGGCCGGAGCGTTTGCCCGCCCTCCGGTACGTAGAGCGAAAGGTCTTCGGGCAGGGCGTCGGATCGGTCGAACAGGTCCGGGCCGAGGCCAAGAAACGTCTCGAGGAAGCGGTCGAGGTCGGGGATGCGGCGCCCTACGTCGTCGCCGTCTACCGGCGCGAGCAGCGCGAGCAGCTCCGCTTGCTTCTCGGGACCGTTGCGCTGCATGCACTGCGCGTCCGCCAGCACGGGCACGGCCACCACGAGGCCGTCGACCGGCTGGACCATGCCGAGCCATTCCTCATGAAACCGGGTCTCGATGTCGCTCACGCCCGGGTCTCCGGCCAGAGGTAGACGAGACCGACGGGCTCGAGTCGCGTGAGGGCGACCCGGTAGAGGTCGGAGATCTGGGCAGGCTCCGTCGTGATCTCCCGCTCGATCCCGGCGAGACGTCCCTGCATGTGCTTCCGGTCCTGCTTGGCCTGGTCCGCCTGATCCTTCTCCGCGTCGGTGAACACCAGCTCGAGCTGGTTCGACAGCGTCTTCTCGATCGTTGCCCGCTGGTCCTGGAGGATCTTCGTCAAGGCGGCCGCTTCCGATGCCGCGCGGTCCGCGAGCATCTGCGTGGCATCGTGGGCTCGACTGTCGGCCTCCGTGCGGATGTGCGGCCAGAGCGTCGCGAGGTCGCTCTTCGCACCAACACGCAACCGCTCGACGACGGCCGGTGGCACCGGATCGAGCCCGGAGGCTTCAGCCAGGATTCGCTCGAGCAGCCGGATCGCGTTGCGATCCGCTTCTTCGGCGAACACCCGCAGATGACCAGCACCGCCACCGTCGAGCCAGCGCGCCGCCACGGAGACGAGCTCGTCGTGGAGACGTGTCGCGCCGGGACCGAAGAGCGAGAGCCGACCGAACGCAATCACCCGGACCAGCGCATCGTGCCGGTTTCGCACGACTGTGACGCGAGAAAGGTCGTGCGCACTGTAACCCTGCGCCCTGAAGCGCTGGAGAAGTCGACGGACGAACGGGTGCTCGAGGTGGAGCTGGCAGAGCGCGCTGTTCATCTTCTTCGGCGGCGCGAAGACCACGGGCATCGGCGGCCGCTTGCGCCACTCCCAGAATGCTTCGTCGCGTCCCCTCGGCGGGCGAAGGTGGTCGAGGGTCTGCTGCCACGACGACGGCAGCTCGGGCACGCGATACGCCTGCGCCCCGCCATCCTCGCCGGCCACGCGCTCGAGGTGGCCAGCGCCCGCCAGCTCGAGGCCCACGTTGACGGCGTCCTCGAGCAGAGCGTCCTCGAACTCCATCACCTTGCGAGAGCTGTTCAGGATCTTCCCGGTGTCCTCGATCTCCTGGCGGAGCGCCATCTTCTCGAGTCGCTGGCTCTCCAGCTCGTCCTGGTTCGCCTTGCGCCGCGCCAGCTCGGCGAGCTCGGCTCCCTCGAGCTCATCGGCGGTCGCGGAGGTGATGCCCCGGTCCATGACCGTCGCCAGGCGATCCATGACCACCGCCCCCAGGGAGCCGAGCTCGCGCTGGATGGTGTCCACCTTCTCCACCAGCTTGCGCAGGACGACATCCTCCTTGCGCTGTGGGTAGACGAAGTAGTGGCAGCGCACCTCCGGGGAGTCCTGGAGGGTGCGGTCGATGCGGCCGTTCCGCTGCTCCATTCGCGCTGGGTTCCACGGGATGTCGAAATGGAACAGATCGGCGCAGTGTCCCTGGAGGTTCACGCCCTCGCGCGCGGCGTCGGTGGCGACAAGGATGCGCACGGGGTGGTCGCCGGGTGGGCTGTTGAACGCGCGCTGCACTTCCTCGCGCTGCTCATCCGACATCCCGCCGTGGAACTGCATGATGCGGTCCGCTCCGCCGTCCGTCCCCTCGGCGGCGGTCTGGAGCAACGAGACCAGGATTCGCTTCGTATCGGCGTACTCGGTGAAAATGAGCACCCGGCGATCCGTCCAGGCGCGACTCTCGCCCTTGCGTGCGCCGCCTGCGTCGACGGCGGGGCACTGGGTCCGCCGGATCCAGTCCAGCAGCGCCAGCATCTTGGCGTCAGGCAGAGCACGATGCCGCTCGGCGACTTCCAGGAGCTTCGCGAGCAGCTCGCGCGCGCGACCCGCGGGGCTCTGGAGGGTGCGTGACGCCTGCTCGGTCTCGACGCCAACATCGGTGTCCTCGGTGCCATCCTGCTCGCCGTACTCGTCGTCCTCCTCGTGACGACTTGCGAGCTCGAGCTGCGCCGGCGTCCCAGCCTTCTGGACCCCGCGCTCGTGGAGCTTGAGCGTCTTCCAGAAGGCCTCGACGCTGGAGAGCAGCCGCTTCTGCAGGTTGATGAACACCAGCTTGCCGCGCGCCGCGCCGCGCTTCTCCTCCACGGGACGCATGAGCGCCGTGTACTCGGCCAGCATCTGCGCGAGCTGGAGGTCGGCCGGTGGGCCGCTGCCGATGGGCCGGGGCGCGCTCGCAGCGCCACCATCGACGCGGTCGGCTGCGGTCCAGGCCTCGGCCTCTTGGCGTACGTCCACCTGGATCACGCGGCGGAGCGGGATGTGCTCGACCACGTCGCGCAGGTCGCCCTTGAGCCGTCGCACCATGACCGGCCGCAGGCGCTGGGGATCGGTCACCTTGACGCCACGCGTGAAGCGCTGCGGGTCGAGGATCTCGAGCAGCGCCGAGAAGCTGTTCGAGTGCCCATTGTGAGGCGTCGCGGAGAGGAACAAGCGATTCTCGAAGCGCGGGGCGACGTCCTCGCGGATGACCTTGGTGATCCGCGAGTCGATGGCGTACTTGCTGGCTGTGGCCGGAGCCGCGGTATGGGCCTCGTCGAGGATGAGGAGGCTCTTCCGGGCGCGCGGCCCGAGGTGCTGCAGGAGCGGTTCCTTGTACTCGGGCCGCCGGAGCGTCGGGTAGCTGATGATGAAACGGTTGTGCGTGCCCCAGGGGTTTACGCCGAACCCGCGCTCCTGTCGCCGGCGAGCGACGAAGGCTCGGTTGTAGACCTCGAAGCGCAGGCCGAACCGCTTGGACATCTCGTCGCGCCACTGCAAGCACACCGACGCCGGGCACACGATGAGCACGAGGTCGACCCGTTGCCTCAGGATCAGCTCCTGGACCACGAGGCCGGCCTCGATGGTCTTGCCGAGGCCGACGTCGTCCGCGATGAACAGGTTCGCGCGCGGCAGCTCGAGGGCCTTCTTCAAGGGCGTCAGCTGGTGGGCCATCAGCCGGATCCCCGCGCGGAACGGCGACTGGAAGAGGCGCGCGTCGGTCGCCGTGACCGAGCCCCACTTGAGCGCGTGGAGATAGGCCGCGAAGTGCCTCGGGGGATCGAGGTGTGTGACGTCGCCCAGTCCCTGTACCTCGGGCTGGATCACGCGAGCCCCAAGCTCGAGCTCCCAGAGCACTTCGAGCTGGCGCCCCTGGTTGTCGTCGTCGAGGCAGACCAGCTTGACCAGCGTGGCGTGCCCCTCCTCTGGCGGCGCCGCGACGTCCTCCACCAGCCACTGGCGGTGCCGCACTTGCACGATGTCGCCGGTGTGGGGGGCGTAGCGCGGGATCTCGTGGGCCTTGAAGATCGCCGTGGGCGGCTGGGTCTCCGTCCTCCCGCGCGCCTCCTGCAGCCGCGTTGCCAGCTCCTGCCGTGCTCGACCAGCGACATCCAGCCCGTGCGCCTTGCACGCCGATCGAAGCTCCTCCCGGCCCATCCAGCTCAGCAGCTGCTGGAAGCGCAGGCGGTTCGATTCCGCGAGCACGCGGACCTGCTCCTGCTTCGTGCCTTCGGGCGGTACGACCACGCCGAACTCCCGGCCGAGCGCGACGAGCCGGGCCTTGCTCAAGGCGTCGAGGACCGTGCGCGTCGAGGGCGCCTCACGCGTCATGGAAGCAGCCACCTGTGATCGGAACTCACGGATCCCCCCACCGCCTCGAGTATCTGCCTGCCCCCGGACGTGACTCCTCACCGGAAGCGCCCCAAGGGCCGGCGCTCCAGTGAGATCCAAGGTTTAGGCGGCAGGCATCTTACCCCGAAGTGGGGTCCCAGAGGGAGTGCTTGGAACCGAGTCAGGCGGCGATCAGATCGTCGAGGTGGGCCACGATCCAGTCGTAGTCCACGCCCAAGAAGGACACGCCACGCATGAACCGGATCCCGGGGGAGAGCTGCACGCTCCCGGTGGGGTTCTTGATGGTCACGGGCTGCGTGAACTCCAGCGCCGGACCGGGGTGAAACCGGACGATATCCCGAAGCTTCATCGTAGTGCTCCTCTCCTCTTTCGTTTCTGTCGTCGAGCGCGCCTCCGTGGCGGGCGCGCAGGCGCCCACCGCGACGGCCAACAAGATCAAGATCGCGGTCTTCATGATGCCCTCCGTGTTGCTAGAGTCAAACACTGGAACCAGTCTGCAACACCCCCGGGAGTGTTGCAAGATCCAAACAGTGTTGCGATACTCTCTCGGGGGGGATCACATGGACGCACATCTGGACGTAGCCGCGCTCTACGCCGCGTTAGACCAGCAGCGACGCACCAAGTCGCTGTCCTGGCGGCAGCTCGCGCAGAAAGCGGGGGTCAGCCCGTCGACGTTGACGCGCATGAGCCAAGGCAAGCGGCCGGACGTCGATAGCTTTGCTGCCCTCATCCGCTGGTTGGGCATTTCCGCGGACCGCTTCGTTCGCGGCGCTTCGCGCGAGGCCAAGGCGCAGCCGGGCCTCATGGCGGAGATTTCCACCTTCCTACGGGCACGCCGGGAGCTCAGTCCCGAGAGCGCCCAGGCGCTGGAAGAGATCATGCGTGCCGCCTACGATCGGCTGAAGAAGGGACCCTGAGTTGCGGAGGGGCTTCAAGACGGAGGCCGAGGCGACCTCGCAGGATCTCCGCCGCGAGATCGGCGTGGGGGTTCACGGGCCGCTCGATCCGCTTCAGCTCGCTGCTCATCTGGGCATCGCCGTCGTGCGGATGGATCAGCTGGGAACCGACGCCGCGCTGATTGCGGCTGTCCGACACCTCAGCGGCAAGGGCGCATCCGACTTCTCGGCGCTGACGGTCTGCGAGGGGACGCGACGTCTGGTGGTCTACAATCCCGCACACGCTCCGACTCGACGCGCCAACGACATCACGCACGAGCTGTCGCACGTCATCTTGGGGCACGCGCCGCAAACGCAGATGTTCCTCGGATGCCGAAAATGGGAGGGCGACGACGAGGAGGAGGCGGACTGGTTGTCCGGGTGCATCCTCGTTCCCGGCCCGGCGGCCCTCACCATCGCCCGCAACAAGGTTGACGTAGCGGTCGCGGCCGCGCGGCTCGGCGTCAGCGTTGCTCTCCTGCGAATGCGGCTGAACCTGACAGGGGCTACCAGGCGAGTGGCACGCGCCGGGGCACGGCGCTGGTAGGGGCGCAGGGGTAGAGCGAGCGATGACGTCGAAGCGGCGCAGCAAGGGAGCTGGCAAGGCCCATCGGTTCGGTGGTGACTGGACGACCACCAAGCTTGAGGTGCTGGCGAAATACCTCGAGAGCTACACGACGGCGCTCAAGGACAAGCCGTCGAAGGAGCAGCCGTTCCGCAAGGGCTACATCGACGCGTTCGCGGGGACTGGGTACCGTGATGCGCGGCGAGATGCTGCCGAAAGCGCTTCGGCGCAGTCATTGCCGTTTCCAGACCTGGCGGGCAAGGATCCGCAAGCCTTGCTGGACGGCTCGGCTCGGCTGGCGCTCAAGACCGACCCGCGCTTCGACCGCTACGTGTTCATCGAGCGCAGCGCCGAGCGGTGTGCCGAGCTCGAGGCGCTCAAGTCGGAGTTCCCGGATCTCGCCGCCGACATCCAGATTCGCCAGGGCGACGCGAACACCGAGATCCAGGACCTGTGCAGGAAGGACTGGAGCGCACATCGAGCGGTGCTGTTCCTCGATCCCTACGGCATGCAGGTGGAGTGGAAGACCATCGAGGCGATCGCCGCCACGAAGGCGATCGACCTCTGGCTTCTGTTCCCGCTCGGTATCGGCGTGAACCGCCTGCTGACAAAGTCGGGGGAGATCCCCGAGTCGTGGCGCCGACGTCTCAACATCCTGCTCGGCACCGAGGACTGGTACGACGAGTTCTACCGGATCGAGAGCACACCGACCCTGTTCGGAGGCGCCGAGGATCACGTCGTCAAGGCCTCGACGGAGACGATCGGGCGCTACTTCACCAAACGCCTGCAGTCGGTGTTCGCTGCGGTAGCTCCAGAGCCGAAAGTTCTCCGCAACTCGGCGAACTGCCCGCTCTACCTGCTGTGCTTCGCCGTCGGAAACGAAAACGGCGCCCCCATCGCGCTGCGGATCGCGAACCACCTGTTGACGAAGGGGGTGGAGTGATGGCCCAGGGCTCCGGCATCGAATGGACCGAGGCCACCTGGAACCCTGTAACCGGCTGCACGAAGGTCAGCCCGGGTTGCAAGTACTGCTACGCCGAGCGCATGGCGGAGCGCTTGCAGGCAATGGGCCAGGAGAACTACAGGAACGGCTTCGAGCTCACGCTCCAGCCCCACATGCTCGAGCTTCCTCTGCGGTGGAAGAAGCCACAGACGATCTTCGTCAACTCGATGAGCGACCTCTTCCATGAGGACGTCCCTCTCGAGTACATCCGGCGCGTCTTCGACGTGATGCGCCGAGCGCACTGGCATCGGTTTCAGGTCCTCACGAAGCGTTCGGAGCGGCTCGCTGAGCTCGATCCGCAGCTCGAGTGGTCCCCAAACATCTGGATGGGTGTGAGCGTCGAGAGCGCTGAATACAGGTCGCGCATCGACGACCTCCGGGCCACGCGCACGACGATCAAGTTTCTCTCACTCGAGCCACTGCTCGGACCGCTCCATGACCTCGACCTTCACGGCATTCAGTGGGTGATCGTCGGCGGCGAGTCGGGCTTCCGGGCCCGCCCGATGGACCCGGCGTGGGCGATCGACCTGCGGGATCAGTGCCGTCGCGCGAGAGTGCCGTTCTTCTTCAAGCAGTGGGGGGGGAGGAACAAGAAGCAGGCGGGAAGGCTGCTCAAGGGGCGTACCTGGGATGAGATGCCCGTCGATCCGGTCGTACGCGCCGCGCCTCCTCGCTCGCGTCGCGTTGCGCTCGCTGTCGTCTCGTAGAGGGCCCCTGTCGTCAGTGCATTGTTGCGGGTCGGCGCAGCATCCAGAAGGCGGCGGTCGCGAGTGCCTCCTCAGCGGGGAGTCCGCAGCCGATGTACATCCAGCGACCGAGCTGATCGAGGACCGACACGCGGAATCTGGCTACCAGGTCCACCGTCGTCAGACCGGAGACATCGCGTTCAGACGAGCTCGTTGCCCCATCGACTCCGACGAGACGCGCTTCAAAGAGCAGGACTGGCTCAGCTGGTCCGCTGAGGGTCAACGTCATGCTGCCACCCCTCACGTTTGCGGTGGGGTGGTGCGGCTCTACTCATCCGGAACCAGGTGCCAGGTCCGGGACACATGCCCCGGCGGTTCCTTGTAGCGTCGCTCACGTGGATCGCGGATCCGATCATCCATCCGGTGTGCCTCCGTCCGCCACGAGCGCGCACGCTTCGCCGACGCAACCCGCTGCATCGCCTTGTTGATTCTGAGCCAGGCAAGATCCGCGCGAACGGGGAGAGCCTCTCGATACATGTGGATGAGCTCGCTGCGCTCCTCGCCCGGCGCTGACGTAGCGCGGTGACTCTGGACCTGCATCGAACGTGGTGCGCGCTCGATGGTCATGGCATCCAGAGCCCTGGCGGTCGCCTGATCACCCGAGTAGTAGAGGTTCTTGTGCGCGCTGGCGTACTGGAACTCGTTCAGGACGTTCGCATCGTGCTCGTCCTGGAACCGGACGACGCGCATGCCTGGATTGCCAACCTGATACACCGACCCGTCGTAGAGGAGGACGAGGCGTCTGGGCGAGATCGGCAGCAGGACCATGAGGCCTCGACTCGCAAATCCGGTCGTGCCGCTGCCCGAGATCCCCTCGCACCAGCGGTTGTGGAGAACCACTGCAACATCGCTCGTCGCGAACTCCAGCGGGGAATCGTTGACGATCAACTTGCACTCGAGATCGAAGAGCATCGGTGCAGCCGACAGAGCCAGCTTCATGGCGTTGCGCACCGGGTCCTCGTAACGGACCCTGATGCTCTCGGCGTGCTCCATCAGGCTCGGGTTGGTCAGAGCGCCCTGGGTCTTGACGATGCGCCTCACGAACTCGGTCGCAAATGCCTCCTGCTCCGAGGCAGCCTCGGGGGTTCGACCCCACTGAGTCATGACGTAGCTGACCAGGCGATGGTGCGGGAGGGAGCCCTTTCGCGGAGGCTCATCGCTGGCAAGGATGTCTCGGATCACCGCTGCGCCCATCTGCTCGAGCCCCTGGATTGCCTCCTCCACCTTCGGATTCCGTCCGTAGAAGTACGGCTTGGCGCACTGCCCCTTGATGGACGCAGTCGGGTGGTGCTCCCGACCGGCCAAGTTGAAGACCGCGATCGAGCTTCCGTCGCGAGAAAACCTGCGCAGATAGAACTGCGGGACGAAATGCTGGTTCTTGTTGTTCGCCACGTCAGCGCACCCGACATCCAGATTCTAGCAAGACGGTTCACATGCCGACGGGGTCGAAGCGCGGTCGGGAGCAATCAACCGCGCTGCGTGTACGCGAGCATCCACGAGGCTTGGCCGCGGGTGAGCTGCTCGGGTGTGGGCAGGCCGCGGGAGCGCAGGGCGGCGAGCTGCTTGTCGGTGGGCTC
>ORMF010315594.1_pt1 | contig 10374 bp, 8 predicted proteins | sample 1779871 | NCBI WGS metagenome assembly ORMF01 (sample SAMEA104232316, study PRJEB22302) | groundwater metagenome | biome: forest; feature: aquifer; material: groundwater | place: USA | collected 2011-08-07 | depth 5.4 m | reverse complement strand
GGGGAGCAGTTCGTAATGGGTGCCAATGCGGTAACGATGCCAATCAGCGTACGAAAAGATGCGCGCCTGAAGCATTTTGTCCGGCGAGAAACTGATCCCGGGGACGATGTTGGACGGGCTAAAGGAGGACTGTTCGACTTCGGCGAAGTAGTTATCCGGGTTACGGTTCAGCTCAAGGATGCCCACCTCGATGAGCGGGTAGTCCTTGTGCGGCCAGACTTTGGTCAGGTCGAAGGGGTTCCAACGATACGTCTCGGCGGCTAATTCAGGCATGATCTGCACGGACAAGCGCCACTGGGGAAACTCGCCTCGTTCGATCGCCTCAAACAAATCTCGTTGTGAGCTCTCGCGGTCCTTGGCGACGACCTTCTCGGCTTCCTCGTTGGTCCAGAACTGGATGCCTTGGAGGGTCTTGAAATGGAATTTCACCCAGTAGCGCTCGTTCTTCGCGTTGATGAGGCTATAGGTGTGGCTCCCGTAGCCGTTGATGTGGCGGAACCCGCGTGGCAAGCCTCGATCAGACATCAGGATGGTGACCTGGTGCAGGCTCTCCGGACTCAAGGACCAGAAATCCCACATGGCGGCGTTGCTCCGAAGGTTGGATCTGGGATGGCGTTTCTGCGTGTGAATGAAATCGGGGAATTTCGAAGGATCGCGCACAAAAAACACGGGAGTGTTGTTGCCAACCAGGTCCCAGTTGCCTTGAACCGTATAGAACTTCATGGCGAAGCCGCGCACGTCGCGCTCGGCATCAGCCGCGCCCCGCTCCCCGGCGACGGTGGAGAAGCGAAGGAACATGTCCGTCTTCTTGCCCACCTGCGCGAAGACGCTCGCCTTGGTGTATTTTGTGATGTCTCCCGTGATCGTGAGCGTGCCGTAGGCCCCCGAGCCTTTGGCGTGGACGGTTCGCTCCGGGATGCGCTCGCGGTTCTGGTGCGCGAGCTTCTCCAACAGTTGATAGTCCTGCATCAAGAGCGGGCCGCGGGGACCGGCCGTGATGGAATTCTGATTGTCGGCAACGGGGTTGCCCGCCGTCGTCGTGAGTAGCGGAACACTGCCTTTGTGAAGGGGCATAAGTTTGTCGTTAAAAGTTACGTTCAGTGAACATCAGGAACAGTGTGCTGCGGCAGGCATTATTGTTGAAATACTTGTTTCCTGTCATTACCATAGGCGCAGACTATGGAAATGCATCAGCTCCGTTACATGGCCGCTGTGGCGCGAACCGGGAACTTCAGCCGTGCCGCGGAACGCTGCCACGTCTCCCAGCCCTCCTTGAGCCAGCAGATCCAGAAACTGGAGAGCGAACTCGGCGAACGGCTTTTTGATCGGCTGCGCCGCCAGGCCACCCTCACACCTGCGGGAGAGGCCTTCCTCCCCAGGGCGGAGCGAATCCTTGCGGAGGTGGACGCCGCCCAACGGGAGGCGCGGGAGGCATGCGGCCTCATTCGCGGCAAGCTCTCGGTGGGTGTCTTGCCCACGATCGCCCCCTATTTTCTGCCGGCGGCGGTTGCACAATTTGCCGCGCAATTCCCGGGCGTGGAAGTGGTGTTGCAGGAGGAAACCACGGGGCGGCTCCTTAACATGCTTGCCGCGTGCGAAACGGACCTCGCCGTGGTCAGCCTCCCGCTAAAGGACGAGCGGTTCGAGTTCGAGACGCTGCTCACCGAGGAACTACTGCTGGCTTTGCCCGCCAAACACCCTCTGAACCGAAAGCGCACCATCCACCTCACGGACCTCGAAGGCGAACGGTTCATCCTGATGAAGGAGGGTCACTGCCTCGGAGATCAGGTCCTGGGGTTCTGCACGAGCAAGGACTTCCATCCCCAAGTGAGCTGCCGTAGCGCACAAGTCGAAACCATCCAGGCGCTCGTGCGCGCGGGCTTGGGCGTCTCGATCGTCCCACGGATGGCCACCACCCCGACGGCCGGACCGAGGCCGCAATACCGATCCCTGGCGGCGCCCCGACCCGAACGCACAGTCGTCGCCGCATGGTTCGGCCACCGCCCCCCCGGGCGCGCCGGGGCGGAATTGCTGAGGTGCCTCAAGAGGGTTTCGGCCGGCGAGGCGGCCCTGACTCCACCGATAACCAAGAGCGACGCGGCGCATTGATCGCGAAGGATCTCCGGTGGCGTAGTGTTCATAGCTTTTCGAGTTGCGCGGGCGCGGGAGATGTACCATGTTCTTTGGAAAATAAGCCTTTGAGCGGTGGGAGCGTTTTGTCGTGTCTTCGCGGCGCGCACCTCACTCGCTCTGGAACGAAAGAGACTCGGCCATGAAACGAAGCCTGCTCACAAACCGCACCGTCCGTGGTCCGAAGGCGCCCAGCGCCCTCGGCTTTACGCTGATCGAGTTGCTGGTCGTCATCGCGATCATCGCCATCCTCGCCGGGATGCTCCTGCCCGCGCTCGCCAGCGCCAAGGAGAAAGCCAATCGCATCGCCTGCCTGAGCAATCTCAAGCAGATCAGCCTGTTCATGCAGCTCTATACGGACGACAACAACGACACCTTCCCCGCCCACCGCAACCAAGGCGTGGATAGCGATAATGCAGCGCTCTCGATAACGAACTGGTGGGGCACCGCGATCATCGGTTACGCCCGCGGCCAGTCGAACCTCTTCCGCTGTCCTACCCTCAAGGGGAAAAGAACTGACAACGGCGTCAAGTGGGAGTGGAACTTCGACTGCCACCGAGTTGGCTATGGAATGAACGCCTTCTTCCTGGGGATCTGGCCCTACAACGACAGCTCCCTCCAGGTTGGCGGCGTGACATTCACCAGCAAACGCTGGCTCAAGAGGACGACCATTTTGAGCCCCTCGCAGAACCTCCTGATTGGCGATAAACAACCCTATGGCTCAGGCGTCGTGTGGAGCAGCAGCCTCTGGTGGCCCAACTCCTGCATGGACATGAGGGCCAGCACCAGCCAAGCGTTCGAAGGGTTGGATACCAAGCGGCACAAGGGCACCGCCATTGCCGTCTTCAACGATGGCCATGCCGAGGCGCGGGCGGATAGAAACATCAACCCGCCCGCAGACCCGTCCGGCGGGAGCGCCAAAGGCCTGATCAATTCCCGCTACTGGGATCCGCGCCAAGCCGGCGGGGATCGCTGAGAGCGCCTGATTCCCCGGGCCGCGTCCGCGACTGCGCGGCCGTTCCTCAAGCGTCACGCAGCCGGTACAGGATTCAGACGGCGCACGCCTTGCCCCACCCGATCCAAAGCGGCGCAGAACCGCCGCAGTCTACAACATCGGCGCGACCTCTCTCGCGCGCTACTCGTGGTTCACGCATCCGAACTCCTTAAGATCGTGGAGTGCGTCCGCTGCTGCGACGCTTTTCCTTCGGACGGAAGACCGGCAATCGGATGAAAGTCGATAGAGGACTTGGCGCAGCTCACAGCCCCCACTCGACCATTGCCAATCTCCCGACCACCGCCCTATACTCGCACCATGAATCCAAGCGATGCCGAGCTTGTGCGAGTGGACGATGTGGAGAAGGTGTTTCGCCGCGGCGCGGAGACAATACACGTCCTGGAAGGCATCCACCTCGTTGTCCGCCAAGGCGAGTTCCTGGCTCTGATGGGCCCTTCCGGCTCTGGCAAGAGCACTCTCCTGAACTTGCTGGGGGGATTGGATCGCCCCACCAAAGGCTCGGTTCTGGTCGGTACGGACCGGATCGATGACATGTCCGACCGCCGCCTGGCCGCCTGGCGCGCACGGCACGTTGGCTTCGTATTCCAACTCTACAACCTCCTTCCGGTCCTGACCGCCGAGCGGAACGTGGAGCTTCCTCTCCTCCTGACGCACTTGTCCAGGGCGGAGCGCAAGAGCCATGTGGCCACCGCCTTGGCGATGGTAGGCCTGGCACACCGCACCAAGCACTACCCGCGCCAACTCTCCGGCGGCGAGCAGCAGCGAGTCGGCATCGCGCGAGCGATCGTCACCGATCCCACCCTCCTCCTCTGCGACGAGCCCACCGGCGATCTTGATCGGAAAGCCGGCGATGAGATCCTCGACCTCCTCCAAGGCCTCAATCGCCAGCAGGGAAAGACGATCGTCATGGTCACTCACGACCCCCACGCCTCTGCCCGCGCCACTCGCACGGTGTATCTGAACAAAGGCAAGATTTTCACTGAGGCCCCCAAGTGAAGTTTTTCCCTCTCATCTGGAGCAGCCTCAAGCGCAAGAAGCTTCGCACGCTTCTGACCCTCCTTTCCATCCTGATGGCCTTTGTCCTCTTCGGGTACCTCGCGGCCATCAAGGTCGGCCTCAGTGCGGGCGTGGATGTCGCTGGGGCGGATCGCCTGTTCGTGCGCCACCGGGTCTCCATCATCCAGTCCGTACCGATCAGCTACAAGGCGCGCATTGCCCGCATTCCCGGCGTCGCCGCCGTCACTCACGAAACCTGGTTCGGCGGGGTTTACCAGGAAGCGAAGAACTTTTTTCCCCAGATCCCCGTGGAGCCTGAGGAGTTCCTGGCGATGTACCCGGAGTTCATTTTGCCGGAGGCAGAGAAGGCGGCCTTCGTCCGAACCCGCACCGCCGCCATCGTGGGGCGCACGCCCGCCACGCGGTTTGGCTGGAAAGTGGGCGACCGCATCCCGATCCAAGCCACCATCTGGCAGAAGGCCGATGGCGGGCGCACGTGGGATTTCGAGCTGGCCGGGATCTACGACGGCGCGAAAAAGGGAACCGACCTCACCCAGTTGTTCTTTCACTACGATTACTTCGATGAGACTCGGGCTTTCTCCAAAGGGCAGATCGGCTGGCTCATGGTCAGGGTAAAGGACCCCAACGAGGCGACCGAGGTAGCCAAGCGCATCGAGGAGGAATTCGCCAACTCCCCCGCCGAGGTCAAAGCGGAAACCGAGATGGCCTTCGTCCGAGGCTGGGCCAAGCAGGTCGGAGATATCGGTTCGATCATTGTGGCCATCCTCAGCGCGGTCTTCTTCACCATTCTGCTGGTGGCGGGCAACACCATGGCCCAAACCGTCCGCGAACGGACCGAGGAACTGGGCGTGCTCAAGGCGCTCGGCTTCACCAACCGCCAGGTGCTCGTGCTGGTCCTGGCGGAATCGTGCCTGCTCTCGGGGCTCGGCGGCGCTCTCGGGCTGGGGCTCGCGGCGCTCCTGATCGCCGGTGGGGACCCTACCCATGGCGCCCTGCCCGTATTCTACTTCCCGACTAAAGACCTCGTCGCCGGCGTCCTGCTCGTGCTCACACTCGGCCTGGTCACCGGGCTGTTCCCGGCCCTGACGGCCATGCGTCTCAAAATCGCTGAAGCCCTCCGAAGGATGTAACCATGCGCGGCCTCACCAACTGGCTTTCCCAGCTCCTTTCGGTGACCAAGTTCAGCCTGCTCACGATCCCTCAGCGCAAGGGCGCCGCCGCCGCGGCGGCGTTTGGGATCTGCGGCGTTGTAGCCGTGCTGGTAGGCGTTCTCTCCATCGCTCAAGGCTTCCGGCACGCCCTGCGAGCCTCCGGCTCTCCGAGCGCCGCCATGGTCATGCGAAGCGGCGCCGACAGCGAGATGATGAGCATTCTCACCGGAGAGGACATCCGAACCATCGCGGACGCGCCTGGGGTGGCCCGCGCGCCGGAAGGCGCCATGGCCTCTCCAGAACTGTTTGTGATCATGAACTTGGCCAAACGCTCCACGGGCACGGATGCGAACGTCCCGCTTCGCGGGGTGCAGGCAGGCGCGTTCCTCGTGCATGATCAGCTCAAAATCGTCGATGGCCGCCGGTTCGAGATGGGGCGCAATGAGGTCATCGTCGGGAGGGCGGCGGCGGGGGAATTCAGCGGATTGGACCTTGGCGCTAAGCTCCAGGTGGGCAAAAGCGAGTGGACGGTAGTGGGGATTTTTTCGGCCCAGGGCGCCGTAGCCGAATCCGAGATCTGGACTGACGCCGGGGTCCTCCAGCCCGCGTACCAACGCGGGAACACCTTCCAGTCCGTCCAGGTGAAACTCACCTCCCCGGAGGCGTTCGTTCAGTTCAAAGACCAGCTCACCACCGATCCGCGGCTCAACGTCAAAGTCCTCCGCCTATCGGATTACTACGAGGAACAATCCCGAGTGGTCTACGGCCTCATTACCGGGCTCGGCACGCTCATCTCAGCCTTGATGGGCATTGGGGCGGTCTTTGGCGCGCTCAACACCATGTATTCGTCGGTCTCTGCGCGGACGCGCGAAATTGCCACGCTTCGGGCTCTTGGCTTCGGCACGGGGCCTGTGGTCGTATCCGTTCTGATCGAGTCGATGCTGCTTGCGCTCGTCGGAGGGGCCATCGGCGCCGGGTTGGCTTACCTTGCCTTTGACGGGTACCGCGCCGCCACGATGAACTGGCAGAGCTTTAGCCAAGTGGCGTTCGCTTTCGCAGTTACGCCCGCACTCCTGGTCCAGGGAGTCCTCTACGCGGCCTTCATCGGTCTGATAGGCGGCCTCTTCCCCGCAATCCGCGCCGCCCGACTCCCCGTCGCCGCAGCCCTGCGAGAAGTGTAGCCTCAGCCAGCAACGCCATTCGTCCTGCCCCGCCCCGCCGTTCACCGTGCTGAGCTTGATCTTCGCCCCCCCTTTGCCGAGCTGCGTGTTGATCTCCCGCCCGATAGGCCAGTTCTTCTTCACAGGGACGTCCCCACTAATACCCCCATTGACTGTATTGGCGGTGAGATCCGCGTTGGCATCGTCCGGCAGGTTCAACTCAAGACTCCCGTTGACGGCGCTCATCGAGACGGACTTCACGTTCTCAAACCGGTCAAACCCGGCGCTAACCCGGCCGTTGACGCTGGAGAGACTGGTTTCACCGGCGAGCCCTCGGGCCTTGAGCGTTCCGTTAACGGTAGAGGCATGCACGCTGCCTCGGACCCCCTCGATATCCACGGTACCGTTGACGGCGGAAATCTGATCGAGCCGAGTGCCGCGCGGCACGGAAAGTGTATAGTCAACGGACGTTGAACCGTCGCCACGTTTCCATGACCACAGTTTCGAGTCCGGGTACTTCGTGTGAACCTTGATGTGACCAGGCTTCGCGTCGATCTCGATCTTCACCGCGTCAAAATGTTCTTTGTTCTTCCCATGCTTGACCGCGTCCAGCTTCACCTCGTTTTTGTCCCAGGCCGTAATACGCACCGTGCCGTTGACCTCGTCAAGGCTGAGGCGCCCATCCGCTGCCAGAGGGTAGCTCTCATGGAGTTCCTCCGTGAACTCCGCCACCACGCGGACCGCGCCTTGGCAAAGTCCGACGACCAGTAGACTGGCTAGAAGCCATCGGTTTCGGGATATATGAGTTGTCATAAAAAGACTAGTTAGTGAGCATTATTTGACACGCTCTGCCGGAGAAAGTTACGGGACAAAGCCCAGCACAAAGCGCCAATGCTCCGCCCAGCATCGCTGGCAAGTCCGGACAGACCGCTGCATTTCTACCTCGTAAGACCCGCCCGCACCGCCGTTTGTTTCAAGTTTCTTTTTCTGACGCGCTTGTCTATCCTCGATTCATGACCTCACGATTTAGTTCGATTCTTTTCTGCGGCGCCCTGTGTGTGCTGCTCGCACCGCGCCAGGCCGAGGCGGCTGAGTTGCGGATCGGCATGATCGGGCTCGACACCTCCCATGCCACGGCCTTCACGGAACTGTTGAACAATCCCCAAGCCAAGAATCACGTTGCGGGCGGCAAGGTCGTCGCCGCTTTCAAGGGCGGCAGCCCCGACCTGGAATCCAGCGCCAGCCGGGTCGAGGAGTACACTCGGACTCTCAAGGAGAAGCACGGGGTTAAGATTGTCGGCTCCATCGAGGAACTCTGTTCGATGGTGGACGTGGTGATGCTGGAGAGCGTGGACGGACGACCGCACCTGGCCCAGGCACGCCCGGTGATCATGGCGGGCAAGACCCTGTTTATCGACAAGCCTATCGCCGGCTCGCTCAAGGACGCCATCGAGATCTGCCGCCTCGCGCGCACGCAGAAGGTGCCCTGTTTCAGTTCCTCGTCCTACCGTTACTACGAGAGCATGGTGGAACTGAAGAAGACGGACGTGGGCAAGATCCGAGGCGCGATCTCGTACGGGCCGTGTCACCTCGAACCGCACCACCCCGACCTGTTCTGGTATGGCGTACATACCGTGGAAGCCCTGTTCACGGTGCTGGGAAAGGGGTGTGAATCCGTTTCCAGAACCTCGACTGCGGATACCGACGTGGTCACCGGCGTCTGGTCTGACGGGCGGACGGGCACATTTTATGGGCTTCGCAATGTCGCCACTCCACACAGGGTCGTAGCCTTCGGAACGAAGGCCGTAGCGATTCAACGCGAAGGCGCGGACGACTATGCCCCGCTCGTGGCCGAGGTCATGAAATTCTTCCAGACAGGGGTGGCGCCCGTGAGCCTGGAGGAGACGCTGGAGATGTTCGCGTTCATGGAAGCGGCAGACGAGAGCAAGCGCCAAGGGGGACGCCCCGTCAGCCTGCGGGAGATCATGCAGAAGAACGGCGCCACGCCTTGACCGACGCGGGTAGACCGGAGGAGCGGACGCCGTTGAGCCGGCTCCCGCAAACAAGTCTTCAAGGCTGCCGGGCTTGAGGCGCCCCGCAGCCTCTCTTCAAGGCTTCTTCGCCTTTGGGCTTTTGGTGCTTTTAGCGGCGCGCTTGGGCGTCCGAGGCGTGGGTTGCGCGGGGGATATGGCCGCCGGCTCCGGAGTTACGTCTTCCGCAGTCACAAGTTTCGCCTGGTGGGCTTCGAGGTAAGCCTCAACTTCCGCCGCCCCGCCCAACCTGAGCGGAGCGCCCCGCTGATCCACACGGGTCAGCAGTCGATAATGTGTCAGGCGCTTTCCCAACTCCACAATCTCCAGATGCTTATTTGCCATCCGCCAAAGCTGGCCTTTGGCGAGCGGCCGTTTCTCAATGCGCATTTTCAAATCCATTCTGGTTCGTAGGCCAGGGAGGATGTGCCCAGTTCAGGAGACGTCCAACCCCGGCTGCATCCAACGTAGCCCACAATGGTGGGAGAGTCAACGTGTCCTGCCGGCGAACCAACGATGACAACTCCAGCTCGGGGAATGGGCAGACCCGGGTCCGACCGGCAGCTCATTGAGCTCTCCCCGCAGGCTTTCCAGTTCCGTGTGGCGCGCCGACGTGGTCTTCAGACGCGCCAAACGCATCCAGCTTCTCGATCGCGGCCCGGAGACGGGCGCGAACCAACTCCTGCCGCGAGGCCTCGAGAATCTTGCTTCCGCTCGTTTCACTGACGTAGAAAGTATCCGTAGCCGCCCCTTTTTCGGTACAGATCTTGGCGATGGCGATGTCGATGGCCAGTTCGGCGAAGACCTCGGAGATGGCGTGGAGCAGCCCCATCCGATCCTCGGTCTCAATGTCGATGATCGTGCGGGCGTCGGAGGTCTGGTTATCGAACCGAATGACGGTCGGCATCCGCTCGCCCTCGTGAGAGGCGGTTGGAGACCGGGCGGGTTTGCGCCGGCGAATGAAGGCGCCGAGGTCAACCTCGTTAGTAAGCGCCTCATTGAGGGTCTCCTCGAACCGTTCGCGTTCCTCGCGGTTGGCGAGGAGTCCGGTAACCGCGTCGATGACGAGGAAGGTGTCGAGAACAATGCTGTCCTCGCGGGTGAAGATCTCCGCGCTGAGAATGTTGAGCCCGGCGCCCGTGAGCGCACCGGAGATCTTGCTGAAGAGGCCCCGGCGATCCCACGTGCAGACCTTCAGCCGAGAGTACCCACGGTCCTCCTCGTGGTGCCAGTCGATCACTGGAGCGAGCGGTTCCTCGCCATCCGACAACTGCCGGCGAATGAACTGGTGAGCCAGGACCAGATCCGCGGCGATCTCGCGCGGGGCTCGCAACTGAAAGTAGCGCGAGGGCAACTTCGAGAAGTGCGCCTGGACTTCGTTCTCAAGGATGGTGTCCGGCACAAGCCCCCGCACCTCGGAGGCGAGAGACTCGCGCTGCTTCGCCTCGGCGAGGATGAACTCGGCGCCACCCGTGAGCAGGTTCTGTGTCTTGCGGTGCAGCGCCCACAGGAGACCGTCCTTGAAGCCATTCCACAACTGGTCACTGGTCCCCATGGAATCGGCCAGGGAGAGGAGGGTAAGCCCGTTGAGGGTCTCCACATTCCCCACCTGCGCGGCAAAGGCGCGGATCTCGCCCGGGTCGTCCAGATCCCGTCTCTGGGATGTCTGAAGCATCGCCAGATGTAGGCGGATCAGCAGACAGAGCGTGGCGGTGGCGGCGGCGTCCAAGCCGAGTCGCCCGGCCAGGCTGGCGGCAATCTTGGCTCCCGTCTCCGCGTGGTTCTCTCGCTTGGCGCCTTTGCCCACGTCGTGCAGGAGGAGGGCCAGGTAGAGGACAAACGGCCGCTCGATCTTCTGGAAAAGCTCGAAG
>ORMF011713172.1_pt1 | contig 10378 bp, 9 predicted proteins | sample 1779871 | NCBI WGS metagenome assembly ORMF01 (sample SAMEA104232316, study PRJEB22302) | groundwater metagenome | biome: forest; feature: aquifer; material: groundwater | place: USA | collected 2011-08-07 | depth 5.4 m | reverse complement strand
GGGCAGGATCTTGACGACGAGGGGTGTCTCGGTGGTGCCGCGCTGGTCGGCGGCAGCCCGGGTCTGAGCATCGGATGGCGCCGCCGCGCCCGGCTGGTTCGGTTCCTGGATGACCGGCAGCCGCGACTGCGACGGTTCAAACAGCGGCGCGACCGATCGCAATGCCCCGCCACGCGACAGCGACGGCTCCTGCGCCCAGCCGGGCGTGGCCGTCAGCAACAGGCTCACGAGGCAAAAAAATGGCCGCATATGCCGCCTCGCACGTCTTCACACGGGCAAGCCCGAAGGAATTACCCCATCAGGCTGACATGCGCGGCGACAATGCGCCAGCCCTCGGCAAAGCGTACCCAGCTCTGCATCTGGCGGCCGCCGCGCGCGACACCGTCGCGGCGGAATTCGGTGCTGGCGGTGGCAAAGTCGCGACCGAACGTCGTGATCACCGTGTTCTGCAATGTGCGCATCAGCCCGACCGGCGAGCGCGCCGCGCGGAACCCGCAGATCTGTTCGTGTCCGTACAAATTCTCGGCGATCCCGAAGCGCAAGGTATAGGGTGCGTCGCGGAACAGTTCGTTGAGCGCCGCCACGTCGTTGCCGACCAGTGCCGCCTCGTAGCGCCGGAACGCGGCCGTCACCTCGGCGACGATTTCGGGGATGTTGACTTGCGGGTCGGCCGCGTCAGCCATAGGCCGGTTCGGCACGGGTGACCCCCTCGCGCTCCAATGTCCAGGCGATCCGCAACGCCTCGATCTCGCGCCACGGCGGCGCGACAATCTGCACGCCGATTGGCAATTGGTCCGGCTCGCGCAACGGCACCGCGACGATCGGCAGGCCGATAAACGAGAGCGGCTGGGTATAGACACCGAGGAACGGACGGGCGGCCACGGTCTCGCCGGCGATCTCGATCGTGTCCTGGCCGATCAGCGGTGCCGGGCACGGCGTCGCCGGCGCCAGCAGGATGTCGCAGTCCGCGAACAGCGCCAGCACCTGCTCGCGATACCAGCGGCGAAACCGCTGCGCCTGGATCACCCAGTGGGCCGGGATCAGCGCGCCGGCGAGGAAACGGTCGCGCGTCATCGGGTCGAAATCGCTGGGGCGCGCCTTGAGATCGGCAAGGTGCAGATTGGCGCCCTCCGCGGCGGTGATGACGAAGGCCGCGGCGCGCGCGCGTGCCGCCTGCGGGATTTCGACCGTGCGGCGGGCACCCAGCGCCTCGGCGACCCGCGCCACCGCTGCCGCTGCCATGTCGCTGCCGGCGCAATGCCCGCCGGCCACGGCGATCCGCAAGCCGTTGCGGCCGCGCTCCAACTCGCCGAGTGCCGGGTCGGCCGGGCGGTCGGCGCAAACCGGGTCGCGCGGGTCGGGTCCCTGCATCGCGTCGTAAGCCCCGGCAAGGTCCTCGACGCTGCGGGCGAACGGCCCGACATGGTCGAAGCTGCCGGCGAACAACCGGGCGCCGGCACGGCTGAGGCGGCCATAGGTCGGCTTCAACCCGAAGATCCCACACAACGAGGCCGGCACGCGGATCGAGCCGTTGGTGTCGGAGCCGAGCGACAAGGGTACCAGCCCGCCGGCGACCGCCGCCGCCGACCCGCCCGACGAGCCGCCGGCGACGCGCGCCGGGTCGTGCGGGTTGTGCGCCGGGCCGTAATGCGTGTTCTCGGTCGTGAAGCCGTAGGCGTATTCATCCATGTTGAGTGCGCCGACCGGTACCGCACCGGCCGCGATCAGCCGCGCGACGACGGTGGCGTCGGCTGCGGCGGGTGCTCGCTCGGCGTCGATGACGGAGCCGGCCAGGGTGACGATTCCGGCGAGGTCGAACAGGTTTTTGACCGCGAACGGCACGCCGGCGAGCGGCCCGGGGTCGCCGCCGCGCGCGCGCCGCGCATCGACCGCGCGTGCCTCATCGAGGGCTCGTTCGGCGGTGACGGCGGTGAACGCGTTGAGCTGAGGGTTGCGCGCGGCGATGCGCGCCAAAGTCGCTTCGGCGATCTCGACGGCCGTCACATCGCCGTCATGCACCGCGGCGGTTATCGCGGCCGCGTTGGCGGTCGCGAAATCTTCGCCGCTCACGGCGCGAATACCGGCGCCGGCTCGGCCTCGTCCGGAAGCGGAAACGCCATGACCAGCGCTGCCAACTGGGCGATGCGCTCGACATTGAGTACGACGCCGGGACGGTGCTGCGGGTCGAGCGGCAGACCGATCAGCGCCGCCGCCTGGTCGACGTAAGCCTCAATATCGAAGGGCGGCTGCGCCAACTCTCTCTTCCCCCCGGAACCGGTCGTTCGTCGCATCGCGCGATGGCGCGACGCTGCCGGCACTCTTGAACCGGCACGCGGTTTGGACGCCATAAATGACTCCTGCGGACAAGTTCGGCAATGCCGGCAAAGCCGCCAAACCCGCAGGCAATTTGCCGCAGGCGCGCCTCAGCTCGCTGCCGCCAGTGGCGCCGCGACGACGGCGGCGAGACTCTGATCGGCAATTGCATGGTGGCACGCGGCAAAGCGGCCGGGCGCGACCTCGTGCAATGGCGGCATAGCGGTACGGCATAGATCGGTGGATCGGCCGCAGCGGCCGTACAGCGGGCAGATGTCGGGGGCAGGATCGATCGGGCTGCGCGGCTCTCCCGGGAGGCCGATGCGCGTCGGGCGCAGGCCGGAGCCGCTGGTCTTCGGCACCGCGGACAGCAGAGCCTGCGTATAGGGATGGCGAGGGGCGCCGAATACCTCGGCGGCCGGACCGTGCTCGACGATACGGCCGAGATACATGACCAGGATGCGGTCGCACAACAGCCGCACGACGTTGAGGTCGTGACTGACGAACAGGTACGACAGGTCGAGCCGACGCTTCAAATCGTCGAGCAATTGCAGGATCACGACCTGCACCGACACGTCGAGCGCCGAGGTTGGCTCGTCGAGGATCAGGAGGCGCGGCTCGACCGCGATCGCGCGGGCGATGCCGACCCGGGCCTTCTGGCCGCCCGACAATTGGTGCGGGAAGCGGGTCAGCAACTCTTCGGGCAGGCCGGTCAGCCGCGCCACCTCTTCGACCCGCGCGCGCAAGGCGGCGCCCGACAGCCGACGCAGCCGCATCAGCGGGTCGGCGATCGCACGGAACGCCGTGAAGCGCGGGTTGAGGCTGTCGGTGGCATCCTGGAACACCATCTGAATCTGGCCGCGCTGGGGCGCGTGGCCGAACTCGCGCGCCGGTATCTCGGCGAGCTCGGTGCCGGCGAAGCGGATCGATCCTTCGGTCGGGTCGATCAGCCGCGAAACCAGTCGCACCAAGGTGGATTTGCCGCAGCCCGACTCGCCGACGAGGCCGACGGTCTCGCCCGGGCCGATCGTAAAGCTGACGCCGTCGACCGCGTGCAGCAGCGACCGCGCGGCGCCGCGCCGCCACAGTCTCCTGCCGCCGATCGGGTAGAGCTTGCGCAGGCCCTCGACGGCAAGCAGGGCCTCGGCGGAGGCGGTCACGGCGCGCCCTCTCACAGCGGATGGTGGCAGGCGATCTGACGCCCATCCGGGGTCGGGCGGCGCGTCAACGGTGGCGTCAGGCAGTCGGGCATCACGCGCTCGCAGCGCTCGCTGTAGCGGCACGGCGGCAGGTCGGTCCGGCGCAGGTCGGGCAGAGCGCCGGGGATCGAGGCGAGCGCGCCGAGACCCTCAACCTCGCCCGGAGTCGCGGCGATCAATTTGGCGGTGTAGGGATGGCGCGGCGCGGCGAACAAGAGTGGCGTCGGCGCCATCTCGACGATGTGCCCGGCATGCATGACCGCGATGCGATCGCAATATTCCGAGGCGAGGCCGAGATCGTGCGTGATCAGCAATGTCGCCATGTTCTGCGACGCCGCCAGTTCCGCGATCAGGTCCATGATCACCGCCTGCGTCGTGATGTCGAGCCCGGTGGTCGGCTCGTCGGCGATCAGCAAGGCCGGCTCGCAGGCCAGCGCCATCGCGATCATCACCCGCTGGCACATGCCGCCGGACAGCTCGAACGGGTACGAGTTGGCGCGACGCTGCGGGTCGGGGATGCGCACCTTGGCCAGCATGTCGATCGCCCGCTGCGGCGCCTGCGCCGCGGTGACGTTGCCGTGGCGCAATAGGATGTCGGCGATCTGCCTGCCGACCGGTCGGATCGGGTTGAGGGCGGTGCGCGGGCTCTGAAAGATGATCGCCATCTCGCGGCCGCGCAGTTCCTCCATCGCCTTGTTGCCGGCCTGCAGCAGGTCGATGCTGCCGAAATGGACGGTTCCGGAGGTGATGCGCGCGGCCGCATCGAGGATGCCCATGACGGCATAGGCGGTGACCGACTTGCCTGAGCCGCTCTCGCCGACCAGGGCCATCGTTTCGCCGCGCCGCAGGGCGAAGCCGACCGCGTCGAGCGCCCGTACGATGCCGCTGCGGGTCCGGAATTCGAGGCTCAAATCCTCGACCGCGAGCAGCGGCAAGCCGGCCGGCGCAGGGTTCGGCGCGCCACCGATCCCGGAAGCGCTCATGTGCGCCGCCGCGGATCGACAATGTCGCGCAACCCGTCGCCCATCAAGTTGAAGCAGAATACCGCGGCCATCAGCACGAGGCCCGGGAACAGCGCCACCCACCACTCGCCCGAGACGATAAAGCTGGCCCCCTCGGCGACCATGATGCCCCATTCCGGGGTCGGCGGGCGCACCCCCAGCCCGATGAACGACAGCCCGGCGGCGTTGAGGATCGCATAGCCCAAGGTCAGCGACACCTGCACCATCATCAGCGGCATGACGTTGGGCAGTATCTGCGCCAGGACGATGCGCGCCTCGCTGTTGCCGCACAGCCGCGCCGCTTCGATAAACCCGGCGTCGCGGCGGATATTCGCCTCCGCGCGGGCGAGCCGGGCGTAGATCGGCAGATTGATGATCGCGGTTGCATAGACGATGTTCTCGACGCTGTTGCCGAGCGCGGCGACGATCCCCATCGCCAGGATGAACAGCGGGAACGCCATGATCGTATCGACGATGCGGCCGACGACGCGGTCGATCCAGCCGCCGTAATAGCCGGCCGCCAGCCCCGCCAGCGTGCCGACCCCGAAGGCGAGTGCCACCGAGGTCACGGCAATGCCCATATCGAGCCGCGCCGCAACGACGATGCGGCTGAAGATGTCGCGCCCGAGCTGGTCGGTGCCGAACCAGTGCGCGCGCGACGGGCCGGTCAATGCGACGGCCGTGTCGCTGGCGAGCGGGTCGTACGGCGCCAATGCCGGCCCCAGCGCGGCGCACAGCGCGAACAATAGGAACAGGCCGAAGGAAAAGGCGGTAACCGGGTTCTCGCCGAGCACATAGAAGGCATGGCGCAGTGCCGGGTTCACGCGTCGAGCCGCACGCGCGGATCGACCAGGCCGTACAGCAGGTCGATCATCAGGTTGAGCAGGACGTAGAGCAGCGCCATCGTCAGGACAAAGCCCTGCACCGGCGCGTAATCGGAGGCAAGCAACGCCTCGACCGCGTAGGAACCGATGCCGGGCCAGGCGAATACCTTTTCGACCAGCACGTTGGCACCCAGCACGAACGAGAACACCATGCCGAGCGTCGTGATGACCGGCAGGACCGCGTTGCGGAAAGCATAGACGTAGACGATGACGCGCCGCGACAGGCCGCTCGCCTGCGCAGTTCGGATGAACTCGCTGCCGAGCGCGGCCAGCATCGAGGCGCGGGTCACCCGCGCCAGCGGCGCCAGCGAAAAGATCGCCAGGGTTGCCGCCGGCAGGACGAGTTGCGCCAATGCGGCACGGAAGGTTTCCAGGTCGCGGGCGACCAGGCTGTCGATCAGGTAGAAGCCGGTGATGTGCGGCGGCGCCGAATTGTAGATGTCGAGCCGCCCGAGCGGCGCCGGCGACCACCCCGCAAGGTAATAGAACACATAAACCAGCAAGAGGCCGGTGAAGAAGGTCGGCAGCGACACGCCGGCGGTGGCGACGATGCGGCAGGTGTGATCGATCAGCGAGCCGGGCCGCATCGCCGCGGCAATGCCGAGCGGCACGGCAATCGCCACCGACAGGATCAGGCCGAGCAGGGTCAATTCCGCCGAAGCCGGCAGGCGAGTCAGCAATTCATCGACGACCGGCTGGCCGGTGCTGAGCGAGGTGCCGAGATCGCCGTGCGCCAGATTGCCGAGATAGTCGAGAAATTGCAGCGGCAGGCTGCGGTCGAGACCGAGCTGGTGGCGGATGTCCTCGATCGCCTGCTGCGTCGCCGCCGGCCCGGCAAAGAACGCTGCCGGATCGCCCGGCAGCGCGCGCGTCAACAGGAACGTAACGACGATGACGCCGGCAATGCTCGGCAGTGCCGTTGCAAGCCGTCCCAGCGCGATCATCGCCGTACCCGCGATGCGGCTGACGGTATAATCCGGCGAGATCGCGCGTCGCCGTCACCATGTATCGGCGGCGGCGCCGGCCCCCGGCCCGAGTTTCCTTCGCGGCCGCGAAGGAACATCGACCGGGGGCCAGCACTTCCCCCCGGAAGTACGGCGGCTGCCCTCATGCCTTTGACAATGGCCGATAATCGAGCTGGCGGTGGAACCAGTAGCGATAGCCGCTGACGTGCTTCTGCATCGCGATGTCGAGCGACGGCTGATAGACCGGGATGCGCGGAATTTCCGTGAACGCCATTGTGATAAACCCGTCCACCTCTTCCTTGTACTTCTGCGGGTCGCTCTCGAAGCGGGCGGCGTCGATCAGCTTGTCCATCGCCGGGTTCTGGTACGACATCGTGTTGAAAATCGCATTCTGCCCGTGATACGTCCAATAGAAGAAGTATTCGGGGAAATTGAGCCAGCCGCCAAAGGCGTTGGCGATCAATGGAAGTGTCTTCTTCGAGAATTCAGCCCGCCAATTGGCGCCCGGTACCTTGTTCAGGGTAACTTTGATGCCGATCTGCGACAGGCTTTCCTGGACCAGGATGCAGAGCGGCTCGTTGGTGACGGCAAAGCCGAGATCGAACGACAACGTCGTCTCGAACCCGTTCGGCATGCCGGCCTCGGCGAGCAGCTGCTTCGCTTTGGCAAGATCGGTGACGTAGGGGCTCGGCTGCGGCCAGACCGGCGTCGTCACTTCCGTCGGGCCGCCGAACATCGGCTTGCCGCGACCGAACATCACGGCGTCCATGATCTTCTGGTAGGGGATCGCGTAGGCGACCGCCTGGCGTACCTTGACGTTGTCGAAGGGTGCGATCTTGACGTTCATGCCGATGTAGCAGATGGCGTTCTCGATCGGCGTGCCGATCACCGCGATCTTCTTTTCCTGCGCCAGCTCGGCGACGTCTTTGGGCGGCAGATCGAACGAGATGTCGGCGTCGCCGCGCTCCATCAGAGCGCGTCGGTTGCCGGCCGACGGTACCATGCGCCAGATCACGCGCTGGATTTGCGGCACCGGCCCCGACTTCCAGTCGTCGAAGCGCTGGTAGATCAGTTCCTGACCCGGCGTCCACTTGTCGATCCTGAAGGCGCCGCCGCCGGCCGCGTTGTTCTTCAGCCACTCCAACGCCCACGGGTCCTTGTCCGTGGCGTGCTTTTTGGCGAGTGCCGAGTTGATGACGATCGGCACCGGCACGCCGATATCCGGCATCGTCAACCTGTCCTTGCGCAGGAAGTCGATGCGGAACGTATGGTCGTCGACGACGACGAACTGCTCCGGCTTTTCCAGCGAGCCGGCCTTCATCTGAAAGGTCGGAAAGCCGCCGACCGTGACGGCACGGTCGAACGACCACTTGACATCCTGGGCGGTGACCGGCGACCCGTCGTGGAACTTGGCGTTGCGGCGCAGTTTGAAGGTCGCCGACATGTTGCCGGTGTCCCAGGACTCCGCCAGTTCGGGGACGATCTTGGTGTAATCGTAATGATCGACGCCGTTGGCGTCCTTCTTGACCCCAAAGCTGACCAGCCGATCGTAGGTGTTCCACGACGCCTCGTAGCCCGGCCGGTTGGTGCCGATCCCCATCACGTCGAGGTTGTTGGGGCCGCTTTCCGACAGGGTCAGCAGCGTGTCCTTGCGAGCCTGCGCGTTGACCGGCCGGATATAGGCGGCGGCGACCGCCCCTGCGGCAACGGCCGTCGAATGTTTGAGAAAATCGCGCCGTTTCATTGCCCTCTGCCTCGTTTTCCGGGCCGTATTCGCCGGCCCGTGTGCCCAACCACAGCAACCGGCGTGCCACGGCGGCGGTCGGTCGGGTTTGCCGCCCGGGTTTCTGCTCCCACTCGGCGGCTGCCGCGGGGCACAGGCCGAACCTCTGGAAACCGCCGGGCCGGCGCGAATAACCTTACGGGAGAATAACAGAGCCTATAAAACGGCCTAAAAAATAGGCAATTATCCGATTGCTGCCGGTTTGTCGGGCGCCGGCCCTGCGGCAGGCAGGTTGCGGTGGCGGTATGGCGTCGCCCTTGCATATTCTCGCGCGTCGGCACGAAGACGAGGCCATTGCATGATCGACCCGGGGGTCCGCACCATACTCGACCGGCTGCCCCCTGCCGGGTCAGACGGGACGGCGGCAATGCTGCCGGCCGAGTGCTATACCTCGCCTGCCTTCTTCGCGTTCGAGCGGCAGGCCGTGTTCGCGCGGTCGTGGGTCTGTGTCGGCCATGCCGGCGAAATCCCGAATACCGGCGATTTTCTGACCCCGACGGTGGCCGGCGAGCGGCTCATCGTCGTGCGCAGCGAGGCCGGGACGGTGCACGCAATGACGGCGGTCTGCGCGCATCGCGGTCAGACGATCGCCTGCGAGCCGGCCCGAGGGACGCGGCAATTCGTCTGCCCGCTGCATTTCTGGTCGTACGATCTCGAGGGTCGGTTTCTCGGTGCCGCCCGCATGGGTGGGCCGGAGGCGATCGTCCGCATGCGCCGCACCGTCCGCCTGCCTGCGGTGCGCTGCGAGTTGTGGCACGGGCTGATCTTCGTCAACCTCGACGCCGCGGCGCCGCCGCTGGCCCCCGGCCTCGCCAAGCTCGAACCGGCCTGGGCGAATTACGAGACGGCCGGGCTTGTTGCCGTGCCGCCGCGCATGTCGGACACGGCATTGCCGTGGAACTGGAAAATCCATTACGAGAATTTCACCGACGCCTATCATCCCGAGTTCGTACATCGCGGCACGCACGATTTCGCACCGAGCGTGCATCCCGAGCAGGAGGGCGTACGCTTTACCGCGATGGCGGCGGGCGACAATGCGATCGTCCGCAGCGTGCCGCTGCTGCGGGCAGACGGCGGCATGATGGAAGATGGCTGGGGCTATCCGCCGGAATTTCCGCCGATTGCGACATTGACACCGGCGCAGCGCGCGCGCCTGACCTTTGCGATGATCCCGCCCAGCTTGACGCTGATCTTCGCGCCGAACGTCGTCGCCTATCAGATGATCGCCGCCGAAGGAGCCGAAGAAACCTATGCCTCCAACGACCGGGTGACCGCCGGCGGCTGGCTGCTGCCCGAGACGACGCGCGATCTGCCCGATTTCGCGGCGCGCGCCGCCCGGGTGCAGCAAGGCGCGCGCAAGATCTGGCTGCAGGATATCCCGGTCAATCTCGGCGTGCAGGCGGGCAGGAAATCGCGTTTTGTGCCGGCATTGTCCGAAGACGGCTACGGGCCGCTCGAACGGACTTTGCTGCAGTTCAACGCCTGGCTGGTGCGGGCCTACCGCGAGGGCGCTGCCGCCCTCGGCTAGCACAGGCAGCTCGGATCGGAAGCATGCCACTCAGTCTCGATTTCGTTTCGCTGCGGCGCACCTACGCCGAGGGCGCAACCACCCCGACCGCGGTGGCCCGCGAGGTTACGGCGCGCATTGCCGCGGCGGGCGACGACGCGGTGTGGATATCGCGCGTGCCGGATGACGGATTGCTGCGGGCGGCGGACGAATTGGAGCGGCGGGCGGCGCAGAACGGCATCGCCTCGCTGCCGCTGTTTGGGCTGCCGTTCGCGGTCAAGGACAACATCGACGTTGCCGGGTTGCCGACCACCGCCGGCTGCCCCGGTATCGCGTACCGCCCCGCGCGTTCGGCGCCGGTCGTCGAACGGCTGGTGGCGGCGGGGGCGCTGCTGGTGGGCAAGACGAACCTCGACCAGTTCGCGACGGGCCTGGTCGGTGTCCGCTCGCCCTACGGCGTGCCGCGCCATCCGTTCGACCCGGCCTATATCCCGGGCGGATCGAGCTCCGGCTCGGCGGTGGCGGTGGCGACGGGGCTGGTCTCGTTTGCGCTCGGTACCGATACGGCCGGGTCGGGCCGCGTCCCGGCGGCGTTCAACAATATCGTCGGGCTGAAGCCGACCCGCGGCCTCGTCAGCGCGCGCGGCGTGATTCCGGCTTGCCGTTCGCTCGATTGCGTATCGGCGTTTGCGCTGACCGTCGCCGACGCGGTCGCGGTGCTCGACG
>ORMF011117264.1_pt1 | contig 10379 bp, 7 predicted proteins | sample 1779871 | NCBI WGS metagenome assembly ORMF01 (sample SAMEA104232316, study PRJEB22302) | groundwater metagenome | biome: forest; feature: aquifer; material: groundwater | place: USA | collected 2011-08-07 | depth 5.4 m | reverse complement strand
TCAAGCTTTCCGCCGAAGCCCCCTTCTACCGCCATTTTAATGACCCGCACGTCGTTTAGATCAAGCTTGAGAGTTTTGGCCAACGCTTCGCGGCATTTAAAAGGCGCCTGGCTGGAAGCCCACAACGTTACTTTATTGGAAAATGTTTCCCATTGCCCCACACAGACATGCGGTTCCAACGCAGCCATATGCGCGGCGGGTGCGAAAAACAGATCTTCCCGGACATAATCCGCTTCTTTTAAAGCCCGGTCAGGATTTCCGAAATTGACGGGTAAGATAACGGCGATATTATTGAGGGATTCGTGGATCTGCGGGGCGCCGGGCTTCATGGCCTCCCGGACATCAAAAACAGCTGGAAGGATCTCATACTGGACGTCGATGAGACTTAACGCCTCCAAGGCGGTCTCTTCATCAACAGCGGCAACCGCCCCGAGCTCATCACCGACGTAACGGACCTTTTCAGCCTCGATAGCCATCTGATCAACCGTGTGCGGGAAGAAATATTCATTGGAACCAAACTTGATATTGCTGGTGTCTTTGGCCGTGATGACGGCACGCACACCGGGGAGTTTTTCAGCTTTGGAAGTATCGATGCTGATGATCCGCGCGTGTGGATGTGGAGAGCGGATCATTTTCCCAACGAGCATATTCGGGAAACTGACATCAAAGGCATATTTCGTCTGGCCCGTAACGATCCCCCTGCCGTCAATACGCGGAACGCTTTTGCCCACGGGGTCGACGTATTCTTTAGAAAATGTTTTTTTAACGGAGGTGACCATATCAGCTCTTTAACGCCTTCATTTTCTGGCCGGCATCGCGAATGGCATCAAAAATCTTTAAATAACAAGCGCAGCGACAAAGGTTTCCGTCCAGACCGTATTCGATCTCTTCCTGGGTCGGTTCCGGATTTTTATCCAACAAGGCTTTCGCGGACATGATCATCCCCGGAATGCAAAATCCGCATTGCACGGCGCCATGATCGATGAACGCCTGCTGCACAGGATGCAGTTCTTCCCCGTTGGCTAAACCTTCGATCGTCGTGATCTCCCTGCCGACACAATTTGCCGCCAAAGTAATGCAGGAAAGGACCGCCTTATCTCCCATGATCACCGTGCAGGTCCCGCATTCGGATTCTTCGCACGCGGTCTTGGTACCTGTCATGCTTAAATTATCGCGCAAAACTTCCAGAAGCGTCTCGTGTCCTTTGAGATCAAGCTGATATTCTCGCTTATTAATGTTGAGTTTGGTCATCGATGTTTCTCGGTCAAGTCACGCAAGATATGCTTTATCCCAACGCGAAACATATATTTTTTATAATCGGTACCACGCGCGTCATAAATGGACTCATCGAGATGTGCCAGCGCCGTCTCGCCAAGGGTTTTATCGGCAACACTTTTCTCATTGAGGAATTCTTCGAGCTTGCGATCCCTTTGCGCGAAGGCGACACAATTATTAACGGCCACAATGGTCTGCGAAAATTTTCCCTTGACCAAACGTGTCGTGATGCACAAGGACAATAATGGAATATCAACATAAAGTGTTTTCTTCACGCGAAAGTAAGCAAAAGAAATGTCTTTATCTTTTTTAATGCTGACATGGGTAAAGATCTTGTCAGTCTTGGCGGCGTTTTTAAAGAACTCTTCAGCCGGGACTATTTCCTCTTTACCATCAACACCCGTAAAATGCATCCGGGCCTGCAAGGCGATCATAACCGCCGGCATTTCGGTCCAGGTATACCGGCACGTCAAATTGCCACCCAAAGTGGCCATATTCCGGATCAATTGCGAGGAAATGTTCTTGGCGGCGACCCTTAATACCCCAAGGTTACCGGTCAGCAAGGGTGAATCATGGATCTCGTCAATATTGGTCATGGACTTAACTACAACATAATCCCCCTGGTCCTCGATTCCCTTCAATTCCGGGATATGGGCTAGACTGATGATATGCTGCGGAGTTTTGGCCCCTTTTCGCTTCATGGTTTTTAAGCTATTGAGCAAAAAGGTCCCCCCTGCCTGCAATTTGACGTCCTGCAGGCTTCCGTATGTTTGCAGGGCAGATTCTAAACTGTTGGGAGCATGGAAGTTAAATGGTTTTAAAAGCATATCTTTCCTTTGGCCAAATATAGTAAAATTTTACTATTTGGTGTAGTATACCAGAGAATCGGGTTTGCGCAAGAAAAATATCGGCGAATATCAGACTAGACGTTAGGTACCAAAATTCCAGCATCTTCCAAAGCCGCCTCCACGACCGCTGGATCCCATCCATGGCTGGAAATTTCATCGATGATTTGCTGTGGCGCCTTTCCACGAAGCGCTTCAGGATGTTGCCGGAAAAACGTTTTTAAGACCTCCAAATTGTAAAACTGGTGTTTGGTCATGCGCCAGCGCATTGGCCGAAGCTCCGTTCTCCTGTTTAAAATAAATGCAATAGCGGCCCAGCCCAGAGGCAAGAACAGGATCAACAAGGAACTAAAAAAATAAAACGGCCGGGTAACGCCCAGCATATATTCCGCGCAATTCCAGAAAACATCGAAAAGATAATGCCCGACGACCACTGGAATGATCCCAAAACGCAAATAAGCCCAGGACAAAAATAACCCCAGACAAGTAACCTCGACCCCGCGAAACCACATGGGGAAAACAGGGTAATTGCTATGGCTAAAACCCCATACCAGTGATGCAATAACAACCGCGACAAGTGTATTCCCCAGAACTTTTTTCCCAAAACTGATGGCAAACAATCGGAACATCAATTCTTCCGTAATGCTGGCTTTAAATCCCAGGGTGAAGGCTACTAAAAACGGCAAATACGCCGTGGAAAGACTGCCCATCCAGGCATGCTCGACCCACACCCCGGCATAGCGCTGACCTAACCCGATGATAATCGACTGGATACCCAGCATCAGGATCCATACGCCATACCCGAACAAAATGGCTTTTGCCACTTCTCTTGAAAAAAAAGTCGAATGCAAGTAATACAAAAATGATCCTTCCTTTTTTTCTCTGAAGACCTGGTAATGCAAAGCTTCCCCGGCCAAGCCCGGCATGATAACCGAGACGCTGATGAACAAAGCCGTAATTAAGCTCTGTAACGTCAATTGACCGAGATAAACATGAAAATCGCCCGTTGTACTATAACCAAATAAAACGCTTTGCCATTGATTAAAGATCGCCAGAAAAGATAGAACGAGCGAAAAGGTCATGAGGCCGATATAAAACCGCTTGGTTGTATGAGTGGCGAGATGGTTACGGCGGACGATCATAAAAAAAACGGCTGATGTAAAAAGCGCCAGCCCGAGGATATATACCGCCTGCGAAAGAATTCTTCCCGTGTCCTGGTTTCGCGCCAGATAACGGTTAAACTGGTCCGGGATAAGAAACGTATTTTTGGCGAAGGCAAGTATCTCCTGTCCCGCGACTTTGGCACCGATCAACAATTTCCCGGTGCCGGAATTCTCTTCTTTGCTCCAAGGGATCTGCACGTCCTTTTTTTGCCAACTGTATGAAAAATCCGACCGATTATCGTGGACCGATTCCAGATCCCCCTTGATCGTATATTGATCGATATCAAAATGAAATTGCCTGTTGAGGAACTCAATAGCCTTGTGTTTTGCTTCTTCTTTCGTTAATCGTTCGCGGGCTGCGTTGTCGTCAATGGTGTGCTGAAAACCGATCACCTCGCCGGTCGCCGAACTGACAGTGACCCCATATCCCTCCTTCTCGTTCTCCCGAAAAAACCGGACGGCCCAATAAAACAGATCAAAATCATGCTTTTGGATAAACTCGATCAGTCCGGTAAATCCAACGGTGTGTTGCAGATAACGGTCCGTCTCGTCATCAGTGGCAAAAACAGTGGCCACATGAAAACGCGCGGGATCCTCCTGACGTGAACGCAAATACTCCGCGGCGATCTGTGTAGCATTGGCCCGCCCGATGGAGAAGTTGACAAACTCCAGTTGCGGATAGCTTAACCAGAACCAAAAAGCAGAACTAAGGAGGGATAAACCAGCGAGGATGGTCCAGGTTTGACGGTTAATGTTCATTTTAAAGCAGATTAATGACTTCCGCCGGTAACCGGTTAAGTTCCTGGCGACCGAGCACTTTAACGGACCAGCGCAGCAGTTTCAATTTTCTCGTCAGCTTCTCATCGGGCTCGGTGACATTGACCAGGCGGTTGCGGGACAAAAACAACATCTTGCGAATCGTGTTAAAAACGATCCTTGCCTCCCGCGCGCGTTTATTGTTAAGACCGACAATATCATTAATACTGTTAAAAGCGACCTCGTTGACGGCGGCATTATAATGATTCAGTTTCTGGATAAGCGCGGGAACCATCGACTGAAAATAGCGATACCGATCCATCAGACATAAAGTGTGCATGATCTCGACTTCCACAAACGGCGAATCCGTCAATTTGAGCCGCCGCACCAAAATGCGCTCCCCACGGCTTTTTTCCCGCGAGACGACCTCCCCGCTGTAACGCTCCTTAAATACCCGCACGGCCGCCGCGATCTGATAAGAATTAAGCGTGTCGTCCATAATCATTTCAAGAATAATGTCCTTGGAAAGATCGGCGTATTTCTGCGCGTAGCCATCCAGAAGTTGCTGGTCATCAAAAATGGACTGGTCCAGAAGACCGTCTTGAGCGCAAATTCTGGGCACGGCCGCGCCCATGGCCAACGAAACTACGATAATTGGAATGACCAATCGATTTTTTTTGACCATCTTATCCATCAAGAAACTCCATAGACACATCGATAGAGTGACGGGAATGAGTTAAAGCTCCGACAGAAATACGATCGACGCCAGTTCGGGCGATTTGCTTGATATTCTCAAGCGCAATGCCTCCAGAGGCCTCCAGAAGCGGCCGCCCTTTATTTCCCATCTTACGGCGCAACGCGACTGCTTTCTTCATTTGCGCACAATTCATGTTATCCAGCAAGATAATATCGACCCCGGCCGCCAGCACCTGTTCAAATTGCGATAAGGTATCCACCTCGAATTCTATCACTTTCTTTTTTCCCTGGCGAAGACGTTTTACGATCTCTGCGACCGTCATACGACGGCAAACCGAACGATGGTTATCTTTCGCAAGGATCATATCTTCAAGATTTGAACGATGATTTTGCGCGCCGCCGCAACGCACCGCATATTTTTCCAATTCCCGCAAACCCGGCGTTGTCTTGCGTGTATCCAAAATTGTCGTTTTAAACGAAGAAACGGCCTGAACGTAACGCCGCGCATTGGTCGCGATACCCGAAAGGTAACCTAAAAAATTAAGCGCCGTCCTCTCTCCGGCCAAGAGCGCCCTGGTTTTTCCTTTCACAAGCAAGACGGTTGCGCTCTTCTTTACTTCCTTGCCTTCGGCACAACGGAAATCACACTGAATATTTTTGTCTAATTCCTGAAAAACCCGTCGGACAACCGCCAGTCCGCAGACAACGGCCTTTTCTTTGAAAATAATCCGCGCGCTGGAAATCTGCGAAACCCCAATGAGCCGTTGTGTGGTGGCATCGTGCCGAACGTGGTCTTCTGCAAGGGCGCTACGAATGATCGGATCAAATGACGTGCGCATAATGAATTATTCCAGACTGGCGATGACCTGCTTTAATTCCGTCACCTTGGCATTTAACAACGTCAAACGCGCTTTCTCCTTGGCCACGATCTCGGCCGGGGCTTTCTTCAAAAATTCTTTATTTTTAAGGCGCTGCGCCAAACCACCCAGCGCTTTTTCCTGTTCCTGGACCTGGTCGAGGATCTTCTTTTTTTCTTTATCGACATCAATGACCTCGCCCAACGGAAGGACGCATTTGATGTTCCCGACCAAGACCGTGGCGGCGGCTTTGGTTTTTTCAACCCCTGGAACGATCGCAACGCTCCCTAACCGTGCCATCTGTTTCAAAACAGCCATATTTTCTTTGATCAAAGTGGTGTCCTTTAAGGACGCGGCCATCAAATGGCATCCGATCTGTTCCGCTGGATTAACATTCCATTGGGAACGGACATTGCGGATCGCCACGACAAGCGCCATCAGCGTCTGCATCTGTTTTTCAGCGCTCCTGTCGATCAACTTCTTGGAAGCGGCCGGCCAATCCTGGCGGCACAACGGTCCCTTTTCTTTACCAATCTTTTCCCACAGCTCCTCGGTGACAAACGGCATAAATGGGTGGATCATCTTTAGTGTATCGCGCAGGATCCCGAAGGCGATTTTCTGAATGACGGGATCAGCCCAGCGATCCTTGACGAGCTCCAGATACCAGTCGCAAAAATTTCCCCAGAAGAATTCGTAGATCAGATTCTCCGCTTCTGAAAATCGGTACCGCTCGTTTGCCCCGCTGACCTTTTCCAGTGTTGTATAAAAACGCGTAATGATCCAACGGGTAGGCAGGTCCAGCGTTTTCTTGTCAAGCTTGCCCAAGTCAACGTTGATGTCTGGATCTTTGACATTCATCAGGATAAGTCGTGAGGCATTCCACAGCTTGTTGGCAAAATTGCGGCCGATCTCGAATTTTTCTTTGGAAATGAACAGGTCCTGTCCGGAATTAATGATCAGGCTGTACCGCAGCGCGTCAGCACCATATTCCTTTATAATTTCCAGAGGATCAATGGCGTTGCCCAGGGATTTCGACATCTTACGACCCTTGGCATCACGCACCGTGCCATGGATGTACACATCCAAAAATGGAATATTCCCCATGAATTCCTGACCCGCCATGATCATGCGTGCCACCCAGAAAAAAATGATCTCCGGCGCCGTGAACAACGATGCCGTCGGATAAAAATAAGCCAGATCTTTTTTGCCCGAATCCGGCCAGCCGAAGGTCGCAAACGGCCACAACCAGGAGGAAAACCAGGTATCCAAAACATCTTCGTCTTGCTTAAGATCCCCCAAACCACAATGTGGACATTGTTGGGGCGTTATTTCCGATACAATAGGGTCCTGGCATTTATTTTTTTTCTGCGCCGTGCAATACCAAACGGGGATCCGGTGGCCCCACCATATCTGACGGGAAATGCACCAGTCGCGGATATTTTCCATCCAGTTTAAATAAACCTTTGTCCACCGCGACGGATAAAATTTGATCCTCCCTTTGCGCACCGCTTCAATAGCCGGCTTGGCCAAAGGCTCCATTTTCACGAACCACTGTTTCGATAAATAGGGTTCAACGACCGTATGACAGCGATAACAATGACCAACGGCATGTGTATGTGGCTCAATTTTCTCGAGTAATTTCAACTGACGAAGTTCCTCAACGATGGCCTCCCTCGCCTCAAAGCGGTCCATCCCCTCAAACTTGCCGGCGCGCTGATTTAAAACGCCGTCCGGCTTCATGACATTGACGAATTCCAGTTTATGGCGTTTACCCATCGCGAAGTCATTGGGGTCATGCGCTGGTGTGACCTTCACCGCTCCCGTGCCGAATTTTGAATCGACGAACTCATCGCTGATCACTTTGATCTCACGATTGACGAACGGCAATAGCAGCGTCTTGCCGATATATTTCTTGTACCGCTTGTCCTTCGGGTTCACCGCGACTGCCGTGTCACCCAGCATGGTTTCCGGACGAGTGGTGGCCACAACAATGAACTGGCTGGGATCGTCTTTGAGCGGATAGCGCAGATGATATAAATTTCCCTGCAGATCGCGATGTTCCGCCTCTTCATCGGAAAGCGCGGTTTGACAACGCGGGCACCAGTTGATGATATACTCACCCTGATAGATCAGTCCCTTCTTATACAACCGGATAAACACACTGCGCACCGCCTGGCTGTAGCCGTCATCCATGGTAAAACGCGCGCGCGGCCAGTCGCAGGACGCGCCCAATTTCTTCAATTGATGGATGATCGTGTCGCCATATTCACGCTTCCATGCCCAAAGACGCTCCAAAAATTCTTCGCGGCTCAAATCATGACGGGTTTTGCCTTCTTTGGAAAGCTGGCGTTCCACGACATTTTGCGTGGCGATCCCCGCGTGGTCGGTGCCCGGCATCCAGAGCGCTTCAAACCCGCGCATCCGTTTATAGCGGACCATGATATCCTGCAAAGTATTGTTAAGGGCATGGCCCATGTGCAGGATTCCCGTCACATTGGGCGGCGGGATGACAACGGTGTAAGGCTTTTTATCGGGGTTGACTTCGGCGTGAAAAAGGTTGGCCTCGACCCAATATTGGCTCCATTTGGCGTCGACCTCGTTGAAATTAAAGCGTGGGGACAGCTCGGTCATGATGTGGCTTGGCACCTAGAGCAGATTTCCTAATTTTTCTTCTGGTCTTTGAGGAGTTTATATTCGATACTGTCTGTCAGTGCTTCCCAGCTGGCTTCGATGATGTTCTCATGGACCCCCACCGTGGTCCAGGAATCCGTATTATCCTGCGACTCGATCAAAACACGCACCTTGGCGGCCGTTGCTTGTTTGGAATCGAGCACCCGCACTTTGTAATCAGACAAATGCATGGTAGACAATGTTGGATAAAATCTGGTAAGAGCCGCACGCAACGCCCTGTCGAGAGCATCGACTGGCCCGGCACCTGTCCAAGTGCCGCTTCTCCCGACACCATCGACTCTCAATTGAACAAAAGCCACGGCTGAAACCTTACCATCTTTACCTTTTCCCGTCTCAACCTTAAACTCCTGCAACTCAAAAAATTTGGGATATTTTTTGAAGTACCGTTTGACAAAAAGCTCGAATGAGGCATCTGCGGCCTCAAATTGATATCCCTCGTTTTCTTTTTTCTGAAGATCCAAAAGCAATGCGTGTGCTTCAGGAGATTTCTTATCAATTTTGACACCCAGCTGTTCGGCTTTTAAGACTATCGGCATTTTGCCCGCTAACTCCGAGGTTAAAAGACGGCGATGATTCCCCACCAAAGCCGGATCAATATGCTCATAGGCCAAAGGATTCTTTAAGATCGCGTCGATGTGGACCCCGCCCTTATGCGCGAACGCGGAATGTCCAATAAAAGCGTGGTTGTCCGGTAATTTAATATTGCTGATCTCGCTTAAAAAATACGATGTTTCCATCAGGTGTTTGACCTTGGCATCAGGGATGGATTTGCAGTCCATTTTTGTGTGCAAAATACCGATGACCGTGCCCAGATCCGCATTGCCGCAGCGTTCACCCAGGCCGTTAAACGTCCCCTGCACGTGCACGCAACCGGCCTCAACTGCCGCGATACTGTTGGCCACACCCATGCCAAGATCATCGTGGGTGTGAATACCCAGCGGTGCGCGGATCTTCTTCTTTACTGCGCTGACGATCTCTTTAACTTCCGAAGGCAATGTCCCCCCATTGGTGTCGCACAACACAATACAATCCGCTCCGGCCTTTTCGGCCGCCAAAATGGTTTTCAGGGCATACTGGGGATTACGTTTATATCCGTCAAAGAAATGTTCGGCGTCGTAGATCACCTCGCGCTTGTTTTTCTTAAGATAAGCGACCGAATCGGAGATCATTTCCAGATTCTCTTCGATGGTGGTGCGCAGTACGTCGGTAACGTGAAGGTCCCAGCTCTTTCCAAAGATAGTTACCGTGGGGGTTTGCGAAGCGACCAATTCTTTGAGATTCTGGTCTTCCTCGGCCTTAACCTTAGCCCGCCGGGTCGACCCGAACGCGGCGATCGTCGCGTTCTTCCATTTGCGGCCTTTGACGCTCTGGAAATATTCCTTGTCCTTGGGGTTAGAGCCCGGCCATCCGCCCTCGATATAGTGGACGCCCAGTTCATCAAGCTTTTCGGTGATCTTGATCTTGTCCTGCACCGAGAAAGATATTCCTTCGGTCTGGGAACCATCGCGCAGTGTCGTATCGTATATGGTTATTTTGGTCATTAAACTAACGCCTCTAATCCGAATTTTTGATGCAAAGCGCGCACCGCTTTTTCCGCATGTCGCTGGCTGATAATACAGGAAATACTGATCTCTGATGTTGAGATCATATCAATGTTGATCTTGTTCTCGGCCAGCACCTGGAACATCTTGGCCGCGATGCCGTGATGGGAACGCATTCCAGAACCCACCACCGAAATGCGCGCGATTCTTTTGTCAAAAAGAACTTCCCCGGCGCGGATCTTCTGGGCGACCGCCTTGGCCGCATGAATGGCCTTGGGCAGATCGCTTTTGGACACCGTAAAGGAAATGTCCGTGAGCTTGGTATGACTGACATTTTGGACGATCATATCGACGTTGACGTCCATTTTGGAAATATCGGTAAATATTTTAGCCGCGATCCCCGTCTGATCGGGCACGGCACAGATGGTGATCTTCGCTTCGGATTTGTTACAGGTAACGCCGCGCACGGCGACGTCTTCCATTTTTTCATTCTTTTTGACGATCATGGTCCCTTCCTCCTTCGAAAAGCTTGAACGCACGTGAATGGGAATATTA
>ORMF010251682.1_pt1 | contig 10379 bp, 7 predicted proteins | sample 1779871 | NCBI WGS metagenome assembly ORMF01 (sample SAMEA104232316, study PRJEB22302) | groundwater metagenome | biome: forest; feature: aquifer; material: groundwater | place: USA | collected 2011-08-07 | depth 5.4 m | reverse complement strand
TGCCGGAATTGATCGCCGCTATCCAAGAGTATCTGGAAAATCATAATCAGAATCCCCACATCTTCACGTGGACTGCGTCCGTGGAGCAGATTTTGATCAAAGTCGCCAAATGTAAAGAAGCGTTGGGTACACTACACTAGGATGAGGGGCTTTCGCTGACAGCGCTACGGGGTGGAGGTTGGCAAACGAAGGGGCAAGTGGAACCCACTCCACCGGAGCCCCGCTGGCCTTCAACATGTCGAAGTTGTGCATATAGGCAGTAAGCGTGCCGTTGAACTCACCGGCGGCTACGAGTTGAGCCAAGAGCGTTCTACCGATGCGAAGGTCAGGTTTTTGCGCCGCCAGCGCGCGCATAAAGCTCAACCCTTTTTCCTTTCCCATCCCGCTGATCGTTGCGGTGAACCACTCGTAACCACGACCTTCGACGCCGACTTGCCCCTTCCAAAGAGGCTTGAGAAGATCTTCATGCGATCGCGGAATGTTCGCCTTCGGCACAAGTTTGGTATTGAACCCAAAAACCGCGTAGGTGGTATACGTGGAGGTCCAATATCCCTGGGGATCTTTAAACCCTTCCCGGAAATATTTCCGTTCAGGCGAGTCATAGGCCGCCAGCAACCCGCGCTTCTTGAGCAAGTAACCGTAGAATCCCGTCGTCGCGACCACGTCCCAGAGCGACTTGCCGGCACGAGCTTCGCTCAGAATCTTTTCCATCAATTGAGAATCGGTGGTGCGGCCAAACTGAACGTCGATTTTAGGATAGATCTTCTTGAAGCTATCCGTGATCGCCTTCGTGTCCGAAGTGTTGGCCGTAGTGTAGAAAACGACCTTTCCTTCAGCTTCGGCCTTCTCCTTCCACTCGGCGGCGAACAAATCCCGTGACAGCAAGCATCCGCATCCGAGGATGGCCATATAAATCCACAGCCAATTGCAGCGTTTCATTCGCGGCTCCTCCACTTCCGTTCGGTTGTTTTTCAAGAAAGCGTACTCCAAGCTCATGCTTGGCGTCAAACTCTGGATTGGGGTCTGGGATTGGGGTCTGGCCTGAATCTGTGATTCCGCTGAAATATACCCGGGTCGGACCGGCGCGATTTATTAATCGGTGGGATTACGTGAAGGGAATACGGGTGGCTGCGGGCGATTAGCGGTGCCTTTTTAAAGGTGAAACGTGCGCTCTACAAGGGTGATCCCAGGTCGCGGAGTGGGCGAACGTACACACTGCCGGAGCACAGAGAAGCTTGCGTGGATGATTTTGGCGGCGAAGGTGATGCGCTAAGGCCGGGAAACACTGACTCTTGGGCGAAAAAGTCTAAAAGTACTCACACATAGCGTGGTCCGACCCGTGTGTCGACGACAACTCTCTTGCTTATTTTAGTTGTCGACCCGATTTTGTATTTACCCACCGTCTCAGGTGGGTATCCAGCCTCTTTTCCATTACTCCCTGCCAGTAATCGGGCCGAGCTTTTCCGCGATATTTTGAAATAAATCGCTGTAACAAACGCGCCGGCAGTAAGAAAGGTAGAAATTGGTGTTGCCCGTACATCTCCTGGAGCCATGCCCGTTCCCGTTCGCTCACCCCTTCGTTCTCGCCTCGGTACACCAAGAACACCATTTGGCCATATTCTCGACCAGAATATGAAAGCGATTGGCGAATGTCTTCGATAGACAGTTCGGAATAATTCTTGATTTCAAATACGACTTGACGAGACTTATAGTCTTCCAATATCCGGCGCCAAAAACCTTTGGCTGCGCAATTGGTAGCTATGATATCGCGTCTCTGCACGGCCGCGCCGTTAGGATGCAAGGCCACATTTGATAGAGATCCCGCAAAAACGATTTTGACTGCCCGAAGCGCCCAATCTTCGAAGGTAGCGGCGTTTTGTTCCCCAGGGGCTATCCTGGGTAGTTCCTCTACGGTTTGGCCAAGAAGTACCATTCGTCTGTCGCGAAGTTCGTGAGTTTTTACGGGGGCGTACTCGTCGTGTACGTTCGTAATCAGGTCGATACTTTCGGTTTCTTCACTTAGATCTAGCCCCCTCCAATAACAAGGATGTACCGCAACTTCGGCATCAGTTGGTACGTTTGCAAGATCAGATCGAGCTCCATCGTGGCAAAAGACATACGGTTTGGAGTCGTCACGCTTCACGCCTAGAAAACCGACACTATAGAGGGCCAAGAATATTTCAGCTTCGTTACCGAGAGCCGCGAAGTCGCTTGCTTCCTCTTTTACATAGGACTCGTGAGTCAATGAGTTGTTGAGCAAAGACAAGATCTCGCCGTATTTCCAGGTGGTTTTCGTCCCGCGAAAAACCTCGGCAAAAAGACGAAGGCCGGGCAATACAGCGTTGTATTCTTTCAAAAGATCTTCCAACCGTTCGATTGAGATCATGCGTGAGGCTGAATCGATGTCAGAATCGATAAGATGCTCACGACCGGCTTGGGCAGCTATAAAATACGCTTTGTTGAGGAGTACGAGTACGTCACGTGGGCGATAAAGCGTATTTTGTAGGCATTTCTCGAAGCCTTCCCGTCCCTCGAGGCCGCGCCGGGCGAATCTATTCCACACCCTTATGTCATTTTCAGCATCAAGGTTCAGTGCTAGTCGAATTCGTCGCGTGACCAGGTGCAATAGTGAAGCTTCGTCCCACCGCAAGCGAAGATCGGCCCCTTCGACATGTCTCGAAAAATCTGGATCAAAGTAGGCGAGTGCACGGAACATGTTATCTCTTACGAATGCTACAGCATGAATTTCGGTATGCCGATCGACTAGATCGCTCGACGTAAGAACTAGTCCTCCCAATAACGCCGTTGGAATTTGCGATGGTTGCCACCCTTCATCCAAGCTATCAAACATCAGGACTGCTCTGCAGCTGGCCTCTTGGAGACCTCGTTTAACGACATCTTCAATCTGATCAATCTCGAGTAACGATGCGACTTCACCCGGTAGCGTGGTTGGCGTCGAATTGGTTGTAACTTCAAGTACACGTATCGCAAATTCATATGCACTAACTGATTGAGTGAGATTGGAGTGCCTCGTCATGTAGCTGGCCATTCCTGACTGAATTTCGTTGCCTTTGAGTTTGAAATGGTGTTGCAGGGATCGGCTAATCACTGTAAGAATATAAGCCCGCCAGAGAAGTCGGCATGCCGCGCGAGCTGTTCTGTAGTTACAACCGATACGCTCCAAACGGTCTTGGAGCGCTAAAGCGTGATGTTCCTGTGGTATTTCCTGATGAATTAATATTCGCGGCTGCTTTTCATAGTACCGACAGAGTTGTTGGTAGAGCGCGCTCTTACCTGTTCCACGTCTTCCCACGACTACCCGAAAATCGGTGGTGTTGATCAAAGCATGAAAATCAACAGTTTCAACGAACGCTTTCTCGAGGAGTCGATCGGATTCTGCGCGGGGATTTCCAAGGACATTGGCGCTCTGAATCATTTCGTTTTTCTCCGGTGTGTTTTCTTTTGTTAAAGGTGTAGCCAGTCGGGGCATGCTTGCATTTGTGAATTAGCTGTAATTTCCAATTAATATTTGCTCGTCAGGCTCCTCTCCACTGGCACAGCGAATCTATCATAAGTCTCAAGTTTTGACACAATGCCGTCGTTGAGTATTCTCCCTTCGGGACTAGCTGGGCATAAATCTCACAGTCAGGCTGCGGGTCAGGCATTCGTATTGGCGTGTCCAGATGAAATGCTGTCGTGATCCTTAGGGCGCGGGGTTAAAGGCTACTTTATTGTCGCATATCATCTCCACATCTCCTTTCGCACCGGTCGGACAGTGCGCGACATTGCGAGGCGGCTACCAGAGTTTGAACCGATAACAGAACTTCGCAATGGCTTAAAGCCCTCACGAGATGGTCGCGATGGGACTCGGGGAACAGTTCTCCTTCGCACTTGAGCGTGACGACGTAGGGGCCCGCCTTTGCGATCGCCTCGGGAGGAATGGCCACATGCCCCTTGCCCTCGTACCTTCAATGTTGTGGCACCACTTCCGAAACCCTGGCTCGCTCTCCATCTTCGGCGATATCCTTCGAGACGGAGCGGTATTGCCGCCACGCGCTTAGGATCGTCCGGCACAGAAAGGAAAAGCTCAAGACGCCGGCGAGCGACAGGAGCGAAGTGTCGTCGCTCCAGAAAGCCCAGAGATAGCTGAGCAACAGCGCCGCATGGAATACCATTTGGGTTTTTATCATCTGGTCTGACACGATTTCCTTCATCGTCGGCACCGTGACGCTGCGGCCCTTCAATAGCGCATCCATCGCCTGTGCCTGCAAATGAAACCAAACGAGAAAAGGCACGATCTTAAAGAGCATTCCCAGGACGATGGAGTTGATGCCGAACAGCGCGATCACCTGGACCGCAAATACACTGGTGGGCGAATAGCGTAGCGACAACAGCGCGGTGCCCGCCAGGATGCCGCCCAGGCCGAAACGGATCAACCAAAGGCTCAGGTCGCGCACCTTGCGTTTGCGCTGAAAGGAAAGCCTGAGACTGTAGGCGGCGCCAAAAAAAACGCTTGCGTAGACGAGCCAATCCAAAATCATCAGCAGAACGGGATAATCGAGCAGCGCCAACAGCCCAAGCACGGACTTTGCCGTCAAGGCCGTAAATAGCACGGCCATCTGCACCCGGATCAGCGTCCTGGAGAATGGCGGCGTCACGAAAAACATGGGGACGACCTGGCAGAGCACTCCCTGAATCAAAAAACCGAACCATCCCGCGACTCCCCAGCTCAGGTGCATGTCGGTAAGAAAGGGGCGGAACACTTTGAGAATCCGGAAGCCGCTGAGCATGGCGATAAAAGCGACTCCCAAAGCGATCACCCAGAGCAGACTGAAACCGGCGAGGTTCATCCCCAGGACCGCCGGCGCGGCCGATCTTACCCGCAGCAGCCGGCCGAAAAAAATAACCAGAAAGTAAAACAAGGCGGCGGCCAAAACGACCACGATCGACCGCCAGCCGCGCCAGTTAAAATTGACGAAGCCGGCGAGCAGACCCGCCAGGCCAATCAACAGCAGCAGGAGCAGAATTCTTGCATGGAAAACGGGCCTGGGGACGGAAGCACCGGCAACCACCGGCAGCATCTGAAAAATCGAGCCGACCATGACCAGGCCGACGAAGCCCAACAGAAAAGAATGGGCCAGCAGCATCATCAGCGGGTGCCAGCGGTCGATCAGGTCGGGTAAATAGCCGGCGACCACGCCCGAGCCGACGCCCATCAGCGATCCGGCGATGTAAAACGAGAAAGGAACGGCAAGGGGCGGGGCTTGATCGAGAGAGAGCCCTTTGTACAACTAAGCCTCCTGATGCTCGATCAAGACTTCGACGCGGTCCTCCGTTTGAACGAGCACTTGGTACTTCATGCGCATTTTTTCGGCGAGTTCGGGCAGAACGCACGGAAACATGCGGTGGATCACTTTGAGTTTCTGATCGCGGCGCAAATCGCGCAGCCGCTCGGTGATCGCCTGCAAAGGCAGCGGCGGCTCGAGCTCGCTGACATCGACGGTGATGATCTCTTCGGTCATGGCCGATGGAGAACGTCCCGCGCCTGGCTAATCAGAGCCGGAGCTTCCTGCCTCAGCACCTCGTCCATCATCGGGTAGAGCACCTCTTCTTCCTTCATGTTGTGCTGTTGCGTGAGCATCATCCAGGTGTCCGACAGGCTGAGAAATTTCCCCTGATCCCTGGCGCCGAACGCCTCCTTCATCTGCTCGAGTAAAGCCGTCATCTGCTGGTGTTCTTGGCGCATCACCATGACCGGACCCACCGGTCCGCCCATTTTCTCCTCCAACGCCGTGAACAGAACGTCTTCTTCAGTCCGAAAATGGCTGGTCATAATCGACAGGAATGCGTCAAGGGCGGCGGGAGTCGACCAATTATTTTCCGCCACCAGATTTTCCAGCTTGGTAAACGAATCGTCGCATAGCCGATGGTGTTCCAACATCAATTCAAGAATGCTCATATAGTCCCTCCATCCGATACGACAACATATCAATCATTGCGACGCAACGCTATTTCCGTAGGGGCGAGTCTTTACCTTTGCTGTTTGTTTACCCTCCTTCGCAGAAAGGCACGGGTGTAATCACGTGAATGAATGCGGAGTACGCTTCGGTCTTCGCCGTCCGAAGTCGGCTACCGCTGACGAAGGTCGGAGAGTTCCGCGCTACGAAGCATGTGGAGAGGTGCCGCGGCCGTAAGGCCGTGCGGCTCCCCACGCGGATGATTTTGGCGGCGAAAGTGATGCGCTAAGACCGGGAAACGCTGTCTCTTGGGCGAAAGATTCTAAACGTACTCGCACATAGTTTGGTCCGACCGGTGTGTCTCCTGCTCACTTTTTCTTCCAGGCTCCCTGGGCGTCTTGTATCCACCAGCCGGCCTGCGCTTGCTCGGTCCAACTCTGGGCGAAAATTCGCTTGATTCTGGGCACCGATTCCTTGGCGATATTATTGGCTTTGGCGATCTCCAGATAGAGTGCCTCGCGGTCGCGATTTTCGGCGTCCACCAACTGCTGCACCTCGGCGCGCTCCTTGAGATTCATCCCCTCCGTTGTGCGCACCGCCAGCAGGCCGTCCTGGTTGATTCCCACGTTGCCCCGGTCCATGTAGGGCTTGATGAACCCGCTGCGCTTCTTTATGGCATCCTTCAGGGCGCGAATGGCCGGATTGGATACGTTGATATCGGCCTCTTGCGCGTAGGCCTCATCGATGAATCCTAAAGAAATTCTGAAGTTGGAGATCGATGGCAGCCGGCTCTGCGGCGGGTTTTTTTGCGCGGGGGCGGCCGGAGCGCCCCAGGTTTCTTTGACGATCTGATCCGCCGCGCGTTCCACCGCGGCTGCGGGAAAGTAAATGTTCACCGTCACGCATGCGCTGGCGAAAAATATCGCCAGCACAAGACTCCGTTTCCACATGGCTGCTCCTCTCATTTGATCCGCGGTTTGTCCGACTTTCGAATCTGCTCGAGGCGCCGCAAAAGCTCACCGAACCTGATTTCTTGCGTGTGACTGACAACGTTCACGGTGGGCGGGAGAAAACTCCCCACCACCAGGAACTCTTTGCCGTCGCGGCTCTCGATTCCCTTGAGCGTCAATTTATCGTTTTTGAGCGACGCTTTAAACCCAAGCTTGCTATAGCGAAAGCTCTCGAAGAGCCCCGCGAGCCCGCCGTAAAGGGCGCCGGCATCGTTTCCCGAGCTAAGCACCGTGATCTTGTTCAAGGCTTCCACGCTGATCCACTGGCTGGCGCCGCTTTTATCGGTGCTGCGGATGTCCGCGGTAAATTGCGCGGGTTGGCCATCGGTAAGCACGAGCCCATTAACGTTCCCCTCCAGAATGCCTGAGATTTTCCCAAAGGCAAATGTTTCGGAGGCGCGCCCCAGATCGATTTCTTGAAAGCGAGCATCCAACTTGATCCCCGGCAGCGACGAAAAGGGATTCTCGATTTCCATATTGTTGATTTGCATCCGTCCGCCGAAGAGCCGCAGTTGAATTTGTCCTTGGCTGCTTAGCGAGTGGCCGGTCCATGCGACCTGCGGGATAGCGCCATCGAAGGTGCCCCCGAAACGAGGCCAGCTCAAGGCCTCGGTAAGCTTCTGGAGCTGGAGATCCCTGGCGACGATGGATAATGAGAGCGCCTGTGGCTCTCCGATGGCGTCCCGCCAAGCGAGCTCGGCGATCTCCACGGCGCCGCCGTAAATCGGGATACGGAGAGTTTGCTCAACTCTCAGTCCGTTGTTCCAGAGCGACAAGCTCGCCTTGAGGGGCGGAATAATTTCCGATCCCAAGCGCGCCGAATCGACGACGAGCGTTCCCTTCGGAATGTTCACCGCCGGGGCTTCCGAGTTTCTGGCCGGCCAGCGAATCCGAAACGGAAGTTCGAGAGCAACCCCGCCGACCTGCCACGCATCGGACTTCGCGCGAAGATTTCCGTCCCGCAGCTCGCCCTCGCCGTTTGCGGTCAGGTTATCCGGAGAACCCTCGGCGTGGAAGGAAAAACGCCCGCGGCCGCCAAGCACAAGCTGGTCAAGAATCGGATAACGGCGGTTTAACGTCTCGCGGATAAAAAAGTCGAAGAAGCCGGCCGGCTGAAGATCGTCGCCTTTGACTTCGAGGCGGGCAGTGGGGGATTTAAGGAGGTTGGCGACGGTGCCCGCGACGGTGAATTTGCCGATGTTCGCCAGCGAAAGAATAAGACTTCGGAGTCGAAGCGAATCGTCCGCCCGGACATAGTCGGCGTCGTAATCCAGCGCCGGGCGCGCCGTTTTGAGATCACCGAAAAATGTGCCCCATAGGACTTCACCCCGTTCGATATTCAACGCGCCCTTAGCCGAAAAGCCCTTCTCATCGGCCGTCAACGCTTCGACCCGGCCGCTCACCGCCAGATTCTCGCCGATCTTCGAGCCATCGGGAGCGGCGAAGCGTGCGCCCAGAAGTTGTAGTGTGCCGGCGGCTTGCCAAGGTTGGGCGGGGTTTTTTGTCAAACGGCCGTCGAATCGCCCCTCGCGGGCTCCGAGTTGGGTTCGATCTTTTTGATTCAACGTCAACATTTTTCCTTTGACTTGGACGCCGTCGGCGCGCACCGAGCCGTTATTCCACTCGAAGGGCGCTTGCAGCGACAGTTCCGCCAGCGAGAAATCGTCGCCTTTGATTCGAACCTTCTCGGCGCGCGCGGCGCCTTTGACCGTGACCGCGGGCCAGGGGCCTTGAATCACCATGTCGGCCTCGGCGCTTCCCTCGTACACCGCGCCGCGAAGCGGTTCGGGGAAAAGCGGTTTTAACATTTCCAGGGTTAGCTTGCGGATACGCAATTGCGCGTTGGATACGACGAACCGCGGTTCGAAGCCCACAGTTGCGCGGCCCTCCGCCGTAGCTATGACCGAATCCAGCCGGAGCGCTTCTAAAAGCAAGATTTTTCGCGCCATCTCATAACTGCCTTTAACGGTTGCGGTGACGGGTGTGTTGGCGACGCGCAAACCGAGGGCGGCAATGCGTGGCGGCGAATCGGCCGAGATTTTGCCTGAAAAGATCGCCGTTTTGAATTCGCCGTCGATGTCGGTTTTGAAAGCGAAGCTGCCGCTGAAATTTTCGTTGTTCACTCTCAATCCATGGAGTTTTCCGGAGGCGATGATTTCCAGCTCTTGGCCGGCACTTCTGATCAGCTTGATCTCGGCTTTGAGAGCCTCGCTCTGATCAGCCGCGGCCGCCGGAGGGGGGAGTTTTTTGGAGACCATTTGGCGGATCCGGATCGCCGCGGTCTTTTCGGCCTCATGGCCGCGGATGGTCACATCCATTTGCCCTTGAAGCCACGGCAGCTGCGCGCTTACGTTAAGGCCTATCGTTTGTCCCAAGTTTAAGTTCTCCGCGTTCACTGTGACGCCATCAAAATCGAGACGGTTTCCGGCCCCCGTGCTCAAGACCAGGCGGCCGTCCTCGATATTCAGTTGCCGGATGGCGATTTTCATTGAGGTTTTAGACGATGAGTCAAAGAGTTCGTGAACGTCGAGGTAGACGGTGGGTTTGCGCAGTTGCAGGCGATGGATAGTGTTGGAAAAGATATCCAGCGGGCTGAGGGTTAAGATGACGCGCTCGGCTTGAAAAATCGGCCGGGCCGATTTTTCAACCGACAGAGCGGCCGCAGCCAAGCGAAAAGGCGGGCGCAGGCTCAACTCGCGGGCCTCGGCGTGGTAGCCGGTTTTTTCGGTGATTTTCGCTTGGAGCCAGCGCTGGAAAGGGGCGGACGCGACGATGAAATAGGCCGTAGCGTAGGCGAGAGTAAGAACAGCGGCCAAAAGCGCCGCCGCTATGAAGACGAAACGTCGCCAAGCGACCATTTATAGAACGATACACACTGTTCCTCCGACCGGCAACCAACCCGTGCGGGCGGTCGGAACCGGCGGCCAAGGAGGCGACCGAGGCGATAGCGAAAAATCCGGCAGGGTCGATTACGGCGATTTCATTACGAATGGCCGCCGAAGCATTCCAGTGCAATATTCTGCGTCCACAGACGTTTGCGCCGCGGCTATCTTTGTTGCTTTGTCATGAGTGACCTGAAGTCCTCGATAGTGCTAATGGGGCTAATGGCTATTGCTTAAACCCCCACCACGAGACGAGCCTGATGGCACTCGGAGATAGCTTCTCCTTCGCGCTTGAGCGTGACCATGTACGTGCCCGCCGTTGCCATCGCCTCGGGTGAAGTGATTACCGGAAAAGTGCCGGGTCCGACCGGCGCAATCTATTTATCCTGAATTCCGCAGTTGAACATGAGCGAGGGGCGAACCCTTCGACTGCGCTCAGGACATGCCTGGAGCGGCTAAGACACCCAGGGGTGCTGATTCAAAGTCTTTTCTGCCGCTTGGCACAACGCCTTATTAGTCTGAAAAAATTC
>ORMF011283626.1_pt1 | contig 10381 bp, 7 predicted proteins | sample 1779871 | NCBI WGS metagenome assembly ORMF01 (sample SAMEA104232316, study PRJEB22302) | groundwater metagenome | biome: forest; feature: aquifer; material: groundwater | place: USA | collected 2011-08-07 | depth 5.4 m | reverse complement strand
GGTGGACACCTCAAAACCGGATCGGCTCGGCGCCGTTCTGCCTGAGGAGCCGCTGGGCCGCGTGGTTGAGCTTCAGCCGCAGGGCGCTCCGGAACCGGTTCTCGCGAGAGCTTGTGGGCCGCCGCGGCGACCCACCGGGCGCGATCTGCGGGGCGGGACCGGACGAGGCGATCTCACTGACGCCATGGCGAGGTTGGATGCCGGACTGACGTTGTCGATGCCGCTGTCCCGCCCGATGCCGACCATCGGTCGAAGGAGTGCACGAGCTCGGCTGAAGGATCGCTCGGGTGCATATCGGGCCGTCTACGCGCTCCCGAGGGCGAAGTGGGACGGTTTACGTCGCGCATGCTTTCAAGAAAGCGACAGAGCGTACCCCGCTGCGCGACGTGGAACTGGTGAGAAGGCGTTTCAGGGAGCTCAAGTGATGCGTACAAGATTCAAAAGGTCACGATTGACCGTGTACTGCGGTTGGTGGGAGCCTCGGGTCTCGAGGCAGAGATCCGCATACGGCGCGCCGCCGGATGGCGCCGTGATCGCGTCGGCGTCGATGATTTGATCACTCCGGACTCGGGAGGCGACCAGAAACTCCCCATCCAGTACCTCATCGGGCACGAAAGCGGCTCGTGCGCGTGATATCGGGAGCGAGTCGCCTCGTCGCTGACACTTCAGGCGGTCTCTATCGTGAACAGCGCTCGGGAACCGAGGTGCATCGGCGGTCACACGCCTCTAGGAACTGTCCCGTGGCCGCGTCCTCAGCCATGAACCACTGTCGAAGCTTCGCCACGGGACCTTTCCGTATGAACTTGACCTCGACGACTCCGTAGCAAGGCGCGAGGTCGGCCTCCAGCTTCAGGGTCTTCAGCGCCTGCACATCCGAGATCCCGGCGTCGGAAGCTTTTCGATGAAGGACGGGGAAGTCGATCAGGCGTTGAAACGCCCCCGAGTTCACCACCGATAGGGCCTCGTCCTTGATCTCGACGGTGATGTCGTAGTCGGCCCGATGGGTATGTCCATATACGTAGAGCGCCATGCTTGGATACGCGTGCTTGAGCTCTGTGAGCCGAGGCGTCAGGTACACCGTGAGCGGTAGCAACGCATTCACCAGGCTCTTTCCGAGCTCTAGCTCGCATCCAGCGGTGGAGGCTGCCCCGGGCGGGCGGCGAAGCTCCGCTTCGTCGCAGAGCGCCATGATCCCTTCGCGAGGTAAACTATGCGCAATCGCGTCGAGCTGCGCACGAAGGTCTAACGGATCGAGGTCCGGAGAGCTGCCCTTGTCGCCGGTAAGCAGAGAGGTTCTCAGGGGATCGTTGGGGTCCATTGCCGCCGCAAATAGGCGGTACCCACGCGACCGTGCCTTGCTCTCGTCCCATGCGCCGGAACCTGGAGGCTTTCCGAGTTGAACTTTTTGGCGAGATGAAGTCTCGAACAAATTGAATGCAATGAAGCGGGCTACGTCGGCAGCGTTCCGCCAGGTTCCTTGGGAGTTTGAGTAGAGTCGCGCACCTTCGCTCTCGGAAGAGAGGTTGTCGATGATGGGAAACTCGCATTCCTTCTCGGTGTAGAGACTCTGGACGAAGAGCTCGCCCCATGGGCGAAACATTCTCTCTTGATCATCGCAACTCCTCGTCACGGCCGGCCAACGGGGAAAGCTGTTGACGTCGAAGGAAATCTGATGCCCGTGCTCTACAACCGCCGTGCCGTCTGCCGAGACCCACGTTCCAGTGGCAGAGAGGGAAACCTGATCATCGGGAGCGCTCAGGGCGTCGCGAACAATCTTCCACACTGAAGGTTCCATCAGTGCAGCATCGTGATTGCCGGGTATGACCGTCAGGTGGTTTGTGGGGCGACGGTTCAGCCATGCAGCGAGTGCCGCGAAGTCTTCACTGTGAGCGCTCGTGACGGTCCGTGCGACATCCTCCATCTGTTTTACCGTACAGCCACACTCTCCCTTGGGTAGGCATGGAACTGCGGGATGTTGCCATAGCTCGAGGAAGTCCCCCGCGATGACTAGATCGACGCCATTCGCATAGTCGTGATCGAGTTGAGCGAGGAAGCCCCTCAGCGCATTGGTCCAACGGAAATCCTCGAGTGGATTCCAATCGTCACCGAGTCGTCCTAGGCCGAAATGAAGATCGCTGATGACAATGGCGACCGTTGGCGCATCGGAGACGGAATAACTTGGTGACGGAAGCATGCTCACGAGGGTGAGGGTCGTCAAAAGGATGTGCTTCAATCGACGCACAGCGTAGTCTCCCCGTCGCCTGCGATCACGAACTCCTGCACCATCAATCTCTCAGGCGCACTGAGCCGCTCGTCCGAAGCGACGCCGTCAGTCGCTATGTGGACCAGATCAAAGAGCGACCAACTGCCGGCGTTGGCGTGGCCTGCCACGACAGCGCGGCGAAAGCTCTCCAAGAAGGCGCAACCGACCGTCTCCGGCACGCCAAATGGCGAGACCACGGCGGATCCGACACCGCGGTGATTGAGGGCCCAGAGAAGATTGCGCCCGCCCGTGTCGCTTCCCAGGGATGCCACGGCGCATGACGCCAGGACGGCAATGCTCTTCTTGGGAAACGAGCGAGCGATGGCACTCGGTAAGGCTGGAAATACGTCGTTTATTTGGAGTCGGATTTCGTCCTGGTCGTGATGAGCATACAAGAGGAGGCCCTCGCCGCGTTCGCTGGGTGCGGCCCGTCCTCCCAGGTAATCCTTCAATTGGGACGTGGAAGTGAATACCTCGGACTTCGGGGGATCGTCGTACGGAAACGGTGTCAGTACGAAATCTGGCGAGGTCTTGTCGAAGGCGGCATACCAAGTGTCGAGGCAGGCTCCCGGAGTTTCCTGGAGTAAGGAGAGGGGCTGCGAGATGTCGAGCACCTCGCCGATGGTGGTGGTCGCATTCTCCTCTACGGTTAGGAGATTGATCGGCGCGAACAACAATTGGTTCTTGATGTTTGCGACACGCACCAGCAGCCGCTTGCGTGCGGTCGGGCTCGAGGAGCTAGCGAGCGTCCGTAAGGCCTCCTTTGCGCGTCCCGCTTCAGGCGAATCGCTGCCAAAGAGAATGTGCTCGAGTTCTCGGCTGTTCTCCGCGGGGTCATAGCTGCGTGGATACTTGTGCGCCTGTGTCATTGCTCGTCCGAATGCTTCGAGATCGTGAGTGAAGCCGAATGGCAACGCCCATTGAAAGGTGTAGTCGGTCGCCCTGTCGGAATACGCGACGACACTGTGATGATCGTCGATCTCGAATGCGAGAAGGGTTGCGTCAGACTCGCGACCGGTCGAGGTGTCGAGACGCGAGAGACGTGGTGCGTCGACTCCGACAGCCACGGTCGATGCGGACTGGCACAGGCCCGTAGGCGACTCGTGGGGTAGTGTGATCTCCACCGGGTGGACGACGTATCCGATGTGGCGCTCCGCCAATGAGTTCCAGATCGTGAACAAGACGCCAGCGCAACCCGGGGCAGTGGCCACGACTCGGATGGTGACGCGTCCGCTTTCGGGACGCTCGTCGAGAGGGGCCAATGCGCTGTAAGCTGTCGAGAGCGCGCTGATGTCTTGTAGGGACGGACTGGGGGGAACGACCTCGGAGAGCCGAGAGAGTACGATGCGGCGCTGGTCCGCGGTCGATGGCGGAAGGTCTATGCCCCCAAAAGGAATGGCGAACACCTTGATGGTGCGTAGGTCTTCAGGGATCGCGGTCAGCCGTCGGAATCCTTGATCAGAGGCACGCCGCGTGTCAGGAATGGCGGGACGTGAATAGTCGAGGGCGGCGAGATCGAGAGAGAAGGAGTACACGGCTCCCACCTCGAGGTGACCGTCATCAGGAGCCTGTTGGGTAGACACGTTAGTCACCCAGGAATTCCAGTACGCGCTCAAGCGATAGCCGGGAACCAGAAATAGAGGACCGGCATGCCGTGCGCCTTGGCGCCGCCGGATGCTGTTGTCGAGATAGCGCGCAGTGATCTCCTTGAGGGTGAATGCGTGCGAAGCGAGGTCGTAGCGCGGATAGCGAACGACCAGTCGTTCCAAAGCCGTGTGTCCAGGTTCGTTAAGATCCTGTGTGACGATGGCGATCATGCCCTTCCACACCGCGATACTGCCCGACTTGGAATGCTCGTCGGGAACCTTCAACCAGCCCTGGCGGGCGTACGTACGATAGATATCGGTCGAGATGTACGAGTTGAGATCGGCACGAAGCGCCTCCGATGCGGTTTTTTCCGTCAGGACTTGAACGGCCTGCTTTTGATCCTTGGTGTCATCGGGGAGATCGGCATTTTCGATTCGCGTCGTGAGCTGCTCAAACGTCGACCACCGCCGACACAAGGGGTAGTGTTCCTGTTCGCGCTCGTTGAAAGCTAGCTGCGGCGGATCGACGGGGTCGAGGCATAGGCTATATGTGAGCTGATAGTCGAATCCCAAGTTGTCGGCGGGATTTGGCTGCGCAACGCCGGGAACCGAGAGGGCGAAAACCAGGGCGAGCGCACTGGCGATGCTGACGCACGCGGGGATACTCCGGGCAGGCGCACCTGCGGATACGTGTTGTCGTGTACGCATCGTGCCGTCTCGGCTGCTGCGGGCACCGGATGCGTAGCCGAGCCGGAGGATCGGCTCAAGTACTTCGTGACTGCGTGGGTTCGACTGCGCCGAAATGACGCAACCAACGCGACTGTGAACCGCCCCGGCTTTGTCGGAGGCTACCCTTGGACCGAACAGGGTCGTAAACGGCGGGTGGCTGGTTTGATTCGCAGGAAAGCAGTCGCCGTTGGCATCTAGCCGCACGAACCGCGGAGTTCCCCATCCAGTTCCCCATCAACTGCCTGGGACGAGACGGGTGCTGCCGAGACTCGGCGGGACGTCGGCGGCCGCAACTACGTGCAGAAGCGGACTCACCGGGACGGCTGAGGACGCCACGGGAGGAGGATCGCCGCACTTGAAAACCGGCAGGGCGCGAGCCCTCGTGGGTTCAAATCCCACCCCCTCCGCTTTCCAAATGCCGCGCGGCAGCTCGTTACGCGACCTTCCGGCGACGCTCCGCCTGAGCGAGATCCCAGGTTGCCTGGAGATTCATCCACAGCTTGGCCGAGGTTCCCAGCGCCTCTGCCAGGTCGAGTGCGGCGTCTGCCGTGATGCCTCGCTTGCCCTTGATGAGCTCGTTGAGGCGCGCCCGTGTCCATCCGAGCGTCTCGGCGAACGCTGTCTGGGTGGTGCCGGCCGGGCCGAGAAACTCCTCGAGGAGGATCAACGCTTGGGTCCGACCGCGACGGTGCGGACGCCCGCGGACGTTTGGCGACCGCGTCGCGGTAGAGATAGAAGCGCAGCGTCTGGCCAGCGAATGCCAGCGCGCACGCCCAGGAGGACAGGTGCATGAGTGAATCCAAGCTACAGGTTACCAGCGAGCAGGAATCCCGGCAGGTCGCCGAGCAGGCGCGCGAGACGGTGTGGGCCGGTCGGACCTTCCTACGGGAGGTCTTTCTCGGGAACTTCATTCTTCCGCTGATCCATCCCTTCCCGATGGACAGTGGGGAGCGGCCGGAGTTCACGAGGTTCTACGGCGAGCTCGAGACCTTCCTCCGCGATCAGGTGGACAGCGTCGCCATCGATCAGACCGGCGAGTACCCCGTGCACGTGATCGACGGCCTGCGCAAGCTCGGTGCCTTCGGGATGAAGATCCCGAAGGAGTACGGCGGACTCGGCTTCACCGTGTCAGAGTACTGCAAGGTCATGCAGATGATCGGCAGCTCCGACAACAACATCAGCGCGCTTCTTTCGGCGCATCAATCGATCGGGGTGCCGCAACCGCTCAAGCTCTTCGGGACGCCCGAGCAGAAGAAGAAATACCTGCCGCGCTGCGCGGCGGGGGCCATCTCGGCATTCGCCCTCACCGAACCCCACGTCGGCTCCGACCCCGCGAGCCTTGCCACGACCGCGGTGCGCGACGGCGACATGTTCCTCCTGAATGGTGAGAAGCTCTGGTGCACGGATGGTACGCTCGCGGAGCTCCTCGTGGTGATGGCGCGCGACCCGTCGACCAAGAAGATCAGCGCCTTCATCGTCGAGACCGATTGGCCGGGCGTGAAGGTCGAGTACCGTTGCCACTTCATGGGCCTCAAGGCGCTCGCCAACGGCGTGATCAGCTTTCGCGACGTCCGCGTGCCGCGGGAGAACCTCGTGGGCGAGGAGGGCAAGGGCCTCAGGATCGCCCTCACCACGCTCAACACGGGGCGCCTCACGCTTCCCGCGGTCTGCGCCGGGATCGCGAAGCAGTGCCTCAAGATCTGCCGCGGCTGGTCGAACGCCCGCCATCAGTGGGGTGTGCCGATCTGGAAGCACGAGGCGGTCGCGCACATGATCGCCGATATGGCCGCCACGACCTTCGCCATGGACTCGGTGTGGATGCTCGCCAGCCAGATGGCCGACCGCGGCGGCTACGACATCCGCCTCGAAGCGGCGGCCGCGAAGGAATGGAACACCGTCCGCGCCTGGGAGATCGTGGACAAGACCCTGCAGATTCGCGGCGGGAGAGGCTACGAGACCGAAAGCTCGCTCAAGGGCCGTGGTGAGTACCCGATTCCGGTCGAGCGCATGATGCGCGACTGCCGGATCAATCTGATCTTCGAGGGCTCGAGCGAGATCATGCATCTGTTCATGGCGCGTGAGGCGGTCGACAAGCACCTCCAGGTCGCCGGTGCGATGATCGATCCGAAGAAGGCGACCAACGAGAAGCTGAGCGCGCTCGGCGGCATCCTCGGTTTCTACGCGAAGTGGTATCCTCCGCTCTGGGTGAAAGGGATTGGAGCCTCTTTCCAGTATGGCGACTGGGGGCCGCTCGCGTCCCACCTGCGTTTCGTCGAGCGAAGCTGCCGAAAGCTCGCCCGCGAAAGCTTCCATGGAATGGCCGTCTATCAGGCCAAGATGGAGCGCAAGCAGGGATTCCTCTTCCGCGCCGTTGACGTGGTGATGGAGCTGTTCGCGATGTCGGCCACCCTCTGCCGTACGCGCCGGATGATCGACGAGCACCATCCCGAAGCTGCGCAGGCGATCGAGCTCGCCGATCTCTTCTGCCGCAGCTCGCGGCGCAAGGTGCGGAGGCTGTTCCACGATCTCTGGAGCAACGACGATGCCGTGAAGAACCGGGTAGCCGCGAGCATCATGACCGGCCGCGATGCCTGGCTTGAGGAGGGGGTGCTCGACATTGGGTTGGACGAGCAGGCGTTCCAGACGCGCTCGTTGGTCGAGCTACGAAAGAAGTTGGCGGAGGACGAGGCGATGCCTGCTGTCGCCGGCTCATCATGAGGGACGCCGCATCAAACGTGCTGAGAAATGGAAGCACACCTCGCAGGCGCGGCCGCCTCCGACGTCCTCATCATCAGCACTGGCGCGTTCCGACCCTCAATCGCGGACAGCACACTGGCAAGTGGTAGCCATGATGGGCGGATCCCGAGGGGCGCCGTGACGACGAGGCAACCGCTCATCATCGAGGCGGCGATCAACGGCGCAACCCCGAAGGCGATGAGCTCGCACGTGCCTCGCACGGTTCCCGAGATCGTCGCGTGTGCCTGCGCGTGCCTCGAGGCCGGCGCCGCGATCGTGCACCATCACAACGACGACGGGCTGCTCGAGGGGCGTCATGCAACCGCGCCCTATCGCGAGGCCTGGACCGCAATCTGCGCGCGACACCCCGAGGCGCTCCTCTACCCGACGATGGGCGGGGGCGGCCCGCGGACGCACATTCGAGAGCGCTACGCGCACGTCGAGGAGCTGGCGGATGCCGGTCTGCTGCGCCTCGCGATCATCGATCCCGGGTCAGTGAGCCTCGGGTCGCTCGACGCGGACCGCCTGCCGGCGGCCATCGACCTCGTCTACCAGAACACGTTCGCCGACGTGCGGTACATGGTGGACGTGTGTCGTGCCCGCGGTCTCGCGGCCCATGTGTCGATCTTCGAGCCCGGCTTCCTGCGCGTGGCGCTGGCCTATCAGGCCGCCCGGGGTCTGCCTGCGGCGAAGATTCAGCTCTACTTCGGCGGTCCCGAGCTCCCCTTCGGATTGCCGCCCACCGCGGCGAGCTTGGATGCCTATCTCGCCATGCTGGCAGGCAGCGGTCTTCTGTGGATGGTGGGAGTCTTGGGTGGCGACGTCACCGCGTCACTCGCACAGCTCGCCATCGATCGCGGCGGGCACGTGCGGGTCGGTCTCGAGGACTACGCGGGTCCGCGCCAGCCTCGGAATGAGCAACTCGTGGCAGAGGTGGTCGAGATGGCGCGCCGCTCCGGTCGCGCCGTCGCGACACAAGGGCAGACAGCGGAGATCCTCGGCGTTCGACCTAGCGTCGGATGATCTCGAGGTACGGCGCCGCCTCGAGCGGGGCGACCGCGATTCGACCCTCCACGAGCTCACGCACCTCGGCGCCGACGAGCTCGTGGCGCCATCCCTGTGCGAGCGGGTGCCCGTCGACGTCATCGGTCACGATGCCCTCGATGAAGCGCTCGAGGTCGCCGCGCGTCGCAACGAGCTCAGGTGCGAGATCCGCTTCGTCACAGCGGACGCGAAGCAGGACTAACGCGAGCTCGGACGCGGCGGCGACGCGGCGGACGACGCCCTGCGATGGCTCACGAGGCGTCTCGATCGGCTCGGATTCGATTCCCGCTGCGATCGCTCGAGCCAGGCGCTTGAGTGCGGAGCCCGAGACGCCTCCCGCGCCGCGGACGCGGGATATCGCTGCGGCATCGCGCGGCATCGTGCGCGCGATCTCGACGACCGTCGGGTCCTTCAGCACCCAGCCTACCGGGAGATCGTGCGTTTGGGCTTCTCCCTCACGCCACGCGGCAACCTCCCGCAGCACAGCGAGCTGGCGTCCCGTCAAGCGGCCACGTCGCGGGAGCTTCAGGTAAGCGCGACAGGGATCCGGCGTAGCAACGCCCTCTCCGTAGCGTCGATCGAGCTCATCGTGTGCCCAGGCCGTGCGACCCCGCGCCTCGATCTCGAGCGAGAGCGCAGCGGCGATCGCATGCAGATGGCGGACATCGTCTGCGGCATACGCCACCTGCGTCGGCGACAGAGGGCGCTTCGACCAGTTACTGAAGGTCTCGTTGTGCTCGAGTCGGACGTGCAGTACCCGCTCGACGAGCCGGTCGTAGGCGAGGGAAGACCCCAGCCCGGTGAACCCTGCGACGAGCTGCACGTCGAAGACCCGCACCGGCCGCACACCGAATCGCCGGGCAAATAACACGAGATCTCCCGACGGGGCGTGCATCAGCAGCTCGACCTCCGGGTCGGCGACCAGCTGCGCGATCGGACCGACGTCTCCCCCCTCGAGGGGATCGATGACGGCCAATCGATCCGCGGTCGCGACCTGTACGAGGCACGGGACAGGCGCATACGTCCGTTCCCAGAGGAACTCGGTGTCGAGCGCGAGACGGCCTTCGGCCCGTGCCTCGTCCGCGAACGCCTGAACCTCTGCAGGCGTCGTGAGGTGCTCGATCCCGTCGCTCATCGCGTCAGTGCACCGCGTGTGGCGCGGCGAGGGTGAAGGGCGCGATCTCGGCGTCGAAGTCGTCACCGCCGGGGACCATCATCTGATAAGAGCCGTGCATGGTGCCGAACGACGTCGGGAGCGGACACGCCGAGGTGTACTCGAAGGACGTGCCGGGCTCGAGGATCGGCTGCTCGCCGACGACGCCCGGGCCACGCACCTCCTCCACCTCGCCGTTGGCATCGGTGATGATCCAGTGTCGGCTCACGAGCTGCACCGTCGCGGTACCCGCGTTGCGGATGCGGACCGTGTACGCGAAGAACCACTGATGCTCCTCCGGCTCCGATTGCTCGGGAACGTAGCGCGACTGTACGGAGATCTCGACGCCTCGGGTCGTCGCTCGGGAGGAGAACACGTGGACTCCTGGTCTGTCACGTCGGAGAGCACAGGGCCAGCGTCGGTATGGGATGGGACGTCACCCGGTAGTCAGATCCTCAGCGCTGACTCGCGGGGTGTCACCGGCCGCGCGTCTGCCCACTGGTGTTGGGCGCCGCCGCTGAGTTGATCGCGGCGGCGGCGACGAGGGGGCTCGCGAGCAACGTCGCTTGCGCGGCCAGGACGCGCCCGAGATTGGACGGTCCGGTGAGACGGATGATCAGCGCCTTCGCGTCCGGGTTGCCGCCGACGATCTCCGCCGGTAGCGCGCGCAGCAGAGCGTTGGCTTCGGCGACGGTGGTCGTCGGTTGGAAAAGCACGATCAGGTCGCGCACGGAGATGGGGATGCCGCCCGCGCTGACGACGTCGCCGGCGGACGGCTCCGGAACGTCGAGGTTTGGAATGCGGTCGACTGCCCGTGCGTCCGGCGGCCCGTCGAGGGCCGCGAGAGGCGTCGGTGTCGGACCCGGCCGG
>ORMF011106425.1_pt1 | contig 10382 bp, 11 predicted proteins | sample 1779871 | NCBI WGS metagenome assembly ORMF01 (sample SAMEA104232316, study PRJEB22302) | groundwater metagenome | biome: forest; feature: aquifer; material: groundwater | place: USA | collected 2011-08-07 | depth 5.4 m | reverse complement strand
GGTCAAGCGGGAGGGGCAATCCCGCCGCGGGCAAGGGCATCTCCGGGAAGGCCGGCTGCGCCGGCTGCCACACGCTCGCCGACGCGAACGCCACCGGAGCCGTCGGGCCGAACCTCGACCAGGCGAAGCCGGACTACCGCAAGGTGACCGCGCGCGTCACGCTCGGCAAGGGCGCGATGCCGTCCTTCAAGGGCCAGCTCTCCGACCAGCAGATCGCCGACGTCGCCTCGTACGTGGTCAAGGCGACCGGCGGCACTCCGTAACGCCGGTCGAGCTTCCGCCGGCGTTTCCGCGCAGGGTCGCGGCCTTCGCCTTCGATCTCGACCGCACGCTGATCGCGGAGGACGCCGTGCTCCGCCCGCGCACGCGGGAGGCGATCGGCGCCGTGCGCTCGACCGGCGCACACGTGATCCTGGTGACCGGCCGGATGTTCCGCTCGGCCCGGCCGTACGCCGCCGACGCGGGGCTCGACGAGCCCGTCGTCTGCTACCAGGGCGCCGTCGTGGCCGACCCGAAGACCGGCGAGTTCCTGCGCCACGTCTGCATCCCACGGCCGGTCGCGCTCGAGGCGATCGACGCGCTGATCGAGGCCGGCTTCCACATCAACTGCTACGTCGACGACGAGCTCTACGTCGCGGAGGTGACACCCGAGGCCCGCGCCTACGCAGGCTTCCAGGGGCTCGAGATCCACGAGGTGGGCGACCTGCGCCGCTGGCTCAGGGCCGATCCGACGAAGCTCGTCGCGGTCGGAGATCCCGACGCGCTCGACGCGCTCGAGGACGTGCTGAAGCCGCACTTCCGTGGACGGCTGTTCGTCTCGAAGTCGCTGCCCTACTTCCTCGAGTTCGCGCACCCGGACGTGAGCAAGGGCTCCGGCCTCGCGTTCGTCGCCGAGCGGCTCGGCTTCACGGCGGCCGAGACGGTCTCGGCGGGCGACGGCGAGAACGACCGCGAGCTGCTCGACTGGGCCGGCTTCGGTGTCGCGGTCGCCAACGCGCACGCCGACATCCTGCGCCGCGCCGATCTCGTCGTCCCGCCGGTGCAGGAAGAAGGCGTCGCACTCCTGCTGGAGGCGTACCTAGACTCCCTCCCGTGATCGACGCACGCGCAGCCCGCAACGACCCCGACGGCTTCCGGCGCCGGCTCGCGCGCAAGGGCGCAGCCGAGCAGTTCGACGCCTGGCTCGCCGCCGACGAACGCTGGCGCGCGCTCGTGCCGCGCGTCGACGAGCTGCGCGGCAAGACGAAGCTGAAGGGAAAGCCGACGCCCGAGCAGCTCGAGGAGCTGCGCGGCGTGAAGGAGCAGCTCCAGCTGGCCGAGCAGGAGCTCGCCGAGGCGGAGGCTGCGAAAGAGTCACTCGTGCGGCAGTTGCCGAACCCGCCCGACGACTCGGCCCCCGACGGCGACACCGACGAGGACGCGGAGGAGATCCGCCGCTGGGGCGAGCCGACTGCGCTCGCAGACGCGAAGGAGCACACCGAGATCGGGCGCTTCGACATGGAGCGCGCCGCACGGCTGTCGGGCGCGCGCTTCGGCTTCATGGTCGGCGACACGGCGCTCGTTGCGATGGCGCTCTACCGCTTCGCGCTCGACACGGTGGCGCAGGCGGGCTTCCTGCCCGTGCTGCCGCCCGTGCTCGTGCGCGAGGAGGCGATGTACGGCACCGGCTTCTTCCCCACCGACCGCTCGAACATCTACGCGGTCGAGAGCGACAACCTCTACCTCACCGGCACGTCGGAGGTCGCGCTCGCGGGGATGCACATGGGCGAGATCCTCGAGGAGCTCCCGCTGTACTACGCGGGGTACTCGACGAACTTCAGGCGCGAGGCCGGCGCCGCAGGCAAGGACACGCGCGGGATGTTCCGCGTGCACCAGTTCAACAAGGTGGAGATGTTCGTCTACTGCGCGCCCGAGGAGTCCGCCGACGAGCACGAGCGCATCCTCGCGATCGAAGAGCAGATCCTGCAGGGCCTCGAGATCCCGTATCGCGTCGTCAACGTCGCCGCGGGCGACCTCGGCGCCCCCGCGGTGAAGAAGTACGACTGCGAAGGCTGGTTCCCCGCGCAGGAGCGCTACCGCGAGCTGACCTCGACGTCGAACACGACCGACTTCCAGGCCCGGCGGCTCGGCATCCGCTACCGCGACGGGACGAAGCTCACGACGCCGCACACGCTGAACGGCACGGCGGTCACCGACCGCGCGCTGCTCTCGCTGCTCGAGAACTTCCAGGGCGACGTGCCGGACGTGCTCCGGCAGTACGGCGCTCCACCGACCGTCCGTCGCTAGCGCCACTCCTTCGACGGAAGAAAGTCGCGCGCCCCGGCGTCTAGGGGGACACGTTCCAAACGAACTCTGCGGCCACTGTCCCCCCGAGGCGAAGGGAGCTGGTCGCAATGGAGTGGATCGAGCAGGCAGACGGTGTCTTCCGCGGCGGAGGAGTGAAGGGGCTCGGCCTGGCAGGCGCGCTCTTGGGCTTCGCAGAGCATCCGCAGAAGCCGGTGAACGAGTGGGTGAACGTCGCAGGCGCGAGCGCCGGCGCGATCATCGCCTGCTATCTCGCCTGCGGCCACGACGCCGCGGACATCGCGGGCCTGATGAAGCGGACGAAGTTCGCCGACTTCCAGGACTTCCCGCCTCCGGGCAGGTTCATCGGCGGCGGCCACAACCTTGTCCGCAGGCACGGCCTCGCCCGCGGCGAGGCGTTCCGGCTCTGGTTCGGCGAGCAACTCGGGCACAAGACCTTTGCCGCGACGAAGACGAAGGACGGGCAGGGCTACCGGTTGAAGCTGATCGCGGTCGACGTGACCAACCGGGCGCTGCTGGTGCTGCCGGACGACCTGCCGCGCTACAAGCGCCCGGGCGAGGAGACGGCGATCGACCCCGACCAGTTCGAGATCGCCGATGCCGCACGAATGAGCATGTCGATCCCGTACTTCTTCGAGCCCTTCCAGCTCGTCCGCGACCGCGTGCTCGTCGACGATCCGGGCGACAACGACCGACTGGCCGCGAACGGGCTCGCCGACCGGATCGACGTCGAGACACAGAACGTCAAGGCCCGCGCAGCCGGCAGACGTGAGGCGAGCTTCCGCGAGCTGACGGCACGCGAGCAGAAGCAGCAGCGATCGGTGATCATCGACGGCGGCACCCTGTCGAACTTCCCCGTCTGGCTCTTCGACGTCGACTCGCCGGACAAACAGCTCAGCCGGCCCACCTTCGGCTTCACGCTGAGCGGCGGCAAGGGCGTCGGCGGTGGCCTGAACGCGGTCGTCTCGCGGATGCCGTGGGCGCTGCGCTTCGGCTTCGACATCTTCCACACCTCCCAGGAAGCCTGGGATGCGCGCTTCGTCTCCCACTCGACCCGCGTGCGAACGGTCACCGTGGACGCGGGAACCGTCGGCACCACGGACTTCAACCTCCCGGAGAGCGCCCAGGACATGCTGATCGAGAACGGCCGCACCGCCGCGAAGCGATTCCTCGACAGGTTCGATCTCGACGACTACGAGAACACGTATCACCGCACGTTCGGCAGCGCAGCGCCGACAGACACCGCGCCCGAGCGGCAGCTCGTCGGAGCAGCGGCATGACGGACACGCTCGAGCTCCCCGTCGCAACGACAACGTCAGCGACGCCGCCTCCGCGTTTCGATCCGGCGCGGGGCGGCGACGGGCCCGAGCCCGCGCCGACCGAGCTGGTCGGCGGCGCGTTCTTCGCGGATCTCGTACGCGCGTACTACGCGTGGGAGCGGGCGCTCGACGACGGAACCGGCCGCGACCGGCTCGCCGAGCTGGCCGCCGGGTACGAGCACGCGCTCGAGGAGTTCGAGGCCGTCGAAGGCGACCTCCTCGAGGCGTATTGGTGCGTCCGCAGGCAATCCGCCGTGGCGCTGACGGAGAAGAAGCAGACGCGCCGGGAACGGCTCGTCGGCGAGCATCGAATCCGGCTCCACCGCCTCAGCAACTGGCTGATGCCACGCACCGCCCAGAAGCTCGTGCTCATGCTCGACGACTGCGACGAGCTCGCGATCCGGTCGGAGGAGATCCTGCGCGGGACTCCGAAGCGGATCGCACTGCGCTCGATCTACGGGGTCGAGAGCAGCGTGCTCGCGTTTCTCGAGCGCACCGGCGGCCGTCCGTCGAATCCCGAGGTCGACGAGTTCGTCGCCGGTGCGAGACGGGCGATGCACGCCGCACGAGAGTGCTACGCGAACGCGGCCGACAAGGTTGCGCGCACGGTCTACGTCTCGGGCCTGTTCGCGGGCGTGGCCGCGATGGTGCCGGTCGCGGTGCTCGCCGGTCTCGGGCTCTGGATCTTCGGCGCCCTCCACCTCCACCAGGCGGGCACGCGGGCGTTCTTCGCGTGTCTCACCGCGGGAGCCCTGGGCGCCCTCGTCAGCGTCCTCTCGCGGATGGCCTCCCCGGCGAAGTTCGAGCTCGACCCCGAGGTCGGGCGCCGGGCGCTCTTCTGCCTCGGCGCCTACCGCCCGCTGGTCGGGGCGATCTTCGGCCTGGCGCTGTACTTCCTGCTCAAGAGCAGCCTGCTGCAGGTGCAGCAGGGCAAGGAGTTCGCGACCTTCGTGGTCGCGGCGTTCCTGGGCGGGTTCAGCGAACGCTTCGTGAAGGTCATGCTCTCGAGCGCGGAGACGTCGGCCGGCGGCGGGGCGAGCCCGCCCGCACGCGTCCCGGTCGCGGATCCGGCCTTGCCGGAGCCTGCTGCGCGATCGGACGAGCCCTCCCTGCACCGAACCTCAACCGAAAGGAGCCATTGATGGCTACCGACGTGCACGTCCCGAGCCCGCTCGCGGGGGCCGCTGTTCTCGACGGGCAGCAGCGGTCGAAGGAGCTGCATGTGACGAGCCCGCTCACGGCGGGGGCGGCTGTCCTCCAAGTCCAGCAGAAGCTGAGCGCTCTCGGCTACGCGCCGGGCAAGCTCGACGGCGTCTACGGCGCAGCGACCGCAGGCGCCGTGCGCGCGTTCCAGCGCGACCACCAGCTGCAGGTCGACGGGGTCGTCGGCGCCCGGACGCGCTCGTTGCTGCGCTCGGCGCCGACGCCTCCTGCGCCCGTTCCGATCGTGCGCAAGCCGAGCACCATCGGCCAGAGGGCGCTCGCCGCGTCTCTCAACGAGCTCGGTACGAAGGAGAGCCCGGCCAACTCGAACAGGAACAAGTTCGGCAAGTGGTTCGGCGTCGACGGTGTTGCCTGGTGCAACATCTTCGTCAGCTACTGCTTCCTCAACGGGGCCGAGTACGTGATCTGCGCCGGCCACAAGGGCCTCGGCGTCTACGCGAAGGGCTGCACGTACGTGCCGACGACGGAGGCGTGGCTCAATGCAACCGGGATGTGGAAGGGCCGCACCGAGCCGCTGCCCGGCGACATCGCGATCTACAACTGGCACGGTGGCCTGCCCGACCACATCGGGATCGTCGAGGAGTACCTCGGCGGCGGCCGCTTCAATGCGATCGAGGGCAACACCGGCATCGGCAACGACGCGAACGGCGGCGAAGTCATGCGCCGCCTCCGGTACATGACCGACGTGGACGGCTTCGGCCGCGTCGTGCAGTAACGCTTCACCCGCTCGCTTCAGGGGGGAACCCGGTTCCCCCGTGAAGCCCTCTCTCGTCGGGCTCACGCAGGGGCGCGTCACTGCTGCGCGAAACGCGTCTCCCTCCGCGACGGAGGGCGTCCACCGCTACCGTCCGTCGCGAGCGGCGGGGTGCCGGAGCGGTCGAACGGGACGGTCTTGAAAACCGTTAGCCCTCACGGGCTCGTGGGTTCGAATCCCACCCCCGCCGCTTAGCCAGGCCTTCTCCCGCATCCACGAGTGTCGACGCGACCGGCTCAGCGGGGCACGTGCGAACCTACGGCCATGCGGTCGAGCCCGCCGGCCGGATGTCAAGCGCCCCGCCCGGCGTGCAATCCGCCGACGAGTACGGGTGCGACTGCGAGTACGGATCCGAGAGCGAGGACAGGCGCGGATAGTCGATGTTCCAGAAGTAGGTGGCGATGGCCTGCGCGTCGTCGGGTGTGTCGCCGAGCTGCTCGGCGACGTAGGGCATCCACTGCATGCCGGAGCACACCGCTTGCGACTCGACCAGCGCGTCGGGGGGCACACGGGCTCCAGCCTGAGCCTGCCAGAGGTGGATCGGCTCGTGCGCGAGCGTATGAATCGTTTGCGCGTAGGCCTCGTACGCGCTGGATGCTGCCGGGGCAAGAGCCCCGTTGACGTAGCAAGGAGCGGGAGGGCCCGGCACGTCGAGAAAGGTAGTGGTCGGTACCTGCTTGGTTCGCCAGACGACGCGCAGCCTGAGGCGTTTTCGCACCTTGACCCACGTCCGCACGGAATACCGAACAGTCTTGTAGACGGTGACCGCCTGCTGCGTCGTCGTGGCGCACTTGGTCGGCTTCGTCGTCGCCACGGCGAATTGCTGGAGGGAAGAGCAGGCGGTAGGCGACAGCTCGGCTGTGGTCGCGCTCCAGGCGAACCTGTTGGTCGCCACGTAGTAGGACGGGCTGGCGACGAGGCCCAGCACCGCGCTCGGGTCGAAGCTACGTTGCGCCGCGAGCGTGTTCCAATCGCTCTCGTTCTCGCAGCGGACGGAGACGGGACGGCCTGCGATCGTGGAGGCGATCAGGCTGGCGAGCACCTCGAGCGGCGTCCCGTGGTTCGGGTCCGTTCCCGGCGCGGCCGCGTCGGCGGGGATCGGCGCGTTGTCGGCCCGCGCCGCAGAAGGGCGGACGAGCAAAGCGGCCGAGAGCGTGAGCACTGCCAGAAGCCCGACGAGGACAGGCACGAAGTGGAACCTGCCCTGGTGGCGTCTCACGTCTCTGAGCGTAGTACAGCGAGCTCCAGACAGCCCGAACCTCGCTGCGCTCGCTCGCTTCACAGCGGCGTCAGGTGCGGGTGCACACCTCGCAGACGCGCTGAGCGATCAGGCGGCCGCACGACGGGCACCGGCGTGTGGGCCGGCGTCGGGCAAGGGCACCGCGCTGAAGCCCGAGCCGGATCATCAGTGCACCGATACCCGTCGTCACCAGCGCGACGAGAGATATCTGGGAGCCGAGCCCGCTCACGGCGTGCCGACGGTATACGCGAGGTCGCCGATCTTCACCGTCGCCGAGCCGGCGCCGTCCTCCGCGAGACCGGACTCGACCTCGTGCAGAATCTGGTCGACCGCGCGCGAGCCCCAGTCCGATATGACCTGCACCTCATTGCACACGCTGTCGAACGACACCGCCGCCCGGCCGAAGACGGCGACGAGTCGTCGCATCAGTCCGTGAACTGCGCCGTCTGCAACAGCCACGCGAATCTCCACCATCGTGTCCTCCCGACTAGAGCATCGACGCCGACCAGTGCTCTGCGGTCGGCCAGGTGCTGCTCCAGCCCCCGCTGCTAGGGGCGGACGGGTCGCAGGCCGATTGTTGTGGCCGTGCGGGGTGAACCGCCCGAAACGGTAGCAGCAACGGGCGGAGCCCGAAGACTGCGAACACCACCGCCCGTATCATCGAGCGGGTGGCGGGGGGAGACGAGCTTCGCGAGCTGATGCGCCTGTGGCCGCACGGGGTGTCCGTGCTCACGATCGACAACGACGGCGACCGGATCGGCGTCACCGTCTCCTCGCTGGTCTCGCTCTCGCTCGATCCGCCGCTCGTGGGGATATCCGTCGGCAAGCAGGCGTCGTGCTACGAGCTCCTGCGACAGGCCGGCTGCTTCGCGATCAGCATGCTCGGCTCGGGACAGGAGGCGGTCGCACGGCAGTTCGCTTCGAGCCTGCCGCCGATCGTGCACTGGCAAGGAGTCGCGACCCGCACTGGCAAGGCTGCGCCGCTGATCGAGGGCGCGCTCGGGTGGATCGAAGCGCGGACGGTCGCGGAGCACGACGTCGGCGACCACACGTTCTTCGTCGGCGCGGTGATCGTTGCCGAGCAGGGCCCGTCGACGAGCGCGCTCGTGTACCGGGACCGCGAGTACCACGCTCTGTGATCGACGTGGTCATGCCTCGCTACACCGGTGGATGTCTGTGCGGGGCGGTGCGGATCGAGATAGCCGCCGCGCCCTATCGCGTCGGCATCTGCCATTGCCTGGATTGCCGCAAGCGCCAGGGCGCGATCTTCCACACCTTCGCAGTCTTCCCCATGGATGCGGTGACGGTCACCGGCGAGACGCGCGAATTCAAGAACCGAAACTTCTGTCCGACGTGCGGCTCGTCGCTGTTTGACCGCTTGGGCGACGAGTTCGAGCTGCACGCCGGCTGCCTCGACGCGCCCGACCAGCTTACGCCCACGTACGAAAGTTGGGTGGTCCGCCGCGAGGCCTGGCTGCCGCCATTCGACGTCACGACCCGCTACGAGCGCGACCGCACGACTGAGGGGCGCAGCGATCCGTAGTAACGTCGCGGCCGGTGATCCGCGCGATTGTCTTCGACCTGGACGGAGTGCTCATCGAGTCCGAGGAGGTGTGGGACTCGGTTCGCGAGCGGTACGTCCGGGAGCGCGGCGGGCGCTACGACGAGGAGATCCAGCGCGCGATGATGGGCATGAGCTCGCCCGAGTGGTCGCGGTACCTGCACGAGACCGCCGGCATCTCCGATTCGCCGGCCGTGATCAACGACGACGTGGTGCGGCTCATGCTCGCCGCCTATCGCGAAGAGCTGCCGCTGATCGAGGGAGCCGTCGAGGCCGTACGCCGGCTCGACGCACACTTCCCGCTCGCCGTCGCCTCGTCGTCGAACCGGCCGCTCATCGACACGGTGCTCGAGGTCTCCGGCCTGAAGGGCTGCTTCCAGGCGACGGTCTCCTCCGAGGAGGTTCCGCGCGGCAAGCCGGCGCCGGACGTCTACCTCGAAGCGGCACGGCGGCTCGGCGTCGCGCCCGAATCCTGTGCCGCCGTCGAGGACTCGCACAACGGCATCCGGTCGGCGAAGTCGGCGGGCATGCGGGTCGTCGCGATCCCGAATCCGAGCTATCCGCCGGACGCGGATGCGCTCGCTCAGGCAGACGTCGTGATCCAGTCGCTCGCCGAGCTCACACCGGTGCTCGTCGCTTCCGGATCAGCGTGATGCCGTCGCGGATCGTCAGCAGCACGCACTCGACGCGGACGTCGGCGCGCACATGGTCGTTGAAGCGCGCGATCGCCTCCGACATCGGGCCGCTCGGCTCGATCACGTCGCCGCTCGCGAGCGTGTTGTCGGCGAGGATCACGCCTTCGCCGGCGAGCTTGGGCAGCACCGACTCGTAATAGTCGATGTAGCCGTCCTTGTCGGCGTCGATGAACACGAGGTCGAACGGGCCTCCGATCCCAGCGAGCGTTTCCGTCGCCGACCCGAGCCGGTACTCGATGCGATCGGCAACACCTGCCTCCTCGGCATAGCGCCGGGCGATCGCACTCGTCTCCTCGTTGACGTCGCACGTGACAAGCGTCGCGCCGGGCGGCAACGCCTGCGCCATGGCGATCGACGACCAGCCCGTGAAGGTGCCGATCTCCAGCACGCGGCGCGGCTGCTTCAGGGCGACGACAAAGGAGAGGAACGCGCCTTCGAGCGCGCCGACCATCATCTCCGGCGCGTCCTGCGATTTCTGCGTCTCGGCGCCGAGCCGCTCGAACAGCTCGACCGGCGGCGTCGAGTGCGCCTCGGCGTACGCCTCGATCGCGTCCCAGTCGGCGTTCACTCCACCCTCCCGACGAGGACGCAGCCGTTGTGGCCGCCGAGCCCCATTGCGTTGGAAAGCGCGACGTCGATGCTCGCCTCACGCGCGACGTTCGGAACGTAGTCGAGGTCGCACACGGGGTCGGGGTTCTCGTAGTTGATCGTCGGCGGCAGCACGCCCTCGTGCACGGCGAGCACGCACATCATCGCCTCGATGGCGCCCGCCGCTCCGAAGCAGTGCCCTGTGACGGACTTCGTCGAGGAAACCGCGAGCGTGTACGCGTGATCGCCGAAGACGTCCTTGATCGCCTTGGTCTCCGCTGCGTCGCCGAGAGGGGTCGACGTTCCGTGCGCGTTGACGTACCCGACGCGCTCGGGTGCGACGCCGCTGCGCGCGAGTGCGCTGCGCATCATCTCCCCCACTCCGATCGATTCGGGATCGGGCTGCGCCATGTGGTGCGCGTCGTTCGACGCGCCGTAGCCGAGGATCTCGGCGTAAACCTTGGCACCCCGCTTCTGCGCCGCTTCGAGCTCCTCGAGGACGAGCACACATGCGCCCTCGCCCATGACGAACCCGGCGCGTGTCGCGTCGAAGGGTCGCGACGCGCGTGCGGGATTCTCCTCCTCGGCCACGAGGCCGCGCATCGCGCAGAAGCCGGCCAGGATGAGCGGGTGCATGCAGGCCTCGGCTCCTCCTGCGAGCACCGCGTCGGCGCCGCCGCGCCGGATCAGCTCGGCG
>ORMF011771330.1_pt1 | contig 10383 bp, 11 predicted proteins | sample 1779871 | NCBI WGS metagenome assembly ORMF01 (sample SAMEA104232316, study PRJEB22302) | groundwater metagenome | biome: forest; feature: aquifer; material: groundwater | place: USA | collected 2011-08-07 | depth 5.4 m | reverse complement strand
TTCTGGGCTCACCTATACTCGGAAGGCTCTCGCGCCGGCGGCCCTTTCGCGCCGGATTTCTTCGGTGCGGTACCTGATCAGGAGCCCCTCGTCACAAGAGGAACAAACGTATGTGGAAGCGCGATGAATCGGTCAAACCGACCAGCGGACAGTCCGGCGTGCCCGCGCCGGCGCCGGTCGCTCCCAGTCACAGTCAATCGGCCAGCGTGCCGGCATCACAGCCGGAGGTCCGGCGGCAGAACGAGAGGGACGTGGTGAACATCGGGAAGTCCGTCGTCATCAAGGGTGAGCTCAACGGAAGCGAAGATCTCACGATCGAGGGTCACGTTGAGGGCAAGATTGAGCTGAAGGATCATGTCCTGACCATTGGACCGAACGGCAAGATCAACGCGCAGGTTTTTGCAAAGGCCGTCATCGTGCTCGGCGAGGTAAACGGTAACGTGACCGCTAGCGAGAAGGTGGATATCCGCGATAACGGTTCCGTCGACGGCGACATCATTTCGCCACGTGTGGCGATTGCGGAAGGCGCTCACTTCCGCGGCAGCGTCGACATGCAGCGGAAGCCAGGCGCCCCGCAGGTCCAGCAGCAGACGCCGCAGGCGCCCAAGCCGGCGGTGCAGCCGGCCCAGCAGGTGGCCGCCATGCCGATCGCACGCTGAGCCGCGAAGCCATTGGTGATCTTTGAGTTTTGATTCGTGATGGGTTGGTGATTGGGTTGTTGGTGATTTTCCCAATCGCCAATCACTCGATCATCGATCACCAAGCAATCACGAGTCACTCATCAACGATCACCAATTGGCGATATCCGATCTGTTCCGTCGCAAGGAAGATCACGAGCCGACCGACCCGTCCGGCGATCGCGCCCTCACGTTTCCCACCAAGGCGCTTCCTCGATTCCTGTCGACGCTGAAGTCGCGCGAGCAGCCGATCCTGCTCGACCTCGGACCTGTCGTGGGTCAAAACGTCACCTTCTTTGGCGAGCGGCTTGGCTGCAAGATCTTCGTCGAAGACATCTTCGGAGACGTGGAGCGCCATGTCCGCCAGCAGACGGTCTCCGCGCTCCCGCTGTTCTTCGCGGGACGTTTCCCGCAGGCCGATGGCACTGTAGATGGGATTCTCTGTTGGGACGTGTTCGATTACCTCGAACGGCCGGCAGCGCAGGCGCTGGCGGCTCAGCTCACCCGCATCCTGCGGCCGGGGGGCGCGCTCCTTGCGTTGTTCGGCACCGTTGCCCCGCAGCCCGGCCGAGCCTCGTATACGAAGCGAACGGTGGTTGACGAGACGACGCTGCGGCACCGGGACTGGCCAGCGTCCCGCGACAAGCAGCCACCGGAGCTGAACCGGGACACTACTCGACTGTTCGAGCCGCTCACGGTCTCCGAGCAATTCCTCCTCAAGACGAACGTGCGGGAAGTCCTGTTCCGGAAGCCGGCGGCCTGATGGCGCGGCCGGTGATTGCCCTTCTCACCGACTTCGGCATGCACGACCACTACGCCGGCGCCATGAAAGGCGTCGCACTCGGCATCTGCCCGGACGCCACGCTGATTGACATCACCCACGACATCGAGCCGCATGACATTCTTGGTGGCGCTCTCGAGTTGGCGGCGGCTTACCGGTACTTTCCGCACGGCACGATTTTCCTGGTAGTGGTGGATCCTGGCGTCGGATCGGGGCGACGTGGCGTTGCCGTGGACACTGGCGACTATCGCTTCGTGGCTCCTGATAACGGGGTCCTGACGGTAGTGCTCAGGGATACGCCGCCGAAGCGGATCATCGAGGTGACCGAGCGGAAGTACGCACGCCCCTCCGTGAGCCGGACGTTCGAGGGGCGGGATCGATTCGCTCCCGCGGCCGCGTGGCTGGCGAAAGGCATTGAGCTCTCAGCGCTCGGCCGGCCGGTGCACGATTACCATCGCCTTGTGGTGCCCGAACCGAGCCTTTCTGAGAAAGGGCTGCAGGGTCAGGTGTTGCGCGTCGATCGCTTCGGGAACCTGGTCACGAATATCGACCGGAAGGCGTTCGAGCGCGCGGCGGGCGCGGGCCCGATTCAGATCAACATCGGCGGACGGCCTGTTGCCAAGCTGGTGGGTACGTACGCGGAGGTGGCCGCCGGCGAAGTCTGCGCGCTGTTCGGCAGCACCGATCACCTCGAGATCGCCGCCAACGGCGCGAACGCGGCGGAGCGATTGGGTCTCGAGAGAGGGGCCGTTGTGACGATCGTCAAATCCCAATGACCACATCCCAAATCCCAACGAAACCCCAAACTCCAAATCCCAACGAAAGCCCAATGCCCAAATCCTGTGTCTTTGGTCCCTTGGATTATTGGGAGTTCATTGGGGTTTGGGCGTTGGGCTTTGGGATTTGAGTCTGTTAGTATCGGCGCCCGTCCTCCATGAACTTCGATCTGACAGACGAGCACAGCCTGCTCGAGCAATCCGTGCGCGAGTGGGGGGCGCGCGAGGTCGCGCCCAGGATTCGTGAGCTCGATCGCGCGCACAAGTTCGATCGAGGCCTGCTTCCGCAGATGGCGAAGCTCGGGCTCCTGGGTATCTCGGTGCCCACTCAGTTCGGCGGTGCTGGCATGGATTACTTGGCGCTGGGCGTCGCCTGTGAGGAGCTGGAGTACGTCGACACCTCCCTCCGGGTCATCATGTCTGTCCATGCGGGCTTGAACTGTCTGACACTGCTGTCCTGGGGCACGGACGACCAGAAACAGCGGTATCTGGTCCCGCAGGCGCTGGGCGCGAAGATCGCGACGTACGCGCTCACGGAGCCGGCGGCAGGCAGCGACGTGCGCGGCATCCAGACGGTGGCGGTGAAGAAAGGCGATCGGTATGTGCTGGCCGGCGAGAAAATGTGGATCTCGCTCGCCGACGTCGCTGACAACTTCCTGGTGTTCGCCTGGACGGACCTCGATAAGAAGCGGGCGAAGGACCCCTCCGGTCTCAGCGCGTTCATCGTCGAGCGTGCCTTCAAGGGATTCTCGAGCGGCACGCTCAAGGAGAAGTGGGGCATCCTCGCGGGCAATACCGGCTTCTTCAAGATGGATGATGTCGAAGTGCCTGAAGAGAACCTGGTGGGACGGTCCGGCGAGGGGTTCAAGATCGCGATGTTCGCGCTCGATCAAGGGCGCTATACCGTGGCGGCCGGTGCGACCGGCCTCATTCGCGCGTGCCGCGACGCCAGCGTGGCGTATGCGAAGCAGCGGAAAAGTTTTGGCGTCGAAATTGGCCAGCATCAGCTCGTGAAGGAAATGATTGCGCGCATGGAATCGGACTACCAGACGTCGCGGTTGCTGTGGATGCGCGCCGGCTGGCTGAAAAACGTCGGACGCCGCAATACGCGCGAGACCGGGCTGGCGAAATGGTTTTCTACGGTGGCGTCCGAGCGAGCCGCCGGGGATGCCGTGCAGGTGCACGGGGCCAACGGATACTCCGACGAGTACCCGGTGGGACGGTATTACCGCAACTGCAAGGGAGCGGTGATCTATGAGGGCACGCGGGAAATCCACACGTTGATGCAGGCGGATTACGTGCTTGGGTACCGAGCGGACAAGCCGACGCGGTGTGAGCTGCCGCCATTTGGTGATCGATGATCGATGATTTGTGGTATCGGCATCGATGAACGCCCATCGCCGCAGCGATCACGCGATCGATGTGACGATGGACCAATGTTGATTCGATGGATTGATCTTCGATGATGAAGTCGATCCTCAAATTTCCAAGTCATCGATTGTCAGATTCTCAGAGACCACTATGAATTCAGATTTGTCTTTGGATTTCCTGCGCGTGGTCGAGCAGGCAGCCATCGCGTGTGCGCACACGATGGGGCAGGGCGACCGCCACAACTCCGATCAGGTGGCGGTCGAAGCGATGCGGCGCGAGATGGACCCCGTCCCGATCGACGGGCCCATCGTCATCGGCGAAGGCGAGCGCGACGAGGCGCCGATGCTGAACATCGGCGAGAAGGTCGGCATGGCACACGGCAGCCGCAATGCCGGGTTCTACCCCTCGGTGGATATCGCGGTCGATCCGCTCGAGGGCACGAACCTGTGTGCCCTGGGCGCGCCGAATGCCATCGCGGTGCTGGCGGCCTCGAGCAAGGGCGGGCTCCTGCACGCGCCCGATCTCTACATGGAAAAGCTCGTGGTCGGTCCGAGCTCGAAGGACGTCGTCGATATCGACGCGCCCGTGGAGGTCAATCTCAAGGCGATTGCGAAGGCGCTGGGTCGTGCCGTCACGGACCTTGTGGTGACCGTGCTCGATCGTCCGCGGCATGAAAAGCTGATCGACGACATTCGCACCGCCGGCGCCAGGATTCGGCTGATTGGCGATGGCGATCTCTCGGCCGGCATCGCTGCCGCGGTCGTCGGGAGCGGTGTTCACGCGGTCATGGGAACGGGCGGGGCGCCCGAAGGTGTGCTGACGGCGGCGGCCATGCGCTGCCTCAACGGCGATATTCAAGCGCGCCTCGTGGTGGGCACGCCCGAGCACGAAGCACGTTGCCGTTCGATGGGCATCACCGACTTCAAGAAGGTCTACCACTCGAAGGATCTCGCGTGCGGCGACCGCGTCATCTTCGCTGCGACCGGCGTGACCGACGGCACGCTGATGAAGGGCGTCCGCTTCTTCGGCGACGGGATTCGAACCACCTCGATGGTGATGCAGACGCATCCCCATCAGGTCCGGTTCGTGGACAGTATTCATGTCACCGCGAAGGACAAGAACGTCAAGCTGCGGTTCTAGGCGCAGGTGTTACTATTTGGCTCGAGGCTTAAGGCTGATGGCTCTGGTGGCCTGGGGCTGAAGCCGTTCCTTGAGCCGTACGCCTTGAGCCCTAAGCCTTCAACTGAACGCGCCGCTCTTGTGGGTCTCGTCACGGGAAGCGCGCGCCGGGTCGAAGCCGATCATTCCCTCGATGAGCTTGCCGGGTTGGCGGAGGCTGCAGGTGCGGTTGTGGTTCTGCGGATGCTCCAGGAGCGGCCAAGCCCCGATCCGAGCACGTTCATCGGCAGTGGGAAGGTGACGCGGCTCGCAGCCGCGGCCGCCGAGGCCGACGTCGATGTGGTCATCTTCGACAACGAGCTGACACCCGCGCAGCTCCGTCATCTCGAGGAAAAGCTCGAGATCAAGGTCGTCGATCGTACCCAGCTCATCCTCGACATCTTTGCGAAGCGCGCCCGGACGCGCGAAGGAAAATGGCAGGTGGAACTGGCGCAGCTCAAATACCTGCTGCCCCGGCTGGCCGGCAGCGGCGTTGCCCTTTCGCGACTGGGTGGCGGCATCGGCACGAGAGGCCCCGGCGAAACCAAGCTCGAGACCGACCGCCGGCGCATCCGCGTGCGTATCCAGGCCGTCCAGCGAGAGATCGATCAGGTCCGTCAGCGGCGCGCGCAGCTGCGTGAGCGGCGGCAGAAACGGTCGGTGCCCACCGTCGCTCTTGTCGGCTATACGAACGCCGGCAAGACGACGCTGTTCAATCGGCTGACGAATGAGTCAGCAGCGGCATCCGATGCGCTCTTTGTCACGCTGGATCCCCTGGTGCGTCAAGTGCGCCTGCCGGACAGCCGCGAGCTGCTCGTCTCGGATACCGTTGGCTTTATCGACCGTCTTCCGCATGCCCTCGTGGCGGCATTTCGAGCGACACTCGAGGAGGTGGTGGAGGCGGACCTCGTTCTTCATGTGATCGACGCCTCTCCCTCCGATCGCGAGCGTCACATGGCGGCTGTACGCCGTGTGATGGAGGAGGTCGGAGCCGGGGAGGTGGCGGTGATCGATGTCTATAACAAAGTGGACCTACTCGGCCCCGACGAGCGCCGTCGTCTGCAGGACGCCGATCCGGCTGCGGTGTTGATCTCGGCCGCAACTGCCGCCGGTGTCGACGAGCTCCTCCAGGCGATCGCGCTACGCCTCGCGCTCGATACGCGCCGCATCACCATTTCGTTCGATAGCACCAACGAGTTCGATCGGAGTCAGATTGCGCGACTGTACCGAGTGGCGCGGGTGCTGAGCCACACCGCCACGAATGGGCGCATCCTCATCGAGGCCGACGTGCCGCGGCGGTTCATCGAGCGGCTGACAACGCCGGCCGAGCCCGAGGTGGCGCGCGAGAAGCCAGCATGAGGGCCGTGCGTCTTCGTGTGGCGGTGTCCGTCGCGTGTGCCCTGACGGTGGGCGCTTGCGCGGCGAAGGTTCCTCCGCCCCTGCCGGCAACGCTCACATTCCCTGAGCTGCTGTATCCGACCGTTCCGAAGAACGCGCCTGCGGCTGATGCAGCCAGCATCGATCGAGGGTGGCGCTACCTTCAGAACGAGGATCTGTCTTCCGCTGAACGCGAATTTCAGGCCCCGCTGAAGCGCAATCCCCGATTTCATCCGGCGCTTACCGGCCGGGCCTATGTGGCGCTCGCCCGGCGCGATCACCAGAGCGCTCTGGCAGCCTTCGATGCGGCCATCGAGAATGCGATCCAGTACGTGCCCGCGCTTCTCGGTCGCGGCCAGACGTTGCTCGCGCTCGGCCGCGACGCGGACGCCATTGCCGCGTTCGAAGCTGCCCTCTTGGTCGATCCGTCGCTGGCCGCCGTGCGGCAGCGGCTGGACGTACTACGTTTCAGGGGCGTGCGGGACGTCGTCGAGCGAGCGCGCACTGCAGCTCGCGAGGGGCGGCTGGACGACGCGAGGTCGGCGTATCAACAGGCGCTGCAGTTGTCGCCCGATACGGCATTTCTGCACCGTGAACTGGGATTGGTTGAGCGGCGCAGAGGCGACCTGACCGCGGCGCTCGCCGAGCTCCGGCGCGCCGTCGCGCTTGACACCTCGGACGCAGCCACTCTGATCGACATCGGCGACCTGCTGGAACAGCAGGGTCATTATGACGAGGCGGTGCAGGCCTTCCGATCGGCCTTTGAGCTCGATCCGTCGGAGGATTTGCGCAAGCGGGTTGCCTTCCTGTCGGAGCGCGCCCGTGAGGCGAAGCTGCCGGCGGAGTTCCTCGCGCTGCCGCAGGTCCAGCAAATCACGCGCGGCGATCTGGCCGCGCTGATTGGCGTGCGTTTCGAGGAGCTGCTGAGGGCCGCGCCATCCCGTCAGGTGGTGACGACCGATACCAGTGGACACTGGGCCAATCGCTGGATTGCCGCGGTGGCACGCGTCGGTGTCATCGAGCCGTTCGCCAATCACACATTTCAGCCGAAGACTCCCATTCGGCGCGTCGACCTCGCGACCGCCGTCCAGCGGCTTCTCACCCTTGCAACCGGCGCGCTGCCGGCGCTTCGGAAAGAGTGGACGGACAACGCCCCCACGATCGCCGACGTCGGCCAGGGTCATCTGAACTACGCCGCCGTGTCGATCGCCGTAGCGTCGGGCGCCATGCCGCTCATCGACGGGCGCTTCCAGGTGAGCCGCAACGTCTCTGGCGCCGAAACGATCGAGGTGATCGACCGCGTACGGGCCATCGCCGTCTCGGCCCGTTGAACCGTCGTGCGCGTCCTTACGGTTCCCAACCAGCTCACGTTTCTCCGAATCCTGTTGATTCCTCTGTTCGTCATGCTCGTCTCGTATGGCTATCTGGGTGGGGCGCTGCTGGTCTTTGCGCTTGCCGGCTTGACGGACGGGCTCGACGGCCTCATTGCGCGTAAAGCGCATCAGCGCAGCAGCCTTGGCGCGTGGCTCGATCCGATGGCTGACAAGCTGCTGCTGGTGACCACGTTCGTCGTGCTGACGATCCCGGGGCTCGAGTTGACGAATCACATGCCGCTCTGGCTCACAATTCTCATCATCAGCCGCGACATCGTCATCGTCGGCGTGGTGGCGATTGTCAACCTGGCCGTCGGCCCGCGCACGTTCCGCCCGTCCTTTCTCGGCAAGGCGGCCACCGGGACGTACATCCTCACGAGCGTGGTGTTCATGTACTACAACTACCGCCACGAGACGTCGGTGGCGATCGATATCGCTATTGCTCTGTCACTCGTGCTCACGTTGATCTCGAGCGCGGATTACTTCGTGAGAATGCGTCGGCTCATTAACGAGGGGCACTGACATCATCGGGTACGAATGGGCGAACTCAAGAACGCCAGGCCTGTCTATTCCACCGCCACCGGCCGCATCTGTTCAGGCTGCGGGTGGCCGGAGCGGGACTGCAAGTGCAGCAGCCGGTCGGAGGAGGCTGTTCCCAAGCGTGTCGTGGCGAAGCTGCGAGTCGAGAAAAAGGGACGCGGGGGCAAGACGGTGACCGTGGTCGACGGACTGCCGCGGAACGCCGCGTTTCTGAAGGAGCTGAGTCAGGACTTGAAGCGCGCCTGCGGCACTGGCGGCTCGGTGTTCGAAACCGGCGTCGAGGTCCAGGGTGACATGCGCGAACGCGTGCGTGGCCTCCTGGTCGAGAAGGGCTTCGTCGTCAAAGGCGTATAACCCGCGTCACACTCCACCCGATCGTCTTCAGCGGCCGGCAATCGCCGGCTGAGCGGGGGCGCCGCCATGACGCCCGGTCTGCGCTCTCCAATCTGCTGGCGCCACATCGCGTAGTACAAGCCCTTCTGCTCGAGCAGTCCCGCGTGCGAACCGGACTCGACGACCCGCCCGCGCTGGGTCGAGCAGCGAGAAGATCTAGTTGATGGCGGCGAGCATGAGCGCGAGCAGGACCAGCGGCCAGAAGCGCTTCAGGTAATCGGCAAGAAGTCTCATTGCGCACAGCTAGCGAGCATGAACGATCACGCGGCCGGACTGTGGGCGCATCGTGACGAACGCCTTCAGCTTCTTCAGCCAGCGCCAGGTCGGCAGATGCTTGACTTCCACGTGTGTGAAGCCGGCGGAGAGGAGCATCTGGGTCAGGCATTCGACAGTCGGGATCGCCGTGAACTCCTTGGTGCGGTGTGTCTTCAGACCGTCTCCTGGGAAGAAGCTCACCAGCGGATATGCCTCGTGCACCGCCGGGAGCAGCGCGTGCGTTTCGAGCACCAGAGTGCCTGTGCAGATCGTCCGGAGGCGATCGAGGACCGTGATCGGGGAGCGCAGGTGGTAGAAGACCCCAAGCAGCAGAACCCAGTCGAAGTCGCCGACGGTCTCCGTTGAGACCTCTTCGACCGCCAGCCGCTTGTATTCGACGCGAGATTTGAGCGCGTCGTGGGCGAGCAGGAATCCTTCCTGCCCGTGGGTGTCCCAGGCGTACGTGTCGATCGCGAGCACGCGCTGAGCGCCGCGCCGTTCGGCCTCATACGCGAAGAACCCGTCCCAGGTGCCGACGTCCAGCACCGATTGGCCCGCGAACGACGGGGGCAACGCGAGCAGCCGCAGCCGCCGGGCGAAGCGACGCCGGATGTGCCATTGGGGCCGGGTCACGATGCGACCGGCGGCGGTCGGAATCTCGAGCGGGTGATACCACTTCACCCGCCGGATGCGCTCTTCGAGCGACAGGGTCACGTGAGTCCCATCTTGCTCTTGAAGTAGCCGACCGTCTTCAGCAGCCCCTCCTCGAGATCGACCTTTGGCTCCCAGCTGAGGACCTGCCGCGCGCGCGTAATGTCGGGACGACGCTGTTTCGGATCGTCAATCGGCAGCGGCCTCGAGACGAGGCGACTCGTCGAGCCGGTGATCCGAATGACGATCCGCGCGATCTCCGCGATTGTCACCTCGTGGGGGTTGCCGATATTCACCGGCTCGTTCGTCTTCGCGTCCATCAGACGCAGGATGCCATCCACGAGATCGCTGATGTAGGTAAAGCTGCGCGTCTGGGTGCCGTCACCGAAGATCGTCACGTCTTCGTTGCGGAGCGCCTGGGACATGAATGCCGGCACGGCGCGCCCGTCCTTCAGCCTCATCCGCGGTCCGTACGTGTTGAAGATCCGGACGATCTTCGTGTCGAGGCCGTGCGAGCGGTGATAGGCCAGCGTCAGCGCCTCGGCGAACCGCTTCGCTTCGTCATAGACGCCGCGGGGCCCGATCGGATTGACGTTGCCCCAGTACGTTTCCTTCTGCGGGTGCTCGAGCGGGTCGCCGTACACCTCCGACGTCGACGCCAGCATGAACGTTGAGCGCTTTGCCTTCGCGAGGCCTAGCGCGTTGTGCGTCCCCAGCGACCCCACCTTCATTGTCTGGATAGGGAGCTCGAGATAGTCGATCGGGCTCGCCGGACTGGCCCAGTGCAGGACGTAATCCACGGTGCCGTCCACGTCGATGTACCGCGTCACATCGTGGCGGACGAACTGGAAGTCGCGATCGCGCAGGTGCGCGAGATTCGTCAGGTCTCCGGTGATGAGATTATCGACGCCGATCACCGAGTGACTGCGGTCGAGGAGGGCTTCACAGAGATGCGAGCCGATGAACCCGGCCGCACCGGTCACTACTGTCCGAGGCACGGGCTCTCACGGACGTGGGTCGTGGGTCGTGGG
>ORMF011569653.1_pt1 | contig 10384 bp, 8 predicted proteins | sample 1779871 | NCBI WGS metagenome assembly ORMF01 (sample SAMEA104232316, study PRJEB22302) | groundwater metagenome | biome: forest; feature: aquifer; material: groundwater | place: USA | collected 2011-08-07 | depth 5.4 m | reverse complement strand
GGCGGCATCAGGAGCAGGAAGCATGGGTCCCGCGCAGGGGGGATGCACCCGGTCGCGTTTGCCGTCTGCCGCCTACTGTGGCTGTCTATGAGCGACGGCGAGGGAACGGAGGCGGCGTCATGAGGACCATTGCGCTCGCCCTGCGCAATCTGCTGCGCAACCGCCGCCGCTCGCTCACCACGCTGCTCGCCATGGTCATCGGGGCGGTCACGATCCTGGTGTTCGGCGGCTACAGCCGCAACATCACGCTCAGCCTGCAGACCAGTTACGTCATGCGCGGCGGCCACCTGCAAATCCAGCGCAAGGACTATTTCCTCTATGGCAGCGGCAACCCGGCCGCTTACGGCATCGCCGATTATCAGCGCGTGATCGACGCGGTCGCACGCGACCCGGTGCTCGCGCCGATGCTCGCCGTCGTTACGCCGACGATTTCGCTGGGCGGCATTGCCGGCAACTTCGCCGCGGGCGTGTCGCGCACCATTATCGGCGCGGGATTGGTCATCGCGGACCGTAATCGCATGCGCCGCTGGAACGAGTACGGCCTGCCGATAAGTTTGCCGCCGTCCGGGCTCACTGGAACCGCGGAGGACGCGGTGGTCATCGGCAACGGCGTGGCGCGCGTGCTGGAATTGTGCGCGCCGCTCAAGGTGGCAAACTGTCCGGGGCACACGAAGACCGAGGCCGCGGCGGGTGCCGCCGCGCCGGACGACGTCACCGCGCTGGCGGCCCTCGAATCGCGGCCGGCCACGTCGCCGGATGAAGCACGCATCGAGCTGCTCGCCGCCAATGTGCACGGCGCGCCCAACGTCGCCTCGCTACGCGCGGTCAAGGCCGAAAGGCAGGGTTTCAAGGAATTCGACGACATGTACGTCGGCATGCACCTGGCGCAGGCGCAGCGCCTGCTCTATGGCAGCGAAAAGCCGCAGGCCACGGCGGTGGTGCTGCAGCTCGTCCACACCAGCCAGATCCCGGCGGCGAAAGCGCGCCTCGCCGAGTTGCTCGCGACGACGCTGAAGAGTGAGCCGCTGGAGGTGCAGGATTTCGAGGCGCTCAATCCGTTCTATGGCCAGGCCGTCGGCATGTTCGCCGCGATCTTCGGCTTCATGGCGGTGCTGATCGGCGCAATCGTGCTGTTCACGGTAGGCAATACCATGAGCATGGCGGTGATGGAGCGCACCGCGGAGATCGGCACCCTGCGCGCGATGGGCCTGCGCCGTTCGGGCATCCGCCGGCTGTTCATGAGCGAGGCGCTGCTGCTCGGCCTGATCGGCGCGGCGGCCGGCGTTGCGGCGGCCCTGTTGGTGGCATGGCTGGTGAACCACGCCGGCCTGACCTGGTTGCCGCCCGGGCAGGTCGATCCGGTGCCGCTGACCGTACGCGTATGGGGCGAGACGTCGATGATGCTCGGCACTGCCATCGGACTCACGCTGGTCGCTGTGGTCTCGGCATGGTGGCCGGCGCGGCGCGCGGCGCGCATGCTCATCGTCGACGCGCTCAGGCATGTCTAGGAAGGAGGGGTATCGCATGAAATCAATTCGACTTGTCGCGTGGGCAGCGCTGATCGCTTCGGCGGGCGCGGCCGCCGCGGCCCCGAGCGCGCAGGCCATCCTCGCCGCAAGCGATGCGATCCGCAACCCGGGCAAGCCGTTTGCGCTGACTACGACGCTGGTGGAATACCGCAACGCGAAACAGGTCGACGGCAATACGCTCACCGTCTACTCCAAGGCCGATGCCAACAGCGGGCAGTTCCGCAGCCTGATCCGCTTTGTCGCCCCGGCGCGCGACGCGAACAAGCTGATGCTCAAGAGCGGCAACGACCTGTGGTTCTTCGACCCGTCCTCCAAGGCGAGCATCCGCCTGTCGCCGCAGCAACGCCTGCTCGGCCAGGCCGCCAACGGCGACGTGGTCACGGTCAATCTGGCCAAGGACTACCAGGCGCAGATCGCGGCCGAAGAAAGCATCCTCGATGGCGACCGCCAGAACCGGCGCTGCTACAAGCTGGCGCTGGCGGCGGTGTCCGCGGATGTGACCTACCACCATATCGAAATGTGGCTGGACGCGTCCAACAGCCGGCCGGTGAAGGCGCGCTTCTACACCGAGAGCGGGCAACTGCTGAAGCCCGCCTACTATCGGCGCTACCAGCCGCAACTGGGCGTGGAGCGGCCGACCGAAACCGTGATTATCGACGGGCTCGACCCGAATTGGGTAACGGTGATGCGCTTCGCCGACTACGCCTGGCGCGAGGTGCCGGAGGCGTGGCTGCAGCGCGATTACCTGCCGCGCTTCAAACCCGAGTAGCGCGTGCGCGTCCTGGCCCTGCTGCTGGCGGTTGCGGCGTCACCGGCGCTGGCCGACGACGATGCGGCGGCGCTGCTGCTTGCCGACCAGACCACCATGACGGCCGAGAAAAGCAGCGACTGGCGCGTGTATATGGAAACAGCCGTGCGCGCGTCGCGATCGCAGGGTTCCGGCGCGGCGTTGCACGGCACGCGCCTGTCGCTCGATGCCCGCTTCGACAAGACCTTCGCCCCGGGCTGGCGCGCCGTATTCGCCGACCGCCTGGACATGAACCGGATGGACGGGGTCTCCGGCAATCGGGATATCAACACCCTTAAAGAAGCCTATGTGAGCTGGCAGGTGCGGCCGGACCGCATCGCCGACCTCGGCCGCATCAATGTGCGCAACGGCGTCGCTGTCGGGTACAACCCGACCGATTATCTACGCGCCGGGGCGCTGCGCTCCATCGTGTCGCTCGACCCGGCGAGCCTGCGCGAAAACCGCCTCGGAGCCGCAATGCTGCGCGGCCAGGCGCTGTGGACCGGCGGATCGCTCGCCGCGCTATATTCGCCGAAGCTCGCCGATCAGCGCAACGACGCGGTGTTCAGTGCGGACCTGGGCGCGACCAACCAGCGCGAGCGCTGGCAGCTCGCACTCAGCGAAAAGCTGTCGGATGCGCTCAATCCGCAATGGCTGCTGTCGGGCGGCGACGGACAGTCGACGCAACTGGGCCTGAACCTGACTGGCTTGCCCAACGATGCCACAGTGGTGTATTTCGAATGGTCGGGCGGGCGCGCGCCATCGCTCGCGGCGCAGGCGCAGATGAGCCCGGACAATACCGCGTTTCGTTCGCGCTTGTCCACCGGACTGACCTACACGACGCCGAACAATGTCTCGCTCACGGCGGAGTACCAGTACAACGGCGCCGCGCCGGACAAGGCCGGCTGGGATGCGCTGCGGCGCGGCCCACCGGCGGCCTATGGGCAGTATCGCGGTTTCGTCGCGAACATCCAGGATCCACCGACCAGGCACAACGTGTTTCTTTACGCTCTCTGGCAGGACGCGCTGGTGAAGCATCTCGATGTCACCGCCATGGTTCGCTACGATGCCACCGACCACAGCCGGTTGCAGTGGCTGGAAGCGCGCTACCACTGGACCCGCGTCGATCTCGCGCTGCAAACGCAGCTCAATACCGGTCAGCCAGGCAGCAACTACGGCGCATTACCGGACCGGCGTTTGTGGCAGGCGTCGGTAAGGTACTTTTTCTGAGGCAGCGGATTTCCTGCATCGGTCCGCGATCGGGACGCGGACGCGCGATGGCCACCGGGCGCAGGCGTTCGAATGGCCGGATTCACCATCCACCTATGCGCGGCCAGGTGGCACTGATTGCGTCTGCCTCGCCGCGTACGACCTGATAGGCCTGGTGCTGCGCGCCGGTGGCGCAGGCGTGATTCGGCAGGATGCGCAACATGCTGCCGATGGGCAATTCGGGCAAAGCCCCGCGCGCGCCCGGGCGCAATGCAAGAATGCCATGCTCCTGGTTGGCGTCGGCCATGATGAGGTCCGGAAAAGGTTTGCCATGAACATCGCATGCCACGCCGTAACCGTGATCGAGTTCTTGTTTGGCGGTGCCGCGGTCGCGCGACATCGCCATCCAGCCCGCATCGACGATGATCCAGCCCTTGTCGCGCTGGTGGCCGATGACGCTCGCGAGCACCGAGATGGCGATGTCGTCGACCGTGCACACCTGCAATCCGGCCATCACCAGGTCGAAGAACATGTACACGCCGGCGCGCACCTCGGTCACGCCGGCGAGGTCCTCCGCATAGGTGGCGGTCGGCGTGGAGCCGACGCTCGCCACCGGGCAGGGCATACCCGCGGCGCGCAGCGCGTTCGCCGCGGCCACGACGGCGTCGCGTTCCTGCACCGCCATGGCTTTGATCGCCGCCACCGAGCTGCAATTGTAGGAGGCGCCCGCATGGGTCATAACGCCGCGCAGCTCGCAACCTCCTTCGATCAGCGTCCGGCCGACTTCCAGCAGGGCAGGGTCGCCTGGGACGATGCCGGAGCGGTGGCCGTCGCAATCGATTTCGATCAGCGCCGGGATGCGGTCGGCGCTGGCGCGCGCCTGGGCCGCCGCCGCGCGCGCCGCCTCGAGGTTGTCGAGGACGATGCACAGCTCCGCGCCGCGCGAGCGCAGTTGCGCCACGTGCCCGAGCTTGGCCGGCGCCGCGCCCACCGCGTAGAGGATGTCGCGCACGCCGTGCCCGAAAAAATACTCCGCTTCCTTCAGCGTGGACACGGTGATCGGCCCCTGCGGCGAGCGCAGCACCCGGCGCACGACGTCGATCGATTTGGCGGTCTTGACGTGCGCGCGCAGGTTCACGCCGAGCGCATCCAGGCGCGAGCGCATGCGCGCGACGTTGCGCGCGAACTTGGCCTCGTCCAGCACCAGGCAGGGGGTTTCGAGTTGGCTGAGTTTCATCGGCTGCATCAGTCCAGGTGGGCTTGTTACGCCCAGTCCCTGGCAACGAGAAAATCGCTATACAACCTGGCCTCGGCGCTGCCCGGCTCGGGCTTCCAGTCGTAGCGCCATTTCACCAGCGGCGGCAGCGACATCAGGATCGCCTCGGTGCGCCCGCCCGATTGCAGGCCGAACAAGGTGCCGCGGTCGTACACCAGGTTGAATTCGACGTAGCGCCCGCGGCGGTAGGCCTGGAAGTCGCGCTCGCGCTCGCCGTAGGGCGTGTCCTTGCGCCGGCCGATGATGGGCGCGTAGGCCGGGAGGAAATGATCGCCCACGCTTTGCGTCAGCGCGAAGCAGGTGTGGAAGTCCGGCTGGTTGAAGTCGTCGAAGAAAATGCCACCGACGCCGCGCGGCTCGTTCCTGTGCTTGAGAAAAAAGTAGCGGTCGCACCAGGCCTTGAATTGCGGGTGATGCCCGGTGCCGAAAGGATCGAGCGCGAGCTTGCAGGTTCGATGGAAATGCTGCGCGTCCTCGGCGTAGCCGTAATAGGGCGTCAGATCCATGCCGCCGCCGAACCACCAGGCGGGCGCGGCGCCGTCCTTGGTCGCGACGAAAAAGCGCACGTTCATGTGCACGGTGGGGCAATGGGGATTGCGTGGATGCAGCACCAGCGACACGCCCATCGCCTCCCACGCGCGGCCGGCCAGTTCGGGGCGCGAAGCGCTCGCCGAGGGCGGCAGGCCCGTGCCCTGCACGTGCGAGAAATTCACGCCGCCGCGCTCGAACAGCTTGCCTTCCTCGATCACGCGGCTGATGCCGCCGCCGCCCTGCGGACGGTCCCAGCGGTCCTCGCGGAACGGCATGCCGTCGAGCTTCTCCAGCGCCGCGACGATGCGCTGTTGCAGGACTAGCAGGTAATCTTTGACTGCGGCAGGATTCATTGCTTACCGATATGCGCAAGGAAATGCGAATTCTAGCAGCAGGGTGCGAAGCCGAGCCACCCTCATTCGCGCAAGCTCAACGCTGTAGGTTGCGATCCAAATCGCACCATCCGCCAGTGCAGGGTTCGGAAATTGCGCGGACGAGAGGCCGTCCGCGCGGATCGTCGCTTGCGCGCGGATGAAAAGCACAACCGCCCGCAAGCGACGATCTTGTATTAAACCCCCACGCGCTGTTTGGTGTTAACAGGAACCGTGATTTCCGTACGGATGTGCTTTTCATCCGTACGGAAATCACGGCTGGCGCGCGCAGCGCGCAAGGTTTTCGATCACATACGATTCGAGACCACGTCTGGATCGACGCGGGATAAGCGCCTATTTCTTCTGCACCGGTATCGCCCGATAACCGATGTCGCGGCGCAGCTGCATGCCGTCGAAACGGATGGCTTCGGCCGCCTGATAGGCGCGGCGCTGCGCCATCTTGACGCTGTCGCCGAGCGCGGTGACGCACAACACGCGCCCCCCGTTCACCACCACCTGGTCGCCTTGCAGGGCCGTGCCGGCGTGAAACACCATACAGTCCTCGGTACGCTCGGTGTGCTTGGTGAGCCCGGTGATGACGGCGCCCTTTTTCGGCGTGTCGGGATAATTGGCGGCGGCGAGCACCACGCCCAGGGCGGTGCGCCGGTCCCATTCGATCTCGGCCCGGGCGAGCGTGCCGGCGCCGGCAAGTTCGAACAGCTCGAATAGATCGGATTTAAGGCGCAGCATGATCGGCTGGGTTTCCGGAACGTCCATGCGGCAGTTGAACTCCACCGTCTTCGCATTGCCGTCTGCGCCTATCATCAGGCCGGCGTAGAGAAAGCCGCTGTAGGGGATGCCGTCTTTGGCCATGCCCTGGATGGTGGGCATGATGATCTCGTGCATCACCTGCGCGTGCAGGCGCGGCGTCACCACCGGTGCGGGCGAGTAGGCGCCCATGCCGCCGGTGTTGGGGCCGGCATCACCATCGCGCAGGCGCTTGTGGTCCTGGCTGGTGGCGAGCGCGAGTGCATGCTCGCCATCGCTCATGACGATGAAGCTCGCTTCCTCGCCGGCGAGATACTCCTCGATCACCACGCGTGCGCCGGCAGCGCCCAGCTTGTTGTCCACCAGCATCAGGTCGACGGCCGCGTGCGCCTCTTGCGCCGTCATCGCCACCACCACGCCCTTGCCCGCGGCCAGCCCGTCGGCCTTGATCACGATGGGGGCGCCTTGGGCATCGATATAGGCATGCGCCTGCGCGGCGTCGCTGAAACTGGCGTAAGCGGCGCTGGGAATGTGATGCCGCTGCATGAAGCGCTTGGCGAAATCCTTGGAGCTTTCCAGTTGCGCCGCGGCGCGGGTGGGGCCGAAGATCTTCAGCCCGCGCGCGCGGAACAGGTCGACCACGCCGGCGGCTAACGGCGCCTCGGGGCCGACCACGGTGAGATGGACCGAATTTTCCTGCGCGAACGCGGCCAGTTGCGCGATGTCGCTGATCGGAACATTTTCCAGGCCCGGCTCCAGCGCCGTGCCGGCGTTGCCCGGGGCGACATAGACCTTCTGCACGCGCGCGCCCTGCGCCAGCTTCCACGCCAGGGCGTGCTCGCGCCCGCCCGCGCCGATTACGAGTAGCTTCACGATACTGGTCTCTTATAAGTCAAGACTAGCCAGAAGTGGCGAAGACTTGAATAGACTGCGAATGCGCATTCGCGGGGGGATATACGCCCCGAAGGTCTCGATCCCCCTTGAGGGGAAAGTCCCCTTGGGGGACAAGGGGGGGCGCGCCCCTCCTTGTCCGTGCGATAAGGCATTTTCCTCAGCCGGAGGCACTTTGTTTGCTTTCGGCTTGTCCGGTTTAATGGCGGAAGTGGCGAAAGCCCGTATACACCATGACCAGGCCGAGCTCGTCCGCCGCGGCGACGACCTCATCGTCGCGCATGCTGCCGCCGGGCTGGATGACAGCCTTGGCGCCGGCCTCGGCCACCACGTCGACGCCGTCGCGGAAGGGGAAGAAGGCGTCCGAAGCCACGACCGAGCCCGCCAGCGACAGGCCGGCATTCTTCGCCTTGATTGCGGCGATGCGCGCGCTGTCGACGCGGCTCATCTGGCCCGCGCCCACTCCGAGCGTGTGGCCGCTGCCGCAAAACACGATCGCGTTGGACTTGACGAACTTGGCCACGCGCCATGCGAACAGGAGGTCGCGCAGTTCGTCGTCAGTGGGTTTTTTCCTGCTGACCACGCGCAGCCCGGCGGCTTCGACGTTCTTCGCATCGGGTGTCTGCACCAGCAGGCCGCCGCCGACGCGTTTCATGTCGTAGCGGTTGCCGCCCGCGGCCAGCGGCACGGCGAGCACGCGCACGTTGGCCTTGGATGCCAGCGTCTTGCGCGCTGCTTCATCGTAGCCGGGAGCGATCAGCACTTCGACGAACTGTTTGCTCACGGCTTCGGCGCAGGGCGCATCGACCGGCCGGTTGAACGCGATGATGCCGCCGAAGGCCGAGGTGGGATCGGTCTGGAACGCGCGCTGGTAGGCTTCGAGCACGGTGCCGCCGATGGCGACGCCGCAGGGATTGGCATGCTTGACGATGACGCAGGCGGGCTCGGAGAAAGTCTTCACGCATTCCCACGCCGCGTCGGCGTCGCCGACGTTGTTGTAGGAGAGTTCCTTGCCCTGCAGCTGGGTGTAGCTGGCAAGGCTGCCCGGGGCCGGCTGCATATCGCGATAGAAAGCCGCGCTCTGGTGCGGGTTCTCGCCGTAGCGCATATCCTGCACCTTGGCGAATTGCAGCGTCAGCTGCTGCGGGTAGTCCTGGCTGTTCAGCCCGGCGTCCAGACCGGTCAGATAATTGCTGATCGCGCCGTCATAGGCGGCGGTGTGGGTGAACACCTTTTTCGCCAGCGCAAAGCGCGTGGCGGCGCTGACCCTGCCGCCGTTGGCGCGCAGCTCATCCAGCAGCGGCTGGTAATCCGCCGGATCGACCAGCACGGCGACGCCCGTATGGTTCTTCGCCGCCGAGCGCAGCATGGTGGGGCCGCCGATGTCGATATTCTCGATCGCCTCCGCCAGCGTGCAGCCGGGTCTGGCTATGGTCTGGGTGAAGGGGTAGAGATTGACCACCGCCAGATCGATCGGTTCGATGCCCGCATCCTTGATCGCCTCCATGTGCGCGGCTACATCGCGCCTTGCCAGCAGCCCGCCGTGGATCATCGGGTGCAGGGTCTTCAAGCGCCCGTCGAGCATTTCCGGATAGCCGGTGTACTCGGCCACCTCGGTCACGGCGATGCCGTTCTGTGCGAGCAGCTTGGCCGTGCCGCCGGTGGAGAGTATCGAGACTTGCATCTGCGCCAGCGCGCGTGCGAGCTCGACCACGCCGGTTTTGTCGGAAACGCTGATGAGGGCCTGCTTGACGAGGATGCTCATGTCTGAACCCAAACGTTGAGTGATGGGTGATGAGTGATATGCGGCTGAAGCGGGCGCCTGGTTTTATCTGTTGCCCGCCGCCTGTGTGGATCACATCTTTATTTTCAGGTGCTCGATCTTCTTGCGCAAGGTGTTGCGGTTGATGCCGAGCCACTTGGCTGCCACCGTCTGGTTGCCCTCGGCGTAGTGAAGCACCACTTCGATCATCGGCTTTTCGACGTTCTTCAACACCATCTCGTGGACGGCGCGCGGCCGCTCCCCGTCCAGATCCTTGAAATATTTCTCCAGGGCCTTGCGTACGCATTCGGTAATTTCACTGGCGCGCGGTGTCATGCTGCCAACTCCTCCTCATAGCGCAGATGTTCGTATTGTTGCGCCTGTTGATCGAAAAACCGGTTCACCGCGGCGAGTTGCTCTACCAGGCTCGGCAATTGATTCATCGCGTGACGGAAACTGGCCGATCCGGCCAGTCCCTTGGTGTACCAGGAAATGTGCTTGCGCGCGATCTTGACGCCGGTGTCGGTGCCGTAGAACGCGTACAAATCGTGCAGGTGCGCGATCAGCACCTGGTGAATCTCGGTGACCAGCGGCGGCGGCAGGTGTGCCCCGGTCTCGAGGTAGTACTCGATCTCGCGGAAGATCCACGGCCGCCCCTGCGCCGCGCGGCCGATCATGATGCCGTCGGCGCGGGTGTAGTCGAGCACATATTTCGCCTTCTGCGGCGTGGTGATGTCGCCGTTGGCGACCACCGGCAGACGCGTGGCGCTCTTGACTTCGGCAATGGTGTCGTATTCGGCGTGACCGGTGTAGCCGCAGGCGCGCGTGCGCCCGTGGATCGAGAGCAGCTGGATGCCGCTCTCGGCGGCGATGCGCGCGACCGTCAGTGCGTTCTTGTTGTGCTGGTCCCAGCCGGTGCGGAACTTGAGCGTCACCGGCACGTCCACCGCCTCGACTACGGCTTCCAGAATACGTCCGACCAGCAGCTCATCCTTCAGCAGCGCCGAGCCGGCCATTACGTTGCAGATCTTCTTTGCTGGACACCCCATGTTGATGTCGATGATCTGTGCGCCCTCACCGACGTTGTAGCTTGCGGCTTCGGCCATCATGCGCGGATCCGCGCCGGCGATCTGCACTGAAATCGGACCGGGCTCGCCCTCGTGATTGGCGCGGCGCCGCGACTTTTCGCTGCCCCACAGCAGAGAATTGGACGCCCCCATTTCGGACACCGCCATGCCGGCGCCGAATTTCTTGCACAGC
>ORMF010691708.1_pt1 | contig 10384 bp, 12 predicted proteins | sample 1779871 | NCBI WGS metagenome assembly ORMF01 (sample SAMEA104232316, study PRJEB22302) | groundwater metagenome | biome: forest; feature: aquifer; material: groundwater | place: USA | collected 2011-08-07 | depth 5.4 m | reverse complement strand
CAGCCACGTACGCCTCGGGTTGCCGCCTTCCTCGGGCCTCGTCTGGCTCGCCACTTGGCCCGGCACTCCCGGAGCGTTCGGAGGACACGATGTTTAAGAAGTACCAGCAGATCCACTTCGTGGGCATTGGGGGCATCGGCATGAGCGGCATCGCCGAGGTGCTGCTGACCCTGGGCTACCGCGTGACGGGCTCCGACCAGAGGCGGGGCGAGGCCGTGGAAAGGCTCGAGCGCCTGGGCGCCAAGATCTTCGCCGGCCACGAGCCCAGCCACGTCGAGGGCGCGCACGTCGTCGTCTACTCCTCCGCCGTCGCGCGCGACAACGTCGAGGTGCAGGTGGCGCGCCACCGCGGCGTGCCCGTCATCGCACGCGCCGAGATGCTGGCCGAGCTGATGCGGCTCAAGTACGGGATCGCCATCGCCGGCACCCACGGCAAGACCACGACCACCTCCATGGTGGCGGCGGTGCTGGGCGCGGCGGGGCTCGACCCGACCGTGGTGGTCGGCGGGCGCGTCCACGGCCTCGGGGCCAACGCCCAGCTCGGGCAGGGCGAGTTCCTCGTGGCCGAGGCGGACGAGTCGGACGGCTCCTTCCTCAAGCTCACGCCGACCATCGCGGTCGTGACGACGGTCGACGCGGAGCACCTCGACCACTACGCCGACCTCGACGCGATCAGCAAAGCCTTCCTCGCCTTCGTGAACAAGGTGCCGTTCTACGGCTCGGCTGTGCTCTGCCTCGACCAGCCCAACATCCAGCAGATGATCCCGCTGATCGAGAAGCGGGTCGTGACGTACGGGCTCGAGTCCGGCGCCGATATCACGGCGCGCAGGCTGTCCTTCTCCGGTATGCAGTCGCGATTCGAGATCCTGCACCGGGGCAAGACCCTGGGCGCGGCGACCATCCAAGTGCCGGGCCGGCACAACGTGCTCAACGCGCTCGCCGCCGTCGGCGTGGGCCTCGACCTCGAGGTGCCCTTCGAGCGCATCCAGCAGGCGCTGTCTGGATTCGAAGGCGTCCAGCGGCGCTTCCAGATCCGAGGCGAGGCGGCGGGCGTCCTCGTCGTGGACGACTACGGGCATCACCCCGCCGAGATCCGCGCCACCCTGGCCGCCGCCAAGGCCGGGTTCGACCGGCGCGTGCTCACGGTGTTCCAGCCTCACCGGTACACGAGGACCCAGTACCTGCGGCAGGAGTTCTTCACGGCCTTCTACCAGTCGGACGTGCTGATCGTCATGGACATCTATGCCGCCGGCGAGGCGCCGATCCCGGGCGTGCACGCGAAGGACCTTGCGGACGGCATCGCGGCCCACGGTCACCGGGAAGTCCTCTACATGGACGGCGACCGGGCCGGCATCCTCAACTACCTGTGCGAATCCACCCGTCCCGGCGATCTCGTGCTGACCTTGGGCGCCGGGGACGTCGGCCAGCTGGGCGCGGAGCTTCTCACGCGCCTCAACGACCCGCGCGACCAGTCGAACAGGAGGTAGCCCATGCTCGGAGAGATACGGGGCGAGGTTCGGTTCAAAGAACCCCTCAGCTTCCATACCTCCCTTCGGATCGGAGGGCCGGCGGACATCTTCGTCGTCCCGCAGGACGTCGAGGACATCCGCCTCGCGCTGAGCTTCGCGGAGCGCGATCACCTGCCGGTGGAGATCATCGGCGGCGGCAACAACCTCCTGGTGCGCGACCGCGGCATCCGCGGTGTCGTCGTCAAGGTCGAAGGCTGTCTGGGGCGCGCCGAGTTCAGCGGCGAGGAGGCCGTCGCGGGCGCGGGCGTGGGGCTCTCGGCGCTGATCCGCGAGGCGGCGGCGCTCAACCTGGGCGGCATCGAGTGCCTCGTCGGCATCCCCGCGACGATCGGCGGCGCGGTGGCAATGAACGCCGGCACGGCCGACGGCTGGATCGGCGACTTCATCTCCGCCGTCTACTTCCTCCACCCGGACGGGACGCTCGGCGAGTTCAAGCCCGGCAGCGGCGCCTTCGGCTACCGCGACTTCGCAGCGCCCGCGGGCGCGGTCGTGGTGGGCGCGCGGCTCCAGATGCACCGGCGGCCGCAGGCCGAGATCCAGAAGGAGATGAAGCAGCGTCTGAAGGTGAAGAAGGCGACCCAGCCGCTCGCGCTCGCGTCGGCAGGCTGCGTGTGGAAGAACCCTCACGGCGAGATCGCCGGGCGCCTCATCGAGAAGGTGGGCCTGAAGGGCAAGCGGCTCAACGGCGCCGAGATCTCGGCCAAGCACGCGAACTTCATTGTCAACCGCGGCGGGGCGACCGCGGCCGACATCACGGCGCTCATGGACATGGCGCGCGAGCGCGTCCAGGCGCAGTTCGGCATCACGCTCGAGCCCGAGATCCGGGTCATGGGAGAGGGATGAGCGGTCGCACCGGGGTCCTCTCGCCGCGCGGACTCGCCCACGGCGGCCTTGCGGACCTGGCCGAGCCGACGGTAGCCATGGCCGACCAGCGGCTCGACCGCCGCAGGCGGCGCCGGCGCATGCTTCGGCGGCTGGCCCGCCGGGGCGGCGCGTGGCTCTGCGTGGGGCTGCTCGGGGTCGTGCTGGGCGGCGCGCTTGCCTCCGGCGGCCGGTGGCTCCTGACGGCGCCGCGCTTCGTCGTCGAGCGCGTCGAGGTTGCGGGGCAGAGCCGGCTCTCGGCCGATCAGGTGGTCGCGGCCTCCGGGCTCTCGCCCGGGCAGAACCTCTTCCAGCTCGACGCGCGGCGGGCGGTAGCGGGCGTCGAGGCGCTGCCGATGGTGCGCCGCGCCGAGCTGGTCCGCGTCTTCCCGAACCGCGTCACGCTGCTGGTGGAAGAGCGCCAGCCCTTCGTCCTAGTCCATGCGGGGGGTCTCCACCGGCCCGCGGGAGGGTTCGACTGGCCCGCGGGAGGGTTCTACTGGGTGGATGAGCAGGGCGTGCCGCTCGGTCCGGAGACGCGGGCCGTTGCCCTCGACGCGCCTTTGGTGTCGGCCGCGGGGGTGTCGGCCGCGGGCGCCGACGACGTCGCGGCGGCGGGTCGGACGCCGTCCGAGCGCGTGGCCGCGGGCGTGGCCCTGATACGCACACTGATGCGCGCGCAGAGCCCTCTGCTGAGGGAGATCTCCGAAGTGGACGTGAGCCGCCCCGAGGGGCCGGTGCTCTACATGCTGGACGGCGTCGAGGTGCGACTCGGCAGGGAAGATTGGGACGACCGCCTGGGGCGGCTCGGTGGCGTGCTGGCGCAGCTCCGCGACTCGGGCCAAAGGGCGACGTCGATAGACCTGCGATTCCGCGACCAGGTCGTGCTGAGAACCTCGGCAAGGTAGGGGGCGCCATGGGCAGATCGAGAGGTCGGCAGCTCATCACCGGGCTCGACGTGGGGACGACCAAGATCTGCTGCGTTATCGCGGAGTGGTCGTCCATCGGCACTCTCGACATCGTGGGCGTCGGTACCAGCCCCTCGCGGGGTCTGCGCAAGGGCGTCGTCGTCAACATCGACTCGACGGTCGAGAGTATCAAGCAGGCCGTCGACGACGCCGAGGAGATGGCGGGCGTCGAGATCTCGAGCGTGATCGCGGGCGTGGCCGGGGGCCACATCCGGGGAGCCAACAGCCGGGGCGTGGTCGCCATCTCGGGCAAGCACCGCGAGGTCAGCGCCGCCGACGTCGAGCGGGCGCTGGACGCCGCTCGGGCGATAAACCTGCCTCAGGACCGCGAGATCATCCACGCGCTGCCGCAGACCTATGTCGTCGACGACCAGGACGGCGTCAAGGAGCCGCTCGGCATGTCCGGGGTGCGGCTCGAGGTCGAGGTGCACCTGGTCACCGGGGCGACCACCTCCGTGAGGAATGTCGTCCGCAGCGTCAACCGCGCGGGGCTCCAGGTGCAGGACATCGTGCTCGAGCCGCTGGCCGCGGCCGAGGCTGTCCTCTCCGACGAGGAGAAGGAGCTCGGCATCCTATTGATAGACCTGGGCGGCGGCACGACGGACGTAGCGCTCTTCCGCGACGGCGCAGTTTGGTACACGGGCATCCTGCCGCTGGGCGGTGACCACATCTCGAATGACGTCGCCGTGGGGCTCCGCACGCCGACTGCCGAGGCCGAGGAGCTCAAGAAGCGTCTCGGCTGCGCGCTGACCGCGCTCGTGCGCGAAGACGAGGTGATCTCCGTGCCCTCGGTGGGCGGGCGCAAGGCGCGCGAGCTGTCGCGCCAGATCCTCTCCGAGATCATCCAGCCGCGCGCCGAGGAGATCTTTACCCTCGTCGCCCGCGAGCTCGCCAAGGCCGGGCTCGAGGACGCCGCGGCGGCAGGCGTCGTCGTCACCGGCGGCACCTCGATCATGCAGGGCGTGCCGGAGCTGGCCGAACAGGTCTTCGACCTGCCGGTGCGGCGCGGGCTGCCCGTGGGCATCGGCGGGCTCTCGGACCTGGTCCAGAGCCCGATCTATGCCACGGGCGTGGGCCTGGCGCTCTACGGCGCGCGCGGGCGACGGAGCGGCGCCGAGGTGGATGACGTCGTCGCCTCCTCCGGGCTTGGGACGATGCGCAGGCTCAGGGACTGGTTAGGCGAGCTCTTCTAGCAATGGGCCCAGGCCCGCGGGGCAGGCGGATCTCTTCCTCCAGCTGCCGCCGGGCCGGCCGCGATACTCACGCAGGGCGGTCAAGGAGGAGCCGATGGTAGAGCCACGGGGGGGCCGGCCGGTGTTCGAGCTCGAGGAAACGAATAACAACGCCAAGATCAAGGTGATCGGCCTCGGAGGCGGCGGGTCCAACGCGATCAACCGGATGATGGAAGCCCGCTTCACCGGCGTCGAGTTCATCGTGGCCAACACGGACGTGCAGGCGTTGCGCGCGTCACCCGCTCCCGTGAAGCTGCAGCTGGGCGCGCGGCTGACCCTCGGCCTGGGCGCCGGCGCCGACCCTGAGGTGGGCAAGAACGCGGCCCTCGAGGATCGCGAGCAGATCAAGAAGCTTCTGGACGGCGCGGACATGGTCTTCGTCACCGCCGGGCTCGGCGGCGGCACGGGTACGGGCTCAGCGCCCATCGTGGCCGCGACCGCCAAGGAGATGGGTATCCTGACCGTTGCCGTCGTGACCAAGCCCTTCGCGTTCGAAGGCAGGCACCGCTCCCAGCAGGCGGAAGCCGGGCTCGCCGAGCTGCGCGGCGTCGTGGACACGCTCATCACCATCCCGAACCAGCGTCTCCTGGCCGTTGTTGACCGCGGTACGCCGCTCGTCGAGGCGTTCAAGGTCGCCGACACCGTGCTGCTCCAGGCCGTCCAAGGCATCTCGGACCTGATCCTCGTGCCCGGGCTCATCAACCTCGACTTCGCCGACGTGCGGACCATCATGGCCGGGATGGGCATGGCGCTCATGGGCGCCGGTGTCGGCAAGGGCGAGCACCGTGCGCTCGACGCGGCGCAAAAGGCGATCGCGAGCCCGCTGCTCGACGAAACCTCGATCGACGGCGCCCGCGGCATCCTGATCAACTTCACCGGTGGCTCGGACCTCTCGCTGCACGAGGTCGAAGAGGCCGCGCGCGTTGTCCAGGAGGCCGCGCACGAGGAGGCCCACATCATCTTCGGCGCGGTCATCGACCCGAGCCTGCAGGACGAAGTGCGCATCACGGTTATCGCCACGGGCTTCAGCGAGCGCAAGGAGGACAACCAGCCCTCGGGCAAGGTCGTGGACATGCAGCGCCCGCCCCGTCCCGGCGCTCCCTCCAGCAAGGACTGGCGCCGCCGCGTGCCGGCCGACATTCGCGCCGAGGCCGACGGCCCGACGGAAGAGGACCTCGACGTGCCCGCGTTCCTGAGAAGGCAGGCGGACTAGCGACCATGCTCAAGCAATTCAAAGAGTTCGTCATGCGCGGCAATGTCGCCGAGCTGGCGGTGGGTGTCATCATCGGCGCGGCCTTCGGCAAGATCGTGTCCTCCTTCGTCGGCGACCTCCTCATGCCGCCGATCGGTCTTCTCCTGGGCAAGGCGGATTTCGCCAACCTCTTCATCAACCTCTCGGGACAGCACTACGCGACCGTGGCCGCGGCCAAGGCGGCGGGCGCGCCGACGCTCAACTACGGCGCGTTCCTCCAGGCCATCGTGGACTTCCTGATCGTGGCCTTCGCCGTCTTCATCCTGATCAAGCAGATCAACCGGCTCTTCCCACCGGCCGCGCCGGCTCACACCACGCACCCGTGCCCGCTCTGCCTGTCGCAGATCCCGCTCAAGGCCACGCGCTGCGCCCACTGCACGTCGGAGGTCAAGCCGGCCTAGGGCATACCGGGGTGGCATGGCCGCGCGTGAGACAATGGCCGGCGCCATGACCGCTCTGCGCTTCCAGGGCGACCCGCCGACGCACTTCGTGTCGCCGCTGCTCGAAGGCGCGGGAGTGCCTCACCTGTTCACGACCCGCAATTTCCCGGGCGTGACGGCCTTCAGGGATCCGTTCCCGCCTCTCGGCCCCGACGCCACGCCCTTGCTTGCCGACTGCGGTCTCGCCGCGGAACCCGCGGCCTTCCTCAAGCAGGTCCACGGCGCCGATGTCCTCCGCGCGACCGAGGGCGGTTGCGCGGGGAACGCGGACGCTCTGATCACTGACAGGCCGGGACTGCCCATCGCGGTCTTCTCGGCCGACTGCGTGCCGCTCCTGATCTATGACCCGGGTGGCCGGCGGCTCGCCGCGGCCCACGCGGGCTGGCGAGGGACTGCCCAGTCGGTGGCGCGGGCGGCCGTCCTGGCGCTGGCGGAGGCGGGTGGCCGGCCCGAGGATTTCCTGGCGGCCGTCGGACCGTCCATAGGGCCCTGCTGCTACGAGGTGGACAAGCCGGTGATCGCGCGGTTCGATCAAGCCTTCCCTGGGCGGTGGGGCGCCTGGGTCAGGTCGGTGGGCCCGGGCAAGTGGATGCTAGATCTCTGGGCCGCCAACGAGGACCAGCTCCGAGGCGCCGGGCTTCGCGGCGACAGGATAGACAACCCACGGCTCTGCACGGGCTGCCGCACCGACCTTTTCTACTCCTACCGCCGCGGCCACAAGGGACGGCTTGTGTCGATCGCAGCCGTGCCCCCTGACCATCTCAGCCCTCGCCTCGCCGCAAGCGTCTCAGCTCGAACTGCGGCCCCCTCCTCCGGTGGGGGAGAGGGAGCCGAGAGGAACCCTCTCCCCTCTGGGGAGAGGGTAGGGTGAGGGGGAATGCCGCGTGCTAGAATCGCCCCACCGGATACGTACTTATGCTCGACATACGGGGCAATCTCGAGAAGGTCCAGCAGGCGATTGAGCGCGCGTGCCTGCGCGCCGGGCGCAAGGCCGGTGACGTGCTCGTGATCGCCGTATCCAAGACGGTGGAGATCGAGCGGATCACGCAGGCACTCGAGGCGGGAGTGAAGGCGCTCGGCGAGAACCGCGTGCAGGAGGCGAAGGAGAAGGTCGCGACGCTCGGGCGGCCCGTGCCCTGGCACCTGATCGGCTCGCTCCAGACCAACAAGGCCAAGGAGGCCATCCACTGCTTCGACTGGATCCACTCGGTGGACCGCGAGGAGCTGGCCCGGGAGATCGACCGCCGCGCCCACCAGGCCGAGCGCGTGGCGCGGGTGCTGGTGCAGGTGAACGTCGGTGAGGAGCGGCAGAAGGGCGGCGTGCAGCCCGCCGAGCTCAAGCGGCTACTTGACGCCATGACGGGCTGTCGCAATCTCGACGTGCGCGGGCTCATGTGCATTCCACCCGCGACGGAGAGCGCGGAGGCGTCGCGGCCTTGGTTCAGGCGGCTCCGCGAGCTGCGGGACGCGTCGGGCCTCGAGCACTGCTCGATGGGGATGAGCGGCGATTTCGACGTAGCGATAGAGGAAGGGGCGACCATGGTGCGCGTGGGCACGGCGATCTTCGGCCCCCGCGCGCCGAGAGCAGCCGTCACGGAGGGCGGGGCGTGAGCATCAAGGGCCTCCGGGTCGCGTTCCTCGGCGCGGGCAACATGGGCGAGGCGCTGATCAAGGGCCTGACCCAGACGGGCCTCGTGCCGGCCGGCTCCATCACCGCCGCCGACCCCCGAGCGGATCACCTCGGACAGGTCGCGAAGCGCTACGGGATCCTGGCCGTCACGGATAATTGCACGCTCGTGAGCGGCGCCGACGTGATCATTCTGGCGGTCAAGCCGCAGATCATGGCCGCCGTCCTCAAGGAAGTCGCTTCCGCCGTGGACGAGGGCAAGCTCCTGATCTCGATCGCCGCGGGCGTGGCGACGCGCAAGCTCCGGGACCAGCTGGGCAAGCCCGCGCGCCTGATCCGGGTCATGCCCAACACCCCGGCTCTCGTGCTGGAAGGCGTCACGGCCATCGCGCGCGCCGAGGGGCTCCGGCCCGGTGACCTCGAGGCCGCGCAGGAGCTCTTCGCCGCCGTCGGCAAGGTCGTGGTGCTCGACGAGAGCGCCATGGACGCCGTCACGGGACTCTCCGGCTCCGGCCCGGCCTACGTCGCCATCGCGATCGAGGCGCTGGCCGACGGCGGGGTCAAGATGGGGCTCGACCGCGCCACGGCGATGCTGCTCGCGGCGCAGACCATGCTCGGCTCCGCGCGCTTGATCCTCGAGACGGGCGTGCACCCGGGCCAGCTCAAGGACATGGTCTCCTCGCCGGGCGGCACCACCATTGCGGGCATCGCCGCGCTCGAGGACGGCGGGTTCCGCCGCGCCTTGATCCAGGCCGTCGAGCGCGCCACGCTGCGCTCGCGTGAGCTGGGGGCGGGCTAGCGGTGATGTCCTTCGAGGTCGTCCGGCTCATCATGTTCGTCCTCAACATCTACACCTGGGTCATCATCGCGGCGGCCGTCATCTCCTGGGTCGCCCCGAACCCGGACAATCCCGTCGTCCGCCTGCTCCGCCGCCTGACCGAGCCGGTGCTGGCGCCGATCCGCCAGCTCCTGCCGCCGTGGAAGACCTTCGGCCTTGACTTCTCGCCGATGATCGTCATCCTTCTGATCCAGTGGGTGATCCCAGTCCTGCTTCGGGCGCTCATGGGCTAGCCGCAAGAGGAGACAACCAACCGTGCGCATCACGCCCATGGACATCCGCCAGCAGCAGTTCACTGTGAAGATGTTCCGCGGCTTCGACACCCAGGAGGTGGACACCTTCCTGGAGGACCTGGCGGCGGACTACGAGGCGCTTCTTAAGGAGAACTCGCTGCTCAAGGAGCAGCTGCAGGCGCTCGAGGAGCGCCTGCGCGGCCTCGAGGAGCGCGAGAAGGTCCTGCAGGAGACCCTCGTCACGACCCAGCGGCTCGTCGAGGAGATGAAGGACCAGGCGCGCCGTGAGGCGTCCATCATCATCCGCGAGGCGGAGGTCCAGGCCGACAGGATCATCGAGGCCTCGCGCACCGCGGAGGGGAACCTCCAGAGCGAAATCATCGCGCTCAAGCGGACCAGACGCCAGCTGGCCGAGGGGCTCCGCTCGACCGTGGAGATGTACCAGCGCCTGCTCGATCAGGACCTCAAGGCCGACGCCGGGGATGAGCCCGCGAAATCCTGAGGCCGTCCTGCTCCACGTGCGCGTCCAGCCCAAGGCCCGCGCGAACGCGGTCAAGGGCTGGCACGGGGCGGCGCTCCGTGTCAGCGTCACCGCCGCGCCGGAGGACGGCAAGGCCAACCGCGCGGTGATCGCGCTTCTGGCCGAGACGTTCGACGTCGCCCCGTCGTCGATCAACCTCGTGCGCGGCGCGGCGTCGCGCGACAAGTGGTTCCGCCTGCCCCAGGGCGTGAAGATCTCGGGATGATTGCGCCGATCCGCTGGGAGCGACACCGCCTCCTGCTCCTCGACCAACGCCTCCTTCCCGTCGAGGAGCGCATGCGCGAGTACACCCGCTGGCGGGATGTCGCCGACGCCATCCGCACCCTCGTCGTCCGCGGTGCGCCGGCCATCGGCTGTGCCGCGGCCTTCGGCGTGGTGCTGGCCGCTCGCCAGAGCGCGGCGCCCGACGGCTACGGGCTCGTGGCCGACCTCGAGGAGGCGATCAAGGGGCTCGCGGCCACGCGCCCGACGGCGGTCAACCTCTTCTGGGCGCTCGACCGGATGCGGGGCGTCGCCGAGGCGCACCGCGCGCTCCCGGTGCCCGCGTTGAGAGAGCGCCTCCTCGGCGAAGCGCAGGCCATTCTCGACGAGGACCTGGCGGGCAACAAGGCGCTCGGCGCTCACGGCGCGGCGCTCGTGCCGGCGGGGGCCCGCATCCTCACTCACTGCAATGCCGGGGCGCTTGCGACCGCGGGCTACGGCACGGCGTTGGGCGTGATCCGCACCGCTCACGAGCACGGGCGCGTCGCCCTCGTGTGGGTGGACGAGACGCGGCCGGTGATGCAGGGCTCGCGGCTCACCGCCTGGGAGATGGTCAAGGAGGGCATCCCGCATCGGCTGAGCGCGGGCGTGGCGGGGGGGGT
>ORMF010455305.1_pt1 | contig 10385 bp, 2 predicted proteins | sample 1779871 | NCBI WGS metagenome assembly ORMF01 (sample SAMEA104232316, study PRJEB22302) | groundwater metagenome | biome: forest; feature: aquifer; material: groundwater | place: USA | collected 2011-08-07 | depth 5.4 m | reverse complement strand
GCTTTGCTGACCCGCGAGCCGGCAACATTCGATCTCGTGCTTGATCACGACTTCGGCTGGGACGACGGCTTGATCTGCGGGGGCAAGGTCAGCGGTGTCATCCTGCCGTGCGCGGCAGAGGTGGCGGAGCTTTGGCGCCGGCTGGCGGTGTGCAACCAAACGGTCACGTGGGGCGTGCGAAACGATTTCTCCATCGGCGAGGTCAAAGGCAACGACGACGAGTGGCTTTACACCGAAACGGTCTCACCCCCGTGCGCGCTCTGGATCGCCGGCTCGGGTCACATCGCGCAAGCCGTCGCGCCGCTGGGCCTGCAACTGGAGTTCGACGTCACCGTGTTCGATGACCGCCCCGCGCTCGCCAACACGCAGTTCTTCCCGGAAGCGACCCATTTCCGCGTCGGCTATTGGGACCAGTTGCTGGCCGAGCCGCTGCCGCCGCGGCCGACCTTCGGCTTGATCGTCACGCGGGGCCATCAGCACGACGCGCTCGTGCTGCGCCATTGGATTCAACGGCCGTTCGTCTTCCTCGGCATGATCGGCAGTACGCGCAAGAAACGGCTCATCTTCTCGCAATTCGTCGAAGACAAGCTTGCGACCGAGGAACAGCTCGCCCGGATCGCCTGCCCGGTCGGTCTCGACATCTGCGCTGTCAGCCCGCAGGAGATCGCCGTGAGCATCCTCGCGCAATACGTGCAGAAGCGGGCGGAGTTGCTGCACCCGCAGTTGCTCGCGCACCGGCGCGAAACCGCCGCGAGCGCGGGAGCACACCAACCCTAGCAATTGGCACAAGTCAGCCAGTCAAGACGCGAACGCAACGTGCACCGCCCTTGGCTTAACCTCCGCCAGCCATGAATCGCGATGCGCCGGGCGCAGACCTTCCGCCACCAAGCGGCTCTCCTCCCGCCGCGCCCAGCTCGTCAGCCGCGCGCCCCCTCTCCGATACCCCTCAACCATTAACCCTTAACCCTCAACCATCCGCCCAGGTCCCCGACCACGAGTTGCTTCGCCGGATCGGCGGCGGCAGTTACGGCGACGTGTGGCTGGCGAAGAGCGCCGTGGGCACACTGCGCGCGGTGAAGATCGTCCATCGCCACACCTTCGAGCGGGACGAGCATTTCGAGCGCGAATTTCACGGGCTACAAAAGTTCGAACCGATTTCTCGCTCGCACGACGGCTTTGTCGATGTCCTCCAGATTGGTCGCAACGACGCGGCGGGCTATTTCTACTACGTGATGGAGTTGGCGGACGACGCGGGGCAGGAAGACGAGAAGACGGGAAATCCAGAAAACGGGCAACGCCAGCCGCACGCGTCCCTCCCGTCTTCCCGTCTTCCCGTCTTCCCGTCCGCGTCAGACAGCTACACTCCGAAGACGCTCCGCAGCCGGTTGCGCGCGCATCGCTCGCTCACATTCGCCGACTGCCTGTCCCTCGGCCTGAAGCTCGCCTCCGCGCTGGAGCACCTTCACACGCGCGGCCTGGTGCATCGTGACATCAAGCCGTCGAACATCATCTTCGTCGCGGGCGAGCCGAAGCTGGCGGACATCGGGTTGGTCACGGCCATCGACGAGGCCCATTCGCTCGTCGGCACCGTCGGCTACATCCCGCCTGAAGGGCCAGGCACGCCGCGCGCGGACATCTACAGTCTCGGCAAGGTGCTTTACGAAGCGGCGTTCGGGAAAGATCGGCAGGAGTTCCCCCAACTGCCGGCGGACTTGAGCCGCCGGCCCGATCACGCGGGCTTGCTCGAACTGAACGAAGTCATCGTCAAGGCCTGCGAGAACGATCCCCGCCAGCGCTACGAATCCGCCGCGGCCCTGCACGCCGACCTCGCGCTGTTGCGGAGCGGGCGCTCGGTGAAACGGCTGCACTTGATCGAGGCGCGGCTGGCCACGGTGACCAAGGCAGCGGCGGTGGTCGCCGCGCTGCTGCTGATCGCGACGGGCCTTTTCCTTGCCGCCCGCCACCAGGCCCGAGCCACCGCCCGTCAGCTTTACGTCGCCGACATGAACCGCGCGCTCCGCGCCTGGGAGAGTGGCAACCTCGTGCTCGCGCGCGAATTGCTCGACACGCACCGACAGCGCCAGCCCGAAATGCTCGGCTTCGAGTGGCGCTTGATCCGTCAACTCTGCCAGGAGAGCGACGCGCTGCGCACCTTCGCCGGCCACGAGTCGCCGGTGGAGTGCGTGGCGCTCTCGCCCGACGGGCGGCTCGTCGCAACCGGTGGCCGGGACCGCCGCGTGAAGCTCTGGGACGCCGCCACGGGCCAGCTCGTCCGGACGCTCGATGGCCACCAGGGCATCGTCCACGCCGTCGCGTTCTCGCCGGACGGCCGCTTGCTGGCCTCGGCCGGGCGCGACGAAGTGGTGCGCGTGTGGACTGTCGATTCGTGGCAACCGCGGTGGGTGCTCCGCGGCCACTCGGACGGCGTGCGTTCGGTCGTCTTCGCCCCGGACAACCAGACACTCCTTTCCGCCGGCGAGGACCGGACGGTGCGAACGTGGAATTTGGCGAGCGGCACGGAGCGTAGCGAGTTGCGTATCACGGACGACTTCAAAATCGAGCAGATGGCGCTGTCGCCGAACGGCGACGTCGTGGTGGCGTGCGGTTTCTCCAGCAAGATGCGGCGCTGGAAACTCGCTCCGCGCGCCCGCCTGCCGGATTTGGACCTCCACACTGCGCACGTGGTCGCGGTGGCTTTCTCGCCGGACGGCCGCTTGCTGGCGTCGGCAGGCTACGATGGCACCGTGCAACTCTGGGACATGGCCAGCGAAAGCCACTTCGGCCAACTCGGCCACGGCGCGCCCATCCGCGGCCTCGCCTTCGCCCCGGACGGCCAGACAGTCGCCACCGCCGCGCGCGACAGCGAGCTTCATCTGTGGGACCTCAAGACCCGCCGCGAGGTGGGCACGCTGCGCGGTCATCGCGGCGAAGCCAGCGCCTTGGCGTTTACGCGCGACGGCCAGACGCTGGCCTCCGGCAGCGACGACGGGACCGCGAAACTGTGGCGGATCGGCCCGTCGGGCGACGGCGATGCGCGGCTAATCCAGCGCGGTCTGGTGAACTCGCTCGCGTTCTCCGCTGATGGCCATTGGCTGGCGACCACGGACCCGGCGTGCGACACACTTCGTTTGTGGAATGTCCAACGCGGCGTGGAACTGACCAACTTCACGGCCACACCCGGCGCAGTCTGGTGCGTGGCCGTGTCGCCCGATGGCAAAACCGTGGCGACGGGCGGCGTTGGCCAGGACACACAGCTCAGGCTCTGGGATCGCGCCGGCCAGGCTCCACCCGCGCTGCTCGGCAGCCACGGCGCGGGCATCGAATTCGTGGCCTTCTCACCGGACGGCAAGCTCCTCGCCACCGCCAGCCGCGACGAGACGGTGAAGCTTTGGGACGTGGAGAAAAGACAGCCGATCGCCACACTGGCCGGCCGATTCAACATGGTGCGCTGCGTGGTGTTTTCACCCGATGGAAAACGCCTGGCTGCGGCGAGTCGCGACGGAAACCTGCGGCTCTGGCAAGTCGGATCCTGGGGCGAGCCAGCCGTGCTCAAAGGGCACAACGCCGACGTCTGGTGCGTCGCCTTCTCGCGCGATGGGCGCTGGCTGGCTTCCGGCGACGCCCAGCGGACGATCCTGCTCTGGGACGTGAGGCTCCGTCGCTGCGTCGGCAAGCTCGCCGGCCATGCCGCCCGAGTCAGTTCGTTGGCGTTCTCGCCGGATGGCAAGACGCTCGCCTCGGCCAGCGCCGACAGCACCGTGCGCCTTTGGAACCTGCGTCTGCGTGAGGAAGTTGGGACGCTCAACGCCCACTCCGGACAAGTCACGAGCGTCGCCTTCTCCCCCGATGGCAATGTGCTCGCGAGTGCCAGCGCCGACGGCACGGTGCAGTTGTGGCGCGCGGCGTCTGCGGTGACTAAGCCGCAAGTATTCGAGTAACGGTTGAACGCCAAGGCGCGAAGACTCCGCGCTCGTCCTCGCTGCCGGGGGAGGACCTTCCGCACGCGCCAGTGACAGTGGGGCGTCAGGCTGCATAGAAAAAAGCCGGCGAAAGTCCGACACGCTAACCTCGGTCCCTGGCATTCGCGTGGTCGCGCCAGCGTTTGGAGTGCGTGCGATTTATCGCCGCTTTCCTCCGCTCGCTGCCGACCGGAATGCGCGCCTGGCTCGGAGTCGGTTGCCGGAGAAGAGCGGCGATAAATCTCGCGCAGTCCAAACGCTTCGCGTCCGCGGAGATCGCGAGCCGGACGGCGGTTCATCTTAGGGTCCGGTCTCTGCGCTGAATTCGTGCGCGCCGATATCCGAGGCCCGCCCCTGGGGACGCGCCACGCCCGTGTAGTCGGAGGCGATGCCGGTGGTGGCGCCCGAATCGATCGCCGGGCTGGCGGCCTTGAGTCGAAAGTCGTAAGCCGCAAGATCGACAAACATCGGGTCCGCGTTGAGCGAATTCACTTCCCACGGCGCACACGGCCCCGCGTTGAAACAGAGATTGTGGCTGGTTCTCAACGACGACGGCTCGGCCCCGCCAGCGTCGAAGGCAGAGTAGGCTGCCCCGGCTGCGGCGTAGAGGATGTTGTTCTGGAAAGTCACCTTGCCCGCACCCACCCGCTGCCAGCGCGCTTCCGCGGAATGATTGTTGTAGAGAACGTTGTTCTGAATCACCACCGTCCCCTGCGGATCGTTGACGCGCACACCGGCTTCGCCCGCGCCCACGATGATGTTGTTGTACACGTGCATGGTCCCGATCACTTCCGTGGCCCCGTCGGTTCCGCCGATCACGATGTTGTCCAACTCAGAGCCCGACACCCAGTTGTCGTGAATGCGGACATCGTCGATCCAGTCGTTGTCGAGGTGACCGAAGAGTTGGATGCCGCGCCCGCCGCGCTGGTCCCGCAGTTCGTTCCATCCGAACTCGATTCCTTGGTTCGTGCCGTAGCCGCCAATGTAGAACCCATGGTGAAGCTTGTTGCCAGCCTCGCCGTTGTCGCGGATCAGATTGCCGAGAATCTTCAACTGCGAGCTGGCCGTGTTGACGCTGATGCTTCCGGGGTCGTCGAAGCCGGCCGCAAACACCGTGTTCCCGACGATCCGGTGCCCGACGCCCGCCAGCGATACTGGATCAGACGCCTCCGTCAACGTCAGGTTCGCGAGCACGTAATAGCTTTGCGACGGGCCGGTGGAGAGCAAGATGCCGCGGCGGGCCGCGCGGTCGCCGAGGACCGGACTCTCACCGGGATAGCCCACGTACGCGATGGGCCGGTCCGCGGTGCCGGCGGCGCTGCCCGTGTCCGGATCGAGCATCAAGATGGTATCCCAGCCCGGGCCGACGGGATCGCTCGTGCGGATGCGCCCGCCGCGAATGTACACGATGTCACCCGCCTGCATCACCTCCCGGGGCCGATAGATGGTCCCGAAGGGCTGTGTGAACGTGCCGGGATTGGCGTCGCTGGCGCTCGGCGCATCCGGCGCCACAAAGAAAATCTGTCCGCTCCGCACGGTGAAGGGGAGTGGATTGCTCGCCCGGCCATTGACGGTGACGACGAGATTGCCAGACGCAGCCGCCGGGCCGAGTTGCACGACAAGCTTGTCCATCTGGCGGGCGCCGTTGTTCTCGCCCCAAATCACGTAACGAGCGACTTCGCGTCCGCCGACGGTGACGGTCGAGGTCCCGCGCTGCGCGCCGAGGCCTTCACCATAGACGGCAACGAACGCGCCGAGGTTGTCCTGCCCGCCGGTGTTTGGACCGGACTCCAGGTCGGTGAAGAAGAGGCGCGGCCCGATGCCGGCCGTGGGTGGCGTGAACGCGACGCGATAGAAGCCGTGCGGTTCGCCGACGGGGAGTGGGATGATGCGCTCGTTCAACTCGGGCGCGGCCGGCACGCTCAGGACTTCGGTCCACTCAGTCGCCGGCAGCCGCGGTGAATGTTGCAAGACATGTGTCCAGCCCACCGGCCCGCGCCAGGCGAGGGTGAGTTGATTGCCTTGGCTCGCCACCGAGGTGACGCGGGGTTCTTGAGCGTGGAGGAGCAGTGTGCTGCTGAGGGCGAACGCCGTCAGCCCTGATAGGAATCGAGGAGTAGTTCGCATAGGATAAAGACAACAGAGGTTCGCTACGTTGCAGAAGAAGCCGAGGGATGGACGACACTTCTTCGTAGCGCAGATTTCCAATCGGCAAGGCGTTCGATTCAGCATAGGCCGTCGTTGTTGGTTCGAGCTTCAGCAGGTTGGAAACCCGCGATACAGCAGATTGGAAATCCGCGCTACGACATGGCACCGGAAGTGTCGCCCATCCCTCGGCCGCAGGAGTAGGGCGCGTGGCTTGGGTTCCCGTGGGTGCGCCTGCGAAGGTCGCCGGCTGGGCCGTCGCTCATCTGGTGTTTCATAGCAGTGGCTCAGAGAAGCTCAATCCTGCTGCACGACGCGGAAGAATCGTTCGCGGGCGCCAGTCACCGGGGCGTTGAAGAAACCGAGGCCGCTTGGGACGATGTCCGGTGTCGCGTCCAGCCACGCGGGATCGGCGAGGCGCACTTTGTATTGCACGCGGTAGCGTTTGCCCGGCTCGGCCGCCCAGCGGAATTGGAGGTTGCTTCCAGAGAAGCTCACGGCGCTTGGATCGATCCGCAGCGGCGGCGGCGGCGCCGTCGCGAACCTCAGCCAATACGGGCGCGGGAACTTCGTTCCTCGGACGCGCAACGCGTAGTAGCCCGGCTGCAACAAGGTGAGTTCGAGGTTTTGACTCACGAGCGGCCCGCCGGGAGCTCCAGCCACCGTCTGCAAACTTGCCCCGCGACGACCCTGAGCGATCTCGTTGAACCGATCGTCCAGCAGCGCGAACTCAAAGTCATCCACGCTGCGATGCTCGAACTCGACGCGGAACCGCCCGGCGTTCGCCCAGTGAAACAGCAGGTAGTCGTGCTTGAAGCCCTGGCACACGATGGGATTGCAGTCGAAGACGAATGCCTGCCACGCCGCTTTGAGCGGATTGATGAAGCGCGCGAAATCGCCCGGCCCAAAAACGCCGCCGCCACCGCCTCCTCCACCGCCTCCTCCAATACAGAGCCGGCCGAGCTTCTCCGCCGCACCTTCATCGGGCACTGAGTAGCGGATGGTAAGGTAATAACCACTCGCCCAACCGTGACCAGTCGCGCAACCGTCCTCGCTGAAGACCGCAAAGCAGAGCCGGCCCAAGCCACGTTCGCGCGGGCACGCGACGGGCAGGTAGTGGTCACCGCGGCCAATCTCATTGCCTTGTTGGTCGTAGGCGACGATCACCGTTCGCGCGCCATCGCGGACCGTGATTTCCAAAATGCCGTTCACGACCTGCGCGCCGGCGTCGCAGTCAGGCAATTGATCGCGACAGTCGTCGCCGGCCTCCTCGGGGAGGTTGAGACAGAAATAATCCCGGTCCGATGCGTCATGCAGCGTGAGATCGGGGACGACCATTTCCCAGATGCGCGTCGGGGGGTTACCGGGATCGCCGAACACGTCGCCGCCGTCCTTGTTCGGCAAGGGAGTCGCGCGCGCGAGTGTGTCGTTGTTACGTCCGCGCGCATCACGTTCGTAGCGGTCAGGCTTCAGTTCGATGGGGGCGTGGACCTGCGGGATGCTCACCGTGTAGTGGAGCGCGCCGAGCGTGCCGTATTGCGCCGGGCCGTCATTGAAGCCGTGTAAAGTCCGGCGCGCGACGACCACGATCACTGCCGGACTGCCGTCGTAAGTGGCCGGCTCACCGTTGCCACAAGACTGGAGCGCGATGCGCTGCGTCCTCTCGTCGATCTGTTCCAGCGGCCCGAGCCACTCCACAAAAGTTGGCCGCACGACCAGCAGGTGAGCGGAGGGCCGCGTGTGGGTAAGGCCATCGTGGCGCACGCTCACAGACAGCGGGCCGGAATAGCCGAGCGGGCTTTCCACCGGATGATAATGCACCGCGAGTGGCGGCAGAAAGAATGGCCGGTCGCCCGAAGACACCGGCCGGAGTTGAATCTCTTTGGTGGGGGAAATCGCGTTATTCCAATCCGGCGCGCTGGCGAAACCGGGCGCACCGCTGCCCTGCTTCGGCCAGAAGTCGGCCGCGAGGATTTCGATTTGATCCGCGGGGACCGGGGTGCAGTTCGCGCTCGCGTTGTCGAGACTGTCGCAACTTTCCAGCGAGAGGAAGTAGCGGCTGATGGCCGCGCCAGTGCCATCGACATCGTTATTCCCTTTGCCATCGCCGCGGTTGACCCACTCGATCTCGAACTCGTGCCCCGTCGGGTCGCTGACCGCCACGATGCTCGAACGGGGCCGAGCCGTCGCGGAGGACCAGATGTAGTTGAGTCCCGCGGCGGCGTCGGAGCGCTGGTCCGCGTAAGTCGTCGAGGCATTCGGAAACGCGCTGTCCAGCGGCTCGATCACCGCCAGGCCATCCACATAGAGCGTCGCTTCGTCGTTCGCGCTCAGCCGGAGACGGCGCACCGACGCATCGAGAATCCGAAACCTGATCCGGGCGTAGAAATCGTTCGTGTTGTAGCCGAGGTCGCCGAGGCACGTCAGCGCGTCCGGCGTGTCGGCGAATCCCTGGGAGAAGCCGAGGCCCGCCAGGTTCGCGCACGAGACCTTCGTGGGCATCCCTTGGGTCCCCAAACGCAACGGCGGAAAATTCGTCGCGAAGTTGACCGCGAAATCCAGGAGCAGCGATTCGGCGAGCGGGGTCCCGCGCGCTTCGAAGCGTTCGCGCAGGATTTCCTCCAGAACCGCCAGTTCATATTCGAGGCTCTGGTGGCAAGCGGGCTGGACGTGGCCGTTGTAGATGAAAAAGTCGTCGTCGCGCGGCGGCAGGTTGTCCCTGCAATCGTAGTCCGTGAGCGGCGTGTTCGGCCCGTGGCCCTGGCGCGTCAGTTCCTCGCGGATGCGCTCGCGCACGCGGGCGTTCCACAGCTCAAACAGCTCGAAGTTGTGCGGCAGGCGGGTCGGGTCGGCCCATTGCGCGCAGGCGCAGATGGACGGGCCTTCCCAACTCAGCCGTGGCTCGAACGGATAGGCGTTCATGACGAAAGCCCAGAACACGCCGCCGTCATAGCCGAGTTCGAGCTGGCCCATGTCGAGCGGCGTCCAGACCGGCCAGCGCTCTGTATTGAAGCCCCACACGTCGAAGGCATTCGACGCCATGGTCTGCGCGACGCGCGTTGGCGCCTCGTGGAAGAAGACGTACGGATTGCCCTGCGTGCGGTAGTCGAAGCGCCCCTTATTGTGCAGCGGGTTGCCGGCGTAATCGAAGGTGTGGAACAACTCGTGCAGCGGGACCCAGTGAGCGCTGTTGGCAAGCGCGCCTTGCCCGTAGCCGATCCCAAGCGGCTGACTGACGCCCCCACCTTCCGGCCCGGCGACCCAGTACGTCAAGTGAGTGAGTGGAGCGTAGTCGTCGAGGTTCCGAAACAGCGCGGAGGGGTCGAGCGGCGAGGTCATCCAGTAGTCCAGCGTGGCCCAGGCGCACTCCAGCAGGCCGAGGCGGTTGGTCCTGGGCGTTGAGTCGCGCAACGCCGGAAGCGGATCGTTGCAGCCGTCGCCGTTGATGTCCACGTCGTCCTCGTGATAGATGCGATCATTCCACAGCACGTTGAAGTGGGCGGTGTTGAGCCGGTGCGCGGCGTCCGCGTTCCAGTCGATGTAACATTGGTCCTCGAACACCGGGTGGACTTGATCGGCGAAACCCGGACCTAAGATCACGCTGAACGCGTTGGTAGGTGATACTGCGCCGCACATCTTCACCTTCACTTCGTAGTCACCCGGCAGCGGGATCAGGCGGTCGCAGCCGAGCAAGCGCCCTGGGGTGAACCGATACGGCGCGACATCGATCCACTCCTGATCGGACCGGCGGAAATACCAGCACACCTCGTAGCAATCGTCTCCACAGAGCCTCGCCGCGTCGGTGGCGGTGAAGGAAATCGGGTCCCCGAAAATGTGCGCTCGGTCGTTCGCGGGCGAAGTCTGCGACGTGATCGTGATGACGGGCGAAACTCCGGCCAAGGGGATCGCGTCGCAACCGCCGCCCGCCGCGCCGCCCGCACCGTCCAGGAACACGTCGAGTTCTGGCAGGTCCGGATCATTGCTCAAGATGCGGAGCCGGCCTTGGTCATGGCCGGCGGCTGGCGGCGTATAGGCGATCGGGAGCTCGAAAGAAGCACCGGCAGCGAGTGTGAGCGGCAACGGGGGCAGAGTTGCGAGGCGGAAGACCGGCGGTGAAAGGACCAGGCCGGTGATCTGCAAGGCCGTTTCCCCACGGTTTCCGAGGGTCAAGCGACGCTCGGCGCTCTCACCGAGCGGGACATTCCCGAACAGCAGACTGGTGTGGCTGGCGGTGATGTCCGGTGGCCCTGGCAGGACTGCATCACCGTAAGTCGTCGGCGC
>ORMF010211594.1_pt1 | contig 10385 bp, 8 predicted proteins | sample 1779871 | NCBI WGS metagenome assembly ORMF01 (sample SAMEA104232316, study PRJEB22302) | groundwater metagenome | biome: forest; feature: aquifer; material: groundwater | place: USA | collected 2011-08-07 | depth 5.4 m | reverse complement strand
GGTTTGCGCTATGCGCGATATTGCCGGTGGTGATCCGCGACGAGCGGCTGTTAAAAAGGATCACTCAATGGTTTCTGGTCCCGGTCAGTATTGTGTTAATATGTTACGCCTATCCGGTCGGGCTGGAAATGTTCCGCCGGCTGGCTCTCCAATTCTAAGGATGGAAATATGAATCGATTGATTATACGAATCACCGCTCTATTTTTGCTGGCAGGCAGTGCGTTTGCCGGCAATGCGCCCCTGACCCTGCTGCCCGCGGAAACTACGCCGGCCTATGCCCAGTACAGCCGGCGTCCCTCCACGGAACTCTCCAAGCTTATTTATTTGATCGACCGGTTCAAAGAAACCGCCCTCCAAGTGCTTTATGACGGCTATGAATACACGGCCCCGGAAGCGGCACGCTACGCCAAGAATTTTCTGGCCAAGAATTACAAAGAAGGCAGCGCGGATTCCTGGGTCAAAAATCATTGCTATCGCACCGAAGGCGGCAGCATCATTTATCTAAAAGACCCAGCCGGTGAATTGCGCCCTCTTCAGGACGTTCTTTTGACCGAGCTCGAGACCCTGCAAACCCTGCCTTCTCAGAAGTAATTCCTTCCCGTAGGGGAGCGGAATTTTTACCGTTCCGCTAACTCCTTATTCCGCAATATCTTAGGATTTTCCTCCAGAGCGTTCCTGTTAGATTCGTGGGTTTTGTGAGTTTGAATATCCCCAATGCATCGGGCATACTTCTTTCGGAACCAAAAATAAGACAATCCTGTTGGAGGAAAGTATGCCCGCTGTGGATGAAATGCTTTTGAAGCAAATCCAAGATTCAAGAATTCTGATCATCGATGATGATGTGGCTTTGGGCATGACCCTCGAAGACCTCCTCAAAGATAATGAATTCGGGAAAGTACGCTATATTTCAGATCCTCGCCAGGCCGAAACCGCATACCAGGAATTTCATCCTGATCTCGTAATGCTGGATATCCGCATGCCGCACATGGACGGGTTTGAAGTCATGGAAGTTCTCAAAAAGCACCAGAACGGCACATTTGTTCCGATCCTGGTCCTTACCGGCGAAATGGAAGAGGAAGTTTGCCTGCGCGCTCTTAGCAGCGGTGCCACGGATTTTCTCAATAAACCGTACAAAATTTCCGAAGTCATGGCCCGCATCCAAAACCTGCTGCGGGTCCGCCAGCTCCACGCGCGCCTTGAAGACCAAAACATTTTCCTCGAAGACAAGGTCAAAGACCGCACCCAGCAGCTGCGGCAGGCCATTACAGACCTGGATAAAATGCACGCCGCCGTGAAAGAAGCTTATATCGAAACCATTTACCGCCTCACGCGCGCCACGGAGTACAAGGACGAAGAAACCGCGGACCACGTCAAACGGCTTTCGCTTTATTCGGCATGCATGGGCAAACAGCTGGGCATGACCGACTCGATGGTTGAAATGCTGCTGTATGCGAGCCCGATGCACGACATCGGCAAAATCGGCATTCCGGACCGCATCCTCTTCAAAGGCGCTTCCCTCGATGAAGACGAGTGGAAGGTCATGAAAACGCACACCTCAATCGGCTATGAAATTCTTAAGGAATCCAGCGCGCCGGTGCTGAAATTGGGCGCCCTGATTGCCTTAAATCACCATGAACGCTGGGACGGTTCAGGTTATCCGAACGGGATTAAAGGCGAGGAGATACCGATCGAAGCGCGTATCCTTTCACTTGTCGATGTTTATGACGCCCTGCGCAGCAAACGCCATTATAAAGAGCCCTTTACGCACGAAAAAACCTGCAAGATCATCCTGGAAGGCGACGGCAGGGTAAAGCCGGAACATTTTGACCCGAAGCTGCTTGCGGTGTTCCGCGAACACCACGAGAAATTCCGGAACATCTTCGACAACCACAACCGGTAAAGCCGGTTTTTGGCCCCGCAATAAATCCTGTTCAAATCCCGCCTTTTGAGTACACTGTTTCAGATGTGCAAGCCGGATTTCCGCAATTTCCCCCTCACAAAAGACCGATTGCCGTTTCATTTGGGCTGGGTCGCGCGGGCGCTATTATTGGCCGCAGGCCTCCCGGCAGGCACGGAAAGGAACGCTATGGCAGCTGGAACTATCTATGATTTCACGGTTAAAACGATTGATGGCCAGGACAAACCGCTCAGCGATTACCGCGGCAAGGTGCTTTTGATCGTCAATACGGCCTCGCGCTGCGGCTTCACGCCGCAGTACAAGGGGCTGGAAGCGCTTTACCAACGCTACCAGTCAAAGGGCCTGGAATTACTGGCCTTTCCCGCGAATAACTTCCTTAATCAAGAGCCCGGCTCGGACGCGGAGATCAAAAAATTCTGCGATTTGAAATTTAAAACTACTTTTCCGCTGTTTTCGAAAATCAGCGTGAAAGGCGGGGATATTCATCCGCTTTACAGCTATCTTACGACCCGGCCCGGCTTGGAAGGGGACATCAGCTGGAACTTCAATAAAATCCTGGTCGACAGCAGCGGCGCCGTCGCGGCCCGTTACGGCTCACGCGTTGAACCGGATTCCAAAGAACTGACCGCCAAAATTGATGAGCTTTTGGGCGCCGGCCGGACGGCTTGAAGGGGCAGACAATGAGCGCGAAGAAACTGGGAAAGGCGACCCTGGATATCGAAAAACAGCTCTGGGGCATGCCGGACAAAGTTGAAAAATTTTATATGGATAAACGGCTGATTGACGGGCATCCGGAAGCCAAGGCCTACCGCTCGCGCAACGCCCATTTCTTAAGGTCCAGCACGCCTACGCGCCGCAAGATCAATAAGCGCGAAGAATATTTTAAAATTCGCGAAGAGGTTCAGAAAGAGTGGGCGGAAGTCCTTACCCGTATCTTCGATGAAATCCGGGCGGAAAGCGAAAACTACCCGCTGCCGCTGCGCCGCTACCGGGATTATGACCACAACAACGATATGCGGTATTGCCTTTTCCGCGGTAAAATATACAAGTTTGACCGGCCTAATTATTCAATTACGGAAATGGCCGAGCAAATCGAAGCCCTGGAAATGCCCGCTGAAGAGAAGCGCAAATAGGCTGATTCCCCCAGGAAAATTTTTTAAAACAGTTTCGGACCTCCCCCGCAGACCCCCTTGCCGCGCAGGCTTATTTAACTTAAGTCCTTTGTTTATTGGACTTAGATCAAATTTCGAAAATTGAAGGGTTTTACCCTTATTTAACGCTTAAATTTGCAAATGTTTCAGAGGAGAGGTATACTTTTTTTAGCCATATAGAAAGTCACTGGCGCTGTTTCTCAAACTTTTAACTCGGAGGGCTTTACCATGCCTCACAGCCAGGACATCCAAACCCGCCGTCTTGTCCCTGTTGCGCAAAAGCCTAAGTTCGATAAGCTGCAAGTTCAGAAAACTAAAAAGATTCTGGTCATTGAAGACGATGAAGACATTAAGTATCCGCTGCTGGTACGCCTGGAACATCTAGGCTACGAGGTCTGCAGCGCCGCGGACGGTCGCGAGGGGTTGTTCGATATCATCACCCTGCAGCCGGACGTGATCGTGCTGGACCTTTTTTTGCCCTCACTTTCGGGCGAAGAAATTTGCAAAAGCGTGCGTGAGCACGAGGATCCCGCGATTTCGGGCATCCCCATCATTATGGTCACGGCCAAAGGCTCGCAGGCAGACCAAATTGTGGGCCGCATGATCGGCGCCAATGCGTATTTGACGAAGCCATTCGAATTTGAAGATCTGCTGAAAGAAATACAGAAACTAACGTCCACACCGCGACGCGGGCCTGGCCGCAGCAGTTAGATTTATACGGGGGTAAGGTGATCGCGGAAAACGAAAAAAATATCAAAGTTCTGCTCGTTGAAGACGACGCGGAGTTCGCAAGAACTATGCAATTCCGCATTACTCACGACCGCAACGCCTCCATTTACGTGGAATACGTCCAGAACCTCGCGCATGGCTTGGAAGCCATCAGCCAGAAAAATTTCGATGTGCTGCTGCTCGACCTCAATTTGCCGGACAGCCGCGGTTTAGAAACCTATATCACCCTGCAGGCGGCCGCCCCGGACACCCCGATCATCATTATCACCGGCTTTGACGACAACGACCTAGCCCTCGAGGCCGCGCGCCAGGGCGCCGAGGATTACCTGGTCAAAGGCGAAATGGAAGGTAAAACCCTTTTACGGGTCATCCATCACGCCATTGAGCGAAACCGGATCAAAAAAGAACTCGCCGCCGTCACGCGTGAACTCCGCGAAACCAATTTACGCCTCGAAAAGATGACCCTGCTGGACCCGCTGACTGAGCTTTATAACCGCCGCGGTCTGCAGCAGGCGCTTCAGCGTGAAACCCAGTGGGCCGCCCGCCATAATTGGGACCTTGTGGCCATGATCATCGATATCGATCATTTCAAACGCATCAACGACGTGTTCGGTTATGCGGTCGGCGATATTTTCCTGCGCGAAGTCGCATCCACGCTCAAACGTTCCGTGCGCGTCACGGACCATGTCGGCCGCATCGGCGGCGACGAATTCATCATTTTATTTCCTGAAACAAGTTTGGAAGAAGGCGCGAAAGTTGCCGAACGTATCCGGCTGGCCGTCGCGAACGCGTCATTCCTGCTTTCTGAAACCGAAAATATCAGCATCACTTTGAGCGCCGGCATTCTGCCGGTCCCCAAAAAGACTGTCACGCTGGATGAGCTTCTCGCCATTATTCACCATTTACTCAAGCGCAGCAAAAAGGAAGGCCGGAACCGGATCACCACGGAAGACGGCGAACCGGTCGAAGCCGATACGGTGGAAGTTGTTTCGCAGGCTTATCCGCGCCACAATATTCAGGACATGCGCGACGGCACCGGCTACACGGCCGTTAAGCAGCCGATTATGCGTCTTTCGGATTTAAGCATTGTCGGATATGAATTTTTGAGCCGGATGACGGGTAACGGCTGCACGATGCCTTACGATTTTTTCAGGATTGCGCTTGAGAACAATATCCTGACGCTGGTGGACCGCCATTGTTTCATGACCTGCGTCGAAGCCTCCACGCATGTGGCGAATGAAATGCGCTGCCATGTCAATATTCTGCCTTCCACGATGCTCAACCTGCCGGTGCGCAATCTGATCGATGCGCTGGCGCCAGGGGCAGGGAAGGTCAGCTACTGTTTTGAAATCAGCGAGCAGCAGATCATCGGCGACCCCGCTTATCTTCAAGAAGCGGTTCAGGCGCTGAAAGACGCGGGCGTGCAGGGGGCCGTGGATGACGTAGGATTCGGCTACAGCAGTTTGGAAAGCCTGATTGCCTTCGAGCCGGACATCATCAAGATCGACAAACGCTACGTCAATGATATTTCCCGCGATCCAAAACGGCGCCGCTCGATGCAAAAAATTCTGAAAATCGCCCAAGAGTTGAATGCCGAGGTCATTGCCGAAGGCATTGAAACCCGGCAGGACCTCGTGGCGCTTCAGGAAGCAGGCGTGATCTACGGACAAGGTTTCTTCCTAGGCATGCCGGCCTGAAGCGGCCGGATTCCATTCTGCCGCACGGTTATTTAGAGAGGAGCCCATGTTTGCCAATACGGTCCGCCGTTACGGGACAACTTTAATCTCCGCATTTGTGTTCTGCTTTGCCGCGACGGCTCTGGTCATTCCTTTTGTGCCTTCCCTGCATCTAACCGTTTATTTACCGGTGGGCACGGCCGCAGGCCTTGCGCTTTGCGCCCTCGGTTTTTTGCTGATTGAATTTCAGCCAATGAAACGCGTCGCCGCCGTTTGCGGCTGGATGGCCTCCATCATCGGCGTGAGCGCCTGTGTTTTGGGGCTGGCCAGCCTCATCCAAGGATTTCTGCCGGACCGGATCAGCAGCTTTATTGCCTTTCTCCTGGAACCGGACTCGCCGGAATTTAAAATGTCCGCGGCCGCGATTGCCGCGCTTACCGCATTGGGACTTTCCCTGGCCATCGAGAATAAGCTCCGGCAGAAGGCGCCGATTATCCCGAACGCAATCGCATTTACGGTCCTGATCCTGGGCCTGTTTTCGATGATTGCGCATTTTAACGGCGTTGACCCTCGCAGCGAATCATCCCGTCCTTTTACGATGAGCTTTCACGGGGCCATCGGTTTTAGCGGCATTGCTCTCATCCAATTGATCCGCGGTTTAAAAAAAAACAGGTACCTGCCCGTGATCGGCGTCGCGATCGTCGGCCTCGCGATTTCATTTCAGTTCTACCTCAATTTGGCGCGCGATGAACGCCATGTCATCCGCAACCATTTCGCGCTTCAATCGCAGGAGCGCGTTTCAGCGTTTGAAAAAGAGCTCCTGACCTCGCTGAATCTAGTTGCCGCCCTGCGCGCATTTTACGACGGCTCCAATAAAGTGGAACGCCATGAATTCCGGCAGTTCACCAACGCCCTTTTGCAGGACCGCGGCGGCGTCCATTCGCTGCAGTGGATCCCGCACGTAGCTTATTGGGAAAGACAGGCTTACGAAATCGATGCCCAGCGCAGCGGCGAGCCGAATTTTTTTGTCGCGGAAAACGACCGCAACGGCGCGCGCAAAGAGGCCGGATCCCGCCCTGTGCATTTCCCGGTTTTCTTCGCCGAGCCGCACGAACTGCAGGACGGTTTCTTGGGATTTGATTTTGCGTCCCTGCCGCGCGTGCGCGCGGCGCTTAACCGCGCCCGTGACACGGGCCGCACGATCGCGACGACCCGCGGCGAATTGCCGGGATTGGCCCAAGACCACCTTGCGTTTCTAACGTTCGAACCTGTCTTTCGCAAAGACAGCGACGAGAACAAGTATCAGGACATCGGCTGGCGCCGCGAGAATTTGATGGGATTTGTGGGCGGCATATTCGATCTCCGGGAAGTCCTGCATGAGGGCATCCGCCAGCTTGGACCGGCGCCGCTCGAAATTTATGTCTACGATCTTTCCGCGCCTAAGGGCCGGCAATTTCTTTTCGGCCAGACGGCCGACGCCAAACGCAGCGATCTCGTCCAGCCGTTTACCGAGAACGAGGTTGAAAATGTCAAGAAGGCCCACTATCTCGAAATGCTCGACATTGAAGGCCGCCAATGGCTGCTGCTCTGCCTTCCGTCCGCGGGCGTTTATAATGAGCGTTCGAGCTGGATCCCCGAAATTTCATTTGCCATGGGTGGTCTCATTACGCTGCTTCTGTCGGTTTATCTCTTTCTCGTTTTCCGTTCGCGCAGCACGCTCCAGCGCCTGAATGAAGATTTGGAACAGGAGATCAGCGAAAGAAAGCGCGTTGAGGACGAGCTCAGCGAAAAGCGGAACCAGGAAAAAATCCTTTTTAATTCCGTGCCGGCCATGATTTGGTACAAAGACGCGGATAATCGCATTTTGCGCGCCAACAAATCCGCAGCCGCGTCGCTCGGCCTTTCGGTCAGCGATGTTGAAGGCAAATCCACTTATGATCTTTATCCCGAAGATGCCGCCAAATATCACCGCGACGACCTCGAAGTCATTAATTCGGGCAAACCCAAGCTTGGCATTGTCGAAAAAATGGTCACGGCTTCGGGCGAAAGGCGCTGGGTGCAGACGGACAAAATGCCTTACTTGGATGATGAAGGCAATCTTTTGGGCGTAATCGTTTTTGCGCAGGACATTACCGAACGGATTGAAGCCGAGGAAATCAAAGCCAGTGAAGAACGTTATCGCGGCGTCGTCCAGCGCGCCGTCGATGCGTTGTTCTTGATCCAGAAGTCCGGCCATTTCGCGGATGTTAACCAGCAAGCATGCGATATCCTGGGCTATGAACGCGAAGAGCTGGAACGTTTATCCATCGCAGAAGTTGACGGGGATTATGACCCGCTTAAATTCCATGAATTTTGGCGCGACCTTAAGCCCGGCAAGCCCGCCTTGCTCGAAACGCGGCTCAAGAAGAAGGACGGCACTTTCGTGCCCGTCGAAATGCGCGCGGGTTTGATCGTGCTGCGCGGCGAAGAATTTTTGCTCACTATTGCGCGCGATATCACCGAACGCATTCTTGCGGATGAAAAACTGCGCGAAATGAGCCTGGCCATGCAGAACGCCCTTGAAGGGATTGCGCGCTTGGACCCGAACGGCCGGTATTTGAGCATTAACCGTTCTTTTGCGACCCTGCTGGGCTATGAAACGCGCGAATTGGTGGGCCGCGACTGGTTAGAATCCGTTCACGCCGAGGACCGCGCGCGGGCGATGGCGGCCTGCACCCGCATGCTGACCGCCGGCAAAGGCGAGTTTGAGGGGCGCGGCGTCCGTCAGGACGGCTCCATCTTCAATATGCAGGGTGTGATTGTCAAAGCTGTCGATCTGCGCGGCGTATTCAGCGGCTTTTATTATTTCATTAAGGACATCACCGACCAAAAATACCTGGAAAGCGTCGAGATTAAATCGCAATTTATTTCCATGGTCTCGCATGAGCTGCGCACGCCGCTGCATTCAATTAAAGAAGGCGTCAGCGTGGTGCTGGACGGCGTCGGCGGATCGATCAATGAAGAACAGCGCGAAATGCTCAATATTTCCAAGCGCAATGTGGACCGCCTCGTGCGCCTGATCAATAACGTGCTCGATTTCCAGAAATTCGAAGCGGGCGTGATGCAGTTTTACCGCGACGTCAATGACGTGAATGTCATGATCCGCGAGGCGCAGCTGACGGTGGACCCGCTGGTCAAAGGCAAAGGCCTGGTCATTGATTATTCCCTGGGCCAAAACCTGCCGCCGGTGCGTTTCGACAAAGACCGCATTTTCCAGGTGCTGATCAATTTGATTCATAACGCCGTCAAGTTTACGGATGCCGGCAAAATCAAGGTCAGTTCCGAGCTCGACGACCGCGGCGTTAAAATTTCGGTGTCGGACACGGGTATCGGCCTTAAAAGCGATGACATCCCGCGCCTCTTTAAAAGCTTCGGGCAGCTCGAGGACGGCAAACAAAAAGCGCCGGGCGGCACCGGCTTGGGCCTGGTGATCAGCAAAAAAATAATTGAGCAGCATGGCGGCGTCATTTGGGCCGAAGGGGAATATGGGAAAGGCAGCGTCTTTTCTTTTGTCCTGCCGCCGGCAACGGTTGAAGATGTGGAAGCGAACCCCGGCGCGCCGATTGCGCGGGGCGCCTAACTTTCCGCGAAAGCTCCTGCCGTTTCGGACGATACTCTAGTCATCCCAATGAAACAATTTTCCAATCCATTGAGTAATTTGAATTTTCTGCCATGAACTCACTTTTTTTCCGCCACTTAAAGGATTTGCCGCTGTCCGCTGCGCTGCGTATCGCGCTGCGTGCCCTATTCATTTTACCGTGGCTGGCCGGCGCCTGGCTCGCCAGCGCTCTGCGCATCAAGAAGTGGCGGCTGCGCAAAACGGGTTTGAATTTCATCCGTAAACATGCGGACCGGTTTGAGCCGCCGGTAATCTCTTCATTCCATATGACGCCGCTGGCGGGCGCGCTGAGCAATAGCGTGGCGATTTGGCATTACTTAACGCCGGATGCGGGGCCGCAGGAAGTGTTTGTGAAGGTATTCATCCCGCTCGGCGGATTCTGGATGCGGCATCTGCCCGCGGTCGCGCCTTTTCCGGTCATTCGCCGCCGCGGCACAGTTCAGCGGTTTCAAACCGATTGTGCCGTGCGCGAAAAGCTGTCAGCGCTCGGAATCCGCGTGCCCGGGCTGATTGCGGCGGATGAATCCGAGGCCGTGACCGCGACGGAATATCTAAACGCCGAGAATTTGCATGAGATTTTAGTCCGCGCGGCGAGCGGGGAAGCATTGGCCCAGGCCGCCGCGATTTTTTACGCCGCGGGATCTTTGCTTGCCAAAATCCACGAAGCAGGTTACTGTCTCATCGACACTCAGCCGCATAATTTTCTTTGGCTGCAGAACGAAACCGCCCTTGTCCCCGTTGATTTTGAATTTGCTTCCCGCGAAGAAGACAGCGCCTGGGACAATGCCTTTTTTCTGCGGTTCACGGCCTGGAACATGCCGCCGGCCGCCTCCAAAACCATTCGCGGTGAATTTATCCGCGGTTACGCGAATTCGCGTCCTTGGCAAGAAGAAGCCGTCCGCGCCTGGGAAAACAAACTTGAACCCTACAGAGCCCTTTTTTTAATGATCCAATCTTTGCGCAGGACAGATTCCAAATCGAAGCGGTCTTATGAATACGCACAGGCCTGAACGGCCGAACGACCGGCGCCGGCATTCGGGCCAGCAGCCGCAACGGAATCAGCACGCCCGTCAGCAGCAGCATTCGCGTCAAGATTACCGCCGCCAGGATGACCGCCGCGGCGGGGGGCGCCCGCAAAACGAAGCTGAAAAGCGGTTTTTGAGCGGCGTTACGATTGATCCCGCGCCACGGATCCGTTTGGAAGACGGATCCAAGGAATCCACGATGCGCGCGATGGATTTGCTTTGCCCTAT
>ORMF012665673.1_pt1 | contig 10387 bp, 8 predicted proteins | sample 1779871 | NCBI WGS metagenome assembly ORMF01 (sample SAMEA104232316, study PRJEB22302) | groundwater metagenome | biome: forest; feature: aquifer; material: groundwater | place: USA | collected 2011-08-07 | depth 5.4 m | reverse complement strand
CTTTGGAGAATTTTGTGCGCACCAACAAGGAAGATAAGAGAGAGGAATATGTCTGAAAAAAACTCCTCGGTTATTCTTGTTGGGTCCCTTCTTTTTCTCTTTATCGTTTTCTTGAGTATAGGAACTGGTTTAGAAAAACCAGAAGATTCCAAATTACAAATCACAAATCACAAAGAGTTTCCCCAGATAACTCTTGAGGCCAAGAGTGCTTATGTCTACGACCTACGCTCTGGAGAGACCCTCTTCGAGAAGGAAGCGGACAGACGTCTGCCTCTGGCTTCTGTGACTAAACTCATGTCGGCTTTAGTTGCCTCCTCACTCTCTCCCGGGTACAGTAGGGTCAGAGTGACCAGCACCGCTCTCTCTACCCAAGGCGATAGTGGGCTTAAACCGGGCGAAGAATGGTCTCTCAGAGAGCTTCTTGATTACTCTCTCCTCACTTCCTCAAACGACGGGATCCGAGCGGTGGCCCTTTCCTTGGCTTCACTCGAGAGAGAGGCATCAGACCGAGAGATCATCGAGAGCTTTGTCCTAGCGATGAATGAGAAGGCTTCCGAGCTCAATCTCAAGAATACTTATTTTTGGAATGAGACTGGCCTAGATGAATCAGAGGTGAAGGGTGGCGCATATGGTAGCGCCAGAGACGTTGCCCAACTCCTAGGTTACATAGTCATATCTAAGCCAGACATCCTTTCCGCTACTCGCGAAGATGAGACTACTCTGCTTTCCCTCGACCGAGAGTCTCATAGAGCCAAGAATACCAATGTTCTGGTGAACGAGATTCCTGGAGTCTTGGCGTCGAAGACTGGCTTCACAGACATTGCTGGAGGCAACTTGGTGTTTGCCTTCGATCCTGAGCTGGGACGGCCCATCGTAGTAGTGGTGTTGGGCTCCTCTGCACAAGGTCGATTTGCTGATGCAAGAGAACTTATCAAGGCAACGATGGAATATATCCAGAAATAATATGTGTGGCATAACTGGTATTACCGATAAGCAAATAGAGAATCTGGAGGAGGGTATCCAGAAGATGACCAAGTGCATTGTGCATCGCGGGCCCGATGATGACGGCTATTTCGTAGATGAACAGATAGCTCTTGGAATGAGGCGCCTCTCGATTATAGATTTGGAGCACGGTCGGCAACCCATCACTAGTAGAGATGGCCGGTGGCTGATCTTCTTCAACGGCGAGATATATAACTACCGTGAGTTAAAAGCCCAAATCCCAAATTACAAATTCCAAACAGAGAGCGATACGGAAGTAATTTTGGCCGGGTTTAGCGAGTGGGGCATAGAGGTGTTCAGACACCTTCGAGGCATGTTCGCACTCGCTATCTACGATACTGTCGCAAAGAAGCTCATACTGGCTAGAGATCCTTTCGGTATCAAGCCTCTCTACTATTGGCAGAGAGGCAACAAGATTGCCGCTTTTTCTTCTGAAATAAAGAGTTTTCTCTCACTCAAAGCTTTTCGACCTGAGGTCAATGATGGGGCTGTCTATAACTACCTTTCTTTTCAATATAATCCGCTTACGGAGACCTTTTTCAAGGGGGTTTTCAAGTTGCCACCGGGGCATTATATTTCTTTGGATCAGAAGACGGGAGTCTTCGAGATGATCCGTTATTCTGCCTTTCGATTTAGACCGGAAGAATCTCTAGATGAAGAGCGTACGAGACAAGAGATCCTTTCTACAATGAGGGACTCAGTAAGGCATCATATGATCGCCGATGTGCCGGTGGGATCCTTCCTCTCTGGAGGGGTTGATTCGTCTGTCATCGCTACCTTGATGCAAGAGGACAGGGGGGAGAGGATCAAGACCTTCACAGTCACTTTCTCTGAGGTGTCTGAGGGTGTAGAAGCCAGAGAGACTGCCTTGCCTCTCCGTACTGATCATACCGAGGTGAGGGTCTCTGCCGATGAGTACTTCGAAGCCCTGTCCAAGGTTGTGTATCACTTCGACGAGCCGGTAGCTGACCCCTCGGCCTTAGGCCTTTACTTCTTAGCGCGCGAAGCTAGGAAGTCTGTCAAGGTTGTGCTCTCTGGTGAAGGCGCAGACGAGCTCTTCGGCGGATACAATGTCTATCTGGCGCCCTTCTCGGCCGAGAGACTACGTGTCATTCCTCGGTTTCTCTTGAAGATATTGGCTTCACTGCCTTTTAGAGGCAGTAATTTTGCTAAGCGGGCTTTACTTAGGTTGGAAGATTGGTATATAGGGAATGCTCATGTCTTCAGCAAAGAAGATCTTAGCAAAATTTGGAAAGCAGGTTCTCTTGCTCCGTTTGATCTTGGCTCTTTATATAAAGAGGTAGAGGGGCAGAGCGATTCTACCAAGATGCAGTACATAGATATCAATACTTGGCTGGTGGGTGATATCTTGGCCAAGGCAGATAAGATGACTATGGCCCATTCACTCGAGCTCCGCGTGCCCTTCCTCGACCTCGAGGTTGCTCGCTTGGCGCTTAAGTTGCCCGACCGCTTCAAGTGGAGAGATGGAGTGACGAAGCATCTCTTGAGAGAAGCCTTTACCTCTCTTCTGCCCGGTTCTACTCGATCGAGGAGAAAACTCGGTTTCCCCACGCCGATTAGGCATTGGTTTACTAAAGATAGAGAAGATCTGTACCAACTTATCCTTGCGAATGACTATATCTCCTTGCACTTCGATCTTACTGCGATAAGGAAACTGGTCGAGGATCATCTCTCCGGTACTAGAGATAATTCGAGGAAGATCTATCTCCTCTTGGTCCTAGCCATCTGGTACAATACGTTTATTAAATAATTATATGGATATCCTTAAGATCATTCTTCCCACCGTCCTCACTTTCTCTATTGGGATCGCTATTACCCCTCTCTTTACTCATTACTTTTATAAATACAAAATGTGGAAGAAGCGTGCACGTACTCATGCGGGGGATATCACTTCGGATCACTTCAAACAGATCCATAATACTGATCAGGAGCTTAATACGCCGAGGATCGGCGGAGTGATTATTTGGTCCGCTGTGTTTCTCACAGTTCTAGTTATCTATTTTCTCTCTCTCATTTTCCCATATCAATGGATAGGGGAGTTGTCATTCTTTAGCCGGTCGCAGACCTTGGTACCTCTTGGGGCCTTCTTCCTCGCCGCTCTCATTGGTCTTGTGGACGATCTACTGCAGATCTTCGGAGAGGGGAGTTATGCGCAAGACGCATTGGTCTATCGGAAGATAAAAATTATTTTCGTTACTCTCATTGGACTCTCACTCGCATCTTGGTTTTATTTCAAACTCGACTTCGTATCTATCTCCGTACCCTTCTTTGGTGATTGGATGTTGGGACTTTGGTTTATACCCGTTTTCGTTTTGGTAGTTCTCGCTACCTTCTCTACTTCTGTCATTGACGGACTCGATGGACTCTCTGGTGGAGTGATGGCTTCTGCATTTACTGCTTTTGCAGTCATTGCTTTCCTCGGCACTCAGTATGATATCTCTGCTCTCTCTGGCGCTATTGCCGGAGGCATTCTCGCTTTCCTCTGGTTCAACGTTCCTCCGGCACGCTTCTACATGGGGGAGACGGGCATGCTTGCTCTGACCGTAGTGCTTGCTGTGATCGCCTTCCTCACCGATGCAGTTTTGCTTCTGCCAGTCATTGCTTTTCCTCTCGTAGTTACTTCACTATCTGTAATCATACAAGTCAACTGTTACAAATTCTTCAACAAGAGACGAGTTTTCCTCGTGGCACCCCTTCACCACCACTTCCAAGCGCTTGGTTGGAGTAGAGAGAAGGTAGTCATGCGCTATTGGATCGTAGCAGTCATTTGTGCTGTTTCTGGCATAATTCTCTCAATTATCTCATAAGGTATAGTAAGGTTTATATAGGTTTAGTATAGGGTACTCCCCGGATAATTTCTAATTTATAATTCTCAATTTTCATTAAATTTACAATGATCATTGAAGATTAAAAATTGATTGAAAATTGTAAATTGTAGATTGAAAATTTTACTCCTTCCTTATCCCCACCCATCCCCATCTTTTCCTCAATTTTATCCCCAGTTAGAGCTATAATTTAATGAATGCTAGTACAAGAATTCCTCTCCCTCTCCCTCTCCCTCCTCATCTCTATCTCAGGAGGTTACAACGCTCTCAAAGAGAGTGGCAAAACTCTGATCTCACAATACGAACCTAAGACTAATCTAGCTCAAGTAATTAACTCAAGACCAAGAACCAACAACTCACAACCAACTACCAACACTCTTCCTCTTCCTACACCAAGAGCAATAGTTCAGAGCCTATAGAATAATTTTCAATTTTCAATTTTCAAACGAAATCACCCCATGCCACTCAAGAGTATCAAAAGAATTAAGTATTGGTACGAGTACCACGAGAGGAGAATCTCGATGGGCTCTCTAGGAGTGGGCTTTATCGTGGACTCGCTTACTCTACAGAGAGTGGATAATCTATTCGATAACCTTTGGATTGCTTCCAATATTTTCTTGGCTGGAGCTTGTATCGTCCTTCTGAATAGGCATAAGTCAGACGATGAGCCGGGCTTTTGGCTCCCGAACATTCTCCAGTTCTCCTTCGGAGCCTTGCTTGGTTCTATCTTCGTCTTCTACCTGCGGAGCACCACTCTCTCTGTTACTTGGCCCTTCCTCGCCCTACTCCTCCTTGCCATCTTGGCGAATGAATTTTTCCAGAAACGTTATGCTCGGCTCACTCTCCAGCTCTCCTTCTTCTACTTCTCGGTATTCTCTTTCGCCATCTTCCTCATGCCGGTACTCCTCAACAGGATAGGGGTTTGGGTCTTCTTCCTCAGTTCTATAGTGGGTCTGGTCTTTATTTGGCTCTTCCTCAAGATGTTGGGGGCTCTGGCTCGTGAGCGTTTCTTGGAAGAGAGGACGCATATCTGGGGCTTTGTCCTAGTTATCTGCTTGGCTATAAACTTCCTCTACTTCACCAATCTTATCCCGCCTATACCTCTTTCCCTCAAAGACGCAGATATTTACTACCAAGTGGAGAAGACTGAGAGTGGCGAGTATCTGCTCTCCGGCGAGGAGAGGGGGGTAGAACGTTACTTCACCCTTTTCCCCGAGGTTTTTTGGCAATCTGGTCAAGCTCTCCATGCTTATACAGCGGTCTTTGCTCCCGGAACTCTCTCGACAGATATCTTCCACGAATGGCAGTATAGGGATGATAAGGGTAGGTGGGTAACCGCTACTCGGATTCCGCTTCATCTCTCTGGCGGGCGAGAGAGGGGTTTCCGCACTTTCTCGAGTAAGTACAACTTCACCCCCGGTCTCTGGAGAGTAGATGTAAAGACTCCAAGGGGCCAGATTATAGGCAGGATCAACTTCCGAGTGAGCTTAAGACCATAGGTAAAGTATGTCTTCCAAGAAACATCCAGTAGACAAAACATTTTTTATCATCACTCTTCTCCTTATCGTAGCGGGCTTCTTTATCTTCTCTTCTGCTTCGCTCGGCCTCCTGGCCAAGGAGAGTTCCAATTATTCAAGTATTGCTTTCTCGCAGATGGTCTTGGGGCTTCTCTTGGGCAGTATCGCCATGGTGATCACTTCTCGGCTTGACTTCATGTTGTGGAGGAAGCTTGCCTTCTACCTCCTACTTATCGCCATTTTCCTCAACGTGCTGGTGCTCTTCCCCTCTATCGGTTTCGAACATGGCGGAGCTAGGCGCTGGCTCATGATGGGTGGAGTATCGTTCCAGCCTTCCGAGGTGCTCAAGTTTGCTTTCGTTATCTACCTTTCCGCTTGGTTTGCCGGCGCTAAAGATAAGGTAAAACTCTTTCGCTTTGGACTTCTGCCCCTTCTCATCCTCATCGGCATTGCGGGCATCCTCCTCTTGAACCAGCCAGATACAGACACCTTCCTGATCATTGCTGTTACTGGATTGGTGATCTATATCTCTGCTGGCGGACAGTGGAGATGGGTATTAGTCCTGATGTTATCAGGACTAATCGCCCTCGCGGTTCTAGCTTATTCTCGCCCCTACGTGATGAAGCGTATCCAAACCTTCATCGACCCTACGAGCGATTCTTTAGGCTCGAGTTATCAGATCCAACAGTCGCTTATCGCCATAGGTTCGGGGGAGCTCTTCGGCCGAGGCTTCGGCCAAAGTGTGCAGAAGTTTACTTATCTCCCTGAGCCGGTGGGGGACTCGGTCTTCGCGGTGGCGGGAGAGGAGTTCGGCTTCGTGGGATCTGTCTTACTCATTGCCCTTTTCCTCCTCTTTGCCACCAGAGGGCTCAAGATTGCCTCCAGAGTGCCAAGCGCCTTCGGTAGACTAGCTGTCGTAGGGCTTGTTATAATGATTATTACCCAGGCCTTCGTCAATATTGGCGCCATGCTCGGGGTCTTGCCACTCTCGGGGATTACTCTACCTTTTGTTTCTCACGGAGGGACTTCGCTTTTCCTAACTCTCTTTGAGGTAGGAGTGATCCTCTCGATCTCTCGCACTCAGAAAAATTCTTAAATCCTAAATCCTAAATCCTAAATCTTTAATCATGAGAATTCTTTTCACAGGCGGGGGCAGTGGGGGACACTTCTATCCGATCATTTCTATTGCGGAAGAAATGAAGAATTTGGCCAAAGAGAAGAAGCTCATAGAGCTCGAACTCTTCTTCATGTCGCCCTCGCCTTATGATGCTAATCTGCTTTTCGAGACAGGTATTACTTATAAGAAGAATAGTGCCGGCAAGCTCCGCCGAGCCCCGGGGGTTCTGAGTTTGTTTAGGAATTTTATAGATTTTTTCAAAACTGGATGGGGCATACTGACCTCTATAGTCCAGGTGTACAACATGTATCCCGACGTGATCTTCGGCAAGGGGGGTTATGCCAGTTTCCCGGCCTTGCTGGCGGGCAAACTTCTTAGGATACCGGTAGTGATACATGAGTCCGACACTGTTCCGGGGCGGGTAAATTTGTGGGCAGGGCGCTTCGCGGAGAGGATAGCCGTCTCGTATAAAGAGGCCTCAGCTTCCTTCCCACTAGGTAAGGTGGCTTACACCGGTCAGCCGGTGAGAAGGCAGATTGCTATGCCTATAGTTTCTGGAGCCAGAGAGTTTCTCAAACTGGAGGAGGGTTTGCCGGTGGTTCTTATCCTTGGCGGTTCGCAGGGAGCTCGCAGAATCAATGACGCTTTGTTTGGGGTGCTCAAGGACTTGGTGGAGAAATGCGCCATCATCCATCAGGTCGGCCAGAGTAATCTGGAAGAAGCCAGAATGATTTCCGAGGCCATTCTCTTCGACTCGCCACACAAGGACCGGTATAAACTCTTCGGGTATTTGAATCAGCTGGCCCTTAGGATGTCCGCTGGAGTAGCTGTGGTGGTCGTCTCTCGTGCTGGTTCCTCGATCTTCGAGATCGCTTCTTGGGGTGTGCCGGCCATCATCATACCGATCAATGAGCGAGTGAGTCGAGACCAACATACCAATGCTTTCGCCTACGCTCGAGCCGGTGCTTGCGAAGTGATCGAGGAGGAGAACCTCACTCCGCATATTCTCGCTTCGGAAATTGAGCGCCTGATCAACAATGATCCTCTCCGGGAAAAGATGAGTGCCTCTGCCAAGGCCTTCTATCGGCCTAGCGCTGCTCGGGAAATTGCCGAAGAGATCTTGAAGATAGCGCTAGAACACGAGGTAGAAAAGTAGAGGATTAAGAATAGATTCAACCCCTCCAACCTCCCCTTGTCAGGGGAGGCGGAGTGCAAAATCAAAATGAAAGTTCCATTTTTACCATATGATAAGAAACTTGTGCCGAGAGCGCGAGAATTGCGAAGAGAAGCAACTAAAGCAGAGGAAATATTTTGGGATATGATTAAACATAAGAAGTTGAATGGACTCAAATTTACAAGGCAAAAACCGCTTGGGCCATTTATCCTAGATTTCTATTGTGCGAAACTGAAGCTTGGAATAGAAATAGATGGAGAAGTCCATAATTTCCAAAAAATGAGAGACAAAGAGCGAGATAATTTTCTAGAAAAGAAATTTAAGGTAAAAGTTATTAGATATAAAAACGAAGAAGTCATTAATAATAAAGAGATAATCTTGAAGGAAATAGAACAGCTGTCCCTCCCCTGACAAGGGGAGGGTGGGGAGGGGTTGTGCTAAAATAGCTTTATATGGCTTTAGAAAAAATAGTGGTGCGGATTCCGCCTTCTCCCACAGGCTATTTCCATGTCGGCCGAGCTCGTACGGCCCTCTTTAACTATCTTTTTGCCAAGAAGAATGGAGGAGAGATAGTCTTCCGGTTGGAAGATACAGACAAAGAGCGTTCTAAGAAGGAGTACGAAGAAGATATTCTCTCTGCCTTAGAATGGCTTGGTATCTCATATGATCGTGGCCTCTTCCGTCAGTCTGAGAGAACCGAAATATACAAAGAATATATTCAAAAGATGTTGGATAATGGCACCGCCTACATCTCAGATGAGCCGGAAGGGGAGAATAGGGAAGTGATCAGGTTTAAAAATCCGAATAAGACAGTTACTTTTTCTGATCTTATCCGGGGTGATATTTCCTTCGATACTTCGGATCTCAAAGATTTTGTCATTGCCCGAAATATTGCTGATCCCCTTTATCATCTTACGGTGGTGGTAGATGACCATGAGATGAGAGTGACACATGTGATCAGAGGAGATGATGGAATTTCCAATACTCCACGCCAGATACTACTCCAAGAAGCGATAGGAGCCCTACGCCCCACCTATGCTCATGTCCCTCTTATACTCGGTTCTGATAGAGCCAAGATGTCAGCTAGGCATGGGGCTACCTCACTCAGAGATTTCCGGGCACAGGGCTATCTGCCGGAAGCGATGGTGAATTACTTGGCCCTTCTCGGTTGGAACCCAGGCACGGATCAGGAGATCTTTACCATGGCAGAGCTTATCGAACAGTTTGATTTAGAAAAAATCCAGAAGGGAGGTGCCATCTTCGATCAGAAGAAGTTAGACTGGGTAAACAAAGAACATATCAAGAGATTGCCACCGGAGAAGCAGAGAGAAATTCTTTTGAAGAGTATAGCAGGGGAGCCGTACATGGCAGAGGTTCCGGATTATAATCCGGAAGGGCTGGTCTGGAAGAAATCTACCAAAGAAGAAGCTCTCAAGCACCTCCAAAAAGTAAACGAAATACTAAAAACACAAAGCACAGAGCACAATAAACAAATAATGGAATACGCAGAGAAAGAAGGGGCTACCTCGTCCGGGGGACGAGGTAGCGTTTTGTGGCCCCTACGCTATGCTCTGACCGGAGCAGAAGCTAGTCCTGATCCACTTACTATCCTAGAAATCTTGGGTAAAGAGAAGTCCCTCGATAGGATAGAAAGGGCTATAATGCTCTTGAGAAATGAAACTCAGTAGTAAGCAGTATGTAGTAGGTAGTAGGGTATTAATCTTTACCTTTCTATTTTCTCTTACTTCTTACTTCTTACTACCTACTACTTTACTTTCTGCTACTAATCCGGTCCTCTCTTCTCAGATAGAAGCAGTGCGTCGTGAGAGGGAAGTATTGGTGGAAGAACAGAGGAAGCTTCAGGCAGAGCTCAATAAGCTCAACCTCGAGGGTCAGACTCTGGGCCTTACAGTGAAAAGTCTCGATGCTACGAGGAAGAAGTTGGCCAGTGATATAAAGCTCACTCAGTCCAAGATCAAGACTGCCGATCTCAGCATCCAAGTTTTAGAGAGTAGTGTGGCAGAGACAGAAGTCGAGATCTCTACACATGAGAAGGCTATCGCTACTGCTCTTCAGAATATCTCCGAATATGACAAAAGGTCTCTGGCCTTAAACATTCTTTCTGCCACTGATCTTTCGGCTCTCTGGCTTGACCATAGTGAACTTCTGTCTCTTAGCACGAGTTTGGATAACGCCGTAGGGAGTCTGCGGGATACCAAGACCAAGCTCACTCTCGAGAAAACTGCCAAAGAGAAACAACGCAAGGAGATTCTTTCTCTAAGCAGAGAGCTTAAGGGCCAGGAAGCGGTGGTGGTAGAGAGCAGGAAGGCCAAGGAGAGGCTCCTCAGCGAGACCAAGAACAAGGAGGCGATCTACCAGCAAATGCTCGCCGATAATCTCATTCGTCAGAAACAGTTCGAGGAAGATTTGTATAAGTTGGAGTCTGCCCTTAACTTAAATATTGATCCAAGCCTATTGCCAGAGAGGGGAGGGGGAGTACTTGCTTTCCCACTCGATACGATCTTTGTCACTCAACGTTTGGGCAGGACGGCCGGAGCAGAGAGGCTCTATGCCAGTGGGAGCCATAACGGCGTAGATCTCCGGGCTTCTCAAGGTACGCGAGTTCTGGCTATGAAGGGGGGAGTGGTGAGTGGGGCAGGCAATACAGACGAACAGAGGGGTTGTGGTTCTTATGGCAGGGGGAGACTGGTAAAAGACGGCACAAGACCGT
>ORMF011274604.1_pt1 | contig 10387 bp, 3 predicted proteins | sample 1779871 | NCBI WGS metagenome assembly ORMF01 (sample SAMEA104232316, study PRJEB22302) | groundwater metagenome | biome: forest; feature: aquifer; material: groundwater | place: USA | collected 2011-08-07 | depth 5.4 m | reverse complement strand
TTTGGTGGACCTGAGCGGGGTCGAACCGCTGGCCTCCTCAATGCCATTGAGGCGCTCTACCAACTGAGCTACAGGCCCAAAATCTCTTAACTATATAATTCTAATTGACTTACTAACCTACAGAATTTCCGCTTGCCTTGCTCTTTGGGCGCCGATGTCCAAATAGCATCCTTTGGCCTGCCAAAACATCTACCGCCCACGTCTCGTAATTGGCAGACAAGTGGGTATACCGTAGAGTCTTTCCAAATTTCTTTAAAGCTGTCTCGAAAGATTTGCGGAAGTCATAATTATCGCCGTTGCCCTTACATAAGACGTAATAGCTTTCAGGATGCCTCCTTAAGGCCATCACGGCTTGTTGCATGGCTCATTATATCCAGTGCCTTGTTGGGGGCGCGACTCTGACCCCAATGTTTGCAAGATGTAAACGGCGCTATTTTTTTTCGAGGTTATTATTGAATGGGTATAGACGAAGGCTACGGGCTGGGAGTGGGAGACGGTACTTTCGGCGTTATTACTGTCACAGGGCTCGACTGGGCCGAGCGGTTCCTCAAAGGCGAGGAGTCATAAGCAAGGACAGTATACGTGTAACTCGTGGAAGGCAAAACAGTCGAATCCGACCAAGAGGTTAATCGGGTACTTAGAGACAGCATTGTTCCATTTCTATAGATTCGATAGGCAACAAGATTTACGTTATCTGTTGAAGGACTCCACCGGAGGTCCACGCGATAAGGCGAGAAAGCGCTCGCTTGGAGGTTTTGTGGAACCGTCGGTGGCACGGTATCAGGGGTTACAATCAAAGTTTTGGTAGATGAATTGTTGGTTTCGCTGGATTCAGCGATTGATTCTCCCGAATCAATCATCGCTTTGATCTGATAGGTTCCCGGAGCAGGGGCGGTCCATTGGGCTGCGCTGACATAGGTCTGCACCTCCCCCGGCTGCAACGGGCCCCCAGATAGTGGCGTTGGTATCGTTTGTTGCATATTTGGGATTTCACGGGTTATTCCCTGACCATCGATGTAATAGAACGACAGCGTATTTGTCCCGGCCGGAGCATTGCCTCGATTCTGAAATGTGACAGTCCAATAAAATTTTTGGCCTTCAATAGCCGTAAACTGATTACCATTGAGATCGCCCTGTGCCGGATACTCGGCGATGAATTGGGTGATAGTGAGGTCGGGAGAAGGCGGGGCGATAGAAAAATTTGCATCTGAGGTATCGCTAGAGGCTGGAAGATAATTGTTGGTAATTTTTACGCGAACCTGATTACTCACTGTATTGGGCACAGTCCAGGCATAAGTCCCAAGATTTGCATTCACTGAGGCGGCAATCAAATTGGGATACGTTGCGCCGCCGTCGGTCGAATATTCTAATTTCACAGTGTTGAATGCTCCTAGAGAACCCCAGGTAATATTTTGAACACTACCTACCGTAAAAACATTTCCGCCATTGGGAGAAATAACCGTCATTGACGGAACGATCTGAAAATTGGCGTTTGAGGTGTCATGAATATTTGCATTCATGCTACTGGTAATTTTTATCCTAAGCTGACGGCCCACTTTATTAGCCGTAATAGGCCAGGCATAAGTCCCAAGATTTGTAATCACCGAAGCGGATATCAAATTGGGATAGGTTGCGCCGCCATCAGTCGAATATTCTAACTTTACAGTGTTGCCGGCTGCCGCTATAGCGCTCCAGGTAATATAGTGTGTAGTACCAACCGTCAAAGTTTCACCGCCATTGGGTGAAATAACCGTCACTGGCGACTGAGCAATCTGAAAATTGGCATCAGACATATCATTAATACTCGCATCGGTAGTGCTGGTAATTTTTATCCTAAGCTGATTGCCCACCGCATTGGGTACGGTCCAGGCATAAGTTTGAAGATCCGCATTAACTGAAGCGGTAATCAGATTAGGATACGTTGCGCCGCCATCTGTCGAATATTCTAATTTCACTGTACCAGTGCCTACAGTATTCCATGTAATATTGTGTGTACTACCGACTCCCCAAACTTCGCCACCATCGGGAGAAGCAATATTTAATGAATTATGTATTATTTTGAAATTGGCATCTGAGGCGTCGCTAATAGCTGAATCAGAGTTGCTTGTGATCTTGACTCGGACCTGATTACTTACTGTGTCGGGTACGGTCCAGGCATAAGTTTGGAGATCCGCATTAACTGACGCGGCAATCAGATTGGGATACGTTGCACCGCCGTCCGTGGAATATTCTAGTTTAACGTTCCCAACTGATCCAATAGAATTCCAGGTGATATTATACGCATTCCCGACAGTCAATACTTGTGAGCCGTTAGGATAATTGATGGTTACAGAAGGCCCGACAATAGAAAAATTTGCATCTGAATCATCACTATCGACAACTACTCCGATAGCAGAATGACGCACTTTGACACGCACAGAATTGCTATTTATATTGGCGGGAATCGTCCAGCTTAGCCTTCCTTGACTTGCTGGGAAGTCGTACGCTATTAGATTAGGAAAATTTAGACCTCCGTCTAGAGAATAATAAATTATTATCTTATCTACATCGGGAAGAGCTTCCCAAACAATCTCCTGAACCGTTCCAGGAGACCAAGCTTCTCCTCCATTAGGCGTAATCACGCGAAGGCGATTTGAAATACTAAATGAAGCATCGGATATATCATAAATTTGTGAATCGGCAACATTTGAAACACGTATTTTAACATTGGTTGCTGGAGGTTGGTGAGGAACAAGCCATGTATATCTTCCGGTTGAAGCGCGAGTCGAAGATACAAGTAAACGTGTCTGTGTTTCATCCTGAAAACCATTCGTTGAGTATTCGATACGAACATTAGCGATACTCTCCAGCGCCCGCCAGGTAATTTCCTTATTCAACCATCTTCCCCATACCTCTCCCCCATTAGGGCTCGTTACTGTGATAGCTGGCACCATGTTGACCGTAACGGTGATTGTTTCCGAATCCGTCAACTGACCATCGCTGACAATAAACGTGATCAGGTAATTTCCAGCTTGATTATGTGTTGGCGTCCAGCTAAACCGTCCATTTGTAGAGTTTAGTGCAGCTCCCATGGGCAATCCATTGGCTGAATAAGTCAATGGATTATTGTCAGGATCCGTTGCGGAAAGGGTAAAGGTCAAATTACTTCCTTGATTAACCTCCTTGTTACCGACCGGATTCAGAACTGGAGCCTGATTGAGCAGTTTAATTTCAAAATTGGTATCTGATGTATCGCTAATGGCTGGATCAGTAATGCTGGTAATTTTTATTTGAACCTGATTACCCATTGCATTGGGCACGGTCCAAGCATAGGTCTCAGCGCCTGCGCCAACAGAGGTGGCAATCAAATTAGGATACGTCGCTCCACCATCGGTGGAATATTCTAATTTCACTGCACCGACAGTGCCTGCAGTATTCCATCTAATATTTTGTGTACCACCGGCTGTCAAAACTTCGCCGCCATTAGGAAAAACAATCCTTAATGGTTTTTGGAAACTACCCGTCCGTCGAAGATCATGGCGATAGGTAGGCCATTGCATTGTTGAGGGCTTGTATAAAGCGCCTGTCTTAAATGCATAAACCTTCCCGGAGCCTTGGGCAGCGACTATGATATCAAGCTTTCCGTCATGATCGAGATCGGCCAGGGCTGGCGATGATGTAAAGCCGTAACTGATACCGGCACCTTCACGGGGTACCTTAAAAGGAAAACCGGCAACTAACGTGCCATCTTGTTTCCAGGCATAAATAGCTAGACTAGAATCTCCTCCTCCAGTGGCAAGAATAATATCACTTCTTCCATCGCCATCGACATCACCAATCCCCGAAGCTGAGTAAGCTACACGGCCTGGTGTAGAAAGAATTGGCGTGGCAAGCCCGCCATTGTTGTTTAAAACATAAACTTTGCCCTCCAGGGACGGAACGACGATCTCTAGCTCGCTAGAGCCGTTGATGTCCCCCAGAAATGGCTCGTACAGCATTTCATTTACACTACTGAATGGCCAATTCCCGCTTGCTAAGCGTCCGTCATTTTTATATGCGTACACGCGTACACCGGCTTTGACGATCACCTCTGGAATATTGTCTTGATCAATATCTCCTACGATCACATATTCCGCGCCAATGTTTTGAGTGACCCAATAAATACTGCCATCCTCGTGAAAAGCATAAATACTGCCCAATGCCACGATAATTTCGAGCATTCCATCCCCATCGAGGTCGGCTACAGCGGGACTTATATGAGCGGCTTGGCTGGGAAAATGATAGAACAGACCGTCTTGGCCGGCCAGATAAGAGGTTCCGTCCCAGTGCCAAACATACAGATCCGCACCTTTCGATATCACCATAATCTCCATATTTCCGTCGTCATCGATATCGGCAACTACGGGGGTAGTGGAATATATAGATTGAGTCGCCAGTTGTTTAGGCCAGGCCCCCGGCATAAAATCACTACCATCGTGGCGCCAAATATAAACTTTCCCATCCCATGCCACTACAATGATCTCTAAGTGGCCGTCTTTATCTAGATCGGCTAATGCCGGCGAGGCTGAGACTCCCTCGCTCCCAAAAGGTCCGGTTGCCTCGGTATACTTCGGCCAACCCTGAACAACGGTTCCGTCATGACGCCAGGCATAAACCGTTGGTTCAAACGTCAACAAGTTGCCTGACGACGCGCCAATGACGACTTCCAAATCTCCATCATTATCAATGTCAGCTACTGCCGGAGAGGAGTAACCGGCTTGTAACCCTGACAGGCTCTGCGGCCACCCACTTACAAAATCGAATGACCTCACATACTTTTGAAACCTCACGGTGTCTTCCATGCTGCCGAGAAAGCTCGACAGCCTTAAACGTAAGGTTACGGTCCCATTGGGAATATCGCCTATCTCCAAAAAACCGAGAATGCTATGGTTCGCTCCGAATCCCGACGCAATGGGTGTCCAACTCGTCGGGTAGTCGCCGATGCCCCTGTCTAAATCATAATTTTGTGTCGCCGTACCGATGATAGACAAAGTTTCGGTGACCACCTCTCCGCGGACGGGGGACTCTATCTCAGCGATGACTCCTGGGAGCACTTGTGCCTGCAGAGCTTTTACGATATTCACGCGTCCCTCGCCGATAAATATGACTTGGTTTTGGACCGGATCAACAGACTGGCTTTGAGTAATAGCCTTTTCAACTTGGTATGCCGTATAGTCCGGATGCAGCGACAGGATCAGTCCGGCTATCCCGGCAACGTAAGGGCATGCCATCGATGTCCCTTGCAAGGTCTTATAGCCGGATGGGTCGCTAATCGTCCCGTTCAGCGGCACGGTACTGAGGATCATGGTATCTTTAGAGCTATCGCCTCCCGGAGCGGCGACATCAACCCAGTAACCATAATTTGAATATCCGGCTTTGGTATCATCTTGCGCAGTTGCAGTTACAGATATCACGTTATCGTAACCTGCGGGATAGGAAACTATTTGACTGCGGCTATTACCCGCAGCGGCGACCACGACCACGCCCTGCGAAGCGGCATAGTCGATCGCATCCCGCAGAGTATTATTGGTAGCCGTTCCGCCGAGACTCATGCTGATAATGTCCGCTCCATTATCCGTAGCGTATCGAATCGCATCCGCTATTGTAGAATAGTCGAATAGTCCGACATTTCTTCCTTGATACGTTATAGAAAAACCCGCTCGCACTGCCATGATCTGGCAACCAGGGCAAACGCCCGTGATACCTTTGTTATTATCGGCGGCGGCGGCTATACCGGCAACATGCGTTCCATGGCCATGAAAATCCATAGGGTCATCATCCAGCGTTATATAATCTTCTCCCGGAATTAGTTGATAGCCTGCAGCAATATAATCCGCCGTATTAATATCTACAAAGTCCATCCCCTTATTTCCGCCCACAGGATCATGCCAAATATTCGCGGACAGGTCTTCATGCAGATGGTCCACACCTGTATCAATGATCGCGATCACCGTATCCGGTCCACCCCGCTCCAGGTCCCAGCCGTTTTCCGCCTGAGTTTTCTGATGAGCCCATTGCGAAGAGTATAAGGGGTCGCTCGGAACGTAATACGCTTCTGCGATGGGATCGATTTCGGCAAATTCAACCGAAGGGTCGTTTATATACTCTTCGACTATTGTTTTAATGTTGCCGGAAGGGGCGGGGAGACGGAGCTTATAAACATCATCCAGTCGGGGCACATCAATTCTTTTAACGGCTCTATTTTTCCTTTTCTCGAGACGCCGCATAAGCCTTTCTTCGGCCGCCTTATTGGGCGTCGTCATATTAACCTTTCCGCTAGTCTTTACGTCACGATGAAAAACTTTTTGACTAGAAACAATGCTGTGTTTTTTATTCAAAGATGCAATATCATTTAAGTCTTTTCCCTTTTTTAATTTGACAATAATATGTCCCGGAACCTCCCTTACTCGGCCTCCATTGTCACTTGATAACCTTACATCTTGTTGATCAGCGCTCAATGAGGGATTATTTTGGGAGTTGTCGTCCTGGTTAACGTAAGCCTCACCATTTTTAAGCGTAAAAAACAATGTCACGCATAAAATGGCCATGATGTTCCAAAAATATATGTATATGGCGTAAAGTTTCTTCTTAAATACATCTCTGACCAAGTCAATCATCCTAGCCCCGTACATACTTTATATACATTTTTAATAAGTATACCATAGAAATCTGCTTAAAACAAGTTAGTATTAATTACTTTCAGCTAAATATACGTAATAGTGACATTGTACACAAATTTGGAATTCAACGAGGACAACGTTTTTTTCCTGTATAACGTGATAAATAATGTAAAAAAGGCGCTATCCCCTTGACCAACCCACAAAACTAGGCCAAAAACCGGTTGATTTAAATTACATTTTAATGCAACAAAAAGGGAGGTCTGGATCATGGGGTATGCTAAAATGTTCACGAATGAGTTCAGAGCAAAGGCAGCGATGGCCAATCTTGGAAGGCAAAAAGGCTATACGCTGGTTGGCTGCGATCAAAGGGGAGTGAATGCTTTTTTTGTCCGGGAGGATGAACTGAAAAACCGGTTTACCCTAAAGAGGGTGTCCGAACTTTATCGTCCGCCTCTTTATGGGGAAGGTCTGGCGGGGCACCCTAAGGATGTGAAGGCGATGAGGGTGGTTTAGGGTGGTGGAGTCGGCGCCTTCGTCGCGCTAAGCGGCTTGGTTCGCTCGCCGCCTCGGCGGCTCACTTCAACTCCCACCAAGATCAATTTTTAGGAACGAAAAATTTACCGAAGGTGGGAGTTGAACCCACAACCCTGTGAAGGGATCGGTTTTTGAGACCGACGCGTATGCCAGTTCCGCCACTTCGGCTGGAGCGGAGATTTTACCACACTTTTAATCCATAATAAATTATGCTATATTGAGTGGCCTTATTCCTGCGATCACCCCAAAATAGGAATGCCGTACGCCTTTATTGGTAAGGTCTTAGGATGTTAGCTGTGAGATTGGATCCCGGGCCTGCCACCCATCTAAAGTAAAGCATGGGTGGCGCGCGGACTTTCGATGAAGGCCGCAAGTTCGTAGTTTTGCTATTTGCAAAGATTTGTGCGAGACAAAAATTGGGCCTGTAGCTCAGTTGGTAGAGCGCCTCAATGGCATTGAGGAGGCCAGCGGTTCGACCCCGCTCAGGTCCACCAAACTTTAGATAAACGGCGAGTGCCACAGGCACTCGCCGGAAACAGTCCCCACGCCCGCGTGGGGATTTTTTATGCTACAATTACCCCCATGCCCGAAACCCTTTACCCCTTTCATGAAATAGAACCGCGCTGGCAGAAGTTTTGGCAGGAAAACAACACCTTCAAGGCGCTGGAGCCGGCCCAGGCCCAGGGCAGGAAAAAGCTCTACGTGCTGGACATGTTTCCTTATCCCTCGGGATCCGGCCTGCACGTGGGTCACCCCGAAGGCTACACCGCCACGGACATATTCTCGCGCTTTCAAAGAATGCGCGGCTTCAATGTGCTTCATCCCATGGGCTGGGACGCCTTCGGCCTCCCGGCCGAGCAGTACGCCATAGAAACAGGCACGCATCCGGCCCTCACCACTCAAAAAAACATACAGACATTCAAGCGCCAGATACAGAAGCTCGGCCTGAGTTACGACTGGAGCAGGGAAGTGGACACCACCGACCCCGGCTATGTGCGCTGGACGCAGTGGATATTTTTACAGCTTTACCATAAAGGCTTGGCGTATATTGCCGAGGCGCCTGTGTGGTGGTGCGAGACACTGAGCTGTGTGCTGGCTAATGAAGAAGTGGTGGACGGCAAAAGCGAACGCGGCGGACACCCGGTGGTGCGGCGGCCTATGCGTCAGTGGATGCTGAAGATCACCGATTACGCAGACCGCCTGCTCGAAGATTTGAAACTTGTCGATTGGTCGGACTCGATCAAGGAAATGCAGCGCAATTGGATAGGCCGCAGCGAAGGTGCTTGGGTAGACTTCAAGCTGGATACTAGTAATCTCGAAAGCACAAAAAGCGCTGTTATTGCCAACTTGACTGTAGGCAAGGCCCTCGTTCGTGTTTTTACGACGCGTCCCGACACACTTTTCGGAGCCACTTATATGGTGCTGTCTCCGGAACATGCGCTGGTGCCGGCGATCACGACTCCAGAACATGAAAAGGCCGTGAAAGATTACCAAATATCTGCTGCCTCGAAAAGTGAGCTCGAACGTACGGAGCTTACCAAAGATAAAACAGGCGTCTTCACCGGCGCGCACGTGGTGAACCCGGTTAACCAGGAAAAAATCCCGGTGTGGATAGCTGACTACGTGCTGGCCAGCTATGGCACAGGCGCCATAATGGCCGTCCCGGCTCATGACGACAGAGATTTTGAATTCGCAAAAAAATTTAACCTTCCAATTAGAATTGTTATTCGAAGACCAATAAAAGACTTTGTTATGGGCGACAATTCTGGAGTATTCACTGGCGACGGTATCAATATGGAGAGTGATTTTCTTAACGGACTCGAGACATTAGAGGCCAAGAAAAAAATGACTGTTTGGCTCGAGGAAAAGGGTTTGGGGAAGAAGGCCGTGAACTACAAACTGCGCGACTGGCTTTTTTCGCGCCAGCGTTACTGGGGCGAGCCCATTCCGGTGGTGCACTGCCAAAAATGCGGCATCGTGCCTTTACCCGAGAGCGATCTGCCTCTGCGTCTGCCTGAGATGAAAGACTTTAAGCCTCAGACTAACGCCCCCGCCATAGAACGCGGCGGGTCCGTCCAGAAAGCGCGTTCTGTGGACGGGTCCGCCGCGCTTTCTGGCGGAGAGCCGCCTTTGGCCAAGGCCACGGACTGGCTGAACACGCGCTGTCCGAAGTGCCAGGGGCCTGCACAGCGCGAGACCAACACCATGCCTCAGTGGGCCGGCTCCTGCTGGTATTATCTGCGCTACATCGACGCCGGCAACAAAGACCGGTTCGTGGACCCGGCCAAAGAAAAATACTGGATGCCCGTGGACCTCTACGTGGGCGGCGCCGAGCACGCGGTACTGCATCTTCTTTATTCGCGTTTTTGGCACAAGGTGCTTTACGACCTGGGGCATGTTTCCACCAAAGAACCTTTTACCAAGCTCGTGAACCAGGGCATGATACTGGGTGAGGACGGGCAGAAGATGTCCAAGTCGCGCGGCAATGTGATCAACCCCGACTCGGTGGTAGAGAACTACGGCGCCGACAGCATGAGGCTGTATGAGATGTTCATGGGCCCTCTCACACAGATGAAGGCCTGGTCTATGAAAGGCGTCGAGGGCGTGTACCGCTTTCTCGGACGAGTATGGCGTCTCTATGTAGATAAAGATGGGCAGCTGAACCCGCTTGAGGACGGAGCGCCTAACGAGGGCATCAACAAACTTTTGCACAGGACTATACAAAAAGTGACAAACGACATCGAGGGCCTGCAGTTCAACACGGCCATCTCTTCGCTGATGGTGCTGTCCAACGAGTTGGCCAAGGAAGGTAAAAAAAACAGGCAGGCGATGAGCCAGTTTCTTTTGCTCTTGTCGCCTTTGGCGCCTCATCTGGCCGAAGAGCTGTGGCGTAGGATGGGGCACAAGCAGAGTATCGCCTATGAAAAGTGGCCGGACTATTCGCCCGATCTCATCGAAGACGAGGTGATGGAAATCCCCGTCATGATCAACGGCAAGGTGAGAGCCAAGATACAGGTCGCCCTGGACTGGGACGAGGCCGCCGTGGAGAAAGAGGCGATGAAGGATGCCAAAGTGTTGTTGGCGCTCGAAGGCAAGACCATCACACAGAAAAAGTACGTCCCCAAGAAGATTTTCACTCTCGCCGTTTCATGACTTCAGGTCCTGAGACCCGATTCTTAGATTCCTTTAGAAGCAAGCCCCTCTTTTACGCGGCG
>ORMF010175927.1_pt1 | contig 10389 bp, 7 predicted proteins | sample 1779871 | NCBI WGS metagenome assembly ORMF01 (sample SAMEA104232316, study PRJEB22302) | groundwater metagenome | biome: forest; feature: aquifer; material: groundwater | place: USA | collected 2011-08-07 | depth 5.4 m | reverse complement strand
GGCAGGCCCGCTCGAAGCCGCGTAGCTCGCGTCGACCTCCCCGATACGTCTCTACACTTCGGGCGTACGGGGCGTTAGCTCAGCTGGGAGAGCGCCGCCTTTGCAAGGCGGAGGTCATCGGTTCGATCCCGATACGCTCCATAACCCCGCGAGTTCGAACGCAAGCAGGAAGAGCGCCTGCGCGCAAAGGGGCCGCAGATTGCGCTTGGGCTGATCGCAAAGCACGGGCCGCTGTCGACGGCCGAGTTCGGAAAGCTCGCGAACCGCAGTCAGACGATCGCGCGCGAATGGGTCAAGCCGCTCGAGGAGGCGGGCCTAGTCGTGGCGATCGACGAGCGGCTGACCAAGGCCGAAAGCTGGCGTCGGCGACGATACGCACTCACGGAGGTGACCTGAGATAGTTACATCAAGGATACTATCACTGTTGATAGTATCCTTGACCCAGGCGGCAATGACCGCGGGGTCTCGTCTTGCCGAGCAGCCGCTAAACTGCGACGACTTACTATCTTCTGTGATAGTATCACTGATGTAAGTATGTCGGCTTATCCTTTCATCGGGCGGGAGAACTACCTCGAGATCCTCGAGGACGAGCTGGGCATTGTTCGGGCAGATCGGGTCGGACGATTCGTCTCCATGCGAGGCCGGCGGCGGGTGGGAAAGTCACGCCTTGTCGAGGAGTTCGTCCACGGCACCGGCCTCCCCTACGTCTACTACACAGCAACACACGACCCGCTCGAGACTGAGCTTGAGAACTTCACGGCTGACGTTGCGGCCTCCTCGCTGCCAGGCGCATCGGACGTCGCTGGCGGTCTGTCATTCCGCAACTGGTCAGCCGCGCTCTCCTGGGTGGCCACCCAGGCCACACCCGAGGCGCTGTCGATCCTCGTGATCGATGAGCTGCCGTACCTCGTCGAAACTGATCCCGGATTCGAAGCAACGCTGCAACGGGTGTGGGACCGCGAACTCAGCAAGCGGCCGGTACTCGTCGTGATCGTCGGCTCGGACGTCTCGATGATGGAAGCGCTCAATCAGTACGGGCGGCCGCTGTACCAGAGACCGACGAAGGAGGTCGTTGTCGAGCCGTTCACACCCTGGGAGCTCGCCTCAATGCTCGGCCTTTCGCCGACGGACGCCTTTGACGCGTATCTGGTGATCGGTGGTTTCCCACTAATCGCGCAGGCGTGGCGAAGTTCATCAAGCCTGTGGAAGTTTCTCGAACGCCAGCTGAGCGATCCGACCTCTCCGCTGATCGTGACCGGCGAACGGATAATGCGGGCGGAATTCCCGACAGAAACTCAGGCGGCGGATGTGCTGCGTGCGATCCGAGGCGGGGAGAGAACATTCACCAATATTCAGCGCGACGCGAGGAACATCGCTGCGACGTCACTCAACCGCTCCTTGACGACGCTCGTGGAAACGAAAGGCGTCGTTGACGCTCTGCTTCCTCACGTGCCAGGTAAGTCCAAGGAGACCCGTTACATCGTCAAGGACGCGTACCTCCGATTCTGGCTGCGCTACATCCGCCCGAACCTCGACGCGATCGAGCGGGGTCGCAGCGATCTGGTTGTCGAGCGGATTCGCAACGACTGGTCGACTTACCGAGGCAAGGCGATCGAGCCGGTCGTCCAGCGCTCCATCGAGCGCATGCTCCCCGACGACCGTTTCGATGGCGCCCGTAGCGTGGGCGGCTATTGGACTCGGACGAACGATCCCGAAGTCGATCTCACGGGACTTGCCTACGACCAACACCACCGGCCGACTCGTACAGCGTTCGTCGGCTCGATCAAGTGGCGCGGTCGTTCGCCGTTCGGTAGGAGCGATACAAACGCCCTTGACGAGGTGCTCCCGCTCGTTCCATCAACCGACGAAGAAACGCTCCGCGTCGGCGTGTCGACAACCGGGTTCCGCAACTCCGGACTCGACGTAGAACTTGAACCGGCGGAACTGCTCGGCGCCTGGAAGCCTCGGCGCACCTAACGGCGACTGTCGAGGTCGACCTCTTCCTGGCCTACGCATCCTCGACGCGCCCGTAAAGCTGCGCCCAGTCCGCCGCGCGCGGCCCTAGCGATTCGAGATGGTGCTCGACCAGCGCCGTCAGCTCGTCCTGTGGGATGTCGTAGACGTCCCAGATGAGTCCGGTGAGCTGCCAGTAGATCCAGAAGGCGCCGAAGAGCGCCGGACCTACTGCGCTTGCCGCGTCGATCGAAGGGCTGGCGCGGTACTGGAAGACGATCTCGCCGGCCTCCTCGCGTGCTTGCACGATTCGACTCAGAGCGAACGACGAGAGGTGGAGCTTCTGATTGTTCGCGCGATGGGCGAGTTCGTAGAAGCGCCACAGCTGCTCGCGCCCCTGATCGTCGGGCCAGAGCTGCTCGATCTCGCACATGAGGTCCCACATGCCGAGACCCAGCCACGGCCCCGTGCCGTGTTGACCGAAGATTCGGTCAAGCTCCGCCATCATCTCCTCGTCGAGACCAAGATCGACCGGGTCGCTGAGTCCGGGTCGGCGCTCGAGGACTCGATTCCAGAGCACGCGGCTGTGCTGGTGGTGCTGCTCGATTCTCTCCACCACCTCTTCGCGGTGCAGCGAAATCCAGTGTGCAGCTGCCATGTCCTCAAAACAGCGAACGATTCAGCATGTCGGCTTGCTCGCCGTAGCCGCCGCGACACAGCTGCATGATGGCGCGGTAACTGAGGGTCGAGCGAGCAAAGACCGCGAGCAGCAGCGCCCGGAACGCCTCCCCGCCGACGCCGACGGGCTTCCGCGCCCAAGCGAGCGCGAGCAAATCACGACAGGCTAGGAACTCCGGCTCGAACGTCCTCTCGGCCTCGAGCGGATCGATCTGGGGCCACAGCTCCGGCTGCGACACGATGTCGACGGTTGCGCAGCCGGGCGATGAGCAAGCCGAACCGCTTCAACAAATCACGGACGATCACAGCTTCAGCCCACCGCGGATCGAGCAGAACACGGAGCGGACGCCCCGAGCATCCGACTCACGAAGCTTCGCCCAGCTCCCGCTCGAGACCATCGGCTAGCGCGTCCCAGGCCGTGCGGTCTCCCTCAGGTGTGAAGCGCCGAAGCATCTCCAGCAGCTCCTTCTTCTGCTCCAGACTGAGCTGGATGTTCTTGCTGGGCTGCGCGTCGGGATTCAGCATCGACTGCTCCCAGATCTCGTCCACGAGCTGGGCGACCGGCTCGGGAACGGTGAGCCGGCGCCGCATCTGCCCGGCCAGGAACTGCGCCTGGTGCTGGTCGAGCCCGTACACGTGATCGGCAAGTTGAAAACCCACAGCGGCCACGCGACGAGATTAGCTCGGGTGTCGGGGGGGTGCCGAACCGCGCGCTCGCGTCCAACGGGATCCTGCACCTCAGGAAACACCGCTGAACAGCCGTGATAAGAGCGCTCCGTAGAATCGGCGCCGTGGCTCTCCGAGCGGCATCGGCGATTTCTTAGAGGCGGCCCACAACGCTTCGCTGCGCTCGCTTCACGGGGGAACCAGTTCCCCCGTGGGCCCCCTCTGTGGTGTGCTCGCGGCGGGGCGCGTCACGGCTGCGCGGAAGCAAGTTCCGCTCCGCGACGGCGTGCGCCTCAGTGCTCCAGCGCGCTGCGGAAGGCCTCGAGCGCCTGCTCGCTGAAAAGCACGAAGCGCACCACCTCGAGCGAGCGCCGGTGGCACGACGCCAGCAGCTCCGGCTCGGCCTCGCCGCCGCCGTGCCACACGGGCCAAGCAGGCTCAGCGGCGCGGACGGGGCGGCTTCGCGCCGGCGACTACCGTCACGGAGCTTCCTTCGTCGACGATCGCCGACGCGGCCGGTGTCTGCGCGACGACGTAGGGCAGCGGCTTCCCCGGCGCGCTCCTGGCCCAGCGGATCACGAAGCGCCGGTCGTTCGTCGCCTCCTTCGCCTCCTTCAGCGTCAGACCGACGAGCTGCGGGACGAGGACGACCGCCCGCGTTCGCGGGCCGACGTTGCCGACCGTGTCGACGGCCGCCACGGAGAACGAGCGCGTGTCGCCGTCCCGGACACGAATCGTGACGGCGAGCGCACCGGGGTCCAGGATGCGCGTCTGCGCGTCTCCGACGAACAGGGCATAGCCGCCGGAGGCAGTGCCGTCGGCCGGGGACTTCCAGCGCAGCGTCAGCGCGCTCCCGGCCAGTGCCGCCCTGAACTCGCGCACCCTCCCGGGAGGCGTCGCATCCAGCGTGAAGGACTGCGCGCTCGACCAATGCGATCCATTACCGGCAGCGTCAATCGCGCGCGCCCGCCAGAAATACGAGCCGTCGGGGAGTCCCGCCGCCGTCCAGCGCCCGATCCCACCGCCGCCGGCGCCGGCCGAGGAGCCGCTCGCCACGACCATGGCGCAGGCTGCGTCGGCGCAGACCTGGAACGAGAGCGTGCCACTGTCCGTCGCGTCGGCGCTGTGGAACGTGCCGGACAGCTCCGGCCTGGCGACGAGCGCGTCGGCCGCCGGTGCGGCAAGCGCAGGCACGTCGGGCGGAAGGTGGTCGACGACGAAGCTGCGGGTGCCCGACCAGCCCGACTGGTTGCCGGCGCCGTCCTGTGCGCTCGCACGCCAGTAGTAGACACCGTCGGCGGGCAGCTCGAGCCCGTGCCAGCCCACGTCCGTGCCGGTTCCGCCCGCGTATCCGACCGTCAAGACGTTCGCGCAGCCGGGGTCGGCGCAGACCTGGACCACGAGGCTTGGACGGTCATCGAGATCTGCCGTGTCGAGCCTAGCCGTGAGGACCGGCCCCGTCTGACCGTGCGCGCCGTCCTGCGTGAGGAGGCTCGGCACAGGCGGTGGAGTGGTGTCGACGACGAAGGCGGTCGTGGACGACCACGCCGACTGGTTGCCGAAGGCGTCCTCCGCTCGAGCCCGCCAGTAGTACGCACGGTCGGCGAGCGAGGGAGACCAGCTCGCAGCCGACCCGTTGGCGACACCTGCCGCCGCCGTGCTCGCCACAACGTTCGTGCAGCTTGCGTTGGCGCAGACCTGGAACGTGATGGTGCCCGCGCCGGCCCCACCCGGGTCGGAGAACGTCGCGCCGAGCGTCGGCACGTGCGCGGTCCGCGTACCGGCGACGATCCCGTCGCGGACCGGGACATCCGGGGCGGTCGCGTCGAGCCGGAAGCTCAGCGCCGGCGACCAGGCCGACATGTTGCCGGCAGCGTCCTGCGCTCGGACACGCGCGTAGTAGGAGCCGTCCGCGAGCGCGGAGGGATGCCAGCTTGCCGAGCCGCCGTTCGTGAGCGTCCCGGAGCTACCGGACGCGATGACGGTGGCGCACGCCGCGTCGGAGCAGACCTGGAAGGACAGGGTGCCGGTGTCGCCCGAGTCCGCGTCGGCGAACGTCGAGGCGAGCGACGGCAGCGAGGTGAACCACGCACCGTCCGCGGGCGCGGTGAGCGCCGGGGCAGTCGGCACGACAGTGTCGACGGTGAAGGTTCGGGTGGCCGACCAGGCGGAGGTGTTCGTCGCCACGTCCTGCGCACGGGCCCGCCAGTAGTAGAGCCCGTCGGCGAGCGCGCCCGGCGTCCAGCCGCCGGAGGCGCCGTTCGCGACCACGCTCGAGGTGCCGCTCTGGAGCACCGTGCTGCAGGCGCTGTCGCTGCAGAGCTGGAACGAGAGCGAGCCCGTGTCAGCGTTGGTGTCCGGGTCGGAGAGCGTGGCCGACAGTTGCGGCGCCGCGTTCACCCGCTCCGCGACGGTGCCCGGCGCCGGCACGCTCGGCGACGTGTTGTCGACGCTGAAGCTGCCTGGAGCCGACCAGCCGGAGAGGTTGCCGGCCGAGTCCTGGGCGCCCGCGCGCCAGTAGTAGGTCGTCCCGTTGACGGGTGTGATGCTCGGCGTCCAACTCCCGCTCGCGCCGTTCGCGACCCCGCTCGAGGAGGACCCGGAGGAGCCGGGCTGGAGCAGCGTGTTGCAGGCACTGTCACCGCAGAGCTCGAAGGACAACGTCCCGGTGTCGGACACGTCGGGGTCGGAGAACGTGGCCGAGAGCTGCAGCGTGTTGACCCGCGCCGCGACGCTGCCGGTCGCCGGCACGCTCGGGAAGCCGTTCGCGGTCGGATGCGCGATCCTCGCCACGCCGTCGTATGCAAAGAGCGTCGTCCTGGGGGTGCCCGAGCTTCCGACTGTCTGCCGCCGCCAGAACTGCACGTAGAGATGCTCGTCAACCGCGACGGAGATCGCCGCAACGCCGTTGATCGTCGTGACGATAGCGCTGGCCGTGCCGGCGGCAGTGGCGATGTTGGCGGTCGTGTTCTCGCCCGCGCCGGTCGGGTCGATGATCGGGGAGCCGACGACCGCCCCGCTGTCGTTCACCTTCCACATGCCGATGACGAGGCGGGCCGTGCCGTTACCGGCCTCGCCCTTGAGCTTCGTCGTGAACGTCCACGTCCCGGACGGGAAGCTCACGCGTCCGCCGCCGTCGACCAACCAGCCTTTGCCCGAGAATGCCGGGCCGCCCGGAAGGGCGGTGTTGGTCGCGGTGCTACTCGTGAGGGCAACGCCGGGGGCGAACTCGTAGTACCCAAGCGCCGCGAACCCACCTACCAGTACCGGTCTGTTCTGTGCCTGGGGCAGGATCGGCTGCGCTCCCGCGGTCGCGTCATCCGTGTTGTCGGTGTACGTAGCCGAGCCGTTGTTCGTGAGGGTTGCGAGGCGTCTGAACACGTCATTCGGCGCGGCCGTCCCCTTGCGATACAGCCGGACGGTGACCCCGGTCGGCAGGCCGCTCACGACGACGGTCTTGCCGAGGGCACCGGTGATCGTCGGCGCGACCGGCGTGTTGACCGCAGTCTCGCCTCCGGTGGGATCGACAAGCGTGTAGGCATACGAATACGACGCGGCAGAGAGCAGGCCAACCCCGCCCAAGGCGAGGGTCAGCGGCCCGGTCGGTTGCCCGGGCCCCGCCGCGGTGACGAGCTTGAAGCTCCCGCTCGGCAAGGGGGTCGACGCTGTGCTGGAGAGGTAGAGCGTCGCGGAATAGTCGCTGAGCCCCGCAGCCGCATCGTTCGGGGGGCGCCCAAGCAGGAGCAGCCCGAGCGCGAGCCCGGCGAGCAGCACCAGGCGCCGCGCCGGGGGTCTCGAGGACTGTCTTGAGGGCCGCAGATTCATTCGCTCGTGTGATCAGTTGCTGTACGCAGATATCGGCCGCTCGAGCCCTCCGCTCAAGCGCCAAAACGCGCGGTGGCGGCCCTGGGGCCGCCACCGCGCGCTCATGACTCGCTCTTTTTCACCCGGAAGCCCTACGGCTTGAACGCCGCCGAGTTCCAGGCTGCCTCGCTGTAGGTCGCGAGACCGGACATCGCCGTGCTGGTGTGGGCCGCGAACGTCGCGGAGCTCCACGCCGCGCTCGCCCAGGCAGCACTCGCCCAGGCCGCACTCGCCCAGGCCGCCGAGCTCCAGGCCGCCGAGCTCCAGGCCGCGTCGAGCGAGACCGCGCTCGCCCAGGCAGCCTGGTCGAACACGGGCATGCCCGTGAGCGGATCCGGAGCAACGAAGGCGACGAGGTTCTCGTTCGGATTCGGCGGGGTGAAGTCCAGGTACGCCGCCGATGCCGCATCGATCTCGCCGACGCCTGCCGCCTGCCAGTCGACGCTCGGCAGGTAGTACGACGTCAGCAGGAGGGCGCCCTTGACCTCATTCGGGCCCCAGTCGGGATGGCGGGCAAGGATCTGCGCCGCGGCTCCCGCAACGATCGGAGCCGAGAACGAGGTTCCGGACATCCACATGTACCCAGGGGCGACGACGCGATCCGGCAATGCAGTCGGAATCGTCGTGCCGTCTACCGTCGGCATGATCATGTAGCGGCCGGGCGCGGCGAGGTCAGGCTTCGAGAAGCCGTCTGCCGTGAACCCGTACGCCGACCACGGCGCGATGGTGTCGTCGGACGGATCCGACGTCTGCAGCTGGTCGGTCGCGCCGACCGTGATCACGAACGGGTCGTTGCCGGGGGCGAAGGACATGTCCACGGCACTGCCAGTGCCGAAGTTGCCCGCCGCCGCGACGACCGTGATCCCGTTGAACCACAGCCGTTCGACCGCCTGGTCGAGCGGGTCGAAGCGGAAGCTCGTCGCCGTCGCGCCCGCCATCGAGAAGTTGGCGACCTTGATGTTGTACTGATCCTTGTTGGCCAGGATCCAGTCCGCCGCCGCGATGACGTCACTCGTCAACGACTGGCCGTTCTGATCCGCCGTCCGGAGGCTGACGATCGGCGCGTTCTGCGCCACGCCCGGGTGATCGGCGTTCGCACCTGCCATGACGCCGGCGACCATCGTGCCGTGGCCTTCGAGATCGGCCGTCGACGTGAGCCCGTCGGTGCACAGCGAGCAGAGGTTCACGCTCGTAAGCACCCGAGAGCCGAACTCGTCGACCCTGGACGCGTCGACACCGCTGTCGACGAGCGCCACCGTCGGCGCCTGCGGGGCAGGACCGAACGTGTTCGTGTTCGGGTCGAACGTGTTCCAGAGGTTCGCCACGTTCGCCGTGCCACGCCACATCTCGGCGTCCTGGTAGGCGGTGCTGCGCACCGGCTGGTCGAGCGTGATCGCCTCGACGTGCGACCGCTTCGTGAGCTTGATCAGGTCGCGGCCGGTGATCGTGGTCGCAACGCCCACGATCGAGCGGAAGGAATGGCGTAGCTTGCCGTTCTCCTTCGCGACGTCGGACTCGACATTCGAGCTCTTGTCATTCCGCTTGCCCTGAACGATGACGCGGAACGACGCGTCCGGGTTGGCAAGGGCCTCTGCGACGAGCCCCGCCGGCACGACCGGGCCGGTCGGACCACCGTAGCGCGCCGGACCCGGTGCATCCCGGTGCCCCGAGCCGGCCACGCCGGCTGCAGGAACCGCGAGCGCAGTGACGACCGCCAGGAGCACGGCGAAACCGCCGAGCCTGGAGCGAACGCGACCGCCTCTGCCCCAGAGCGCGTTTCCTCGAGCGCCGCAAGGGCTCGATTCGAATCTCATATTTGAAACTCCCTTCCGCGCTACTCGCGCAGAGCCGCAGTTGCCGCAGTCGTGGAGCCAGAAGCTCCTGGCGCACCGTAGGACGGTTTCGGGTCGCGCCCATCCCCCTCCCGGGGGAGAGAGGGCGAATCCCCTGTTCGAGTGACTGGGGGGGCAACCCGCAAGCGTGACGCGGCGCGTCTGACCGCTACAGCGCACCCGGGAACACGTCGTCGATCGCGCTCGCGGAGGCCCGATCAGTCCGCGAAGCCAGAGGGCTCGCCTCCTCCGCACGTAATCGAGCACCACATCTACAGTGCGACAACCGAGCTCGGGGGAGCGGTATGCGCGATGCGATCCTGGTTTTTCGGACGGCCAACCTCGTCGCCTACGCGGTGCTGGGCCTCGTCGCGCTCGTGCACTGGCGGCGGCGGCGTGACAGCGCTTCGATGTGGGCTGCGGCGACGTTCGGCTCGCTCGGCCTGCTCGTCCTCCTCGGCCTGATCCCGAACCCCCCCGGGAACATCCCCGAGCGCGCTGTCGGACGCGTCGCGCTCGCCCTGCTCGTGCTCTTCCCCTACCTGCTCTTCCGCTTCACGACCGCGTTCAGGCGGCCCGGGAGACGCTTTGCCAACACGCTCTTCTCGCTGACCGCGATCCTGATCCTCTGGACGTTCGTGCTGCCGCGGCTCCCGCAGCCCGGCGAGAAACGCCCGGGCTTCCTGATCCCCTACCTCGTCGTCTTCATGATCCACTGGTCGGTGCTCTCGATCGTGTCCGCCCGCCGCCTCTGGATTGCGGGAACGGCGCAGCCGACCGTCGCGCGACGCCGGATGCATCTCCTCGCGATCGCGTCGGCGGGCCTCATCGTGGCCCTGCTGCTCGCGATCTTCACCACCGACCAGCACTCGGCGCTGTCGCTCGCGTCCGGAGTGCTCGGATTCCTGAGCGCGGCAGCGTTCCTGCTCGGCTTCGCGCCGCCCCCGCTGATCCGGCTGTGGTGGCGGGCCCCGGAGACCGCGCGCCTGCAGGAGGCGGTCGCCAGCCTCGTCGCGTTTGCTCAGTCGCAGGAAGAGGTCGCGTCGCGGGGGCTCGAGCCGGCCGCCGCGATCGTCGGCGCCCGTGCGATCGCGATCCGGAATGCGAACGGGAAGGTCGTCGCCGCCTGGAACATCCCCGGCGACGCCTGGACAGACCTCGATCTCGGCGGCGACACGCCGAGACTGTGGTCCGACGCCGAGATCGTCGACCTCGAAGTTCCGGGCGGGAGCCTCGTCGTGTGGACGTCGCCGTACGCCCCGTTCTTCGGCGACGAAGAGCTCGCACTCCTGCGCACGCTCGGAGCGCTCACCGGGCTCGCGCTCGACCACGTCAACCTGTTCCAGGCCGAGCACGAGGCGCGACTCGCGCTCGAACGCGCCAACGAGGTGAAGTC
>ORMF011124881.1_pt1 | contig 10392 bp, 6 predicted proteins | sample 1779871 | NCBI WGS metagenome assembly ORMF01 (sample SAMEA104232316, study PRJEB22302) | groundwater metagenome | biome: forest; feature: aquifer; material: groundwater | place: USA | collected 2011-08-07 | depth 5.4 m | reverse complement strand
TCCAGACCACGGGGGCCGTCTTCGCATTTGTGGTTGTGATGGCAGTATTTCTTTGGATCAGCGACAAATCGCTCGAATACCTGTTGTACGACCTGATCCTGGGATGGAAAAAGTTATGACGATGCGCTGGTATGTCATGCACGCCTACTCCGGTTTTGAAAAGTCGGTGGCGCGGATGCTTGAGGAGCGCATTCGCCGCTCTGGAATGCAGGAGAGTTTCGGGAGAATTCTCGTGCCGACCGAAGAGGTCGTCGAGATGAAGGCCGGGCAAAAGGCAATCTCCGAACGCAAATTCTTTCCTGGATATGTCCTCGTCGAAATGGACATGAACGATGAGGCTTGGCATCTTGTTAAAAACACGCCCAAGGTAACCGGATTTGTAGGTGGTGCCCACGGAAGGAAACCTCCTCCCATTTCGGAGAAGGAAGTCCAGGGAATCATGCAGCAGATGCAGGAAGGCGTGGAAAAACCCAAGCCGAAAGTTCTATTTGATGTCGGGGAGTTGGTCAGGGTGAAAGACGGTCCCTTTGCCGATTTTCAGGGCACAGTCGAGGACGTCAACTACGACAAATCGAAGTTGCGCGTCTCGGTCACTATTTTCGGGCGTGCAACTCCCGTCGAGTTGGAGTTTGGCCAGGTCGAGAAGGCCTGAACGGTTTCTTAACGTAACGGGGAGGGTAACCGAGAGAGTTCTCCTCGGTGCCCGATTGAACCCGACAAGGAGATAGTGATGGCTAAAAAAGTCGTCGGATTCATCAAGTTGCAGGTTCCTGCGGGCAAGGCAAACCCAAGCCCGCCCATCGGGCCCGCGCTCGGTCAGCGTGGCTTGAACATTATGGAGTTTTGCAAGCAGTTCAATGCACAAACTCAGAAGGTAGAGCCCGGATTGCCATTGCCGGTTGTTATCACGGCGTTTGCCGACAAGAGCTTCACTTTCATTATCAAGCCTCCGCCCGTCACAGTGCTGATAAAAAAGGCGGCTGGAATCGAGAAGGGCAGCAAGACACCCCATACCGACAAAGTTGGCAAGATTACCCGCACCCAGACGGAAGAAATTGCCAAGGCCAAGATGCCGGACCTTACAGCCTCGGGTCTTGAGGCTGCCGTTAGAACCATCGCTGGCAGCGCCAGGTCCATGGGAATTACGGTGGAGGGAGTGAAATGAGCCGGGTAACCAAACGCATGAAGACGTGGGCCTCACAAGTGGAGGCCAATAAGTCCTATCCGTTCACGGACGCGATTACGATCGTCAAGCAGGCTGCCAAGGCCAAGTTTGACGAGTCTGTGGATGTTGCAGTCAATCTCGGAATTGACGCAAAGAAGTCCGATCAGACTGTGCGGGGGGCGGTTGTACTTCCTGCGGGGACCGGCAAGAAGGTGCGTGTTGCCGTCTTTGCGCAGGGCGAAAAAGCGGAAGCTGCGAAGGCAGCCGGCGCGGATATTGTCGGGCTGGATGATCTTGCAGAGCAGATCAAGGCGGGGAACATTGATTTCGATATAGCCATCGCGACGCCCGATACCATGCGCGTGGTAGGTCAATTGGGCCAAATACTCGGACCAAGAGGACTTATGCCGAATCCAAAGGTCGGAACCGTGACACAGGACGTTGTAACGGCCGTGAAAAATGCCAAGGCCGGTCAGGTTCAGTACCGCGCGGACAAGGCTGGCATCGTGCAATGTTCCATCGGCCGAGCTTCCTTTACTCCGGATGCCCTGAAGGAAAATCTATCCGCTCTCATAGACGCACTGAACAAGTCCAAACCTGCAAGCACTAAAGGCGTGTATCTCAAGAAAATATCGGTTTCCAGCACCATGGGACCGGGTGTGCGGATCGACGTTGCCTCACTCGGCATTGCCGCAGGCGGGCAGCAGTAGGAAATTTTTTCGCCGTTTTTTGAGCGGCGAGCAGCAGACTTTGGGCTGCCGACATGTTGGCAGGTTGTCAAAGACCGTTGGGGCAAAGGCGCAAGTCTATGAGCGCGGGGTTGGTGGAGATCATGCCGGACCCGGGGCTTGTGGGCGAGCGCAGGAGCTTAATGTATGAAATAGGCTGATGCAGTACGGGAGTCGTCTCGACGTCCTGTCCTGCAGTCTACCGATGAATCCCAACGCAGACGGCAGACCCCTGATGCAGGAATTCTCCTGAACGCAAGGTCGCCGTGGGTGCCGTGGATCCGAAAGGGCTATCGGCGTTAGCTAACTGGAGGTGGATCTTGGGTCTAAATCTTGAGCAGAAGAAGGCAGTTGTCGCGGAAGTAAGCGCTGAAGTTTCTAGGGCGCAAGCGATTGTGGTCGCCGAGTACCGTGGACTGGAAGTGAGCAAGATGACTGATCTGCGCCGAGAGGCTCGGAAGTCAGGTGTTTATCTTCGCGTCCTCAAGAACACTCTCGCGCGCCGAGCGGTCGAGGGGACGCCGTTTGCCGGTTTGTCACAGCATCTGACAGGACCGCTTATCTACGGCATTTCCCCAGATCCCGTGGCTACCGCGAAGGTGCTGAATGAGTTCGCCAAGAGCAACGAGAAGTTCGTAATTCGTGCTGGCGCGATGCCGGATGCAGTGATCTCAGCCAAGGAGGTCAAAGCACTTGCGTCGATGCCTTCCCGCGAAGAACTTCTTGCCAAGCTGCTTGGTGCGTTGCAGGCGCCAGTTGCGCAGTTCGCTCGTACCTTGAACGAAGTGCCATCGAGGTTTGTTCGCACGCTTGCGGCCGTTCGCGACATGAGGGAGAAGCAAGGCGCGGCTGCATAAGTGTATCGCGCCTCTCTCAGACTGCATTTTTTCTACCAATCCGTAAAATTTAGTCAGGAGCTTGAAAATGTCTGTTGCCAAAGCTGAAATACTCGATGCAATCGCCAATATGACCGTGCTGGAGCTGTCCCAGCTAATCAAGGATTGCGAGGAGAAGTTTGGAGTGAGCGCCGCAGCCGCTGCAGTGGCGGTTGCCGGCCCGGCCGCTGCTGCTGCTGGTGCTGCAGCCGAGGAGAAGACGGAATTTACCGTCATTCTCGCTGCCGTAGGTGAGAACAAGGTAAATGTGATCAAGGCGGTGCGCGAGGTCACGGGTCTTGGCCTGAAAGAAGCGAAAGACCTGGTGGACGGGGCGCCGAAGCCAGTCAAAGAAGGCATCAACAAGGCCGATGCGGATGCATTGGTCAAGAAGCTGACCGATGCCGGTGCCAAGGTAGAAGTCAAGTAAGTCTGTATCGGGTATATCGGGCGAGCGGATTTGTTCGATCCGCCCGCCCGGGTCTTTGCTGATTTAGTAGTTGAGAGCACAAAACACTGCCGCCGGTATTCAGCGTTCCGAAGGCTGTCTTCTGTCCTCTCTCCTTGACGTGGAGTTTCCATGACCGCCGTCGCCGCCTCCTATTCTTCGACCGAAAAAAAACGTATCCGCAAGAGTTTTGCAAAACGGGCGTCCGTTCTGAGTGTCCCGTTTCTGCTTGCAACGCAGCTCGAGTCGTATACACAGTTTCTTCAAGCGCATATCCCGCCCGAATTTCGCCGAAATCAGGGGCTTCAGGCTGCGTTTACGTCGATCTTCCCGATCTCCAGTCATTCCGGAAACGCGCGTCTTGATTTCGTTTCATTTGCACTTGGCGAACCTCCCTTTGATGTCAAGGAATGCCAGCAGCGCGGCCTAACCTACGCGGCACCTCTTCGCGCCAAGGTCCGGCTGACGATCATGGATCGTGAGGCAGCAAAACCTACGGTAAAGGAGGTGAAGGAGCAGGAGGTCTATATGGGAGAGATCCCGTTGATGACCAAAACCGGTTCGTTCATTATCAATGGGACGGAGCGGGTTATCGTATCCCAGCTGCATCGCTCACCTGGGGTGTTTTTTGAGCATGACCGTGGCAAGACGCATTCGTCAGGAAAGCTTTTGTTTTCCGCTCGAATCATTCCCTATCGGGGGTCATGGCTAGATTTCGAATTTGATCCCAAGGATTTTCTCTATTTTCGGGTTGATCGGCGTCGCAAGATGCCGATCACCATCTTGCTCAAGGCAATTGGCATGACACCTGAGCGGATTTTGGAAATGTTCTACGACTTCGACGCTTTTTATATTGCGAAGGAAGGCCTGCAGTTTGAACTAGTTCCCGAAAGACTGCGGGGCGAAGTGGCGCGCTTCGATATCGTTGACAAAGGCGGGAAATTGATCGTCGCGAAGGACAAGCGCATCAACGCGAAGCACATACGGGACATGGAAGCTGCCGGGATGAAGCGGATCGTCGTTCCGGACGACTTTATTCTTGGCCGAACACTGAGTTCGGGTGTGGTAGATCGTGAGACCGGCGAGGTGCTGGCCAATGCCAATGACGAGGTAACGGAAACCGTTCTCGGCAAATTGCGCAACGCTGGAATCGATTCGGTCAAGACCCTCTACACGAACGATCTTGACCAGGGCGCCTACATCTCGCAGACGCTGCGTATCGACGAAACGGCTGATCAGAATGCGGCCCGGGTCGCGATCTACCGAATGATGCGCCCCGGAGAGCCGCCGACCGAAGACGCAGTTGAGACACTCTTCAACGGGTTATTTTATTCGGAAGAGCGATACGACCTCTCGGGCGTGGGCCGCATGAAGTTCAACCGGCGCGCATATCCGGAGCATATGGCTGAGAAATCTCCCGGGTGGATTCAGCGGTTCTATCAGCGGATCGGGCCGATGGGTACCGAGGGTGCGGGAACGCTGTCGAACGATGATCTGCTCGCTGTTGTCGGGATTCTTGTCGAATTGCGCAATGGCCGTGGTGAAATAGATGACATCGATCACCTCGGAAACCGCAGAGTCCGTTCTGTCGGTGAACTCGCAGAAAACCAATTTCGCGCCGGACTGGTTCGCGTGGAGAGGGCAGTAAAGGAGCGCTTGTCCCAGGCTGAGTCAGACAATCTAATGCCGCACGATCTGATCAATGCGAAGCCCATTTCGGCAGCGATCAAGGAGTTTTTCGGGTCTTCGCAACTAAGCCAGTTCATGGATCAAACGAATCCGCTCTCCGAGATCACGCACAAGCGTCGCGTATCGGCTCTTGGACCGGGGGGGCTCACGCGCGAGCGTGCGGGTTTTGAGGTACGTGATGTCCACCCCACGCACTACGGACGTGTTTGCCCGATCGAGACGCCCGAAGGGCCAAATATTGGTCTGATTAACTCACTCGCTCTTTATGCCAATACGAACGAATACGGGTTTCTCGAGACGCCATATCGGAAGGTCGTTGGCGGCAAGGTGACGGATCAGATCGATTTTCTGTCTGCGATCGAGGAGAGTAATTTTGTGATCGCACAGGCGAACGCGCAACTGGATAAATCCGGGAGGTTGGCAGACACATTAGTCTCGTCGCGAAACCGGAACGAGTTCACGCTCGTGACGCCGGATCGTGTGCAGTACATGGATGTGTCGCCAGCGCAGATCGTTTCGGTGGCTGCATCACTCATTCCGTTCCTCGAGCACGACGACGCCAATCGCGCACTGATGGGCTCGAACATGCAGCGTCAAGCAGTACCCTGTCTCAGGCCGGAAAAGCCGGTTGTAGGAACAGGAATAGAGCGAACCGTCGCAGTCGATTCGGGGACGGCCGTCATCGCCTTGCGGGGCGGTTTGGTCGATTATGTAGATGCAACCCGGGTAGTGGTGCGGGTTAATGACGCTGAGACCGTCTCTGGCGAAGTTGGTGTGGATATCTACAATCTGACCAAATACACCCGTTCGAACCAGAACACTGATATCAATCAGCGGCCTATTGTCAAGATCGGTGAGCGTATCGACAAGGGCGACGTCGTTGCGGACGGGGCGTCGACTGACCTGGGCGAACTCGCTTTAGGTCAGAACATGCTCGTTTCATTCATGCCGTGGAATGGCTACAACTTCGAAGATTCGATCCTGATTTCCGAGAAGGTTGTTGCCGATGATCGGTATACCTCGATTCATATCGAGGAACTCACCGTCGTGGCGCGTGATACGAAGCTTGGACCGGAAGAAATAACGCGGGATATCTCAAACTTGTCCGAGGCGCAGCTCGCACGCCTAGACGAGTCCGGGATTGTCTACATCGGCGCGGAGACTCAGGCTGGAGACGTACTTGTCGGAAAGGTGACTCCCAAGGGAGAGACCCAACTTACTCCAGAAGAGAAGCTCCTGCGAGCGATATTTGGAGAGAAGGCATCAGACGTCAAAGATACTTCGCTGAGGGTTCCGTCAGGAATGTCCGGCACGGTAATCGACGTTCAGGTATTTACCCGGGAAGGGATCGAGCGCGACAAGCGAGCGCAGCAGATCATCGACGAGGAGCTCAAGCGTTACAAGAAGGATATTGTTGATCAAATGCGGATCGTCGAAGCAGATGTGTTCGCCCGGCTGGAGCGACTTCTGACCGGAAAGACTGCGGCAAAAGGCCCTAAAAAGCTTCTCAAGGGAACAAAGATCACAAAGGCCTATTTGGACAATCTGGAGCGTTATGACTGGTTCGATGTAAGTCTTTCAGCCGAGGATGCACAGACAGAGGTTGAGCAACTGAAGGAAACGCTCTCGCGCATGCGCGAAGAGTTCGACCGCGCGTACGACGCCAAGAAGAAGAAGCTGACTCAGGGAGACGAACTACCGCCCGGCGTAATAAAAATGGTCAAGGTTTACCTGGCAGTCAAACGTCGCGTGCAACCCGGCGACAAGATGGCTGGGCGTCATGGCAATAAAGGTGTAATTTCCAAGATCGTGCCGATTGAGGATATGCCTCATTTGGCGGATGGCACGCCGGTAGACATTGTGCTGAATCCGCTGGGAGTTCCGTCGCGGATGAACGTGGGGCAGATTCTCGAGACCCATCTCGGGTGGGCTGCAAAGGGAATAGGGCTCCGGATCGGGCAGATGCTCAAGAACCAAGGGAAGGCTTCCGAATTGCGAAAATTTCTTGATCATGTCTACAACGCAAGCGGCAAGCGCGAGGATCTGACGCATCTTTCGGACGACGAGATCGTGCAGATGGCGCGGAACCTAACGGCTGGCGTTCCCTTTGCAACGCCAGTCTTCGACGGCGCATCAGAGGACGAGATCAAGGTGATGCTTGATACAGCTTATCCGGACGACGACGCGAGGCGGCTACAGCTTACGGCAGCAAAAACGCAGGCGACGCTGTACGACGGCAGAACCGGAGAGGCATTTGATCGGCCCGTAACGGTGGGTTACATGCACGTGCTGAAACTGCACCATTTGGTTGACGACAAGATGCACGCGCGTTCGACGGGACCATACAGTCTGGTGACCCAGCAGCCGTTGGGTGGGAAGGCACAATTCGGTGGTCAGCGCTTTGGCGAGATGGAAGTTTGGGCGCTTGAGGCGTACGGAGCTGCCTACACTTTGCAGGAAATGCTCACGGTGAAGTCCGACGACATAAATGGAAGGACGAAGGTGTACGAAAACATTGTCAAAGGCGATCACAAGATCGATGCAGGCATGCCGGAATCCTTCAACGTCCTGGTCAAGGAAATTCGTTCTTTAGGTATCGATATTGATCTCGAGCGTTATTGATCAGAAATTGTGTATCGCACCGGTTTTAATTTCGTAGATCACGCCTCTCTGGAGTGAAAAGATGAAAGCTCTGCTCGATTTGTTCAAGCAGGTTACGCAGGAAGAAGAGTTCGATTCCATCAAGATTGGTATCGCCTCTCCCGAAAAGATACGGTCGTGGTCCTACGGTGAAGTCAAGAAGCCGGAAACCATAAACTATCGGACATTCAAGCCCGAGCGTGATGGCCTGTTTTGCGCAAAAATATTCGGTCCGATCAAAGACTACGAGTGCCTCTGCGGCAAATACAAGCGTCTCAAGCATCGGGGCGTGATCTGCGAGAAATGCGGGGTTGAAGTTACGCTTGCGAAGGTCCGGCGCGATCGGATGGGGCATATCGAACTCGCAAGTCCGGTAGCGCATATCTGGTTTCTCAAGAGTCTGCCAAGCAGGCTTGGTCTAGTCTTGGACATGACGCTCAGGGACATTGAACGTGCGCTGTACTTTGAAGCGTATGTAGTGGTCGATGCGGGTATGACCCCCCTTAAACGGGCGCAACTGCTTTCGGAGGATGATTACCTCGCGAAAGTCGAGGAATTCGGGGATGATTTCACTGCGGTCATGGGAGCGGAGGGCATACGGGAACTGCTTCGCGCTCTCGATCTGGGCCACGAAATCGAGACGCTGCGCAAGGAACTTGAAGCTACCAGTTCCGATACGAAAATCAAGAAGATCGCAAAGCGTCTAAAAGTTTTGGAAGGTTTCCAGAAATCCGGTATCAAGCCGGACTGGATGGTGCTGGAAGTATTGCCGGTATTGCCGCCTGAGCTTCGTCCCCTAGTACCGCTGGACGGAGGGCGTTTTGCCACATCGGACCTGAATGATCTTTATCGAAGGGTAATTAACCGGAATAATCGATTGAAGCGTCTGCTGGAGTTGAAAGCTCCTGAAATCATCGTTCGCAACGAGAAGCGGATGCTGCAGGAGGCAGTGGACTCGCTTCTGGATAACGGACGTCGTGGCAAGGCGATGACTGGCGCCAACAAGCGGCCGCTGAAGTCGCTGGCGGACATGATCAAGGGCAAGGGCGGCCGATTCCGGCAGAACCTGCTCGGGAAACGGGTGGATTATTCCGGGCGCTCCGTTATCGTTGTTGGCCCGCAACTCAAGCTGCATCAATGCGGCTTGCCAAAGAAAATGGCGCTGGAGCTATTCAAGCCATTCATTTTTCACAAGCTTGAGATGCAGGGCATCGCGACCACGATCAAGGCAGCCAAGCGCGAAGTCGAAAGCGAGACTGCGGTCGTTTGGGACATTCTCGAGGAGGTTATTCGCGAGCACCCTGTAATGCTAAATCGAGCACCAACACTTCACCGTTTGGGCATACAGGCGTTCGAGCCGGTTTTGATCGAGGGTAAGGCGATTCAGCTGCATCCTCTCGTTTGCTCGGCCTTCAATGCTGACTTCGACGGCGACCAAATGGCAGTACATGTGCCTCTTTCCCTAGAGGCGCAAATGGAAGCGAGAACGCTAATGCTCGCTTCAAACAACATCCTGTCTCCGGCGAATGGTGAACCGATCATCGTCCCCTCGCAAGACATCGTGCTTGGTCTCTACTACGCGACACGTGAACGTATCAACGCACGCGGCGAGGGCATGGCTTTTGGTGATGTCACCGAGGTCGCGCGCGCATACGATTCTGGCAAGATCGAGCTGCACGCTGGGGTCACCGTGCGGATTCGGGAGGTCGACTTTGACGACAACGGCGAGCGTGTGGAGAAGCGGACCCGCTACAGGACGACTGTGGGACGCGCCCTTCTCTCCGAAATCCTTCCGGCTGGCTTGCCTTTTGAGCAGTTGAACAAAGCGCTGAAGAAGAAGGAGATATCCAAGCTCATTAACGGCGCATTCAGGCGCTGCGGGCTGCGTGAAACTGTAATATTCGCGGACAAGCTCATGCAGTCCGGATTCACAATCGCAACCCGGGCGGGAATCTCGATCGCGATTGAGGACATGCTGATTCCGAACGAAAAGCACAATCTCATCAATGCGGCTGAAACCGAAGTGGAAGAAATAGAGCAGCAATACACCTCGGGTCTTGTTACCGCCGGCGAGCGCTACAACAAAGTCGTCGACATCTGGGGACGCGCTGGCGATCAGGTTGGTAAGGCCATGATGGATCAACTCTCGCATGAGGAGGTCATCGACCGCCGGGGCGAGGCAGTTCGCCAAGAATCCTTCAACTCGATTTATATGATGGCCGATTCGGGCGCGCGCGGGTCCGCAGCCCAGATACGGCAACTCGCGGGCATGCGTGGCTTAATGGCCAAGCCTGACGGGTCAATCATAGAGACGCCGATCACCGCGAATTTTCGCGAGGGTCTGAATGTCTTGCAGTACTTTATTTCGACGCATGGCGCTCGCAAGGGCCTCGCTGATACGGCACTTAAGACGGCCAACTCGGGGTATCTCACACGACGCCTGGTCGATGTGACTCAGGATCTGGTGGTTACCGAGGACGATTGTGGTACTACCGATGGATTCGTGATGAAGGCTCTTATCGAGGGTGGAGAAGTTGTCGAAGCACTTCGCGAGAGAATACTCGGCCGCGTAACCGCATCCGACATTCTCCATCCGGAGACGCAGGAAGTTCTGCTGTCGGCAAAGACGCTTCTGAATGAAGATGAACTCGAGCGCATTGAATCTCTCGGGATAGATGAGGTCAGAGTTCGCACCCCCCTCACTTGCGCGACAAGGTGGGGACTCTGCGCGAAATGTTACGGGCGAGATCTTGGTCGTGGATCGATCGTCAATTCAGGCGAGGCGATCGGTGTCATCGCGGCACAATCGATCGGCGAGCCGGGGACACAGTTGACGATGCGGACGTT